>Ga0070733_10000432_pt1 | contig 34251 bp, 30 predicted proteins | sample Coa_R1_9_FD_66450 | JGI IMG/M metagenome (GOLD analysis project Ga0070733, IMG submission 66450) | Surface soil microbial communities from Centralia Pennsylvania, which are recovering from an underground coalmine fire - Coalmine... | ecosystem: Environmental > Terrestrial > Soil > Unclassified ...
CCAATCTTGTAATTCTCAGGTTTGGCCGCCGGGAAAGCGCTCTTTGCGCCAGCAAGCAGGTCCGAGCCGAACTGACCAGCCAGGTTGGGATAGAGCATATAGAGCGCGCCACCTACAGCGGCAGTTGTAGACAACCCCCACACTGCCAGCATAGACCTGCGCAGGAAACGCCGCCGCGACAGGCGTTGTTTGGCAATCTCTGCTGCCTCAGCACCACCGCCGTGCAGCACCTCATATTGTTGCGGAGTGATGGGAGGGGTATTGATACTCATAATGATCCTCTCCAGTCTATGTGCAGTTACAAGTCAAAGTACATGTGCTGCCAGGGCCAGACCCACACCCAACCGGGGCCGCGGAAGAAGCTGCCTGCAAGGGTAATGACTGCCCAGAATACCGCGAACATGGTAAAGGTGACAATCGCCACTTTGCGATCAGCGTAGGCGCGGCTGGGATTGCGATCAACGTAGGGCAGAACCACCAGTCCGACCAGAACCAGTCCGGGTATCAGCACACCTGCTGTGGTAGGCGCGAAGTAGTGCAGCAACTCTTGCAGGCCCAGGAAGTACCAGGGAGCTTTGGCAGGGTTGGGCGTCAAATTTGGGTTTGCCGGGGCGCGCAAAGGCGCATCGATGACGATGGAAAGCAATGTCACCATGACCGTCACGATGGTGGCGGCGAAAAATTCGCGCACCAGCAGATGCGGCCAGACAAACACCGAGTCTTCCAACGGCTTTTCAACGCGTGTTATCGCTTCCTGCTTCACCACCGCCAGGGTGCGATAACGGCGCTGCGTCGCGCCTGCCTGAGTCTGCACTCCTGGTTCTTTTTGTTCAATCGACATGATGTAGCATCCTCTCCAGAGAACCGTCACAACGGCTAACTAGTCAACGCCGATTATTGCCGGGCAGAGCCGACTACTGCGCGTTCTGAGCGCGCTTCCAACTCTCTACGAGACGGAGGCGGGGGACCGGCAGCGCCGCCATCCTTACGGATACGCCAGAAATGAACAGCCATCAGCAAAGCTCCAGCCAGCGGCAACAGGATTACGTGGCCCACATAGAAGCGCACCAGCGTTGATTGCCCGACTGCCGAGCCTCCCACAAGTACCTTGTAGACCGCGGGGCCCAGGATAGGAGCGTAAGGCGCCAGGTTAGTGCCGACGGTGATAGCCCAGATGGCGATCTGGTCCCAGGGCAGAAGATAGCCGGTGAAACTCAGGAACAGAGTAACGAAAAAGAGTCCGACGCCGACCACCCAGTTAAACTCTCTGGGAGGTTTGTACGCGCCATGATAGAAAACGCGAATCATATGCAGCGTGACCGTTACCACCATCAGGTGGGCCGCCCAACGATGCATATTGCGCACCAGGTGTCCGAATGACACGGCGCTGGCTAGCTGGTTGATGTTGCCGTAGGCCTGCGCCGTGTCAGGCACGTAGAAGAACATCAGAAACACACCGGTGATCGTCAGAAGCAGGAATAAGAAGAACGAAATACCACCCATACACCAGGTATAGGTGACTTTCAAGGCCTGGCGGCTGATTTTCACCGGGTGCAGGTGCAGAAATACATTGCCCATCATCACCAGAGACTGGTTTAACGGGGTATCAGGATAGCCATGGCGAAATATTGAGCGCCACACCTGACTCTCGAGCATCTTCTGCGTCATTGTGTCGAGCAAGCTTTTCTTTGGAAGAGAACTCACCGTGCCCACCTTCCTAAATGTTTACAAAAATCTTCGGTTTCTGAATTGTCTCCCTAAAAGACAATTGCCAGGAGTTTGAAAAGTCCTAATTATGCGTGGCAAATTATATCATACAAATGCCCGTTTCGTGTAGGCCCCAGTTTCAGAAATTGAGGCTACACTTACTATTATAGTGATTGTAACGCATTCCGTAACAATTGAGAAGAGCTAGATGTCTATATATGGCGATTGAAATGCCCAGAAAGGGTTATTACCCTTAGCTTACTGTAACCTGAGAGGGCTGACATCAGGTAGATACCTGATATTTGCAGACCTGACACCTGATTCCACCGCGTAGAGCATGGTGACCCTTGCGGTCGCCATGTCTGATTGCCGATACATTCCTTTCCCGCGACTTTCGCAAAGCCCCACTGCAATTTTATTTCACATTGACACGATCAGCGCCTTATCACTACAATATGAAGAGTGCAGGAAAGGATTGAAACGATGGTTACGCCCAGAAAGCAGCAAACGGAGGTTGAACAGCAGGGTAATCTCATTCTTAAACGACTGCTGAGCATTCCCATTTTTTATAAGGTATTGATTGCTAATAGTGCGATTATCTTCTTTGGCGCGACGGGCGGCACATGGCTCGCGACCCACCTCAACACCAGCCCATACGCAACGCCTATGTCGCTGGTGGGCTTTGTCGCTGTTGGCTGGTTAATCAGTATTGCGCTCAATATTGTGGTACTCCAGATCGCTTTCCGCCCACTGACACATCTGGCAAAAGTTATGCGCCGCGTGCAGAAGGGCGAGCGTACTCTGCGCGCGCCTCTCACAGGTATTGACTCGCAAGCAGACCAGCTGGCCGGCGCCTTTAACATGGTGCTCGAAGCGCTGGACGATGCTTCGCGCCAGCGCGCCAGTCAGATCATCAACGCGCAGGAGCAGGAACGCCAGCGCATCGCGCGCGAATTGCACGATGAAACCAGCCAGGTGCTCACCTCGCTGCTGATTAGCCTGGCGGTGTTGGAAGAATCCATCGAGTCGCAAGAGGCGCGTGAACGTATCACAGATACGCGCACGCTGGCGCACTCAACATTGCGAGCGATTCGCAATTTGAGTATTGATCTGCGGCCCAGCGCGCTGGACGATCTGGGGCTGTTGCCCGCGCTGCGCTGGTACGTGAAAGAGTATCAGAAGAAGTGCGCCATTGAGGTGGATTTCCGTTCAAGTGGGCTGAAAGAACGCTTGCCAGCCGAGATGGAGACCGCGCTTTACCGCATCGTGCAGGAGTGCCTGACCAATACTGTACGGCACTCAAATGCAAAAAAGGTCTCGGTTATGCTGAGAGAGACCGAGGATGCGGTGAAAGCCACTATCAAAGATGATGGCTGTGGTTTTGATTATGAAGCGCTGCTCAAGAATCCAGGGCCGGAGCGAGGATTGGGCCTGGCAGGTATGCACGAACGCGCAGTGCTGCTGGATGGCACGCTCCACATCTCGTCAGAACCAGGAAAGGGAACTACGGTGAAGGTCGCTATACCACTACCGCATGCCCGGCGATCATCATTGCCCGAAAATGAAGAGTTGACAGTACAATAACAGGATTTCTTGATGAAGATACACATTTTATTAGCGGATGATCATACTATCCTACGTGCCGGACTGAAGATGATGCTGAATGCGCAGCCCGACATGGAAGTGGTAGGAGAGGCGCAGGGAGGACGCCACGCCATCCAGGAAGCGCAGCGCCTGCATCCAGACATTGTTTTGATGGATATTACGATGCCCGATATAAACGGTATCGAGGCCACCAGGCAGATCAAAAAAATTGCGCCCGATGTTAAGGTGCTGGTGTTGACGATGCATGAGAATGACGAGTATGTCTTTCAAGCATTGCGAGCAGGGGCGTCCGGTTATATGTTGAAGGAAGCGGCTGATACCGAACTGATCACGGCTCTGCACGTCGTGCAAAATGGGAATTTCTATCTTTCACCAACGGCGCAATCGGTGATGGTGGGAGATTATTTGCAGCGGGTGAATGCCGGCGAGGAAAAGGATAGTTACAGTAACCTGACGGAGCGAGAACGCGAAATCTTAAAGCTGGTAGCCGAGGGCTATACCAACAACCAGATCGCGGAGCAACTGGTGATTAGCCCGAAAACGGTTGATACACACCGTACCCACATTATGGATAAACTGAATTTGCATAGCCGCGCCGAGCTGGTCAAATATGCCATGCGGCGCGGCCTGTTAGAGGATTGATGGAGTGGGCGCGATAAATCCGGCCTCTACTACACTTCATCATCATCGGTGTCAAAATCTTCATCGGCCTCGTTTTCATCCGCGAAATATTCATCGCTATAGAATCCGACATCTTTGCCAATGTAGACACTGACCAGGAAATCATCGCGCGGCATATCGGCTGAGAGCACCAGGTCCTCGTCGATCTGCTCGATGAGCTTGGTGAGATCGGACTCATCCAACTCTCGCTCTAAGATAAGCGTTCCATGTACGGCGGTCGTGGTAAAGTGAATATCTATGGTGCCAATGCGATTGTTACTCTGCAAGCTAGCGCCTTGCATAATGTAATAGCTTTCCGAGTAAGGTGTGCGGAAGTGTCGTTCAAATCGAATATCATCCATAAAGTTAAGCCATCGCGCAGCTTACATGCCGCGCTCTCCTTTCTCATCAACGCCTGTAAATAAGACGCCGCTATTATATCATCTGAATACCTGAGCGTATAGTTTATTAGAGAAATTGAAACGATGCGCGTACTATCGAAAAGAATATATGATCCGCGCCGGTATAAGTGCTCGCCGGAGCCATCTCTACCACCGCGTAGAAGTTGCTCCCATGCGTCGTCACCAGCAAAGTTTCCGTGTAGGTTGCGCCGCTCAACAGAGCCGTGCCTTGAAGCTGCTGCCACGTGGCTCCGGCGAACGTGAGTGGCGGCTGGTTTTTCTGCGCGCTCAATCCAAGCTGTGAGGCTTCCTTTTTGATATACTGCGCAGCGTTCTGACCATTTATAGCTGATACGCTTACGTTTACCTGGTCGGTATGATTGACATCGAAGAAGGAAACCGCTTGATTGTGCTTATCGAGCTGCGCCGTCCAGCCCTGCGGGTATTGAAGGGCTATCCCCAGGTCTGAGTTTTGAAACGAGAGTGTTGTCTTAGTCACCGCAGGCACGCTGAAAGGTTGATAGGCAATGATCCAGGTGGTCAGGCCGCCTAACAGCAATACCAGCAGCAAGACAAGTACGACAACCAGCCGTAATTTACTCTTGCGCCTGGCGGGACGGGCCTGGAAAGACCCGGCAGGTCTTCCAGAAGTGGCGGGCTGTTGAAAACCTGGAAGAGAAGTCGGTAAAGGGGGCGTCACCGGACGTTGCGTTGGCACAGCTTGCCGGTATGACTGCGCTGGAAAAGGTCTCCCTGCGGACCGGTCTTGCGGCGCTACAGGCGAGGGCGGTTTTTCATTGTGTCCGGGAAGAACCGCCGAGAGCATTGGAGTAGTTGGGAGGTCTTCTACCCGATGATCATTCACCGGCGTGGTGGGCGCGGATTGTGACTCTGCCTGCTCTTCACGACGCCCGTTTTGCTGCTCTTCGCGAGCGGCAAAATCGGTTGTTGCGGCGCCTTGCCAGACTTTGATGCGCATCTCGCGTTGAGGCAATTGAGGACCTGCAGGTGAAAGCGACGAACGAACCGCGTTGGTCGGGGGTGGTTCAAGCTTCGGCGGCGCTGCCTGGTTCTGGCTCTCGTTGGCGGGCGACCACAAGGGATCGCCCCTACGGGCACGACTGCCCATTTTTTCAAGTTTGCTCATCCAGGGTGGTGGGTCAACAGGAGCAGGGCGTTGGGGTGGAACAAATGCAATCTGCTCGCGCAGAACCGGTCGCTCGCCAGCATTCTCTACAATCGGAATGCTTTGTTGGTCGCCTGAAATCACGTCGGTGCGCGGAGATGCCGGAGATGCTTCGGCGCTAGAAGAAGAAATAGACGCGCCACAATTATTACAAAACCGAGCATTTTTCCTCAGCAGAGGATTCCCACATTGCGAACAGAGTTTTGCCACGAAACTTCTCCTTCATGCCTTTACCTTACTCTACTCAGGGGAGTTCGTCAAGTCATACCGCCAAATGTCAGGTTATTTCAATTCGAGCAGCGCTTCGCGCTCGGCCGCAGTCGCGATAACCTGCTGATTTTTGACAATTTCGACCAGTTTTTTGCGACCTTTGGGACTCCCAATCATGAGCACGCCTACTAGTTTGTGATCGCGGAAGAAGAGTTTGCGGTAGTTCTCATTGCCCTTTTCGCCTGGCTCGCGGCGCGCAATGCTCTGTAGCTCCGGGTTATTCGATTCCGCCGTGCCGACTACAGCGATATTCACATCAAATAGAGGACTGGTATAGGTTGGCACATCGATATAAGGCTCGTGGCCGCCCGCCATATTAACGCCGACGATGCGCCCATGCGCCATAGCGTTATCCCAGGTTCCCATGGTGTGATGCCTATCAATGGTTGGATCATAAAATTCGGCCACGTCGCCTGCCGAGAACACTCCGGGGACGTTGGTCTCAAGATATTCATTGACAACCACACCGCTGCGCACTTCGACATGGGTATCTGCCAGTATTTGCGTATTCAGGGTGATCCCCAGACCCACACCGATCACATCCGCCTGTATCTCGCGGCCCTTCTTCGTTTTCACATAACCGGGAACGCCATTCTGCGGTACCACCGACTCGATTTCATCTCCATGAATGATTTCGACGCCGAACTTGCGGGCGATATTGTCCACTACTTCGCCGCCATCGGCATCAAGCGAACTGCGCAGCCAGAATGGGCCGCGCATCAGCCATGTCGTATGCAGCTTGCGCACCGCAAATCCATCACACATTTCGTAGGAGATGAAACTGCCGCCATAGGCTAACGCTGTGCGCGACTCAAGCATACGCGCAATGATGGTTTTGGTATCGTCGAGCGTGACAAAGTTATAAATATGCTTTGTATCGCGCGCTCCTGGACAGCGCAAAGGATTGGCCCACCCTCCGGTCGCAACCAGCAGCGCATCGTAGGGGTAGATTTTTCCATTATCCGTCGTCACGACCCGCTCCTCCGTGTCGACATGCGTGACCATCGTCTCGGTTATCAATTGCAGGTTGCGCTGCTCGTGCCAGGCGAAGTCACGTATCATCACCTTCTGCTCTACAATCACACCTTGTAAAAAACGCGGCAGGGACACACGATTATAGAGTGGATAGGGTTCATTCGTCAGTAAATGAATGCTGCAATTGGGGTCGTTCTTGCGCAATGTATCGGCGGCGGTGGTGCCTGCAATGCCGTTGCCAATAATTACATAGCGTCTATCGCGCGTCGTCAAATGATAGCTCTCCTTGTCCAGTGTAATCTCCTATTCTGGATTCGAGGGGATTTTAGCATAGATTGGGAGAGATTGCCATATGCTCCTGCCAGCATCACTTTCTACCCGAAAAACAGTGTATACAACAGCACCACATTCAGCACCGTTACCACCAGTGTAAGCAAGATATTGAAGAGGTGCGTATAGCGGCTATCGACAAGGTCGCCCATGAGGTCGCGGCGGTGGTTCAATAGCACGACGGCAGCCATAGTAAATGGCAGTTGCATGCTTAAGACCACCTGGCTGATGACCAGCACCTCAACGGATGAGATATTTAACGCGATAACAATGAGAGCAGGAATCATGGTCAGCAGACGCCAGACCCACATTTCAATATGTTTGTTCAGAAAACCCTGGAGCACAATTTGACCGGCGAGCGTGCCCGTTGTCGATGACGAGAGACCAGATGCCAGCAGCCCGATGCCAAAGGCCAGCGCCGCGAATACGCCCAGGGCAGGAACCAGCGTCACATATGCCTGCTGCAAACTGAGGTTGGCGGGATTGACGTGTTTAAAAAAGACGGTGCCGGCCACGATCAGCATGGCGGCATTGACGAAGAACGCCACGTTAAGCGCGGCGACGGTATCTATTTTTGCCAGCCGCAGCACTTTGCGCCGCTCCTGAATAAGCGCATTTGGGCCGCTCAGTCGCTGTATGACAAGGGACGAGTGCAGGAATACGTTGTGCGGCATGACCGTTGCGCCCACAATGCCGACGGCCACCAGAATACTGCCAGATGAAACTTGAGGCGTAAACAGGTGAAGCGCAACCTGGCTCCAATTGGGAGAAATCAGGCCCATCTCGTAGACATAGGCCAGCCCGATCACCGAAACCAGGCCAATGATGGCAAATTCAATCTTGCGAAAACCCCAGCGGCTCAGTCCGAGCAGACCCATCACGATCACTCCGGTGAGCAAGGCCGACGGGAAGAGTGGAATATGAAAGAGAATAGTAAAACCTAACGCCGCGCCCAGAAATTCAGCCATATCGGTTGCCATGATAGCAATGGCGGTGGTCACGCCGAGAACAATGACAACCGGACGTGAAAACTGCTCGCGAATGAGCACTGCCAGGTCTTTGCCGGTAGCTATACCCAGTTTGGCCGACGCGATTTGCAAGAAAATAGCGATAATGTTGCTGACGAGAATAACCCAGAGGAGTTCATAGCCAAAACCCGCGCCCGCTGCCAGATTTGTCCCCCAGTTGCCAGGGTCCATATAGCCGACGCTCACCAGAAACCCGGGGCCGAGCGCGCCAAATATCTCCCGCATCCCGATGCCCCAACGATTGTTCCGTAACTTGCCGAAAACTTTTAGTAAGCGCCCCCTCCCTGGAGCGCGATATCCACTTTTATCCTTTAATTGTGTGATCAACGCCATTCGTTTCTCCCCCGGAGTCGCCTGGATGACTATGGTTGGACACGATAAATCGCGTCCCTGCAAACGGGCATCTTACTTTATTTATTTGCCAGCTGATTCACCCCAATGGGTGCGACAATAATTTGATCGGCCAGTTCTGCTCCCAGGATTTGATCAACCTGCGCGGAAAATTCTCCGACACGAACGCGCAGCGGCCCGCCAAAAGGAGCGCGTTCTATCAGTTCTATCCTGGTCTCTGGATACAAGCCCAGTTGCCCAAGGTAGCGCAGCTTTTCAGGGTCCTGGTCATTAACGCGCAGGATAAGCGCGGGCTGCTTCAATGGGAACTGCTGCAAGCTGTAGCCCTGGCGCGGGATGATTACTCCATCTTTGCTTGGAATGGGATCACCATGCGGGTCAACCGTAGGAAAGCCAAGCAGCACATCCAACTTTTCCTCAAACTCCTCGGAGATAACATGCTCCAACTTATCGGCCTCTTCATGCACCTTATCCCAGCTATAACCAAGCTGGCGCGCCAGGTAGAGTTCGAGCAGGCGATGATGCCGGATGACCTCTTTTGCCTTGCGCTCGCCCAGTGGCGTGAGTCGCACCCCATGATACGGGAGATGTTCTACCCAACCGGCTGCGGCGAAATCCTTGAATAACATAGTCACGGTGGCATCGCTCACTCTGAGTTGTTCGCTTACCGCCGAGGTCGAGACCTTCTGGCCGCGTTCCTGCATGGCGAAGATGACTTTCAGGCAATCGCTAATACGCGGCGCGAGTTCTTGAATAGGCTCTTCCATGATTTTCCCTCCACCAAACATAGATTTTATGTTGCTAAAATCATAATAACACATTTGTAAAATATTTGCAAGGGGAGATAGAAAATATGACGACCGCAAGGGTCGCCACTACCATACTACGGTTCTAGAAGACACCTCATTCGGATATAGTAGTAGCGACCCTTGCGGTCGTCATACTCTCTCGACCGCTCTGGAAGCCAGTGCTACACGGACTCTTCACCGAGTAACCGTGTTCCATGCGAAGGGCGCAGCGCTGCTACGACTGCCGCGATGACGCTCAACACGAACGAGATCAGGAACGCCAGGTGCAGGCCGGAAAGGAAAATCGGAATGATATATGCAAACTTGCCCATGCCGCCGCCGGTGATAAACACCTGTTGAATTGCACCGAAAGGAAGCTGGCTCAGAGCGAGGGGAAACACAATCGCGATACTGAGCATTTGTCCGGTATTGTTGAGCATATTGAGAATGCCTGCTGCCGCTCCCCTGGTATGCGGTTCGACCGAACTCATGATAGCGTTGGTATTTGGTGAGACGAAGAAGCCGGAACCACCGCCCATGAGCGCCATGTAAATCGCCAGCAGCCAGAACGGAGTGTTCTGGTTGATGGTGGTGAGCGCAAACAGCGCGACCGCAGAAATCGAAAGCCCAATCGGAGCAAGGATACGCGAGCCAATGCGATCAGAGAGCCGCCCACTAACAGGGCCAATAAGCATAAAGGCTGCGCCAAAGGGAATAAGCATTAAGCCCGCTATTAGAGGGTCCTTTCCATAAGGGCCTTGTAGAAAGAAGATCAACAGGAACAGCACCGCTCCACGCGCAACTCCATTGAGCAGACCGCTCAGGTTCGCCAGCGCAAAGAGGCGGCTGCGGAAGAGGCGCAACTGGACGAGCGGCACTCTAATGCGAGGCTCTATGGCGAGGAAGAGTATCAGACACACGACGCCAATGATAAGAATAGCATAGACAGCAGTCAAAGACAGGATAGGGAAAGCCAGCAAGCTCAGCCCCAGCAGCAGGCCAGCCAGACCTGCGGCCAGGAAGATGGCTCCAAACCAGTCCATCTGTTGGCGCTCCAAAGGGCGCACGGGTTCGCGCAGTCGCCAGATACCCCAGAGCGCGCCAAAGATACCTATCGGTACATTAAAGAGGAAGACCCAGCGCCAGGATACCTCGGTCAGCAAACCGCCCACAATCGGGCCAATCAGGAAACCTGCCGCGCCCGCAATCTGGTTAATGCCGAGTCCAAACCCAACCTGGCCTTTGCGGAACGCATCGGTCACAATCACCGTGCTATTCGTAACGAGCAGAGACGCTCCGGCGCCTTGAATTATACGCCCCAGGATGAGATCACCGCCATGAAACTGTGGCTGCGCCAATCCTGAAATGAGAGAGCCAACGGTAAAGGCGATAAACCCACTATTGTAGAGTCGTTTACGCCCAAAGATATCCGCCAGGCGGCCAATGATCGGAGTGAGTACAGTAAGGATGAGCAAATACCCAAGCAGCACCCACATAATGGTGAGAAACGTGGCGTGCAGCTCAGCAAGGATATTTGGCAAAGCGATAAGCAGCGCCGAACCCTGAATCGAGGCCAGCAGCGCGCCAACCGTCGTGACAGAGAGCGCCGTCCATTGATAACCGTCCTTGTGTCCAGTCGCGACTTCCGGGGGCCGGGCCTCTGCCGAAGATTTGGCGGAGCTATTACGAATGCTCATGCCTTCACCTCGATCAAGTGATAGAGCGCGGGCAAAGCAGCCTGTATCGAGACACGTTCTTCGTCATTGAGATATTTCAAACGACACTGTAGCGAGCGCAGACGCGCCTGCTGGTATATATCTACCGCCAGTTTACCAGCCTGTGTGGGTCTGACCCATACTGCTCGCCAGTCTGTATCATCGCGGCTGCGCTCGACGTATCCCTGCGTAACGAGCCGTTTGACCATAGCGGTAGCGGTGGAAGGCGCAACCGCAAGTTCTTCGGCGAGTTCCTGCATAGTGCAGCGCTCGCGCTCGACCAGCGTGTAGAGGAGCGTCAGTTGTCCAGGTGTAGCGCGCAATTCAACAACTTCATGCCAGGAGGGATTAGCCCGCGATGCATCATCAAGCGATATATCTGGCCGCAGGCGTCTTAATAATTTCGGGGTGATATCGAGCAGCGCTGTCGTCAGGTCTGTTTCGTGCCGTACCATCAAGCCTTCCCTTCTGTAATCATTTCGATAATCTAATAATATTGTAAACGAAATGATGGGAAAGGGTCAATAGCTATGATGAGAATTTTGCGACATTCCATGTACCGGACGCGCCCACGTTCGAGTCGCACTGGTTCTGTGCGTTCACACTGCAATAGTTGCCCTGGAGGCTGCCATCAGAATGCACCCAGCCCCAGAAGTAAAGAGGAGCATTACCCTTGTATGACTGCACAATGAACTGCACATACTTCACAGTACTGATTGTGCCGGTGAAGTTGCCGTCGCCGATCAGCGGGGGATTGACGGTAAAGTAGCCGGTGATGCTGCCCTGCCCGGCGTTCTGCTGGACCGATAAGGACATGCCCGTGATGATGTTGGAGGTCGTATCGTCTACAGTGCCATTGTAGCTACCTGTGATATTGGGATACAGGACAGGTGTGGGCGTAGTAGTCGGTCGGGGTGTAGGCGACGAGGTGGGGTGAGCGGTAGGAACAACTACCGGCTGTTTTGTGGGCGCGGGTGTACTTCTTGATGCAGACGTAGTCACAACCACAGTCGGTATCTTTGTCGGGATAGGTATGGGAGAAGTGTTTAATATTACGGTGGTCTGCGCCGTAGGACGGAATAAGCTGGCTGCTGGATGAGCGCGCTGGTAGAAGAGATAGCCTGCAAAAGTGCCTGCGACAAGCAGGAACGCCAGCAAGAGCAGCAGCAGAGATATTGGGAGGCGGAAGCGGCGCGAATGTATGCGCGCCGGCGCTGGCATCGAGGCACTTGCGGGCAAGATGGTATTCATGCCGATTCCGGCAGTTATTGGCCCTGTAGATGTTGTGGCAAGCACAATCGCCGGGATGCGCAATGGCCGCCACCCCTGATAGGTTGCGAACGCCAGCCAGAATTGCTCAACCGAGGAGAAACGATCATTGCTGTTCAACGCCATGGCGCGGTGAATTGCTTTTGCCACTACCTGCGGAATACCAGGAACGAGCATATTCACGGGAACAAGCGGGTCAGGCTCATTGCTGCTCGTTTTCGTCATGCGATCAAGCGCATCGGCGGGCAGCGTGCCGGTAAGTAAGTTGTATATAGACGCGCCCAGTCCATAAATATCGCTGCGCACGCTTGTGCCGCGACTATATTGCTCAGGAGCGGCATAGCCGGGTGAGCCGGTGCGAAAAGCGGTGGTGGTGCCATCGGGAACGCATTCTTTGGCGATGCCAAAATCCACCAGCACCGCATCGTCACCTGACAGGGGTACGATGATGTTGGACGGCTTGATATCGCGATGTAATATGGGCGGCTGCTGGCTATGTAGATAGTGCGCGGCATCTACAATTGGAGCCAGTACGGCCAATACCTGGGAGAGCGTAAAGCATTTCCCAACACGCTGCCGGCGCAGTGTTTCCAGGTTCGGCCCCTCGATATAGTCCATCAGCATATAGGTGCGCTGGTGGGCATCGTCATCGAATACGCGGTAGACACGTGGCAGAGCGCGATGATCCAGTTTTTTGAGCAATTCGCCTTCAAAGAGAAAACGCTGGTGGTCTTTCTTGTTCGGATTACCGGTTTCTTTGAGAGCAAAGAGATTGCCCTTGACGCGTAAATCTCTCACCAGATAAACAGAGCCATAGCCACCTTTACCAAGCAGCCCTTCGATTACGTAGCGTTCGCGTAAAATGCTCCCCATGGGGAGCCCAGTCTGAATTTCTTGCAACCAGCACCTCGAATACCTGAAAAGCTATATATTGCAGGGTATTTTGAGACAGACCAATTCCAGGCAGACCTGAGATTCTTCCCTACTGGTAATAAACGAGGTTGGGACGTGGTTTCTTAGGATTACACGATCTCAATCTTGCCTTCGGTAACAAAATCGTCATCCTGGACTAAGAAGACCCTGCTATATGGAGGCTCAGGGTAGAAACGGTGGGAGAAAATGATGTACAGGATTTTGCTGAGCTCCGCATAGTCTTTGTCGCGGCGCGAGGGATAGGCTTCGCTCTTGGGGTGGGAGTGGTAGTAGATCATCTCACCGTCGTACCCTTCGATGTCATCATAGATATCGAGCAGAGTCTCAGGGGCGATAATCGAGAAATCGTCGGGGTGCTCGGCGGCGTTGGCGGTCGGGTAGTGTTTGACTATTCGACCGTCTTTGCTGCCCAGGGCGCCGCAGGCTTCATTGGGATAACCAGCTACGACGTGCGTGACCATCTCGCGATAAATAGCTTCAGGAACGCGCACTACAAAGGGTTCGCCAGCTACCATAACAATTTTTCCTCTAAATCATCTTCCAGTTGATCCAGGTCGCGTGTCCACAGGTCTTCGCTGAGGTACTTCCAGCCGCCGTCGGCGAGAATCACCACAATTTTGCCGCGTTCCATGCCAGCAGCGACGCGCAGGGCCGCATGCAGGGCTGCGCCGCATGATGGGCCGGCGAAGATGCCTTCCTGGTTTTTTAGCTGGCGCGTGCGGCGTATGGCATCGCGGCCTGAGACGAGAATCCTGGCATCGAGCAGCGATTGATCCAGCACCGGCGGCACGAAGCCATCTGCAAGACTGCGCAGTCCCTGCACACCTTCGCCCTGTAATGGTTCGGCGGCGACGGTCTTGATGGCCGGATTGTATTCTTTTAAGCGCCGGGCACTGCCGGTGAGCGTGCCGCCGGTGCCGAGACCGGCCACGAACACATCCAGATCGGGCAGGTCACGAATGATCTCGACGGCGGTTCCTTCGTAGTGGGCGCGGGGGTTCGCGTCGTTGCCATACTGGTAGAGCATCACATAGCGATCATCGGTGCGCGCCAGCTCCTGCGCAAGTTTGACCGCGCCGTTGCTGCCCAGCGCGCCGTCAGAATAGACAATCTGCGCGCCGTACAACTCGAGCATCTGCCGCCGCTCCTGCGTAACATTGTCGGGCATGACGGCGATAAAGGGGTAGCCTTTAACGCGTGCAATCATAGCTAGCGCAATACCAGTGTTCCCGCTGGTCGGTTCCAGCAGGATAGAGCCAGGTGAGTCAAGTGAAAGTTTGCCGCTGGCTTCGGCCTCTTCGATCATCTTCTTAGCGATGCGATCTTTGATACTGCCGGAAGGATTGACGCCCTCCAACTTGGCGAAAATCTGCACGCCGGGACGCGGACTGAAACTTTTCAGCTCGACAATGGGCGTATTTCCGATGGTATCAAGGATGCTGTTGTAACGCATATGTCTCCCCCAGGCGGGTAAGGTTAGCGGCCACCCGCCATTGCAGGCAGCAGGATGATGGTATCACTGGGACTGACGGTGGTATCCAGTCCCTGCAAGTAGCGCACATCCTGGTCATTGATATAGACATTGATAAAGCGGCTGAGGCTCTCTTCTGGCTGAATCTGCTCTTTCAACGCGGGAAAGCGCGCATACAGATCGGCCAGCACCTCGGTGAGTTTGCTGCCCTGGGCAGTTACCTGTTTCGAGCCACCTACCGAGGCTCGCAAAACAGGCGCTAGACGAACAGTTGCCATAATTTATGCTCCTTATATTTTGCACTTGTAGGGACGCGATTTATCGCGTCCTTTGGGGAGTCGCCTCCTTTTGTGGACGCGATAAATCGCGTCCCTACAAATGTTGTATATCCGAATTTTATGAACGCACCGGGACGGCGCATACATCCGCATATGTCGGCAGATCCTCGAGATGCGCATGCTCACCGCAGGCCGGGCAATTGGGATCGCGGAAAAGGCGCAATTCGCTGAACTCACCAGCCAGGGCATCATAGGTCATCAATCGGCCAACCAGTGGATCACCGATACCCAGCAAGAGTTTAATGGTCTCTGTTGCCTGCAACAGGCCAATGATGCCGGGTAAAACGCCCAGCACACCTGCTTCTGCGCAGCTTGGAGCAAGTGCAGGTGGGGGCGGCTCAGGATAGAGGCAGCGATAACATGGCCCATCATATGGTTTGAAGACAGTCAACTGGCCTTCAAAGCGGAAGACGCTGCCATGCACTACAGGTTTGTTGGCGATAAGGGCGGCGTCATTCAGCAGGTAGCGTGTGGGAAAGTTGTCGGTGCCGTCAAGAATGACATCGTAGTCAGCAATGATGCGCGCAACATTGGTCTCATCCAGGCGCTCGATGTAGGTAATCACCTTCACATCGGGATTCAAAGCCTCGATGGTCTCGCGCGCCGACTCGGCTTTGTACTGGCCGATGCGTTCGATATTATGTAAAATCTGACGCTGCAGGTTACTTTCTTCCACGACATCAGCATCGATGATGCCAAGCGTACCCACGCCTGCCGCCGCCAGGTAGTACGCCGCCGGAGAACCGAGACCACCCGCGCCGATCAATAGGACGCGCGAGTCGAGTAATTTGAATTGTCCCTGCTCGCCCACTTCGGGTATTAGCAAATGGCGACTGTAACGCTTCGCCTGCGCCTCGCTCATGGTGCGCGGCTGCACGAAAGGCAGACCACCGCCTTTCCACTGGCCAAAACCACCAGACATGGAGATGGCATTCTGGTAGCCCATCTGCTTCAGGGTGTTACCCGCCATGAGGGAGCGCACACCGCCTGCGCAGTAGAGCACTACCGTCTTAGACTTATCAGGTACCGCTTCTTCTATTTGCAATTCGAGGAAACCACGCGGCACATGTACAGCGCCGGGGATATGCCCCTCGTTCCACTCGTGCTTCTCTCGCACATCTACAAGGACGATGTTCTGCGCGCCACTTCCGGCCTCATGTTGATGAGCCAGGGCTTCATTGACTTGCGCAGGCGTCCATTCTTCAACCTGTTTGCGCGCCTGCCGCAAAATATCGCGGGATGCTTCACCCATGTTTGATTACCTCTCAATCGCCGGGCGCGATAAATCGGGCCCCTACCACAAATGTTGATAATACTCTTACCGGGCGCGATAAATCGGGCCCCTACCACAAATGTTGATAATGTGTATCAACTTACTAGGAATTGCTCTAAAGGAAGAGTACCACGCAATTTTTCAGCTTGTCAAGAAAAGAGTGCATGCTGGCGGAGCTACTTCGTTGGAGCTTACCTTTTATTAGCATATTCACAAGTTATAACGTGAGGATCGCAGGTATTTATTCCTTGATAGAGAGCCTTGCAATTTCTACGACTGGCTGGTAATCTGTAATCACCAGATAGTGCGTAGGGACGCGATGAATCGCGTCCGCCTGGGAAGCCAATCAACAAACAGGGACGCGATGAATCGCGTCCCTACACACCACCCTCAGCAACATGTATTCAAGATAGGAACAGCGAACCATGACTGAACAGTCCGATATCATCATCATCGGCGGCGGCGTGATGGGCGCGAGCATCGCCTATCATCTTGCAAAGAAGAGAGGCGCTAAGGTCGTATTGCTTGAGAGGCAGTGGCTTGGGAATGGCACGACTGGGCGTTCGGGAGCCATCGTAAGGCAGCACTACTCCAATGAGTTTTCAATCCGTATGGCAAAAGAGAGCCTGGCCGTTTTCCAGCAGTTTGATGATCGCGTGGGAGGCGATTGCGGCTTTGTCACGACGGGCATGGTGGTTATGGCCGGTGAGCAAGGAGCAGACGCGCTGCGCGCCAATGTGCGAATGCAGCAGGAACAAGGAGTAAACACACGCGTCATCGACACGAACGAGATTAGCGAGGCCGCGCCGGGCTACAGTGGAGCGGGTATCGCCCTGGGCTGTTATGAACCAGATACAGGGGTAGCAGACCCGATGGCCACCACATATTGTTTTGCGCAGCGCGCTCGCGATCACGGCGCAGACATACGTGAAGGAGTGACCGTCACGCGCATTTTGACCGCGGGAGAGCGCATCACCGGCGTAGAAACCACGCAGGGGGACATACAGGCGCCTGTTTTAATCATTGCAGCGAATGTATGGAGCGTTGCGTTGGCGCAGCCGCTCGGCATCGCTCTACCGATTACACCAACTCGTCACCCGATGTTGGCGCTGCGTCGTCCCAACGATTTCGGTGGACGCAGAGGTATGCACGCAGTAGGACTTGACCTGACACGCGAAATTTACCTGCGTCCAGATGGCGGCGGCGTCACGCTAGTTGGTTCGACGGAGAACGTCTCCGCAGCCAGCAACCCGGATAACTACGCCCAGGGATTGAGCGAACAAGAAATTGCCCATCTTCGGACAATGGCTGCAGGCGCGATTCCCGCCCTGTCCCGCGCCGTGTCGCGCGGCGGATGGGCAGGTATTTACGACGATACGCCTGACTTCCATCCGATACTCGACCGGCTGCCAGGCTATGATGGACTGTACTGCGCGGCGGGTTTCAGTGGACATGGCTTCAAGCTATCACCCGTCGTCGGTGAGTGGATGGCGCAATACATCCTATCCGGTACCCAACCCGACGATATGCAGTATTTTGCTTTTGATCGGTTCACTGAGGGCAAAGAGATACGGCCACGCTACTCTTCAGGCGTACTCGGCTAACACACGTTGGTATGACCGCTCATGCGTGCATCACCTTGAACAAGCGCTCAGGGGTAATGGGCAGTTGTGTCACGCGCGCCCCCACTGCGTCATAAATAGCGTTGGCAACCGCAGCGCCGACCGGCACAACCGGAGGTTCGCCAACACCTTTCGCGCCAAATGGACCGAGCGGGGACGGAATCTCAACCAGCAGAGAGGTGATACGCGGCACGTCCTGGCTATGCGGGAGCGCGTAGTCCATCAGGGTGGAGGTGAGCAACTGGCCATTTTCGTCATAGACGTAGCCCTCGTAGAGCGCCCAGCCAAGCCCCTGGATGATACCACCGTAAAGCTGCCCTTCGACTTCTGCCGGGTTAATGGCAAAGCCCACATCCTGCACGGCCAGGTAATCAAGCACGCGCACCATGCCGGTTTCGGGATCGACGGCGACACGCGCCACATGCACGCCATACATGGGCGAAGTGGTTTTGAGCGCGGAGCGCCCACGACCGTAGACCGGCGCGTATTCGCCCGCGAAACGCATTGAGGCCGATGCGATCTGCTCCAACGTGACGTTTTTCCCCGGCGTACCGCGCACTACAACCTTATCTCCCTCGATATCCAGGTCACCCGGCGAAGCTTCCAACATCTCGGCGGCAACCGAGAGTATCTGGCTGCGCGCATCCTGGGCAGCCGCCAGCACCGCCGCCCCCATTGCATAGGTAGTTTTACTGCCGCCGGTGCCGCCGCTATAGGGCATGGTATCGCTATTGTCATGCACGGTCTGCACAGCATCAACCGGCATGCCCAACACTTGCGCGGCAATCAAGGACATCGAGGTGTCAGAGCCGGTCAGATCGACGGTACCGACAACGAGCGAGATGGTGCCGTCATTTTCGAGACGACAGGCTGCCGCTGCCGGTTCTGTGCCGCCAGGCCAGCCTCCAGCCGCGAGACCAACGCCAATCTTCCAGCCCTTCAGTTCTTCAGGTACAGCCTTCTCCTCCCAACGGTTGGTCCAGAAAGGATGCTCACGAACTTTCTCAAGGCAATCCAATATGCCGATGCGCGGCCACGTCTGGTGGTCCAGCGTCGGGTCTCCCTCCTTCAGTCCATTCTTCAAGCGAAAAGTTATGGCATCCAGCGCCAGTTTCTCACACAGTTCATCAACGGCTGCTTCGAGGGCAAAGGTGGCTTGCGGGGCGCATGGCGCGCGATAGGCTCCTACGCCAGCTTTATTAGTCATGACCTCGTAGCAACGAAAATCGAAGTTGGGACAGCGATAGGTGCTGCCGAGGATCAAGCCGGCCAGAAAAACGCCGGTGCCGGCGAAAGCGCCGGTATCGAAGATAAGCTGCCCCTGCATGGCAACCAGCGTGCCATCGCGTTTCGCGCCCAATTTGAGGGTGATGATCGACTGCGGCGCGGGGTTGCCCGCCAGCAGATCTTCTGTGCGCGTAAAAACCAGCCGCACCGGTCGGCGCGACCGGTACGCTGCTGCTGCGGCCAGTGGTTCCACCAATCCAAACTTGCCGCCGAATGCGCCGCCAATGGGCACAGACTCAACACGCACCTGTCGTTGAGGCAAATCGATGGTCTCGGCCACGCTTGAACGCACGCCCATCATGCCCTGAGAACTCGCCCAGATAGTAAGTTGCTGTCCCGCTGGACCAGGCTGCACCGTAATCGACTGCGGCTCAATATAGCTCTGGTGGACGATGCTGGTGGTGAAGGTACGCTCGATCACGACTTCAGCCTCGCGCCACGCTGCTTCAATATCTCCGCCATGCATATGCGCCTTGTCGCTGACGTTCTCCGAAAGTTGTTCCTGATCGACTTCCGCTATCTGACTCTCCGAAACTGCCGCGTGCGCGCCGCCGCCTGCAATCTCGGATGAGGTCTCCTTGACAAAGGCGCGGGTTAATGGCGCGCCAGGCTGCATGGCCGCGAGCGGGTCCATCACCACCGGCAGTTGCTCGTATACAACTTCAACGGCATCTACGCCATCCTCGGCAGCCGCTTCGCTCTCCGCCAGCACGATAGCTACCGGTTGCCCGGCCCACAAGACCTCCTGGTAGGCAAGAGGCGCGTTGATACGCGAGCTGCTAGCAGGGTTCACTACCCCCAGTGTTTCGCTGGTATACACCGCTTTTACGCCGGGCACAGCCAGCGCGGCGGAAATATCGCTAGAGACAATACGAGCGTGCGCATAAGGACTGAGAACCAGTCGAGCATGCAGCAGACCCGCTACCTGGAGGTCGCCCGCATAGCGAGTGCGCCCCAATACTTTATCTATGCCATCCTGGCGGCGTGTTGGCTGGCCGACAGTAGAGTATGGTGAAGTCTTATCAATCATCTGTGTCATCTCCTGGTGGACGCGATAAATAGAGTCCCTACAAAATGTAGCGCATATAAGGGAGCTAAGATAGACCTTGCCGCCTGGCGCGAATCTGCTCGCTATGTTCCTCGAAGTGATGCCAGGTCGCTCCAGGCACCCATATGCGTATATAGTTGCTCCATTGTTCGGGACTCAATGCAGAGAGCAAGCCGAAGAGTTGGTAGTGAGACGTCTCGAAGAGTGCAATGCTTTGCTGCAAAGAGAGCGCCTGTAATCCAGCCTCCCACTGATCATTGAGCGCGAGGGCATCTCGATAATCCTTGCCGGAGCGCTCGCTGCGCAGGTGGATTTGAAATTCTTCCAGGCATACCTCTTCCCAGTGACCAATGTGCGCCATTACATCCTTTACCGACCACTTGCCCACTGCGCCCGGAGCTGTAAGTTCAGCATCGCTCAAGCCAAAGATGGCTGAGGTGAGCGCTACTCGCGATGAGACGATATGCGCCAGGATTTCCCGCGGCGCGCGTGTATCTTTTGCCATAGCTTTTCTCCAGTGAAATACAAAGGATGCCCAGAATGAGTGTAGCACCTGGAACGTAGTGGAAGCAAGCAAAGCAATAAAACACGACCCTTGCGATCGCCATGCTAAATTATGTCTAAGATAAATCACGTTAATATCACAATGGAAGCGCCCCCCTTACAAATCGCTATTTTTATGCTATAATGTCGTGTAAGTAAGTTCACCAATAAATCAGGTGAAATTGCTCGACTCCATCAGATCTGAAAGGAGGATAGTTGGCCTAACGGACTACTTGTGCATGTTATTCTCCACCCACTTCAGCAAGTCTTGTAGCGTATTGATTGCCCTCTCAGGGCGAGCATGAAGCCATCCACAGGATTGTGGATGACATGTCCTACCTATCTTCGGACAAGGCTGTCCGCGACAAGCAGTTACGCGGGCGACGCGCCTGCGTCAACGCGATGTGTACCAACATTCGTACATGTTTTGCAAGTCTTTTTATGAAAGGTGGGAACCTTTATGGCAGATGTTTCAGTAGAACGCTCCGAATCAAGAGCGCTTCCCCTTGGCGACCCCGCTCCTCTTGGCCTTAGCGGCTTTGCACTTACTACATTTGTCCTCAGCGCCTCCAATGCCGGATTCCTTTTCACATTTGGCAATGGAGGAGCCATCGTTGCTGCAACGGCTATATTCTATGGTGGCATCGCCCAGTTGCTTGCCGGCATGTGGGAGTTCCGAAACGGTAACACTTTCGGCGCAACCGCCTTCACCTCCTACGGAGCATTCTGGCTTGCTCTCGGCGTAGTCCTTTTTCCTCCGTCAGGCATCGCTGCCGCCCTTGTTAAGGAAGGAGATATCAACACCGCAATTGGCGTCTTCCTCCTCGGATGGACGATTTTTACCGGCTTTATGTTCCTGGGAACGCTCAGGCTAAGTGGCGCCCTGGTGGGTGTTTTCGGCTTCCTGTTCCTGGCTTTCCTGTTCCTGACAATTGGGAAGCTGGGCGGATCCAACACTATGTACCAGGTCGGCGGCTGGCTCGGCATTATCACCGCCCTGGTGGCCTGGTATACCGCGGCGGCTGGAGTTCTCGCTAAAACCAACTCGGCGATCAGGTTGCCCACGTTCCCGTTGGGTTAGTGTAGTCTGCAACGTGAGTTGCGCTTGAAGGCCTCCGGTCACTAGAAGCAGGTTTGTATGAAGCAGTGAGAAGCTGTGCAGATGCCCAGATCGTGCGGTGCATGGCTTCTTACCCTGCACAAGGGTGGCCGGAGGCTTTCAGGATTGTATATCGTATCACGATACTTTTGGATGGCTTCGTTCCATTCAAGTCTATTTCCAAAGAGGTATGGAGTATGTCAAGTCACGAGGAATGGAGCCGGGCGATGCGCGCCATCTGGCTCCTCAATACCATCGAAGTAGATTTAAGCCACCTCGGCATACCATTGATGCGTGTTCCTTCCAGCATGCGCGACCTCGGTGATGCGCTCAATTCGATGAGCGAGCAGGATCGTCAACTAATCGAAGATGAGCTCAGCCACGCCCATGCATCACTCGCGCAGGTGGTCGGCGAACTCCAGGCGGGTATGGCAGAAATCGAGACAGTACTTCGCCAGGAAACGCAGGTAGCGCAGGTAGAGAAGTCGGAGTTCGTGTCAAGGGAAGACATTACGGAGAGTACAAGGAGCGTAGTATGGCAGAAATCATGACCGCACGCGAGGCGGTAAAACGGTATATCCACACAGGAACACAGGTTTGCTGGGGTGGTTTTAGCTATACCCGGCGCCCTTACACTATCGCGCGCGAGGTAATTCGCCAGCGCGATCGCATTAAGCACCACTTCTGCACTATGAATGGCGGAGCTTCTATCGAAGAAGCTCTCGCTGCCAACGACCTGATTTCGAGACTGGAAACAACGTATGTCGGTCTGGAGGGCATTCAGCCTGTCGCCAACAGCATTCGCCGCCGCGTCCAGGACGGCTCTATCCCCTTATTTGAGGATTACAGCAACTATGGCTATGCCACACGCACTATCGCAGGCCGCTTCGGCTGGCCTTTTGCCCCTCTGATGGCCGAACTTGGCAGTGACGTGCCTGAGTATGATGTCTTTGGCAAGGCGGGACTGCGCGGTAGAAATGCTGACGGCAGCTGGATCGATCCACGCATTCCACCCAAGAAACTCGCGATCATCGATGACCCGTTCGATGGCTGGGGGCTGCGTCCGCATGCGTTTGAGGGCGGCGATACAACCGCTAACAAAACCAACGCGGTTGATCGCGTGCGCGAATCCGACAAATACACGGGTAAGAAAGGCGTGAAGGTCATCCTCGTGCCGCCAATTCTGCCTGAAGTTACGGTCATCCGCGCGCAGCGTGTAGCTGTAGACGGCACAGTACGCATGGAAGGTATCAACGGGCCAGACGCGGAACAGGCCATGTGCGCCAAATACCTGATTGTGGAGTGCGAACAAATTGTGCCATCCGACGAACTGCGCGCCGCTCCCGAACTGAATCACCTGCCCGCACACATCACCACCGTCATCGTCGAGCAGCCTTTTGGAGGTTATCCCTCGGCTGTGCCAAATTACTACGATTATGACTGGGACTGGTGGGTGAGCTATGGCCGCACCAATCGCAAGAGTAAAGAGGAAGTCAGGGACTGGTGGACCAAGCACGTCGTGGAGACCGAGGATGACTGGGATTACCTGCAGCGAATCGTAGGAATGAAACGCCTGTTTGAACTGCGCGCCACCCCCGCCTATGGGTACCGCGCTGACCTCAAACGACCCATGTAGAACGAACGTAGAACAGGAGCATACGATGGAACAAATTTCAGAAGAAGCCTACGATGCATACCTCAAAGAGCGTGGACTAACACGCAAGCAGTATACCTCAATGGAGTTACTGGCCGTAGCTGCCGCGCGTGAAGTACCCGACGGCGCCTTTGTCTTCGCCGGCACAGGCCTGCCTCTGCTGGCATCCATGCTGGCCCAGTTCACCGTCGCACCCAACATGACCTTGATTATGGAAGCAGGCATAGTGGGGCCACGAGTCGAACACCTGCCCATCTCGGTCTCAGACCCACGCGGCTGCCTGCATTCCAGCATGGTCTCCAACATGGCCGATACGTTTGGCACGACCGCCATGCGTGGTTATTGTACGGTCGGCATGCTGGGTGGCGCTGAATGCGACATGTACGGGAACCTGAACTCGACCATTATCGGCGGCTACTGGCCCGGCGGCGTCTCCGGCACCGGTCACGGCCCGCACGTGCGTTTCGCGGGCAGCGGCGGAGCGAACAACATCGCATCGTTCGCCGACAAAGTGCTGGTAACAATGGTGCAGGAAGCGCGTCGTTTCCCAGAGCGCGTCGAGTACCTGACCAGCGTAGCGGGTGCGCGCGGCCCACGCGAAAAGAAAGAGTCGCGCTGGGACTATGGACTCGTGCGCGGCGGTGAGTTGGTCATGATTAGCGACCTGTGCATCATGCGCAGCAACCAGAAGACAGGTCTGCTGGAACTCGACGCTGTCTTCCCTGGCGTGAGCGTCTCAGATGTAGTGAACAATACCGGCTGGAAACTCGATACCAGCAGGGCCAAAGAGTTCAAACCACCCACCGAAGAAGAACTGAAGGCAGTGCGCATGCTGGTTGACCCCAGCCGCATCTACCTGGGCCGCAAGAGCAAACGCGAAGCAGCGGCACAGCAGAAGTAACTGGCGCGTCCAGGGCAGGGGCAAGCCCGGCCCGTACCCTATACGGATCGGCGTTATGTTTCGTATAGGATACGGGCCGGGCTTGCCCTTGCCCTGGAAAGTCTTGCTGCAAAAACAACCCTCTTTTTAAGAATAGAAAGGCACCGCTATGAAACTACGCTTTGGCATTAAAACAGCACCGCAGAATACTACTTATGAAGAAATGCAGCGCGTCTGGCTGGAAGCCGACACGGTTCCATCGATAGAACATGCCTGGCTCTTCGATCATTTCATGCCCATTAGCGGGGATAACACAGGCCCCTGCCTGGAGGGCTGGTCGCTACTAAGCGCGTTTGCCGCGCTGACCAAACGCTTGCGCGTGGGAGTGATGGTCACAGGCAATACCTATCGCCATCCGGCTATACTCGCCAACATCGGTGCGACGGTTGATATTATTTCACACGGCCGCCTGGATTTTGGCATTGGCGCAGGCTGGAACGAGACCGAGCATACCGCCTATGGCATCCCTCTTTATGGAGCGGGCGAACGCATCCGGCGACTTGGGGAAGCGTGCGAGGTAATTAAGCGCATGTGGACAGAAACTGCGCCCGATTTCGACGGCCAGTATTATCAAATCAAACAGGCGTATTGCGAGCCCAAGCCTGTTCAGAAACCTTATCCGCCTTTCGTGATCGGAGGCAGCGGCGAGAAGTTGACCCTGCGCATAGTGGCACAGTTCGCGAACATCTGGAATTACGTCGGCGGCACCATCGAGAATTTCCAGCATAAATGCGACATTCTGGATAGCCACTGCGCCGCCATCGGACGCGACCCCAAAACCATCGAGCGTTCCGTCCAGTTCTTCGTCAGTCCAAACGACCTGAAGTCAACACGTGACCAGGTGCGCAGCTTCATCAACGCAGGCGCAACTCACCTGGTAATGGGCTTACGTATGCCCTATCCTGAAGGCATCGTCCACCGCATAGGGGAAGAGATCGCAGAGCCGCTGATAGCGGAATTTGAGGGGCGATAGATAGCAATTCTAAATGAGATCGTTACGGTAGGGCCGATCCGATAATTTCGGCAATAGAAGACATACCCTCTTGTTGGAGAAACGCCTCAATGCCCTCGATGATCTCAACCCCCGCGCGCGGGTTGACAAAATTCATGGTGCCTACCTGGATGGCTGACGCGCCCGCCATAAGAAATTCGAGCGCATCGCTGCTATTGCCAATGCCGCCAACGCCGATAATTGGTACACGGGGATATGCCGGGCGCAGCTCGCACGCCACCTCGTACACCATGCGCAAGGCGATGGGTTTGATCGCCGGACCGGACAGACCGCCGGTGACGTTACCAAGCGTGGGGCGACGTTTGCGCGTATCAATAGACATACCGTTGATGGTATTAATGAGCGAAATTGCATCCGCACCCGACGCGGCTGCCGCGACGGCGGTTGGGCGCGCATCACCGCTGTTGGGCGAAAGCTTCACAATGATGGGCAATGTAGTAGTACGGCGCACGGCTGCTGTGACTTCCGCAACTGCCTGCGGGTCTGCGCCAAAGACGGCCCCTCCTGCACGCAAGTTGGGGCAGGAGACGTTAAGCTCGATGCCTGCTATACTCGCGACACCCTCGATGGTTTCGGCTATCTCGACAAATTCTTCGACGGTTTCGCCAGCGATATTAACGATGACGGGCGTCTGCCAGTTTGCCCATGTCGGGGCGTATTTTTTCAGTACGGCATGCACACCAGGATTCTGCAAACCAATGGCATTGAGCATACCCGATGCCGTCTCAAGCGTGCGCGGGTGTTCATTGCCAGCGCGAGCGTACAGAGTAGTGCCTTTACAGATGATAGCGCCCAGCCGGTGTATCCCGGCGATCTTCGCATATTCGACGCCATAGCCGAAGGTGCCAGCCGCCATCATGACCGGGGTTTTCAGCAGTAAGCCGCTTTTATGTTGTGGGGCAAGTTCTATTTGCAGGTTCATGACTTTATTATACCTATCTTGCTTCCTGTACATTTTTAAGCTTCCAGGAAAAAAAGATTAGCGATACCGGTTAATTTCTGCATGCAAGTGTTCAGTTGCTTTTCTGGCTACCTGCGCGAAATCGCTATCCCGCGAGGCGAAGATGATGCCGCGCGACGAGTTGATAATCATGCCCCGGCCTCGACTATCTTGCCCGGCTTTGACGGTAGCAGCCACTTCGCCGCCCTGCGCGCCGATGCCAGGGATCAGGATAGGCATATCGCCAACGAGCGAACGCACGCGCCTCAACTCTTCGGGATAGGTTGCCCCAACGACTACAGAGCAATTACCATTACCATTCCAGCGCTGCGCGACATGGCGCGCTACAACCTGGTAAAGCGGCTCTTGCTGCGGGCCGACCTGCAGGTCTTGAAACTCGCCGGAGCCTGGGTTGGATGTTTTGACCAGGACGATAATGCCCTTTTCTTTGCGCGCCAGGAATGGAGCCAGAGCCTCTCTTCCCAGATAAGGATGTACAGTGATAGCATCCACGCCGATTTCGTCGAAGGCGGATTGCACATAGCCCAGGTTGGTACTGCCGATATCGGCGCGCTTGGCGTCCAGAATGACGGGAATATGGGGATAGGTCACCTTGATATATTGTACCGTTCTGATTAGTGCGCGAAAGCCTGCCTCTCCATGAGCTTCATAAAATGCAGCATTGGGTTTATAGGCACAGACGAGATCATGCGTCGCGTCGATGATCTCGCGGTTAAAATGAAATAGAGCGTCCTCAACCGAACGCGCGGCTTTGATTACTTCGGGAAGCCTGTCATAATCCGAATCGAGGCCAACACAGATGAAGTTGTCTCGCTGCCAGCAAGCTTCGAGCTTCGTAATAAATGTTATGTCGTTGGTTGGCTGCTGCATTATTTTTTACCCCACCAAAAAGCTTTTCCCTTTACCCAATTCTGTGCTGACCGGCACGTTCGCCTTGCACAGCGGGCATGCTCCGGGCGCATAGGTATCCAGATCGATGGAGACCAGCGCCGAAACTATTACGCCGCACACGTCCGTGGGACGCACGTTGCCGCGATTGCACAGCGCGCTCAATCCCATGACATTCCCGCCAAGACTGCGCACCAGTTCGATCACCTGGCGCGCGGAACCGCCCGTCGTCAGCACATCTTCCACTACCAGGATATTTTTGCCCGCGATGTGCTGGTTATAGCCGCGACCAAAGAAGAACTGCTTTTCAAGACCATCGGATGCTTTTTCAGCGTAGACTGCCAGCGTTTCACCATCTGTCCGTCTCTTGTTGAGGTGATGCGCAGCCCATTGCGAGAGCACAATACCGCCCAATACCGGTCCGACCACCACGTCGATCTGCTCGGGATTATAGCGGCCAACCATCAACTTGCACAATGCGGATATAGTTTCTGTGTGCAGATACACTGCATCTTTGTTGATATAGACCGAGCTATGCCGGCCAGAAGTATAGACAAAGTGGCCCCCGGTGACAATAGCACCCACGTCGGTAAACATTTGCATGATGTGGGCATCGTTCATGTTGCTTGCCTCCCTGCATCCTTAAATCACTGTCGTATCAACCATTGTCCTCGCGGTTCATCAATAATAGTACCATCCTGATAGACAAGGTTGCCACGTAAAAAAGTCGCAGCAGGTTTACCTCGTAATGCCATACCCTCAAAGGCTGACCAGCGGTTTTTGGTGAACAGGTCTTCTTTACGCACTTTCCAGCTTTTGTGCGTATCCACTACCACGATATCGGCGTCCTTCCCAATCGCCAGCGATCCTTTTTGCGTGAAGCCAAAGATACGCTCCAGGTTGGTCGATGTCACCTGTGCGATACGCACTAACCCTTCCTCAAGCGTTTCGCCGCCAAAATGCCTGATCCAGTTGGTGATTAAGGCGGGCAGAGCTTCCTGAAAACCGGGCAGGCCGGAAGCGACATCCCAGACACTTGCTTTCTGCTTCTCCTCCAATGTATGCGGCGCGTGATCGGTGACGACCGTATCGATCTTGCCATCGCGCAGCAATTGCCACAGGCGATACTGGTCAGAGGGCGAGCGCAGCGCCGGGGCAATATTGATGAGGTTTCCATACTGCGCGTAGTCGTCGCTGTTGAAAGCGAGATGCACAGTAGTCGTTTCACCATACACATCGACGCCGATGCTTCTGCCAAATGCGACGGCAGCAAACTCTTCCGGCGTGGAGAGATGCAGCAGGTAGAGCTTGACGCCGAACTGCCGGGCCAGCGCGATCATTTCCAGTACCGATGTCAACACCACCGCTGTATTGCGGGACTCCGTCCACGCGGCAGGATCGTGTCTACCCAGCGTATCGCGATAATGAGCAGTGAAGTAATCGATGAGTTCCTGGTTTTCGGCATGCACAAGCATCATGATGTTGCGCTGACCCGCGATCTCAAAAATGCGCGCGATATCGCGTAAATGGGGAATAGTAGTGGGCGTGGTAGCATGACCCGCCGCGAATAGTTTGAATGAAGTGATAAGCGCCGGGTCAACCTCGCGCAGCTCAGCGACATCCTGCAGTGACGTACCCATATTGATGGCAAAATCGGTGTAGCACCTGCCCGTATAACGCTTTACCTGCTCTTTCACCCGCTCTATAGTAGTCGTTGGTGGACGCGTGTTAGGCATATCGAAGATGGTAGTAAATCCCCCGGCAAGTCCCGCACGCGAACCATGCGGAATGTCCTCTTTGTAATCTAACCCAGGCTCGCGCAAATGCCCATGCACCTCGATCAGGCCGGGCAGCAAATATTTCCCACGAAAATCGTAGGTGGCATTGCCGGAAAATCCTTCGCTTATGCTCACAATCTTGCTATCAACTATTTCCAGCGTTCCCTCAATTACGCGATCAGGCAGCACAATCGATCCGGTTATGGTTGTAGGCATGGGTTAGCTCCTCTGCTCATCAACAGCTACCAGGGCGGGGACAAGCCCACGCCCTGGTAATTTGCCTCACCTATACTCATTCCATCCTTTGATTGAAATACTCGCCAGGTCTGTTTTAATGATTGCGCTGATAAACAGGCGCGCTTGCTTGATTTTGGTGAACAGGGGTACGTTGTGGTCAACAGCGTAGCGGCGCATGGCGTAGTCGTCATCGACTTCCTTCTTGACGTAGCCATCAACTATGTTGATAGCAAGGTCGATCTTGTTGTCCTGGAAATAGGCCAGCACGTTGGGGTACTTCTGCTCGTGAAGTTTGTAGAGCATGGTTGCCTCGATGCCATTAGCCTGGAAAAAGGCGCATGTCTTCTCAGTCGCATATAATGGGATGCCCAGCGTACTCAAGAGGCGCGCGCTCTCAAGAAACTTGAGCTTCTTTTCATCACCACCCAGGCTGATAAAGATGCCTTTACGGGGTATCCTGCCGCCTGTAGCAAGAATGGCTTTCAGATAGGCTTCCTCCAGGTCTTCGCCAAAGCAGGCTACTTCTCCGGTCGAGGACATTTCGACGCGCAGGATGGGATCGGCGCCGGTCAGCCGCGCGAATGAGAATTGTGGCGCTTTGACTGCCGTGTATGCTGGTTTCGGCACCTGCGCCACTGGAATATCGCCGCTGCTAAAGAGCGCATCCACAAAGAGTTCGATAAAGTTGACACCGGTCACTTTTGAGATGAAGGGGAAGGTGCGCGAGGCCCGCAGGTTAACCTCAATCACATAAACCTGGTTATCTTTCGCCAGAAACTGAATGTTAAATGGGCCGGTAATTTCCAACGCGCGGGCGATGGCGCGGCCTGCGACCTCAATATTGCGCATGGTCTCCTGGTTGAGTGTTTGCGGCGGCAGCACAATCGTGGCATCGCCCGAATGCACCCCGGCATTCTCGATGTGTTCAGAGATGACAAAGGCCTTGACTTCACCGCGCTGTGCCACCGCGTCCAGTTCGATCTCCTTGACCTTCTCGAAGAACCTGGAGACGGTCACAGGATATTCGGGCGAAACAGCCGCGGCTTCCCGCGTATACTGCTCCAATTCTTCCGGCGTATAACAGATCTTCATGGCATTGCCGGAAAGCACATACGATGGCCGCACCAGCACCGGGTAGCCGACGCGCTCAGCAAACTCTTTTAGTTCCACCAGGTTAACCAGCATTTTCCATTCCGGCTGGCGGATGCCAAGCGTGTCCAACAGCCCGGAAAACTTGTTGCGATCTTCTGCCTGGTCGATATGCGCGGCATCGGTACCCAGCAGCCTGAAGCCATACTTCTCCAATGCTTTCGCGCGATTATTGGGCGTCTGCCCGCCAACAGAGACAATTACGCCGTGTGGCGACTCGAACTCGCAGATATCGGCGATACGCTCAAAGGTGAGTTCTTCAAAGTAGAGACGGTCAGAGGTGTCATAGTCCGTGGAAACGGTTTCAGGGTTGCAGTTCACTACGATCGAACGCTTATGGTGCTTTCTGAGCGCCTCAACCGCGCTGACGCTGGACCAGTCAAATTCAACGGACGAACCAATGCGATACGGACCGGAACCGAGAATAATCACGCCGTTGTCACCCAGTGGCACGGCATCGTGATGCTGCCCATTATAGGTCATATAGAGGTAGTTGGTTTCTGAGGGGAACTCAGCCGCCAGCGTATCGATCTGAAATACCGAGGGGGTCACATCAAGCGTTTTGCGCAGCGCGCGTACCTCTAACCCGGTTTTGCCCACCAGTTCGCCAATGCGCTTATCAGAAATACCCACCTGTTTCAGGGCCAACAGGCGCTCCGCCGAAAGGTCTGTTTCGATGCGCAGAGCCTGCTCGATAGCGACAATGTGCTTGATGCGCTGCAAAAACCAGGGGTCTATGCCGGTAATCTCCGCGATTTCATTGACGCTTACACCGCAGCGCATAGCGAGCGCAAGCGCAAACATGCGCTTTGGTGTAGGCGTGTACAGGTAGCGGGTGATATTTTCGGCCACAGTCCCGTTATTGTCGCTATTGGCGAAAACTTTCTCAGATGTTGCGCCCTCAAAATCCAGGTCGAGCATGCGAATGGCTTTTTGATAGGCTTCCTCGAAGGTGCGGCCAATGCCCATGACCTCGCCGACCGACTTCATGCCCGTGCCGATGGTTTCATCCACACCTTTGAACTTCTCCAGGTCCCAGCGCGGTATCTTCACCACTACATAGTCCAGGCTGGGTTCAAAGCAGGCGCGTGTCACGCCGGTGACGCGGTTAGTCAGTTCGATCAGGCCATAGCCGAGCGCAAGTTTAGCAGCGACGTATGCCAAAGGATAGCCGGTAGCCTTACTCGCCAGCGCGGAACTGCGCGAGAGGCGCGCATTCACCTCAATGACATAGTAGGCGGACGTTTTAGGATTGAGCGCGAACTGCACATTGCATTCCCCAACGATATCCAGGCTTCTTACGATGGCCGTCGAAGCAGCGCGCAGCATATGATATTCGCTGTTGGTAAGCGTCTGGCTGGGTGCGATGACAATCGACTCGCCGGTGTGTATGCCCAGCGGGTCCATATTCTCCATGTTGCAGACGGTGATGCAATTGTCGTAGCGGTCGCGCACTACTTCATATTCGACCTCTTTATAATGATGCAGGTACTGCTCGATCAAGACCTGGGGCGTAAAGGCCAGCGCGCCGGAAACAATCTGTCGCAACTCCTCGCTGTTGCGCGCGATGCCCGATCCCTGACCGCCCAGCGCGAAACCTGCGCGCACCATCACGGGAAAACCGATTTCCTGGCCGATACGCAGAGCATCTTCGAGTGTTTCGGCGCTGTGGCTCTGCGGCGTTGGTACATTGATAGCATGCAGGTGCTGCGCGAAGGCCTGCCTGTCCTCGGTCAGCATGATGGCGGAGATAGGCGTTCCCAGGATGCGCACGTTGTATTTCTCCAGCACGCCGCCCTGGAAAAGCTCGATGCCACAGTTGAGCGCGGTTTGCCCGCCGAAAGAAAGCAATATGCCATCGGGTTGTTCCTTAGCGATGATCTTTTCCACGAAAAAGGGTGTGACGGGTAAAAAATAGACCTCATCTGCCAGCAGCTTCGAGGTCTGGATAGTGGCGATGTTGGGGTTGACCAGCACCGTCTTGATGCCCTCTTCTTGTAATGCCTTAAGCGCCTGCGAACCCGAATAGTCGAACTCGCCGGATTGCCCTATCTTGAGCGCGCCAGCTCCCAGGACCAACACTTTCTGCAACTTGTTCACATTAGCCTCTTACCTTCTGGAGAAAGTAGTCAAAGAGCCATTCTGTATCCACCGGACCCGGCGTGGCTTCGGGATGAAACTGCACCGAGAAGAACGGGTACTCGATGTGATGTATACCCTCGTTGCTGCCGTCATTGGCATTGACGAACCATGACACAAAATCGGGCGGCAGCGTTCCCACGGCGAAGCCATGATTCTGTGTGGTGATGTAGCAGCGCTTCGTGCCATCCAGCACACAGGGTTGGTTCTGGCTGCGATGCCCGAATTTCAGCTTATAGGTATCGCCGCCAGCCGCCAGGGCCAGCAATTGATGACCCAGGCAGATGCCGAAGACGGGGATGCGCCGTTGCAACGCGGCCTGTATGGTATGGATAGTTTTCTGCGCCATCTTCGGATCGCCAGGCCCATTGGAAATCAGTATGCCATCAAAGCTGAAATTTGTCGCGGGCGAGAAGAGGTCATATTCCCAGGGGACCGTGATAACTCGCGCATTTCTGGCGAGCAGTGAGCGCGCGATGTTGCGCTTGGCTCCGCAGTCAATCAGCGCTATGGTGGTGTCGCCTGTTCCCTGTTCCAACACTCGCTTCGTCGAAACACGCGCAACAAGGTTCTCCAGGTTGGGATCGTAGAATGGGATATCCGTATCAAAAATGATCTTGCCCAGCATGGCTCCATGCTCGCGGATATGCTGCGTGAGCAGGCGTGTATCTTTAATTTCAAGCGCAGGTATCTTTTCACTCCGCAGCCATGTTCCCACGTTCATAGTACTCTGCGCGTGCGATGGAAGATCGATATAGTTCGAGACGACCAGGCCGCAGATGTGTATACAGTCACTTTCCCAGCAGCGCTGCTCCGGCACACCATAGTTCCCAATGATAGGGTAGGTCATGACCAGGATCTGACCGCTAAACGAGGCATCGGTGAGCGCCTCTGGATAGCCCACCATGCCTGTGCCAAAGACTACCTCGCCTGATGTTGGTCCCTGATAACCGAAAGATGTACCTTCAAAGATAGTTCCATCTTCCAGTATCAGTTTGCCCCTGCGTGGGTAAATGCTGCTCAGTAACGTTTCAGGCGAGGACTGTTCTTCAACCAGCACATTTTGAGCTACTATGTTGTTCTGTCCTGTCATGTTACGCTCTCCCAAGTATCTGCGCCAGCAAAGCCATACGAATATACAAACCATTGCGAATCTGATCGCGGAAGTACACCGCGCGGTCATCGGCATCAACGGCGGGATCAATCGTACTTACCCTGGGCAGTGGATCCATTACAATCGTATTTTTGCCTGCGCGGGCGCGAAGCAGTTCTGGTGTCACAATAAAGCCCTGCTGCATCACAGCTTCATACTCTTGCGGCGAAGCGAAACGCTCTTTCTGAATGCGCGTCCAGTACCAGAGATCACAGTACGCCGGGATATCCCTTTCGTTGTCGATCTCCATAATGCTGATACCACGCTCGCCCCAGCAAAAGATGTCAGCCCGCTTGAGTCGCAGTTGCTCAGGTGAGAGCAGGTACACGCGGTTGTTTTCAAACAGCGACAACCCACTAATCATGGAATGGATGACTCGGCTGTTGAGTGGATCACCCGCAAGCAGGAGTGTGAGGTTATCCAGCCGCCCAAAGTGCCTGT
>Ga0070733_10000433_pt1 | contig 34175 bp, 29 predicted proteins | sample Coa_R1_9_FD_66450 | JGI IMG/M metagenome (GOLD analysis project Ga0070733, IMG submission 66450) | Surface soil microbial communities from Centralia Pennsylvania, which are recovering from an underground coalmine fire - Coalmine... | ecosystem: Environmental > Terrestrial > Soil > Unclassified ...
GGATTCATTCCTAACGAGGGGGAAAGCGTTCCCAGTAAAACATGATAGAGCCCCCGATAAGAGGCGGTGTGTTCAATCGCAAAGAGCGTGCTCAGCTCTTCAACCACCAAGATCCTATTCTTCTCCCTCTTAGGATCCGCGCAAATATTGCATAAACTCCCCTCGGCGATATTATTGCAGAGCTCACAGGAAAAGAGCTTTTCCTTCACGTCGACAATCGCCTGCGCAATCCTCTTGGCCTCTCCCGGCGACATCTTCAACAGGTGGAAGGACAACCGCTGGGCCGTCTTGCGGCCGATCCCCGGCAGCTCCATGAGCTGATCAATGAGGTGGTAAAAAACACCCTTGGAACCCATTTTTCCTGTCCTATGATGGCACTAAAGAAGACCTGGAAGGTTCAGTCCAAGCCCCCCGGTCATCGATTGAACAGACTCCTCCAACTGCGCCCTCCCCTTCTTGATCGCTTCGTTCACCGCCGCGACCACCAAATCCCCCAACATTTCAACATCTCCCGATCGGACGACCTCGGGATCCACCTTTACTTCCAGGAGCTCACCCCGCCCATTGGCGCGAACAACGACCATACCGCCGCCTGCGGTCGCCTCGACCGTCTTCTGCCCGGCCTCCTCCTGAAGTTTAGCGAGTCTCTCTTGAAAAACCTGCGCCTGGCGAACAAAATCCCCAAACATCTTTTTGTTAGACATGCTCTCTCCAAATCTATCGTGGTTTTTTCGACTCACCCCTCTTGAATCTCGGTCACCTTGCCCCCAAAGACCTTCAGGGCCTCCTGGACCATCGGCTCTCCCGTCAACTCCGCCTCCCTCTTTTGCCCCATTTGCTGGGCGAAGCTCTGGGTAAGGCCCGAGCCGGCCGGAAGGGCCACCAGGCGAAACGGAATCGCCGCCTCATAACGAGCGGCCAAGAGTTCATTAATCAGTCTAAGATGCTCTTCCTTCTGAATCAACCCGATCAAGAAGGCGCTGTTCTCGGGATAACCGATGCGGACCTCTTCTTTTCCGAGGGCCAGGAGGACCCCTTCTTCAAGATAGGAGCCGAGGTTGGGCTTCTTTTCTTTGATATGGCGTAAGATCTCCGCCCAGGCCGAGGCGTCGGGTTGAAGGGTTTGGGATGGAGCAGATGAAGCTTGCTTCGGTTTGGGGGAGGGAGACCCAGACGCAGCCTGCCCTGGACCGGCCTCTACCTTCTTTCTCTCCTTGGCCCCGACGTGAGAATCCACGGGGACAGAGGCCCGCGCGGGACCTCCGGCCGCCGGAACACCCTTGTCCGGAAAGCCCTCCTCCAGCTTCAACCTCCGTTCGCCAGTGTCAACGAAGGGGTTGGCCGGAACACTCTTGTCTAGAAAGCCCTTCTCCAAGCGCTCAAGGGTTTCTAGCACCTCTTCGATCGGGAGCAGCTGGGGGAGGCGAAGGGCCTTTAAGAACGCCATCTCCAGCACCCATTGTGGGGAGACACCGGTTCTGATCTCTTCCAGGGTTTTGGAGAACAGGTTGAAAAACCCGTGGAGAAGCTCAACATCGAATTTCTCCGCCTCCCTCCTGAGGTCTTCCAAGTCCTCCGACCCCAGGTCCACCTGCGTTCCCCCGGCCGTAGGAATCGTCTTCAGGATTGTAAGGTGGCGTAGATGCTCGAGCCAGTCAACGCAGAACTGCCGTAAATCATAACCCTGGTCGACGACCTGCTGAACCCGTTTGAGCGTGTTTTCGGCGTCCTGTTTCCGCACGGCGCACGAGAGATCCAAGAGGGTTGCTTCGGAGGTCCTCCCCAACAGGACCGCAAGTTCCTCCTCGCGAACCGTTCCTCCGCCAAAGACGAGGGCCTGGTCCAGCAGGCTCAAGGCATCGCGCATGCTCCCTTCCGCCGCCTTGGCCACCAATACGGCCGAGCGTTCGTTGAGGACCATGCTCTCCCGCTGCGCGATCCGAAGCAATTGGCTAACGATCTCGGCCCGAGACATCTTTCGAAATGAAAAGTGCTGGCATCTGGAGAGAATGGTTTCAGGTATCTTGTGAGGCTCCGTGGTGGCGAAGATAAAGACCAGATGGGGGGGAGGCTCCTCCAGGGTCTTTAAGAGGGCGTTAAAAGCGGAATTAGAGAGCATATGGACTTCGTCGATGATGTACACCTTATGCTCCCCGCGCATCGGAAGGTATTTGATCTGCTCGCGCAGATCTCGGATATCATCCACTCCGGTGCTGGACGCCCCGTCGATCTCAACGACGTTCACAGAGCGCCCCTCGGAAATCTCCTGACAGACGGTGCATCGGTTACAGGGCTCCCCCTCTACGGGCTCAGAACAGTTGATCGCTTTCGCGAGGATCCGCGCAACGGACGTTTTTCCCACACCTCGAACACCCGAAAACAGGTAGGCGTGGGCGACCTTGCCCTTCATGACGGCCGAAGCGAGCGTCTTCGCGATATGGCGTTGGCCCACCACCTCAGAGAAGGTCTGTGGCCGCCACCGACGAGCCAGAACTTGGTAACCCATTTTCTCCTCTCTGAAAACGATGCCCTTCACGGAGAGACCAGGTTTCCCTGCGGCACACAGGAATTCCCATATACCGTTGCTTCCTTCCGGACCTGGCGGGGTTAATAGGCGCCTGTTGCACAGGACCCGGGCCCTCCGGGAAGGGCACCGCCTTCATCAACAAGGCGGTGAGACTTTCGAATTCGTTCAAGGCGTGGCGGAGAGAGGGGGATTCGAACCCCCGAGACACCTTTTGGGCGCCTACACGATTTCCAGTCGTGCTCCTTCAACCGCTCGGACATCTCTCCAGGATCGGACCGCAGCTAATTGCTAAACGCGAAATCGACATAGAAATCATCCGTGAGAGTTGGCGGAGAGAGAGGGATTTGAACCCCCGGTGGAGTTGCCCCCACACCTGCTTTCGAGGCAGGCGCCTTCAGCCGGACTCGGCCATCTCTCCGCGGGACGATGCCTTAACCCCCCAAAAAAGGTCTGCAACAGCTCCTGAACCTCCCCTCCCAGCACACCCGAGACCACCTCGACCTGATGGTTGAGGCGGCGATCTTGGACGATATTAAATACCGTACCGCACCCTCCAGCCTTCCGATCATGAGCCCCGAATACCAGGCGGGAGATCCTGGCCTGAACCAATGCCCCCGCACACATGGCACAGGGTTCCAACGTCACATAGAGGGTCGTTCCTGTCAATCTCCAACGTCCCAAGCGGGTGGCCGCCTCCCGGATCACCAGGATCTCCGCATGGGCCGTCGGATCCTTCATTCGCTCTTTGCCATTGTAGGAGGCGGCAATCACTTCATCCCCGAGGACGAGGATCGCCCCTACCGGCACCTCGCCCACCTGCGCGGCCTCGCGCCCTAGCGAGATGGCCTGTCGCATCAAACCGTGATGGTCATCCTGAAACTCCACCCGTCACCTCTGGTTTCTGATTAAGAAATCGATTCAGGGACCTCGATGAAACGACCCGAAAACGAATCCCCTGAACCATGATGATCATCCAGAGGGTCCCCCTCAAACCCTCCCGGGATCCGAGGGCAGCCGATGCTTAATGACCCTGCGATTGACCCGGATTTGATCGACTAAAATCCAAAGGTACTCTTCAAAACACGCTGATTTTTAATTAGATTCAGACGCGGTTGCCACCAAAACCCCCATACCGGGGCAAACACCGTTGCCCATGATATCTTGAACAAAGCCCGTTTGCAAGAGGAGGAATCCACGGCTAGCCTCACTTTATCGAGAAAATGGCGCCACCGTCAGGAAACGGCCGCCCGGGGCGTCGTAAACGAAGCACCCTCCGCAGCCAACCCGCGGACCAAAGGGACCGGCCCCGGATTTCTTACATCGGGAGGCTAAGGACGCGACGCGATCGGGTCCTCTCGGCCATTCTCGTCTCCTGCGACCGCGAGCCTCGTTTTTGGCGGCGGCTAGATTTACATTGACAGAGAAAACCAATATTGCTAGGTTAGTAGCCAATTGTACTGTGACTTCCGATTTTATCCAGAGACGATCCTCCGGATCTCCACGTACCAGACGGGTTGCCCGGCTCAGACCCACGCGCCAGTACATGCTGCTCCGAGCCCCCGGACGTCCTTGTGGCTTCTCTGGCCCAATGCCCCGCAGATCTAAATCTCCTCGGGAAGGCGACGATCATGAGCATCGACTGGAAGAGTTACGACTCCACCCTCTGTTACGACGAGTTGATCCATTCGTCGGGCCAGCCACGCAGCCTGGCGTTGGGAGTGATCAAGCATCTGCAGCATCTCAGTCCGGCGGAGATGCGCGCTCGCCAGCAAGCCGCCGAAGCAGCGATCCTGCAAATGGGGATCACATTCACGGTATACACCGACGAGACCAATATCGACCGCGCCTGGCCTTTTGACATCATTCCCCGGATCATCTCGCCTAAAGAATGGTCGACCACCGAGGCGGGTCTGCAGCAGAGGTTACGCGCTCTCAATTTATTCATCAGCGATCTCTACGGCGAGCAACAGATCATCCGCAATGGCGTGTTCCCGGCTGAAGTGTTGGCCAATTCAGAAAATTTCCGCAGCGAGTGCGTCGGTGTTCGACCCGCCCGTGGGGTCTGGGCGCATATCTGCGGAAGCGACCTGATCCGCGATGACCAGGGCACTTTTTTGGTCCTGGAAGACAACCTGCGCGTCCCTTCGGGCGTATCGTATATGCTGGAAAATCGCGTCCTCACCAAACAGGTTTTCGGCGAGCTGTTCGAGGACTACCGCATCAAGCCGGTCGCCGATTATCCGAGTCACCTTTTCGATATGCTGGCCTCCATTTCGCCGCGCCCGAGCGACTTTCCCGCGATCGTCGTACTCACTCCCGGCATTTATAACTCGGCCTATTTCGAGCACTCCTTTTTGGCGCAGGAGATGGGGACGGAGTTGGTGAGGGGTTCGGAGCTGGTGGTCGGCGAGGATGAACGCGTCTACATGAGCACCATCGACGGCCTGAAGCAGGTCGATGTGATCTATCGCCGCGTCAACGATCTGTATCTGGACCCCGAGGTCTTCAACAAGCACTCCGTGCTCGGAGTCCACGGACTGATGCGCGCCTGGCGCAAGGGGAACGTCGCCCTGGCCAACGCTCCGGGAACGGGAGTCGCCGACAATAAAGTCGTGTATGCCTTCGTGCCGAAGATCATTAAGTATTACCTGGATGAAGAACCCATTATTCCCAACGTGCCGACCTATATTTGCCTTTACGACCGAGAACGTGACCATGTCCTGCAGAACCTGGATCGGCTGGTGGTCAAGCCCGCGAATGGATCGGGGGGCTACGGCATGCTGATCGGGCCGACGGCGAGCAAGAAAGAACTCAGCGACTTCGCCGAACGGATCAAGGCCGATCCCCGCAACTATATCGCTCAACCCTTGATCAAACTTTCCACCGTCCCGACGATTTGCGGCGATCGGATTGAGCCCCGGCACGTGGACCTGCGTCCCTTCATCCTGCAGGGAGAACGGATGTATGTGACCCCTGGAGGATTAACCCGAGTGGCCTTGTCAAAGGGATCGACGGTGGTCAACTCCTCTCAGGGGGGCGGCAGCAAGGATACGTGGGTCGTCAATACGGAGGCAGCTTGATGCTCTCGCAGGTTGCGGAGCGCCTTTATTGGACGGGTCGTTATATCGAACGCGCCGAGAACAGTGCGCGTCTCGTCAATGCCTTTACCAATCAGATGATGGATCTACCCGAGGGATTGGAATCCGGCTGGGGGCAGCTGATCGACATCATCGGTTGCGGTTCGGGCTTCGAACAGCATTACCAGTCGTATAACGAACACAATACCGTGAGTTTCTTGGTAGCGGACGGGTTCAGCCCCAGCTCGATCGTCTCATCGGTGTCGATGGCGCGCGAGAATATGCGCACCACCCGCGAGCTGCTGCCGTCGGAGGGCTGGCAATTCTGCAACGAACTTTACCTGCATGTCAAAAACCAGTCCCGGGAGGGCGTCTCCCGCCGCGGCCGCTATGCGTTCCTGTCCGAGGTCATCTTCCGGTGCCAACAATTGACCGGCCTTTTGTCCGGTACGATGAGCCATGACGTGGCCTATGACCTGGTGCGACTTGGCCGCAACTTGGAGCGCGCCGACATGACCTCCCGAATCGCCGACAGTGCAATCTTCGTCCTGATGCCTCGGCGACAGAAGCCCGGTCAGTACGACAACCTGCTCTGGGTCAATGTGCTGAAATCCTCCAGCGCCTACCAGATGTACCGCCAACATGTGCGCGGCCGGGTCGAGGGAACGAAGGTGGTTAAGTTTTTGTTGCAGGACGGGGACTTCCCTCGCGCCGTGGCCCGAGCGATCGCGCAGGCAGAGAACTGCATGCGAAATCTGCCCCGAAATCAAGGGCCCTTGCGCCGGATCTCCGAGTTGAGAGAGCTCGTCGGAACGGCGAATATCGAGCAGATGGATTTTGCCCGTATGCACGGGTTTATCGATGACCTGCAGCTTGCGCTCAACAACGTCCACAACGAGATCTTCCATACCTGGTTTCACATCCAACACCCTTTGCGCAGCGGCCAGACTCAGAGCGCAGTCAACTCCTAACCGGCTCAACCAGCCCGACGTTCGGTTCTGACCTGACGTGACGTGACGGCTCCGAAGGAAAGGAAAAGACGTCCTGTATGGCGATCACCGTGGTCCTCCGTCACATCATGTCCTATCACTACGACCGGCGCGTGCAGCTTTCCCCGCACGTAATTCGCTTGCGGCCGGCGGTGCACTCTCGTACGCCCATCAAAGCCTACTCGCTTCGCGTTCGCCCGGAGCGGCATTTCATCAACTGGCAACAGGACCCCTTTGGCAATCACCTCGCCCGGGTGGTCTTTCCGGAGCCCGCCGATGAACTATGCGTAGAGGTGGAAATCGTGGCCGATATGACGGTCATCAATCCTTTCGATTTTTTCATCGAAGAGTATGCGGAATATTGTCCGTTCAAGTATGAACCGATCCTCCAAAAGGAATTGGTCCCGTATCTGGAAGTTACGGAGGACGGGCCGCTGCTGCGCGAATGGCTGAATAATCTAGATCTCCACCGGTCCAGAACCGCCGAATTTCTTGTATACCTGAACCAAGCCGTGCAACGCGACATCTCCTACAGAGTTCGCCTCGATCCCGGTATCCAGAGCTGCGAGGACACGATCGAAAAACGGATCGGGTCCTGTCGCGACAGCGCGTGGGTTCTGGTGCAGGCACTTCGGCACTTGGGTCTCGCGGCCCGCTTCGTTTCCGGCTATCTCGTACAGCTCACTCCTGACGAGAAGAGCATCCATGGACCTTCCGGTCCGGCGGCTGATTTCACCGATCTGCACGCCTGGGCCGAGGTCTACATACCTGGCGCCGGATGGCTGGGCCTGGATTCCACCTCCGGGCTGTTCGCCTCAGAAGGCCACATTCCCTTGGCCTGTACGCCTGATCCGGGCAGCGCCGCACCCCTCAGTGGTCACACCGAAACCTGCGAAGTCACGTTTCGCCATCAGAATACGGTGGCGCGCCTCCATGAACCTGCACGCGTGACCAAGCCTTATCGACCCGACGAGTGGTCCGCGATCCTCGCCCTTGGGCGTAAAGTCGACGAAGATCTCTTCACCCTAGACGTCCGCCTCACCATGGGAGGAGAACCGACCTTCGTCTCCCTCGAGGATCGGGATGCACCGGAATGGAATAACGCTGCGCTCGGTCCGGCGAAACGGCTCTTGGCCGCAAGACTCCTCCGGCGCCTGGCGCGCCGATTCGCCTCTGGACCGTCCTTGCAGTGCGGTCAAGGGAAGTGGTATCCCGGCGAAGCGCTGCCACGATGGGCGCTCGGCTGCTTCTGGCGGACCGATGGGGTCCCGATTTGGCGTCAAGCCGAGTATTTGTCTCTGGAAGAAGAGGATCATGGCCACGGCCTCCCGGAGGCGCATCGGTTCGGGCTGGCATTGACCCGGCGCCTCGGCGCCGATCCGAAACATATCCTGTCTGGCTACGAGGATGCGCTCTACCACCTATGGAAAGAGAGCACGCTACCGGTCAATCTCGACCCCCTTAAGGCCGATCTCCAAGATCCCCTGGAACGCCGTTCCCTCGCCGCCAAACTGTCCCGCGGCCTCGACGCGCCGGTCGGTTACATTATCCCCTTGCGCTGGGATTACGAGAGCGGGGGTTGGCGGAGCTCAATGTGGAGATTCCGCCGCGAGCAAGTTTTTCTGATACCGGGGGACTCGCCCATGGGTTTGCGGATTCCCTTGGATTCTCTCCCATGGATATCTGAGAAGGAACGGGAAGAGCCGCGGGAGCGGAGTCTTTTCGAGGTCCCGCCTCCTCTGGGAGAGGGCTCGGGCAGGATCGTTCGTCGCTCCCCCGTACCCGCCTCCGAGGCGACGAAGCCTCAAAACGAAAAACCCCAGGAGGATCCGCCGGCCGCGGTGCCACACACGGCCCTCTGTTTGGAGCCCAGAGACGGCTCGCTGCACGTATTTTTACCGCCGACAGAGTTACTGGAACACTACCTCGATCTGGTCGCCTCAATCGAAGAAACGGCCCAGGAGCTCGCGATCCCGGTGGTACTGGAAGGCTACGATCCTCCGCGCGATGTAAGGCTGCGCCGCCTCATGATCACACCTGATCCCGGCGTGATCGAGGTCAACATCCATCCCGCTCCGTCCTGGGACGAACTGGTCTCCAATACCACGGCGCTCTATGAAGAGGCCCGCCTCACCGGCCTTGGAACCGAAAAACTCCTGCTCGACGGCCGTCATTGCGGCACCGGCGGAGGAAACCACATCACATTCGGCGGGGCCACACCGGCCGACAGCCCGGTGTTGCGGCGGCCTGACCTCTTGGCCAGCCTGGTGACGTATTGGCAGCACCACCCCGGATTGTCCTACCTTTTCTCCGGACTCTTCATCGGTCCCACCAGCCAAGCACCGCGAGTCGACGAGGCACGCAATGAAACGCTTTACGAGTTGGAAATCGCCTTTCAGCAACTCCCCAGGGGGACAGCGCCCTCGCCTGGACTCCCGGACCGCCTGATGCGTCATCTGCTGGCGGATGTAACGGGCAACACGCACCGATCGGAGTTCTGCATCGACAAGCTCTACTCGCCGGAGAGTACCCAGGGCCGACTGGGGCTGGTGGAGATGCGCGCCTTCGAGATGCCGCCGCACAGTCAGATGAGCGCGGTGCAGATGTTGTTGGTGCGCGCTTTGATCGCCCGTTTCTGGCAGATCCCTTACTCCAACAGACTGGTCCGCTGGGGAACCGCGCTGCATGATCGATTTATGCTGCCCGACCCGGTCCGGGCCGACCTAAGGGAGGTGGTGCTGGAGCTCAAGGAATGCGGCTATCCGTTCCAGATGGAGTGGTTTGCACCATTTTGGGAGTTTCGTTTTCCCCTGTACGGGTCGGTGAGAACAAGGGACATCGAACTGGAGCTGCGCATGGCGCTCGAGCCCTGGCATGTATTGGGGGAAGAGGTCACACAGACTGGAACTGCGCGCTTCGTTGACTCCTCCGTCGAGCGGCTGCAGGTCAAGGTCAGCGGCCTCACCGACGGGCGCTATGTGGTCGCTTGCAACGGCCGGCCGGTTCCCCTGCACGGCACGGGCACCCACGGTGAATACGTGGCCGGCGTGCGGTACAAGGCGTGGGCACCCCCCTCCGCATTGCATCCCACCATCGGGGCTCATTCGCCGCTGGTCTTCGACCTTATCGATACCTGGAATGGACGCTCGATCGGCGGTTGCACCTACCACGTCGGCCACCCCGGAGGACGTACGTATCAGATCCCTCCGATCAACGCCTACGAAGCTGAGGCCCGCCGCATCAGCCGCTTCTGGGATTATGGGCATACCCCCGGTCCGCTGCGTCCGCCGCCTGAGTTCGTCAGCCTGGGGCGCTTCTTCCCGGAAGGTCACCCCCCGGGGCCGATGGCGCCTCCCGAGGAGAAGATGGACCGCGAGTACCCCTACACGCTTGATCTGCGTCGCGCGCCCGAGACGGGGCCTTCCCGATAACGATCGACCGAAGATCGCAAGTCGCGACAGCGAAAACGGGAAGAAGATCTCCTGAACTGAACGGATGATTTTGGAGTCGAACTCTGATCCGGGAGACGGGCCTCATCTCGTGAGGTGGGTGCGGGGGCTGAGTTCTTCGGTCACGGTTTTGATCACCCCCTCGGGTCCCGCCTCACCCGGATAGGGCCGAAGCACTTTAGGTTGGGCCAAACGCGCATTCTCTTCCCGATCCTTTGGTGGTCTCGCGGCAGTGAGCACCCACGTCCAAATAAAGTTGAAAAGCGACAAGATAATAAAAAACGGAAAAACCGACTGCAAAATCCTTTCGTACATTCTTACTCCTAATCTCTGGTTTTTTTGACGCGCTCTGTGCAGCAGGGTGGTTTACTTCCTCCCATTTCGAGTCCAGCTGCACCCGTGGAAGGGGCCAAAAAGGCGATCCGGCGGAACGTCCCCCTAGTTCGACGGACGCCCGAACCCCCTTCGGCCAGGCAAGCGACACGATCTCTTAGGGCAAACTATCCGCGGCCGTTTCCTCGGTCCGGACCAGATCATAGTCGGGCACAAGGCGGTTATAATCGTCATCCATGAGAGGGGAGGAGATCATAAAATCGGCTGATGCGCGATTGCAGGCAATGGGAATATTCCAAACGATCGCCATGCGCAGCAGCGCCTTCACATCTGGATCGTGAGGCTGCGGTTCGAGGGGATCCCAGAAAAAGATGAGGAAATCGATTTCTCCTTCGGCGATTTTGGCGCCGATCTGCTGATCACCCCCCAGAGGGCCGCTCTGGAATTTGGTGATTTGGACGTCCAGGGCTTGCTCCAAGATTTTTCCGGTTGTCCCCGTCGCAAATAATTGATGATGAGCCAACAACACTCGATTGTATTTCGCCCACTCCACCAAATCCTGCTTCTTGTGATCATGCGCGACCAAAGCAATTTTCTTGTCGCGTTCCATAGCGATTTTTTTGTGATCCATAGAAGTCATCCTTTTTAACAGTCGCTCTTCCTGCTCCTGAAAATCATCGGGGGCTCAAAGAAGCTCACCAGAAGACCCTCGATCTGAAGGTCTCGACCGCCGTCTTCTACAGACCCGCATATCCAGGGTCGAGAGCAGACAGTCCGCCGCTCAATTTCTGGTTCACTGAACGTCACGGTCTCGGCCGGCAGAAAGAACTCCCGCCGGAGAGGATCGGCTCGGATGGATTAAAAAGAAATCTTCCGTCAGGAAACCACTCTCACATTGGCGGCCTGCGGGCCTTTCGGGCCCTGGGTCACCTCAAATTCAACTACATTTCCCTCGACCAGGGATTTGTATCCCTCGCCGGAAATGGCGGAGTGGTGTACAAACACGTCCGCCCCACCCTCATCCCGGGTAATAAAACCATATCCTTTATCGCTATTGAACCATTTTACTTTGCCTTTAATCATCCGAGTTTCTCTCCTATAATGTGATTGTTCGTCACGATCCTTAAAATCAAGCCTCACCGATAAAGGATCGGCTTCACCAATCCGACCATGAAGAGGCTGAAGATCAGCCATTTGGACGGATCGAAATTGTACCATTTGGGACCATTGCGGTAATCTCGCGGATAGGTGTGGTGATAATGGTGATATCCCTCCCCAAAGGTGATAAGGGAGATCCACCAACTGTCCCGACTGCTGTCCTGGGCATCCTTCGGCTGATTGCCCCAGAGGTGGCAGATCGAGTTGATACAGAAAGTTGAATTCAGCACCAGGAACGTCCGACCCACTCCAGCCAGAATGAAGGCTGCGATTCCTCCGAACCAGCCCCGATGAAGAAACCCGATCAAAAAGGGAAGCGCCAAGCCTGAGATAACGATAGGGACGTAGTAACGATGCTGCCAAAGCACCCATTTGTCTTTTTTGAAGATGGCCGTGTACTTGTCATCCTGGTAAGGATCTTTCAAAAAGATCCACAGGAGATGGCTGTACCAAAATCCCTTTTTTGCGTTGTAAGGATCCTCCTCCTGATCGACCCTGGCGTGATGGCGAATATGATCGGCACACCATTTCAGAGCTGAATTCTCCAACGCCCACCCTCCGGCGATCAAAAACGCTACTCTGACCGGAGCGGAACAGGTAAAACTGCGGTGGGAAGTCAAGCGGTGATAGCCAACGGTGATCCCCAAACCGGTGACCGTATAGAGTGTTCCAAAGAGAGTCCAGTCCAGCCAGGTATAACCATAAATGTAACCGAAAAGAGGAGCACCGATCACGGCCACCGACGATATAATGGAAAAAAGGACGATCGCAAAACAATCAAACTTTCTGGCCTGAGGACCCGATCGCAGGGATTCAACTTGATACATTTCTGAATACTCCAATGGATAAAGGTCTGTTCTTAAATCCGCCGTGAACCGCTTGCTCGCGAGCGCCAGAGGAAGCCGACAGGCTCGAACCGTAACTTGATCGCGACGGCCGGAGCATCTCGCAATGTCTGAATCGGATAGGCTTGCCACGGATGCTCGGAGTACCCGGCCTTCTGTCCTATGAGGTGTCGGCTGAACACCCCAGACGGCTGCGGCAAAAAAAAAGCCGCGATCCATTGTTGTATGGACTGCAGCTCCGAATTGCAAACATCCGTCTTCTACAATAAGGTGCAAGTATTGTAGCACGGCATCGGTTCAAAGTCAATTTCCGATCTAAACGTGCTAAAACGGCCGGTCGAAACAGGACCGTAACTCGGGTATGATACAGATAACATTCGATGCAGCCATCCACGAGAAACTGGCGGGGGAAACAATGGGGAATCGTCGGACTGGACGAGGAGAATCACTCGTTACCGCGCTGGCGTACCGCCATAGACCGAATCCCGCCACGGCTTCGCGGAGCCATGGCCGATCTCGATCATGAACCACAGTTCCTTCAGCCCCCACGAAAAATCGAACTCGACCTTAACGCGGCAACTGAGCGATCCACTCGCAGTCCATCACGTCGCTCGTTCGCCCCGGCATCGCCCTTGATGTGCTGGACATTGACCAGAAACACGCTCAGACCCCTGTGATCGGCTTTCAATAAAATCCCGATCGATTCCATCGCCGTGCCACATCGCCAAAATCCAAGCCCATTTCACCGTTTCAGGGCACAGCTCGCTGCATGACGGCGACTTGGCCTGGACAGCCACTCGAGCCACTCAAAATGTCGCTTGACTTTTGTATATCGCCCGCGTATACTGCCTAAAGCTCATTGTTGATGGTGCATTAAGTAATCAAAAGCCGCAGCCGTCTTCAACGGACCGCGGCTTTTTTATTTCAATCACGTTGTTGGCAGTGGGTACACAAAAACAAAATGGAGAAGCAGTAAATGGTCAATGGTAAAGTAAAGTGGTTCAATAGCAGCAAGGGTTTCGGATTTATCACTCGCAATGATGGTGAGGCGGATGTGTTCGTTCATTTCTCCGCCATCGCGGGTGACGGCTACAAGTCTCTCGAAGAGGGAAATGAGGTCGAATTCGAGGTAACCCAGGGCCAGAAAGGCCCACAGGCCACCAACGTGAGGTTGATCTCCTAGCGGAGGTTTTTTCTCGCAGAGACGCCCCGATTCGGAATTGATCCGGTCGGGGCATTTTTTTTTGTAACGAGAGGGCCGGCGTTGACGGCTCGCAGTCAGGCTGGCGAGGTGATCGGCCTTCCCCTGAGACCTTATTCTAATCCGAGGAACATGTCCCCGAATGGAAACCTATGTGAATGCCGACAGTCCGGTGATCTCCTCCCCCAGGATCAACGTGTGGATGTCGTGGGTTCCCTCATAGGTATAGACCGATTCCAGGTTGCAAAGATGGCGCGCAATCTGGTGCTCATACATGATCCCATTGGCGCCAAGGATATCACGAGCAGCCCGCGCGATATGCAGGGCGTGGAAGACGTTGTTCCGCTTTCCCATTGAGATCTGAACATGGTTGATCCGGCCCTGTTCTCTGATCTGACCGAGCCGGAGAGTCAGCACCTGCATCTTGGTAATCTCGGTCAGCATGTCGACCAGTTTTTGCTGGACCAATTGATAGCCGGCGATCGGCCGGCCGAATTGAACTCGGTTCTTCGCATAGGCCAAAGCACGGTCATAGCACGCCATCGCCGCCCCAATGGCGCCCCATGCAATGCCATAGCGGGCTTGATTCAGACAGCGGAAGGCTGTCTTGATCCCATCCGTCCCGTGCAATCGATTTTCCTCTGGAATCCGCACATCCTGTAAGACCAATTCTCCGGTGTCGGAGGCTCGCAGAGAGAATTTGTCAGTAACTTTATTTTGCTGAAAACCGGGAGTTCCTTTTTCCACCAGAAAACCACAAATTCGTTCTTGATCGTCTGTCGCCCAGACCAGCGCCACATCGGCAATCGTCCCGTTGGTGATCCACATCTTGGTGCCGTTGAGAACGTACTGCGCCCCTCTCTTCTCAGCCCGTGTGGCTATTGCCTCCGGGTTGGATCCGAAATCAGGCTCGGTCAAGCCGAAGCAACCGATCGCCTCCCCCCGCGTCATCTTCGGGAGCCAGTAATCTTTCTGCTGGTCGGAACCATACTCGGCAATCGGCCACATCACCAGTCCCGACTGAACCGAGGCGAAGCTTCGGAGGCCCGAATCTCCCCGTTCCAGCTCCTGATTGATTAACCCGTAGGCAATGCTGTTAAGTCCCGCGCAGCCGTATTTCGGATCTAAATTGGCACCCAATAACCCCATCCCAGCCATTTGAGGGACGAGCTCTCTCGGAAACGTCCCCGCCTCATAATGTGGAACAATGATCGGAAGGACCCGTTCCTCCACCCACCGCCGGACCTCATCGCGGATCATCCGTTCTTCAGGGCGAAGCGCGTCATCAAGATTGAGGAAATCGACTCCATGAAACATCGCCGAGCCCTCCAAGGGTCATTAACAGGAGTGCGATGACGTTCTGATCAATTTTACCTGACAAGGTCCAGCCAGGTAATTTTTTATAAATTCGTTTTCCGGTCTGGATATTTCGTTTGTCGGCAGTCGCAATGAGGTCCGCATAAACCCGTAACGGCGGAGCCGGCTTATGATAATTCCTAAGGATGATCAAAGCACCCAAAGGTTTTGAGGATTTCCAGTTTCCATAATCTGTAAGTTTTGCAACAGCAGCTTCACCCGCCAGTTAATATTCTGATCTTGCCGTGAAAACAGCCGATTAGTTGCTTGGGCCGCAACAATTGACCATACAGTGTCACCAGGTATCTAAGAACCTCGGTATCGACCAGTTTTCTGCTGCACTTCCCGCGATCAACAATAGGGTTTAGCCCTTGTCGGTCATCTAACACCATGCCGCTGCAATCTGACGATCTGGCTAAGGGGTGAGGCTGCCAGCCGGAATCCCGGGCGGTGGAACCTACTTGGGATTCCAATGGTTTATGCCTGCAGCACACCTTCCCTTTCGGTGCTGGAGATCAGAGTCCACACCGGCCCCGAGGGTGAAGGTATTCTTTACGCCCTTTGTCAAATAGAATTACCAAAAAAACTGGTAACAAAATTCGACAACACCTACTTGCCGTCTGATTGGAATCTGAATCCCCCTCAGCTTTCAACTCAAAAACTCGGAAGCGATTGGGCGCGAGGCCGGACGTCGGTGGTCTTGCAAGTGCCCTCCATCCTCGTTCCGGTAGATTTTAACTTCTTGATTAATCCACTTCATGAAGAGTTCAAGAAAATTCGTGTAACCGATGTCCAGGATTATGCCTTGGAAAGGCTTTGGTAAAGCCAAAATGTTTTGGAAATACCATGAAGGGTTCTCACTCAAATCAGATACCAAAAAACCCAAATGCGATTTTTTTTTGATATCCTGTGGGTGGCGAATTACTAAACAGCGCGAAAAAACCGTGAAAGTCGCTCGAGCGGAGTCTCCGAAATGCGGCAGGTTTGTTAGGTTTGGTGGAAGGTACAGCCCGGCTCGCTGCGCGGGCGCCGTCGGCGCCTACCGGCTCGGCGTGATGAATCGCCGGGCTGGCGAAAACGAGAATCTGCTCTCCACCCGGTTAGCCCCTCTCGGCGGTAGATTATCCAGCCGAATCATATTATCCTGCCCACGGCGCTTGGAACAACTTTTACCCCTCCCGGACAGCTCTCCGGGTTGTTGGATTGACGAGCGCGTTTTATCATCCATTGAGAGTGACCCAAAGGCCACTCTCCTCGATGCTTGAAAAATCTGGTGCGCCCAGACGGATTTGAACCGCCGACCCCTTGATTCGTAGTCAAGTGCTCTATCCAGCTGAGCTATGGGCGCAACATAAAATCTGGCGAGATTCGATCCCGGCCTGATCAAGTTCTTTAGGAAGCTACCGCATCTTTCAGGGTGACGCCAAAACGCTCATGCTGAAAAGGATGCATCATTGGAAAAAGGGAGAAAAGCCAGCCTTTAAAGACTTCTTTTCCGTTTTCTAAGATGCGGACGTGGACCGCCGGATTTTTAAGCTCGTCGGTGGCCGAGGTAAACACCGTTCCCTGGATGATCAGATCCGGAAGGAACTCTTCAACCTGCACCGTGATCGACGAGCCGGGCACCGTCCACGTCGCGCCCAATGGAACGACATATTCCCGCAGGCTCTTTTCTTTACGATCCTCCAGAAGCAGCTTCACCGCCTTCCACTTCCCTTTCAACCTCTCGGGGGTTACTGTGGTCGCGGTGGATAGATTCGGAACATCCACCGATTCCTGATACGGCCCGGCGCTCGGAGGAGAGAGCTGGGTCAGCTTCGGCTCCTTTTTCTGGCTACAAGAAATAATCGATAGAACCAGCACCCACTTGCCCACCGTGCCAATAAATCGGTTCAGTCTTCTCGAACTTTTCATAAAAATTCGGCTCCCAATTTCCGGCCCTTCCGTCAGGGAACGGAGTCCGCCCCCCTGTTTCCATATCACACAGAATCACCGACTGGCGGAGAGGCAGGGATTTGAACCCTGGGTCCCGCTGTTAGCAGGACGACGGTTTAGCAAACCGTTGCCTTAAGCCGCTCGGCCACCTCTCCGGCTTAATCTTTGCTGACGATGGCGGAGGGGGTAGGATTCGAACCTACGGCCCGATTACTCGGACAGCGGTTTTCAAGACCGCCGCCTTAAACCGCTCGGCCACCCCTCCTCTTCTCCTGGACTGACTTTAGAAAGCGGTCAACCCCCTGATCTGGAGCGGGAGATTAGATCATTCCCTTTTGAGAGTTTTTCGATCCCATCCATATAAGGCCTGAGTGCCTCCGGAACGAGTACGGAGCCGTCGTCCTGCTGGTAGTTCTCAAGGATGGCGACCAACGTCCTTCCTACGGCCAGACCCGAGCCGTTAAGGGTATGTACGAATTGGATCTTCTTGTCCGACGTTCGATAGCGAATCTCGGCGCGCCGGGCTTGAAAGGCCTCAAAATTACTGCACGAGGAGATTTCTCGATAGATCTCCTGAGAGGGAAGCCAGACCTCAATATCATAGGTCTTGGCGGAGGCGAACCCAAGGTCCCCCGTGCTGAGGAGGACGACCCGATAGGGGAGCCCCAGGCACCTCAGGACCGACTCGCAATCCGAAAGAAGCCTCTCCAGCTCATCGTAGGAATCCTGCGGGCGGACGAATTTAACGAGCTCGACCTTGTTAAACTGGTGTTGCCGGATTAATCCCTTCGTATCCTTCCCATATGATCCGGCCTCCCTTCGAAAACAGGGGGTATGGGCCACATAGGACAGGGGAAGCTTTTCGTCGGGGACAATTTCTTCCCGGTGAAGGTTCGTTAAGGGGACCTCCCCTGTAGGAATCAGGTAGTAGTCGTCGTTGCGAAGCCGGAAAAGATCCTCCTCAAATTTGGGAAGCTGGCCCGTCCCAACCATGCTGTTACGATTAACCAGAAAGGGAGGTAGAACCTCCTTATAACCGTGCTTCTGCGTATGCAAATCGAGCATCAGATTGATGAGGGCCCGCTCCATGCGTGCCCCGGTCCCCCAATAGACAGCAAAGCGCGCCCCCGCGACCTTCACCGCCCTTTCGAAATCCAGAATACCCAGCGACTCGCCGATATCCCAATGCGTTCTGGGCTTAAAATCAAAAGCAGGGATATTCCCCCATCGGCGCACTTCTACGTTCTCCCGTTCGTCCCGACCCGTAGGAACCGAGGGATGGGGCAGGTTCGGAAGAACCATCTGGAGATCGTCGATCCGCTGCTCTTGGAGACGCAACAGGGTCAAAAGGCGCTCAATCTCATCAGAGACGGCCTTCATTCGAGTCAGCGGGAGTTCGATATTCTTATTTTCCCGCCGCCATTGAGAGATTTCGGTGTTGGCTTTATTTTTTTGCTGCTGGAGGGCTTCAACCTCCCCCTTAAGTCGGCGGAGCTCCCGATCGGCTTCAACGAGCGCGTCTAAGGAGAATTTTGCGCCTCGGCGGGATAAACCCTCTTCGATTCTTTCTTTCTCTTCTCTGACCTGTTTGAGGTCTAACATGAACTGGACAACCGGACCATGAAAAGATCGTTTAACTTAGCATGTTGCCTAGAGGGTGTCAACCGAAACACTCCCTGGGTAGGGCATCGTCCGGGCGTCTTGGGGGGGAGATCTCACGCCCATTTTTCCGGTGATTTCGAAGCGCTCTGCTGAGATTCGATCGAGAATAGTGAAGCCGTTTAACCGATGAACCGCTGACAGGCAGTTCGACCGGAGCGATGGGAAACCCGGTCCAGCGAACAATTCCACTCGCCCCGCATCGGCATCCCGCGGTCCGCCCGCAAACACGGCTACATGTGTGGCGGGATCACCTCCGCGGTCACTGCCGGGCCGGGCTCACCCGATGCACCGACGTCCCAAAAGCCGACCCCATGATTGTATTGTGCCGAAGAGCTCGAATCCGAACCCCGTTTGGCGTATCCCCTCTCGATCCTCTGAGTTAAGATCTTCTCCTGCGAGCCGAAATATCCTCACCCGACCCGGCGCAGAGAGGGCTTCTCATCCGTTCAAAATTTGTCGATCTGTTTCGGGCGTTCTCCAGATCCACTCCTTTTGGCCCCGGAGCTTTACCGTTCCACCGGGCCTTGGCGCGATCTTCTTCCCGCCCGCAGGTCCATATGTTTCCATCGTTGCGGGGCCCTCAAAAGAGAATCCTCCGAAGCGCCGAGGAGGGATCGAGCGAGCCTCGATTTGCCAGGGTCCAGGATCCATTCCGGGCCCACGACTCTGGCGCGGCGGAACGGCTTTCGCCTGTTTTTTTGACACAACCGACGAAGGGAGTTGACAAAAAGCCACCTATTTCCTATAATGATCGGTATTCCATAAGGAGAGCATCCTAATCAGAAACCTTCTGAGGATGTCGTCTTTAAACCTTTACGTTCTTCACAATTCTGCATCCAGACTTTCAGACTATAAATCCTGACGACGATGGTGGAAAGTAAATCCTGATCCCCTTTACCCTAAGGACGCCTTCCTGAAAATCGCCCTCGGTTTCAAACGTCTACTCTTGAGCAGGCCAAGGCAGAACTGTGACCTTGCACCTAAGATTCGAACACGCCGGTAAATCATTATCCACAGACGGGAGAAAGAAATGAACCTCGCAGAGTTGAAAGAAAAGAGTATCGGAGAGCTCAATGATGTTGCCAAGGAACTCAAAATTGAGGGAGCCAGCAATCTACGAAAGCAGGAGCTTATTTTCGCGATACTTCAAGCCCAGTCGGAGAAAAACGGCACCATCTATGGCGAGGGGGTCTTGGAGACCCTTCCGGACGGCTTCGGCTTTCTCCGTTCGCCCGATTACAACTATCTTCCGGGACCCGACGATATCTACGTCTCTCCGTCTCAGATCCGTCGCTTTAATCTCCGCACTGGGGACATTGTTTCAGGCCAAATCCGCCCTCCCAAAGAAGGGGAACGCTACTTCGCGCTCCTGAAAGTCGAACTGATCAACTACGAAGAGCCTGACATCGCGCGCGACAAAATTCTCTTCGACAACCTGACTCCCCTTTATCCGATGGAGCGCATCCGGCTGGAATGGAACCCGGAGGATTTCTCCACTCGGATTATGGAGCTGATCGCTCCGATCGGAAAGGGCCAAAGAGGCCTGATCGTCGCTTCTCCTCGGACCGGGAAGACGATGCTCCTTCAGGCCATTGCCAAAGCCATCATGAAAAATCATCCGGAGATTGTCCTCATCGTTCTATTGATTGATGAACGCCCCGAAGAGGTGACCGACATGCAGCGCCAGGTGAGGGGAGAGGTGGTCTCCTCCACGTTTGACGAACCGGCTTCCCGTCACGTACAGGTTGCGGAGATGGTCCTCGAGAAGGCCAAACGCTTAGTCGAGCATAAGCGCGACGTGGTGATTCTCCTGGACTCCATTACCCGCTTGGCACGTGCCCATAATACCGTCGCACCTCCTTCGGGAAGGGTCCTGTCGGGAGGACTCGACGCCAATGCCCTTCAGAAACCGAAACGGTTTTTCGGGGCGGCTCGAAATATCGAAAACGGTGGAAGCCTGACAATCATCGCTACGGCACTCATTGATACCGGAAGCCGGATGGACGATGTCATCTTCGAGGAGTTCAAGGGGACCGGCAACATGGAGCTCCACCTGGACCGGAAACTGGCGGACCGCCGGATCTTCCCCTCCATCGACATTACCCTCTCAGGCACCCGCAAAGAAGAGCTTTTGGTCGACAAGGAAGACCTGAACAAGACCTGGATTCTCCGCAAGGTCCTCTCTTCTCTTTCCACGATCGAAAACATGGAGTTCCTCTCGGAGAAAATGAAGGGAACGAAGTCGAACAAGGAATTTCTGGAATCGATGAACAAATAAGCCGTCCCAGAGCCGAATCTTCTTGATTTTATAAAGAAGGTCTTGATATGATTTATTGCTTAATAAGTTTCAGCTCATCAGAAGGAGTTTTCTCGTGAAGATGGAAATCCATCCGAAGTATCAGGAGTCTACCATCACATGCGCATGCGGTGCAGTCCTGAAGACCCGATCGACAAAGCCAGAGATTCGTGTCGATATCTGCTCGGCGTGCCATCCGTTCTTTACGGGGACGCAGAAGATCGTGGATACTGAGGGGCGGGTCGAGCGGTTTAAGAAAAAATACGCCTCCAAAAAGTAGTTCTTCTCCCGTCCAATGGCTCTTCTTTCCCGATTTTCGGGGAAGGTCCCTCGTCACGAATTGTCTCTCGCCGCCGCCAGAATTAAAATCAGCCATCCACGAACGGTGACTATGCCGATTGTCGCAAATTTGATTGAGAAACTGGAGGGCATCTCCCGAAAATTCCAGGAGCTGGGGCAGCGTCTCTCCGATCCCCTAGTCCTCTCCAATGCGCAGGAGCGGCTGCGCACCGCCAAGGAACGCGCCGAAATCGAGCCGATCGCGCAAGCGTATAGCCATTACCAAGAGCTGCTAAAGAAATCGGATCAGGCCACGGAGATTCAGAGCGACCCGGGGACGGAATCGGAGCTCAAAGAGCTCGCAAGCGCAGAGCTCGCCGCGCTGGGCATCGAGAAGGCGGATCTGGAGAAAAAGCTGATGAGCCTGCTTCTCCCCAGGGATCCCCGCGAGGACCGCAATATCTTCCTGGAGATTCGTGCCGGGACGGGGGGGGACGAAGCCGCTCTTTTTGCTTCGGAGCTCTTTAGGATGTACCTGAAGTACGCCGAAACCATGAAATGGAAGAGCGAGATCGTCACCACGAGTCCCACCGGAATCGGGGGCCTGAAGGAAATCATCGTCCAGATCGAGGGAAAAGGGGTGTATCGGCGCCTCCGCTTCGAAAGCGGCGTCCACCGGGTTCAGCGGGTTCCGGTGACCGAGGCGGGGGGACGCATACACACCTCGACCGTCACGGTCGCGGTCCTTCCGGAAGCCGAAGAGGTCGATGTCCAGATCGACCCCAAGGATCTGGAGATCGAAACGAAGACCGCGTCGGGCCCAGGGGGGCAGAGCGTGAACACGACCTATTCCGCGGTACGTATCACCCATTTTCCGACCGGCATCGTCATCTCCTGCCAGGACGAGCGCTCGCAATTAAAAAACAAGTCGAAGGCGATGAAGATTCTACGCTCCCGCCTCTTAGAGCTCGAGACAGAGAAACAGGAGGCGGAGATCGCGCAAAACCGCCGATCCCAGGTCGGCACCGGGGAACGGAGCGAAAAAATCCGCACCTACAACTATCCCCAGAACCGGGTGACCGACCATCGAATCAATTTGACCCTGCACCGCCTCGATTCCGTTCTCAATGGAGAACTGGATCCCTTTATCGATGCCTTGCTCAATCAGGACGAGGAGCGAAAACTGGAGCTGATGTACCAAAGCGAGCCGATGCAGCACAAAGGAGAAGCGGCGCGGTGAATCGACCCAAGTCGGAAGGTTCCTCCCAAGTCAAGGCGCTCCTTCTGGACGTGAGCCGCACCCTCACCCAGGCCCGCATCCCGGAGGGCCGTTTGGAGGCGGAGCTTCTCTTGGCGCACGTGTTGGGCGTCGGGCGCATCGGCCTCTTTCGCGAACCGGAACGCGTGGTCGAACCCCAAGAGCTTTCCCGGCTCCAGGGACTCGTTCGGGAGCGGCTCAGTCGCAGGCCGATTCAGCACCTGACCGAGACCCAGGAGTTTTGGGGACGTTCCTTCTGGACCCCCCCCGGGGTTTTTATTCCCCGCCCGGAAACCGAAGGGATCATCGAGATTGTCCAGGAGTCGCTTCCGGGGGGGAGGCCCCGGAGGGTCTTGGACCTTGGTTGTGGAAGCGGCTGTCTCAGCGTGACCCTCGCCCTACTCTACCCGCAGGCCCAGATCCTTGCGATCGACCTCTCCCAACGGGCCCTTTCCGTAGCGCGCGCGAATGCGAGGGCGCATGGGGCCGAAGAGGGGATCTCCTTCATCCGTTCCGATCTCGCCGATTCCCTGGGAAGGACCCAGGACCGCCAGATCGATCTCATTGTCTCCAATCCCCCCTATCTCGCCGACGCCGAGCGCAAGGACCTGGAGCCGGAAGTCTCCCGTCATGAGCCCTCCGAGGCCCTCTTTGCCGGACCCTGTGGCACCGAGTTAATCGACCGTATCCTCGCGGAGACTCCGAGGCTTTGCTCGGGCGGTGGACGGATGATCATGGAGATCGGAAGCACCCAGGGACCCTATGTCCTGAAGCGCAGCATGGCCTTAAAATGGAAGGCGGCCATCCGAAAAGACCATTTCGGGAAGGACCGCTATGCCTGTTTGAGCGGGTAGTCGGGCACCGCGGGATTAAGGATCACCGTGGACAAAGTCATCGTGACCGGGGGAAACCGGCTGGTCGGTGAAGTCGCCGTGAGCGGCGCGAAGAACGCCGCGCTGCCGATCCTGGCGTCGACCCTCCTCAGCACCGAGGAATGCCGACTCTTGAATGTCCCCTATCTGATGGATATCGCGACCATGGAGCGCCTCCTCAGCTGTCTGGGGGCCAAGACACAATGGGAAAAACAGAAACATACCCTCTCTGTCCGGTTCGATCAGGTCGAAAATCTCGAGGCCCCCTATGAGCTGGTCAAGACGATGCGGGCATCGATCCTGGTTCTGGGGCCCCTCCTGGCCCGCTGTGGCAAGGCCCGTGTCTCGCTTCCCGGCGGTTGCGCCATCGGCGCCCGGCCGGTCAACCTCCACCTCGCCGCATTGGAGCAGATGGGAGCCGAGGTACGGATCGAACATGGTTATATCGTCGCCTCTTCGAAACGGCTCAGGGGCAACCGGATCCGGTTCGACGTCTCGACCGTCACCGGCACGGAAAATCTGCTGATGGCGGCAACCCTCGCCGCCGGGACCACCATTTTGGAGAATGCGGCCCGTGAACCGGAGGTGGAGGAGCTTGCCCGGTCCCTCAACGAGCGGGGGGCGAAAATCCGGGGAGCGGGAACCGAGACCATTGAGATCGAAGGGGTCGACCGGCTGACGGGGGGGAGCCATCGGATTATGCCCGACCGGATCGAAGCCGGGACGTTTATGGTCGCCGCCGCGATCACGGGAGGAGAGATCTTCGTGCGCTCCGCTCTCTGCGGACATCTAAGGGACCTGATTCTGAAGCTGCGGGAGACCGGATGCGAGATTCGGGAAGAATCCGAGGGGCTTCTGGTGAAGGGAGTTCGCCGTCCGAAGGGGGTCGATATCACCAGCCTTCCCTATCCGGGGTTTCCGACCGACATGCAGGCTCAAATGATGGCGTTGCTTTCCGTGGCGGACGGGACCTCGGTGATCACAGAGACCATCTTCGAGAGCCGATTCCAACATGCAGCGGAGCTTCGCAGAATGGGGGCCTTCATCAAGACCGAAGGAAAACAGGCGGTCGTCAGCGGGGTGGAGCATCTGACCGGAGCACCCGTCATGGCATCGGACCTGCGGGCGAGCGCCTCGTTGATTCTGGCCGCCCTTCGGGCCGAGGGAGAGACCGAGATCCTCCGAGTTTATCACCTCGACCGGGGCTACGAGAAGATCGAAGAGAAGCTCTCCAGCCTCGGGGCAAAAATTGTCCGCATTAAGGAAAACTGATCTCATGGCTTCAAGAAGCGATCCGAGTGGGAAAGCACCCCTGGTCATCGCCCTGCCAAAGGGCCGGCTCTTCGAACCGACCCTTCGGCTCCTTAAGCGGGTGGGAATCCTTTTCGATGCGACGGAGGAGAACCGGCGATTGACCTTCGAGCTTCCCGATCATCGTTTTCGTTTGATGATCCTGAGGGCCGTCGACGTCCCCACCTACGTTGAATATGGCGCCGCCGATATCGGGATCGTCGGGAAAGATCAGCTTCTTGAGCAAAACCGCGCGGTGTACGAGCCGCTCGATCTCGGATTCGGAGGGTGCCGCGTGGTCCTCGCCCAGCTGCGGGAGGGTTTCCCCGACCGCTTGGCCAAGGTGCGGGTCGCGACCAAGTACCTCAACATTACCGAACGCTACTTTTCCCAGAAAGGGATCCCGGTCGAAATTGTCAAGCTTTACGGTTCGATCGAGCTCGCCCCGCTGGTCGGCCTCTCCGATCAGATTGTCGATCTCTCAGCGACCGGAGAGACCCTCCGGCAGCACGGGTTGATCATCGTGGAGGAGATCGCCCAATCGACGGCCCGCCTCATCGTTAACCGGGCCAGCCTGAAGATCAAGCACAAGGAGATAAAGTCTTTCATTCGCGAACTCAAAGAGGCGCTTTAATGAAGATCGTTCGAGCCGATCAAAAAGGTTTTAGGAAGGCCGTCCGGAATCTCGCCGAGCGGCTCATTGTCTCAGACCCGGCCATTGAAGGACAGGTTCGCCGGATTCTCGCCCGGGTCCGGAAGCTCGGCGATTCCGCGGTCCTCCACTATACCCGCCGATTCGACCGGCTGAAATTGACGGCCGGCCAGTTGCGGGTCGATCCGAAGGAGACCGATCAGGCCTATCGCAAGGCTGATGTCCAGGTGGTCGACTCCCTGCGGGTCGCCGCCGGGAGGATTCGCGCCTTCCATGAACGCCAGGTCAGCCAAGGATGGACCGTGGAGCAGAACGGTGCAACCGTCGGTCAACGAATCCACCCCCTGGAGACCGTCGGGCTCTATGTCCCGGGGGGGAAGGCCTCCTATCCCTCGTCGGTCCTGATGAACGCACTGCCGGCAAAGGTGGCCGGGGTCAAACGGATGCTGATCTGCTCCCCGACCCCCGACGGGGAGATCAACCCCTACTTTCTGGTCGCAGCGGATATCGCCGGGGTCGATGAGATTTATCGGGTGGGAGGAGTGCAGGCGATCGGGGCCCTCGCCTACGGCACGGCCATGATCCCCAGGGTGGATAAGATCGTCGGGCCGGGAAACCGCTACGTCGCCGCCGCCAAGCGCCTGGTGTTCGGACAGGTGGACATCGACATGGTCGCCGGACCGAGCGAGCTTCTGGTGATCGCCGATGATCGCGCCTGCCCGACATTCGTCGCCTCCGATCTGCTTTCGCAAGCGGAGCATGATGAGGATGCGGTCGTGATCCTCATAACCCCCTCGGAGGAGCTGCGACAGGCGGTCGATTTGGAATTGCGAAGACAGCTGTCCGATCTTCCTCGAAAGGCCATCGCCTCCGCCTCGCTGAAGCGCTTCGGAATTTCTCTGGTGGTGCGAGACCTCGCACAGGCCATCGAGGTCGCCAACGAGATCGCCCCGGAACACCTCTCGCTCTTCGCCGAAGACCCGCAAAAGTGGTCGGACCGAATCGTCAATGCCGGGTCCGTTTTCCTGGGGGAGTTCACCCCTCAGGCCCTCGGCGACTACGTCGCGGGGCCCAACCATGTCCTTCCGACGGGCGGGACGGCGCGGTTTTTCTCGCCGCTCGGGGTGGATGATTTTGTCAGAAGAAGCAGCATCATCTCTTTTACGAAGACCGCGCTGGAAGAGGTTGGCCCTCACGCCATACGCATTGCACAGGCCGAAGGGCTCTCCGCCCACGCCAGGATGATCAGTATCCGGATGGAAAATGACGCGAAAAGCAGAGATTGAACGAAAAACGGCGGAAACCGAAATCGAAGTCGCCTGGAACCTGGACGGGAGAGGCCTGCATCGGATCGAAACGCCCTACCCGTTCCTCAATCACATGCTCTCCTCCATGGGGAAGCATGGCCTCTTTGACCTGACCGTCCGAGCCAAGGGCGACACCGACATTGACGACCATCATACCCTGGAAGACCTTGGAATCGTCCTGGGGCAGGCCCTGGCCCAGGCGCTGGGGGAGCGCCGGGGGATCCGGCGTTTCGGCCAGGCAAGCGTTCCACTCGACGAGGCGCTGGCCGAGAGCGTCATCGATCTGTCGGGACGTCCCTACCTGATTTACCAGGTCAAACTCCCTCGCCGGAAGATTAAGGAGTTCGATGTCTCGTTGATCGAGCATTTCCTCAAGTCGTTCACCGATCACGCCAAGGTCACCCTTCATGTGCGCCTGCTCTATGGAAAAGATCCGCACCACATCCTGGAGGCGATTTTCAAGAGCCTGGGCAGGGCCCTGGAGGGGGCGACGCGCTTTGAGTCGAGGATCGAGGGAATTCCGTCAACAAAGGGCAGGCTGACTTAAGGGCTCACGGCCCGTCCGGCGCCGAGCGGCCGAGAGAGCGGGTGGGACGATCAGAATAGAGGAACCGCCATGGAACTACGAGAGGAGTTGATCGAACAGGTCTCCAAGGCCCGGAGCGCCGCGACGCGGCTCGCCAGGACCTCCGGCGGCATGCGAAACGCGGCCCTCTTGGCGATGGCCGCGGGCCTGGAGGAACAGAGCGCGTTTCTCATAGAGGAAAATCGGCGGGACCTCGAAGCGGGAAAGGGGAAGGCCCTCGCGCCTCCCCTCCTCGAGCGGCTCGCCCTGCACCCTAAAACCATCGCGGAAATGGCTCGCGGACTCAAGGAAATTGCGGCTCTTCCCGATCCGCTCGGGGAGGTCACCCGGATGTGGCGGCGTCCGAACGGCATTCAGGTCGGCCGCATGCGGGTCCCGATCGGGGTCATCGGAATCATCTATGAGTCGCGCCCCAACGTCACGGCCGACTCCGCCGGGCTCTGTCTCAAATCGGGAAATGCCGTCGTTCTCAGGGGAGGGTCCGAAGCGATCCATTCCAACCGGGCCATCGTTCGAATACTGAGGGAGGCCGCCGAGAAAACGGGACTTCCCGCGGAGGCCATCAGCTTCATCGACACGACCGACCGGCAGGCGATCTACCTGTTGCTGAAACTGTCTTCCTATATCGATCTGATCATCCCCCGAGGCGGGGAGGGACTGATCCGCACGGTCACCGAGAACTCCGCCATCCCCGTGATCAAGCATGACAAAGGGGTTTGCCACACCTTCGTCGACGGTTCGGCGGATTTTGCGATGGCCGAGTCGATCTGCCTCAATGCCAAGGTCCAGCGGCCGGCGACCTGCAACGCCATGGAGACCCTCCTCGTCGATCAGGCGGCCGCAGCGCATTTTCTTCCCCGCGCCATCAGGAAATTCCAGGAGGCCGGGGTGCAGGTGCGGGGCTGCGAGCGGACCCGGGCGATCGTTCCGGGAATCCCGGCCGCGAGCGAGGAGGACTGGACGACGGAATATCTCGACCTCATCCTTTCGGTGCGCGTCGTTCGGGATCTGGATGAGGCGATTGAACATATCACGCGGTATGGCTCCAAACACTCCGACGCCATTGTCACCAACGATCACGCCCACGCGATGAAGTTCATCAACGAGGTCGATTCGTCGGCGGTTTTCGTCAATGCATCCACCCGGCTCAACGACGGGTTCCAATTCGGCTTGGGGGCAGAGATCGGGATCTCGACAAGCCGCATCCATGCGAGAGGTCCCATGGGATTGGAGGAATTGACCTGCACGAAGTTCGTGGTATTCGGACAGGGGCAGCTCAGAGAGTAGTCGGTGGATGAGATCCGCTGCGCGAGATCTGAGAGCGCACCGGAGCCCGAGCCTTCTCTCCCAAAAAGGAACTTGATCATGCAAATCGGGCTACTCGGCGGAACGTTCAATCCGATCCACAACGGCCATCTCCAGATCTCCCAGGAGATCTTGGAGCGCTTTCCCCTGGACCAGATTCTCTTTATCCCCTCCGGAATACCGCCGCACAAGGTGGAGAGCGATATCCCCTCCGGCCTCCATCGGTTGGAAATGACCCGCCTCGCTGTCCTCCCTTTTCCCAGGTTCAAAGTCCTCGATCTGGAGGTCAGAAGGAGCGGCCCGTCCTACTCCGTCGAGACGCTGTACGAGCTTCGCCGTACCCTGAAGGGAGAGATCTACTTCATCATCGGAATCGACGCCTTTCTGGAGATCGAGTCTTGGAAGGAGCCCGACACCCTCGCGTCTCTTTGCCACTTCATTGTGGTCTCCCGACCCGAATTCCCTTTCTCCTCCCTTCGCCGAATCCCCTGGATCGGCCCGGTGGACCCCCTGCTCCTCAAAAGGGTCGATACAGGGGAGACGGATCGCTATGCCTTGCGTCTCCCCCCCCCGCCTGATCGCGCTGCCCCCCGTTGCGTGATCTTCTTTCGGGTCCACCCCTGTTCGATCTCTGGGACCGAAATCCGCAAGAGATTCCACCAGGGAGAGACTGTTAGAAATCTCTTGCCTGAGGCAGTGAGATCTTATATAATTAAACATAAACTCTACGGAATTACAGAATCTTAGGGAGGAGCCTCGCACTGTTAAAGCCGAAGGAGACAACCCTAAAGGCAGCCCGGATCGCCCTCTCCAAGCACGCCGAGGATCTGGTTATCCTGAATGTGGGGGGAATGACCACACTGGCTGACTTTTTCGTGGTCTGTTCGGCGGAATCAACCCGTCAGGTTCGGGCGATCGCTGACGCCGTGCACGAGGCCTTCGCCAAGGAGGGGAGAAAACCTCTCGGGATCGAGGGGCTCGAGGAGTCGAGCTGGGTGCTCTTGGATTTTAACGATTTCATACTTCACATCTTTCTCACCGACCGGCGGGGATTCTACGATCTGGAGCGTTTGTGGGCGGACGCTCCTCGTCTCACCCTCAAATCTTCCCGGACGAAACCGGCCGAAGATCGGGTCGCCAATAGAGGAGGCCTCTCCGTTTAACTGATCATGCGCTATTTGGTCGGTCCGCTCCTCATCTTCATCTTGGTGGTCATCGGCTATCTGGGAGGCCTCAACCCCGGAAAGGTGACCCTCTATTTTACCCACAATACCGTCTACGAACTTCCTATCGCCTCTCTGATCATCTTTTCGGCCGCCTTTGGCGCGGCGCTCGTCATCATCGGCTCCGGCATCCGGGAAACCAAGAACCTCTTCCTCAACTGGAAGTACAATCGTCTGCAGCGCAAGGAGGCGAAGATCGAGGAACTCTATACGGAGGCGGTCAATGCCTACCTCGCCAAGCGATTCCGGGACGCGATGGGTCTGTTTCAAAAGGTCCTTTCTCTGAATCCTAACCATGTCAATGCCCTCCTGAGTCTCGGGAAGATCTTCCGCAAGGAACAAAATTACAGCGAGGCGATCCGGCTTCATCGGAAAGCCCGTGGTCTCGACGAGCAAAACGTGGAGGTCCTCCTCTCCCTCTCGCGGGACCTCGAAGAGGCCAAGCGGCCGGAAGAGGCCTCGCATTACCTCAAAGAGGTGGTCCGGATCGACGAGTCGAATCTGGCGGCGCTGACCCGCCTGCGAAATCTCTATATCCGGCAGTCCTCCTGGGAGGACGCCCACCGAATTCAGGAGCGGCTCCTGAAACTCCCCCTTCCCCAAGATGACCGGCCCGCAGAGATCGGCCACTTCTTGGGGATCAAATACGAACTGGGCCGCCGCTACCTGGAACGGGGGGAACGGGACATGGCACGCCGGTACTTCAAGGGCTCCATAAAGCTCTCCAAGGCCTTCCTCCCCGCCTACGTGGGGTTAGGGGAGACCCATCTTCAGGAGGGGAAGGGGGAAGTCGCGGCCGGTCTTTGGGAAAAGGCCTACCGGATCACCAAGAACACCATCCTCTTGCATAAACTGGAGGATCTTTATCTGGACATGGGCAAACCCGACAAGATTATCTCATTTTATGAGGACCTCCTTGAGGAAGAGCCTCACAACCTGATCCTGCGGTTCTATCTCGGAAAGCTCTACTATCGACTCGAGATGATCGATCATGCCTTCGAGATCCTCGCCGAGGTCGACACCCACACCGATCATTTTCCCGATCTGCATAAGATCCTTGGAAACCTCTATATACGCCGGGGAGAACCCGAGAAGGCCGTGGAGAGCCTTAAGAAGGCTCTGGCCCTTAAAAAACGGGTCCTCGTCCCTTACTTTTGTCCCCATTGCGACTATCATACGATCGAGTGGTCGGGCCGATGCGTCCGCTGCGGACGATGGAACACCTATGATGCGGATCCGATTATCGGCGATCAGGGGGAGCGTAAGACGATGGCCGAGCCGGCCACCCTCTATTTTTATTCCTCCGAGGGAGACCCGGGCGAAAGGGCCGAGGTGTTCGATTCGGCCCCCATCCGGGACGAACCTCCGAGGCACGTGCCGGATGAGCACCAGGAGCCGACTGGATGAGCGCCCCCCGCCCCGTTGTCCTGATGATCCTGGATGGCTGGGGGGTCAACCCCCGTTTCGAAGGAAACGCCTTGGCCCAGGCGCAGATTCCTTTTTATCGCTCGCTCCTGAAGAGCTATCCCCACACGACCCTTGATGCCTCCGGGAAGGCGGTGGGCCTGCCGAACGGTCAGATGGGAAATTCCGAGGTCGGCCATCTGAATATGGGCGCGGGACGCATTGTTCATCAGGAACTGAGCCGAATCAATTTGTCGATCGAGAACGGGGAATTCTTTAAAAATTCGGTCCTGAAAATGGCCATGGAAGCCTCCCGCGCAAACGGCTCGGCCCTTCATCTTTTGGGGCTCCTCTCTGACGGCGGGGTTCATAGCCATATCAAACACCTCTTTGGGCTCCTTGAACTGGCACGCGAGGAGAGGATCAAAGAGGTCTTTATTCACGTCTTCCTAGACGGACGGGACACTCCTCCTCAGAGCGCCCTCACCTATCTTTACCAGCTGGAAGAAAAGATCGACGCGATCGGCCTCGGCACCGTGGCCACGGTGATTGGCAGATACTACGCCATGGACCGGGACAAGCGCTGGGACCGGGTCAGAAAGGCCTATGACGCCATCGTGCTGGGAAAAGGAGAATCGGCGCCTTCCGCCGATGAGGCCATCCGCAGATGCTATGCCGAGGGGATCACGGACGAGTTCATGCTTCCCACCGTGATCGTGAGGAATAACCGGCCGGCCGGTCCGATGCAAGATCGGGATGCGGCGATTTTCTTTAACTTTCGGGCGGACCGGGCCCGTCAGCTCACCGCGGCTCTGGCTCGGAAAAACTTCGCGGAGTTCCCCAGGGAAAAGGCTGTCGAATTCTCTCAGTTCGTGACCCTGACGTCCTACGACGAGAGCTTCACCCTCCCAACCGCCTTCAGTCCCGTGCGTCTGGACAACATGCTTGGAGAGTACTTAAGTACGCTGGGGCTCAAGCAGCTTCGGATCGCCGAAACGGAAAAATATGCGCATGTCACCTATTTCTTTAATGGCGGAAAGGAGAAAGTCTACCCCGGAGAGGATCGGGTGCTGATTCCATCCCCCCAGGACGTGGCCACCTATGACGAGAAGCCCGAGATGAGCGCCCCGGAACTGACGCGGGAGGTCGTGCGGAGAATCGAGGAGAGATTATATGACCTGATCGTTCTAAACTTTGCCAATCCCGACATGGTCGGCCATTCCGGCAATCTCAAGGCCGCGGTCGCCGCAGCCGAAGCGCTCGATCGCTGTATCGAGAAGGTCGTCACCGCCGCCTTGGCCGCAGGGGGTGCCGTCTTGCTCACCGCCGATCATGGAAATCTGGAACAGATGATCGATTATCAGACCGGGGAGCCTCATACGGCCCACACGACCAATCCGGTTCCCTTGATCCTGATCTCCGACCGGCAAAAAGGGGCCACTCTTCGCACGGGAGGAATCCATGCCGATCTCGCCCCGACGATCCTCGATCTGATGGAGATCCCGAAGCCCAAGGAGATGGACCGAGCTTCCTTGATCATCCACTGACCCTGTGTTTTCACCGGAGCGCTCGGCTTCCCGAGCACCCCTTTTGCGTTTCCCCTCCCCTCGAGAGAGATCCCCCGACGGCTTGGCGCCGCTAAGAGGCGCCTCCTGCTCGATGCCGGCAAGTCGGATGCCGCCTCGGGGAATCCCCCGGGCCGCAGCGGAGAGCGAATTGGATCGGGACCCGCCGGAAGTCTCCGACGGGTGGCAGGAAAGGCCGAAGGACCGGTCTCGGGAAGAAACCGGTTCTCAACACCGGGCGCCCTAGAACCACCAGGGCGGCGGCGCCTCCTTGGATTTGAGGTATCCCTGAAGAATATCCCTCCGGGCGACGACCCCGACCAAGTGTCCTTCGTTATTCACGACCGGCACTCGAATCAAGTGCCGGCGCTGTAACAGATCGATGATCTCCTCGGAGCGGGTCTCCTCACGGATTGAAACAATCTCCTTGGTCATGATCTCCTCGGCGGTGATTTTGTCCAACTCCTTCCCCGCCATGATGGTCCTGAGGAGATCAAACTCGCTGATGATCCCGAGCAGTACTCTCCCCTCGCCGACAATAGGGACGCTCCCGAAACCGCCCATCGTGATCGCCGTCGCAATCTTATCGCCTCGAGAATCTACCGAAAAAAAGTAGACATCCGTTTGCATGAACTGGGCCGCGGTCATCGCCTTAAAATCTTCGCCTCCCAACATGTAGTCCACGCGGCGCATATCGCTCCTTCAAGGCTGTGCCGGATCCGACGACCACTCAAACAATCGATCATGACGGGCGGTGGGATCAACGGCTTTTCAGAGTGCGGATGGTTAGTTCATTCTATCAGGTCAGGCTGACGAATTCAATTCTCCCCCGGAGTCCATCTCCTCGACTTTCGCCACCTCAACGCGGTTTCTTCCGTTTCGCTTCGCCCGGTAGAGCGCGTAGTCCGAGGCGAGAACCACATGACGCCCCTCAAGGGCGCACGGATCCGGAAGCCCGGCGACGCCGATGCTGAGCGTTAGCCTCTGCTTATCTCCCAAGACCGGGAAGATATGGTTCCTCACCTCTTCGAGGATCCTTTGACCAACCCCCCGAGCCTCATCCGGCCCCGATTCCGGAAGGAGCAGGACCATTTCATCCCCGCCATAGCGAGAGAGCAGGTCGACGTGGCGGATCTGCTGCAGAATTATATGGGCCAACTCTTTTAAGATCTGATCACCCGCCTCATGACCGAGGGTGTCGTTGATCTGCTTGAATCGATCGACGTCGATCATCAGGCAGGAGAATGGAGTGTTGAACCGCCGGGATCGAGAAAACTCCTGGGTAAGGCTCTCCTGAAAATAACGCCGATTAAACAGACCGGTCATCGGATCGGTCTCTGCCATCTTCTGGACCTGCTTCAGGAGGCTCTCGTAGGCCTCGTTTTTACGGAGCAGCTCGTCTTGCAGGCGCTTGATCCGGAGGCTGACCTCGATGCGCGCCCTCAATTCCTTCGGAACAAAGGGCTTTGTGAGATAATCGTTCGCCCCCTCCTCCAGGCCCAGCAACTTGTGCTCCATCTCTTCCCGGGCCGTCACCATAATGACCGGGATATTCTGGGTTTCGTCCTGCTTTCGCAGCCACTTACAGATCTCATGCCCGTTGATA
>Ga0070733_10000434_pt1 | contig 34155 bp, 29 predicted proteins | sample Coa_R1_9_FD_66450 | JGI IMG/M metagenome (GOLD analysis project Ga0070733, IMG submission 66450) | Surface soil microbial communities from Centralia Pennsylvania, which are recovering from an underground coalmine fire - Coalmine... | ecosystem: Environmental > Terrestrial > Soil > Unclassified ...
CTGCTGCGCCTCCTGGAATTCCTCCAGCGCCTGCGGATTCACCGGCCCCAGCGCCTCGATGCGCGCCCGCACTTCCTGGTAACGCTGCTCCGCCTCCGTCACGCCGGCTTCATCCAGCGGGACATCTTCGCCCGAGCTCGCCGCCACTTCCGACGCCGCGGCATTCAGCTCCTTGCGGCTGGTCTCGTCCAGATACTTCAGCTCGCCCTGTTTCTTGACCAGCTCCAGCTCGATCTCCGCCCGACGCTCCTGCGCCGCCTGAGCCTCGATGCGCAGCCCCCTCAGCGATTCCTCCAGAGCCGCCAGCGCCGCCCGGCTATTCGCCGCCTCGGCCGTCAACTGCTCCACCGAGCCCACCGCCGCCGTCGTTTCCCCGGCCAGGCGTCCGGCCTTCTCATCCAACTCGATGTTGTCGGCCAGCAGCCGCGCCCGATCCACGCCCATGCGCTCCAGATCGCGAGCTAAATCCTCCCGCCTCGCCGCCAGTTGACGAATCTGCCCTTCCACCCTCGCCGCCGACGCGCGTTCCGAGCGCAACCGCTCCTCGCGGCCCGCCAAATCGGCACGCAACGCCGCGTGTTCTTCGCCCACCGCATGCGCCCTCGCCTGCAAACCGAGGAACTCCCCGCGAGCCTCCTCCAAAGCCTTCTCCTGATCGAAGCGCGCCTGCTCCTTCTCGCCCGCGAGCCTGCGGTTGTCCTCGCGCTGCGCCCGCGCGCGTTGATCCTCGCGAGTCAGCCGCTCCAGCTCCAGCCGCGCCACTGACAACCGCGACCCCGTCCGCGCGAACTCTTCCGCCAGCTTGCGCTGCTCGTGATCCAGGGCCAGCGCGTCTTTCTCCTGAGCCTGCTGCTGAAGGCGCACTCGCTCCAGATCCTCGGCCAGCGCCGCCGCTCCACGCTCCAGCTCCTCGATCTCGCCGATCAGCCCATCCGTCTCGCGTTGCCGAGCCTCCACCGTCACGCTCAGTTCGCGCAGCTCGCGCTTCAGCGCCAGCGGACCACCGCCCGTCTTGCGGCCGCCGCTCACCGCGTACCCGTGATAGCTGACGCCGTCCGCCAACAGGAAATAGCATTCCGGATGCAGCGGAGCCAGTTGCTGCGCCGACGCCCGATCGTTCACCAAGAAACAATGCGCGAGCCGTGGAAGTAATCCTTCCGGTGCCGCCGCTAAACCGTTGGTCAGCCGCAAGGTATCGCGCAGCCGCCCGGTGATCGCCCCAGTAATAGATGGATCTAATACTTGAACATCCGCAGCCGGCGCTCCACCCTCCGGATGCACCAGGAACGTAGCTCGTCCATCCGACTCCGCCCGCATCAGCTCAACGCCGCGCTCGGCATCGCTCCAGCCGCCCACCACGACGTATTCAAGCTCATCGTGCAGGAACGTCTCGCAGGCTTTCTCCCACGCCGGATCCGTCACCTCCACGAAATCGGCCAGCACTCCAGACGGCTTGAAGCCCTCCACCTGCCCGTGCTCGATCGCCGTAAACAAACGCTTTACACTTTCCGTCGTATATGCCCGATGAGAAAGGATTTCCTCTAGCGAATCCTTGCGCGCCTTTTGCCGCGACAGCACCCCGCGAGCCTCTTCCAGCTTCGCCCGGGCCGCCACCGTCCGCGCCCTCCGCTCCTTCAATTCCTCTTCCACGCGGCGGCGCTGCTCACCCAGCGATTCCAGTTCCATCTGCCGGGCGCCCAGCTTCGCCGACAGCTCCGTCTTCACCTGCTCCAGGCGAGTCAAATCGCCCGACGCCGCCTCTTCTTCCTTGTGAGCCCGCGCCGAGTCCCGCTCCATCGCCGCCAGGTATTCGTCGATCTGCGCCAGTTGATTGCGCAGGCTCGACGCCTCGCCCAGAAGCTTCAGCACCTGCTGCCGCGAGCCTTCGATCCCGCGCTCCCGCTCGTGGAGATCGCGCTGCAAACCGTCGCGTTCCAGCGTCTTAGCCTGCATTTGTTCATGCGCCGCAACACTATCGGCTTCCAGCTGCGCCATCGCCTGCGCGTGAACTTCCAGCTCCGCCTGCTCGCGCTGCTGCCGCGCTTCCAGCTCCTGGGTCTCCGTCTCGCCGGCCGTCAGCCGCTCGTCGATCGAGCCGATCTGCTTGGCTTGCAGCTCCAGCCGTCCGCGCGTGCGCTCCGATTCCAGATTCAATTCCGCCACGCGCCCGCGAGCCGCCGTCAGAAACGTCTCCGTCCGATAGCAGGATTCCTGCGTCGCCGTGTGCTCCCGCTCGTGTTCCTGGACTTGCCCCGAGAACCCGTGGAACGCCGCCTGCGCCTGGTTCAGATCCAGAGCCAGCTTGGCCGCTTCGCGCTCCAGGGTTTGAAAGCGTCCCGCCACCGCCCGCCGCAGATGCGCGACCATCTCCGTCCGCAGCTCTTCATAGCGCTTGGCTTTCGACGCCTGCCGCTTCAGCGAATTCACCTGCCGCCCGACTTCTTCCAGAATGTCGAACACCCGCGAAAGATTTTGCCGCGCGCTCTCCAGCTTCGCCTCGGCCAGCCGCTTCTTGGTCTTGTACTTTCCGATGCCCGCCGCTTCCTCGATGATCGCTCGCCGGTCCGCCGGCTTATTTGAAAGAATCTGCCCGATGCGCCCTTGCTCGATGATCGCGTAGCTCTCCGGACCCAGCCCCGTGCCGCTGAACAAATCCTGAATGTCGCGCAGCCGCGCCGCGTGGCCGTTGATCAGGTAGTCGCTCTCGCCGGACCGGTACAGTCGCCGCGTGATCGTGATCTCCTCGGGTTTGTTGGAGTGGTGGCCGTTCCCATTCCCATTGCCGTTGCCGTTCTCGTGAACCGATGGCTGTACCTCGGGGTCGATCATGGTCAGCGTCACCTGCGCCATTCCCAAAGGCTTGCGCTCTCGCGTGCCGGCGAAAATCACGTCTTCCATGCGAGTCCCGCGCAGGCTCTTCGCGCTCTGCTCCCCCAGCACCCAGCTGATGGCGTCGCTGATGTTCGATTTCCCGCATCCGTTGGGGCCGACAATCGCCGCTATCCCCGAGCCCTGGAAACGCATCTCCGTTCGGTCGTAGAATGATTTGAAGCCTTGTATGTCGACTCGTCGCAGTTTGAGCAAGTGATGTCCCCTTTCCAAGAGACGCGCGCTCGGGGGAGTAGCGTCTCCTATCCTAAACCGAACTTCCGCGAAAGTAAAGCATGTTCACCACTCGTTATTGTGGTATTTTGTCCTAGACCCCCAGATGTAGTGGACCATGGCGGGGAACCGATGACTAACTTGAAGCGTAACATAGGCTTGTGGCGCACGCACTCTTGCGTGCCGCGTCGCCACTCCTGGCGACGGCTGTGAATACGATGACCCCCATAGTCGAGCTCGACGGTCTCGGAGTCCGCTTCGGCAAGCGTGACATCCTCAAGGACTTGCGCGTCTCCCTCTCCGGCCGCACCATCGGCCTGCTGGGGCCCAACGGCGCCGGCAAATCTACTCTGATCCAGACCCTGGTCGGCTTCGTCCGCCCCGGTACCGGCACCGCCCGCGTCTTCGGGCACGACATCCGCCGCGATCCCAAGCCCATTCGCTCGCTGGTCGGCTACATGCCGGAGAACGATTCCTTCATCTCCGAGATGTCCGCCGTCTCCTTCACCCGCATGATGGGCGAGCTTTCCGGGCTCCCTCGCGACGCCGCCCTCGAGCGCGCCCACGAAGCCCTCTTCTACGTCGGCCTGGGCGAGGCGCGCTATCGTACCTTGGGCACTTACTCGCTGGGGATGAAGCAACTCGCCAAGCTGGCCCAGGCCATCGTCCACGGGCCGCGCCTGCTGATCCTCGACGAGCCCACCAATGGTCTCGACCCACCCGCGCGAACCCGCATGATTCGCCTGATTCAGGAGATGCGCGAGTCCGGGGAGATGCACCTTCTGATCTGCTCCCATCTGCTGCGCGACGTCGAAGAAACCTGCGAAGAGGTGCTGATCCTCAAGCAGGGCCGCATCGTGCATTTCTCCAATCTCGAAGCCGAGCGCGCCGCCAACCAGCGCTTCGTCGAACTCGAAGCATTCGGCCAGCAGGACGGTTTTGCCGAAGCCCTCACCGGCCTCGGATGCCATTGCGAATCGACTGGAGCCGGACGCCTCAAAATGACCCTGCCGGTCGGATTCGAAGTTCGCGACATCTATCGCCTCGCTGCCGCCCGCGATCTGCAACTGCGCCGCCTGAATTACCGCCGCGATACTCTGGAAGAGATTTTCCTGAAAGCGATGGAGAGCTGATGGCCGTCTACAAGCGCACCTACAAAGCCTACGAAGGCGCTCTGACGCCGGCCTGGTCGCGCTTCCTGATTCTGCCCCGCTCCGCCTACGGTCGCCTGATGCAATCCAAGTTTCTGGTGATGTATCTGGTCTCGTGCTTCTTCTTTCCGCTAGGTTGCGCCGCGTTCATTTACGCTACACACAATCTTTCTTTTCTGACGGCGTTGAACATCCCCACCGGGCCGGTGCTGAAGGTCAACAACACTTTCTTCCAGTTCTTTTGCGGATTCCAGGCAGGCATGGCGGTCTTGCTCACGGCCTTCGTGGGTCCTGGATTGGTCGCGCCGGACTTGGCCAACAACGCGCTGCCCTTGTATTTTTGCCGTCCCTTCACGCGCGCCCAATACATCTTCGGCAAAATGAGCCTGCTGCTGGCGATGCTCTCGGCCATCACCTGGGTCCCTGGATTGATTCTCTTCCTGATCCAATCCAGCCTCGCGGGCGCCGGCTGGGCCCGCGAAAATTCGTGGATCGGCAGCTCCATTTTCATTGGCCTGCTGGTCTGGGACGTCGTCCTCTGCCTGATCGCGCTGGCGCTTTCGGCGTGGATTAAGTGGAGAATCGCCGCCGGTGGCGCGATTCTGGCGGTGTTTTTCGCCGGAGCCGGCTTCGGCACTGCCGTCAACGCAATCGTGCGCACCCAATATGGATCCCTGTTTGACCTCCGTAGAGTGATCGGATTTGTGTTCTCGCAATTATTCCGCGAACTCCCGCCGACCACCGAAGTGCCTGTCAGCGACGCTTGGACCGCGCTCGCCGTAACCTCCGTGCTGTGCCTATGGCTGCTCTCGAAACGAGTCAAGCCTTTCGAGGTCGTGAAGTGACGAATGACCGCGTCGTCTTCGATAACGTCTCGCGCTTCTACGGCGAGGTCCTTGGCGTCAATCGCGTCACGCTCTCGATTCCGCCCGGCATCACCAGCCTGGTGGGACCCAACGGCTCCGGCAAAACCACGCTGATGAATCTGATGTCCGGCCTGGTTCGCCCCACTCGCGGTGAGATCCGCGTGCTGGGCATTCCGCCCGACGATCCCGAGCGTCTGTGCCGCGCTGTCGGGTACTCCACCCAGTTCGATTCGTTTCCACGCGGACTCACCGGGTATCAATCGGTCGCCTACTTTCTGCGCCTGTTCGGATTCGATCAGGTCAAGTGCGACCGCCTGGCCCGCGCTGCGATCGAACGCCTGCGTATGGGCGAGTCCGCCCACCGCAAAGTCGCCGCCTACAGCAAAGGCATGCGCCAGAGAATCAAGCTGGCCATGGCCATCGCGCACGATCCTCCCGTGCTGGTGCTCGACGAGCCCTTGAACGGTCTCGATCCCCTGGTTCGCTCCGAAACCATCGCCCTCTTTCGCCAGTGCGCCGCGGCCGGCCGCCACGTCATCGTCTCCAGCCACGTGCTGCATGAAGTCGATCAGATTTCCGACCAGGTAATTCTCTTGAGCAATGGATACGTTGTCGCCGAAGGCCAGATCCAGGGCGTCCGCGGCGAGATTCAGGACCGGCCCATGCAGGTGTTGATCCGCTCCAGCCGCCCGTCCATGCTGGCTTCGAAGATGTTTGAGCAGGATCACGTGGTGGAGGCGCAGCTTACCGATGACGGAGGCGCCGTGATCATCAAGACCCGCGACGCCGACCGCTTTTACCGCGCGCTGAATGTCCTGGCTCTCGACGGCATCGATATCGAGGGCGTCATGCCCGTCGACGACAACGTCAACTCGGTCTACGAATATCTGATCGGCGGGGAGGGTTCGCGATGATCTCTCAGATCACTGCCGTCATGCGCCTGGAGCTCAAGAAGTCGTTCTTTTCGCGGCGCGGCTTGTGGATTTATCTTCTGGCGCTCGGGCCCGCGTTCCTGTATTTGATTCACGCTATCGACGTCGTGCATGACCACGAACATCGCCAGGCGCTGCTGGCTTCGCACCCCGTCTCCGGCGGCGTGCTCCAGCTCATTCGCCAGGGCATGCCCCTGGAGCACGTGGTGGAACTTCTCGGCGAGCCGTATCAAAAAAACGAGTTTCACGGGCGCGGCCGGCGCGGCCAGGACTTTGCCACCTACCGCTACACCGACGGCGAAAACGACTTCACCTTTTTCTTCGTCGATGGGCAGGTGGCGAACGTCAATGAGCAGGATCGCTGCAATCTGACCAAGGATTCCGCCATCTTCGCCACCGTCTTCCAGTTCTTCTACCTGCGCCTGGCCGTGTTCTTCGGGTGCGTCGGCATCTTCACCAACCTGTTCCGCGGAGAGATGCTGGATAAGAGCCTGCACTTTTATCTGCTTGCTCCCATGCGCCGGGAAATCCTGCTGGCCGGCAAGTATCTCGCCGGGTTGTCCGCCGCGGTGGCCATTTTCACCGTCGGCACGGCCTTGCAGATCGCCGCCCTGAGCTGGCATTTCGAGCCCGGCCAGGTCGCCGCATATCTTCACGGAACCGGTTGGCACGATATCGCGTCGTATCTGGGCGTCACGGCGCTGGCCTGCGCCGGCTATGGAAGCATTTTCCTCGCTGCCGGGCTGCTGTTCCGCAACCCCATCCTTCCGGCCACCATCGTGATGTTATGGGAAGGCATCAACATTTTCCTTCCAGCCGTGCTCAAAAAGATCAGCGTGATCTTTTACCTTCAGGCCCTCTGCCCCGTGGTGGCCGCTCCGGAGGCCGACACGCCGGTGCTGCTCAAGCTCCTGATCTCCTCGGTCGAGTTCCCACCGGCCTGGCTCGCGATCACCGGATTGACCGCTGTGATGGCGGTGGTTTTAGGGGTTGCAGCGATGCGTGCACGCCGCCTGGAAATCAATTACGGCACAGAGTAAAATTTTATCCTCCGCCGGTTCTTCAGCTTAGCGTCGTTGCTCGCCGTGATTGTTTGCGCCCGCCTGCTACCGTGAAGTCGTAAGAGTCTGGATGTCTCATTGCATCCGGCCACGCCAACGCGAAGGAGTCCTCGAGGGCAACCCGCGCCATTGTCTATTACCTGTGGGGCGTAAAAAACGGTGGGCTGTGCCGTTCAGCCGCGCAGGGCGAAAGCCCGTTGTGCGGCCCCAGTAATGGAGAGCGGCGCTTCCCGGTGGGCGACACCACTTGGGCAAGAGGTACCTCTTCGATCTTTGACAGTTGATGCAGGGCAGGTCATCGGCCTGCCCCGTAGTGTGTCTGTTCGCGACTACTGCTTCGGAGCCGCCTGCTTCGGTGCGGCGCCCTTGGATGCTCCAGTGCCTCGCGCCGGGCCCTTCGTCGCCGGGGCGTTCTTGCCGGTCCAGCCCTTCAGGTCCGTCTTCGGATCTTCGATGGCGAAGGTGACCACCACGTTCTTGGGATCGTGGCTCCAGTCCTTAGCTGCGCCCCAAAACTCAATCTCCTCGCCCGGATCCATCTTGCCGTCCAGGGGCTTCTCGAACGTCAGCTTGGCGTCGGCGACATCCCCCTTCTCGATGCCCACCAAAATCTCCTTGGGCTTGGGGTTGGGCGAAATCGAGACGATCTTCGCTTTGAAGAACCGTGGCTCTGGCTTTTCGCTCTTGTCGTCGGGGTCGGGGCCGGGAAGCGCGGCATCTTTGACGTTCATGTCAAAGTAACTGTCGCCACCAGCGGCCAGCGGTTCCTTGACCCCGTGGACCCAGAGGTACATGATGGGGTTCTTCTTGATCTCCGCCTGCCGAGCCGCTTCTTCCTCATTCGCGAGGTCGACCGTGTTCTTGATGGTGAAGTCGGCCGGCGGGAAGGGGTTGGTCTTGGCCAGTGCCAGCACTTGATCGAGGCCAGTCGTCGATCCGTGGAAGAGCTTGTAGGCGTCCGTCAGGTATTTCTGGATCGCCGGCTTTTGGGCGGCAGGAATCGCGCCTGGGCCTTCATAGGCCAGCGCGCGCGCCATATGGTAAAACGCTGGCGCCTGCTTCTCTGGAGTCTTTTCAGCCGCGTCGATTCGGATCATCGTCTGCCCAAGCTTGTACGATGCTACCGCCTGAGTCGGATCTCTCTGGATCAGCTTTGTAAGATCTTGCACCTCGCGCTTGTCGTCTCTCCGGAGTTCGTAGATCGCGATGAGAACCGATTCCGCGAGCGGCTTGGTCTGGCTCTTCGTTGTGGCCCACTGCGCATCCGTCATGGTCGCGGGCTTGACCGAATCCGGGTTGTCGATAAACAGGTTGGCGTTCTTCTCAGCGGTGTCCATATCCGAATTCGTGGGCGCGGGCTTAATCTGCGTCACCATCGAAACCGTGGCATAGAGCGAGGGGAAATCCTTCGGACGGTCCTTGAGAATGTCTAGTGCCTGGTCGAACGCCTGGCGCGGCTGCTTGGTTTGCACATATGCGACGAGAAACATGTCCTGCCGGATGTTGAGGAGAATCGGGTCCGTCTGCGGATAATCTTTTTTCCATTTTTCGAGGAGGGCCAACCGCTTGGCCGGGTCGGCTTCCATCTGCGCAGCGACGGCATCCATGTACTCTGCGTTGTCTTTCCAGTTGCAAGTGGGGGGACAAGTCTGCGGGGCCTTGTCCTTATCCGGCGCTTTTGCATCCTGCGCGCGGCCCGGTCCGGCGACACCCAGCATCAGTCCAAACACCACCGCTATCGCGGTTACGGCAATTCCCAAGTTCTTGTTAGACAACACAAAAAACCTCCTCGCGCAGAATCAAACCAGTCTGTCGTCGCATCGTAGCGGATCTAACGGAGTATACACAAACCCGGCAACGAATCGCAAGCCCTTGCATCCTTGAGGCGGGCCTTTCCGCCGGCGATTCCCTCGCGTCATTTAGATGCCATACGGCGTAGATTAGTTCCCTCGCCTTGGCGGCCAATGGGACGAGCGCGTATGCTGTCTGTAACCGCATGCGTTGGGCCGACCTGGCAGTCATCTCCGCATACCTGGCCGGGGTCACCTGGTTTGGAGCGCGCTTTCGCGGGTCGCAGAACACGCTCAAGGACTACTTCCTCGGCGGCAGGACGGCGCCCTGGTGGGCCATCGCCTTGTCCATCGTGGCCGCCGAGACCAGCACACTCACTGTGATCGGGACACCGCCGCTCGCGTTTCAGGGCGATTTCGGATTCCTGCAAGTGGTGCTGGGATATTTGCTGGCTCGCATGGCCATCTCAATCCTATTTCTTCCGGCCTATTTCCGCGGCGAGCTCTTTACCGCGTATGAGCTGATGCGCCGGCGCTTCGGCGAACGTATGCGCAAACTCACCGCGGCCACGTTTCTGGTGCTGCGCGCCTTGGCCGAAGGCGTCCGCGTCTTCGCGATCTCCATCGTGATTTCGATCATCCTCGGCACCGGCGAGACTGTATCCATCGCCGCCATTCTGTGCCTGACCCTGTTCTACACCTATGAAGGCGGGATGCAGGCGGTGATCTGGACCGACGTGGCACAGATGGCTCTCTACGTCGGCGGAGCGGCGTTGAGCCTGGCGGCGATTCTGCGTGAGATTCCAGGCGGGTGGGGGCAAGTGGTGGCGATCGTCGAGCCGCTGGGCAAGTTCCGCGTGTTCGATTTTCGCCTGGGCCCGCCGGCGCTGTTCTTTGCCCGCAATTACAGTTTCTGGGCGGGCGTGCTCGGCGGACTGTTCCTCACGACCGCCAGCCACGGAACGGACCAGTTGATGGTGCAGCGCTTGCTCGCCGCCCGTAGCCAGCGCGATAGCCGCACGGCGCTGCTTTCGAGCTGGGTGCTGGTCGCCGCGCAATTCACTTTATTTCTCGTGATTGGATCGTGCCTGTATGTTCTGTACGAGTTGCGCCATCTGCAACCGCCTGCGGTGATGGATCGCATTTACCCGCTGTTTGTGTGGACTTCCCTGCCTCGCGGCGTCGCGGGCTTGGTGATGGCGGCGATCCTGGCGGCTGCCATGTCCAATCTTTCGGCCGCGCTAAATTCGCTGGCCTCTACGACAGTGATGGATTTCCTGAAGCCCTCGGGAACCGCAGTTCGAAGCGTGGCATTGGCCCGCATTGTGACCGTAGCGTGGGGCGCGATTTTGTTTGGGGTCGCTCTGCTGGCCCGGCATTGGGGCAGCGTGCTCCAGACCGGTTTGTCGATCGCCTCGGTGCTGTACGGTTCGCTGCTGGGCGTATTCCTGCTGGGCGTGCTGACTCAGCGAGTCGGGGAAAGGGCGGCGATTTTCGGCATGGCGGCCGGGCTCGCATTGATGTTATACGTTAAATTCCAGACGCCGATCGCATTCACCTGGTACGTGCTGATCGGGACTTCGGCCACGTTTCTCGCCGGGCTGGCTGCATCTTTCGTCTGGAGGGAAACAAGTGCAGAAGCCTGACCCGCGGGTCGATCTAAAACGGGCGCTAGGACTTTGGGCCGCCCTTTCCGTCGTCGTCGGCACCACCATCGGCAGCGGTATTTTCCGCGTTCCTTCGGAAATGATCCGGGCGGTGGGATCGCCCGGGCGGGTGTTCGCGGTGTGGATTTTTGGAGGGATTCTCTCGTTGTTCGGCGCGCTCACCTACGCCGAGCTATCGTCGATGATGCCGGAAGCCGGCGGCGAATACGTCTATCTCAACGCCGCCTACGGGCCATTTTTCGGATTCGTCTATGGGTGGACCCAGACCTGGGTCGCCAAAAGCGCCTCGATTGCGGCAATGGGCACGCTGTTCGTCACCTATCTCGCGGATTTCCTCCCCGGATTGAAAGAAGTGGTGGTCACAGTACCTTTACCGATCGGACCAGATTGGAAACCCCTGGATATCCAGTGGGGCCAATTGGCGGCGATCGGCGTGATTCTGCTGATTGCGGCCGGGAATTATCGCGGCGTCCGCCTGGGAGGAAACGCCCAGGTGGCTCTGACGGGGCTGAAACTGGCGCTGATCGGAGGATTAATTGCCGTGGGCGTGCTTTCGCGCCAGGCCAGCACGGCGAATTTGCACAGCGCCGTGCCGGCTGTGCCGGGCGGATTCGCGGGCTTCTTTAAAGCTCTTGTCGCGGCTTTGTGGGCTTATGACGGATGGAATAACGCGGGGATGTTGGGCTCCGAAATCGAACGGCCGCAAAAGAACCTGCCGCGGGCTTTGATCGGCGGAACACTGGCTATCATCGCGATCTACCTGGCGGCGAATCTAGCGTATTTTGCGGTGCTTAGCGGCCGGGAAGTGGCCGGAAGCGAGCGCGTGGCGGCGGACATGATGCGCAAGATTCTGGGCGTTCACGGCGGGGCCGCAGTGAGCATCGCCGTGTTGATTTCGATTTTTGCCGCGCTGAACGGCTCGCTGCTTTCGGGGTCACGTGTGCCATTTGCCATGGCCCGGGACGGGTATTTCTTCCATGCGGCAGCGCGGGTGCATCCGCGATTCCGGACGCCTTCGGTGGGAATTGGACTGTTGGGGGTGTGGTCGTCGCTGCTGCTGTTGAGCGGTCATTACGACGAGTTGTACACGATGGTGATCTTTCCAAGCTGGATACTTTACGCCATGACCGCCGCCTCGGTGATCGTATTGCGGCGTAAACTCCCAACCGCGGACCGGCCGTATCGGGTACCGGGGTATCCAGTAGTACCCGTTTTGTTTGTGCTGGTTGCGGGGATGCTTCTGTATTCGACGCTGCTCAGCTCGCCGCGCGAATCGGGAATAGGGCTGGTGGTGATTGTGGCAGGATTGCCGTTCTATTCGGTCTGGAAACGGCGTTTGGGCGCGGCATGAGAAGCGGGAACCATCCAGGGCTTTTCCGGTGTTCGAGCGCGGGAAGCCTCGAAACGGGGCACATCGGATGCTTTTGTTCTGTTTTCAGAACGAATCTCTTGAAAACCGTTAAAAATAGATATAAACTCTTAACGTCAGTGCGGTTTGCCCAGGTTGGCTTATGTTCGTTTTTCAGAACTGCGGACTGACGACCTTCGATAGAAAGGCGAGACTAAACAGATGGATGTATTGAAAATGCTGGCGGACTTGCGGCAGGAGCGGGAACAAGTGGAAGAGGCGATCGTGACGCTGGAGCGTCTGGCGAGGGGACGCGGAAAGCGGCGCGGCCGGCCGCCGGCGTGGATGAGCGCATTAAAGCGTCGCGGACGGCCCCCGGGCAGTAAGAACAAGAACAGTAAAGATAGCGCCGCGGCTTAAAGCGCGATTAGTGCGGTGAAAGCAGCAGAAAGAACACGTCGTACTCCCCGGCGGTGGCGTGTGGCGGCGTATCGTTAGGGAAAATGCTGCCGGTGGCGTAGCCGGCGGTGTAGATGTTGCCGGAAGCATCATAATCGACGGCGTACGCAACCTGATTTCCCGGGCCCGTGATGTAGCTGCCGTAAATCAGCGACGTGTTCGGGTCGATCACCGCGCTAAAGGAGTCGATCCCCCCGTTGGCCGAAGTCTGGTACAGGGCATTGTTGCTAACCGGAAGGTTCTTTGAGAGCGTATAGCCGGCGATATAGTAAAACCCCTGGGAATCGCGGCGCAGATCGTAGGCGACCTCTATATCACTGCCGCCGTAATAGGTGCCGTAAATCAGCCCGGAGGCTGAACTGACGGCGCCAGGGTCAAGCACAGCGATGAACGCATCCCCGTTGCCCCCATAAGCCGGCTGCGCGGCGTTGGGCGTGAGCGGAAAATCCGTCGAAAAGGTAAAGCCCGCGACCGCGATATGCCCGGACGGCTCCACTTGAACCTTGGTGGCTACATCCAGGCCAGTGCCGCCCAAAAAGCTTGAATACAGAATCATACCCGCCACGGGATCGATCTTTGTGACGAAGGCATCGCCGCCGCCGTCGTTGTAAATCGGCTGAAAGGCGTTTGCGGTCAGCGGAAAGTTGGACGAAAACGTATACCCGGTGATGTAGGCCACGCCGTTTGCATCCACGTCAATCGATCGTCCGACGTCGTCGGAGTACCCGCCCAGATAGGAGCTGAAGACCAGCGTTGCGGCGGCGTTGCAGGAGTTGGCGGAGAGCCCGGGATTGAAAATAGCCAGGAAGGAATCGTAACTGCCGTTGCTGGAGGTTTGGAAAACATTCCCGGCCGTGGTCAGGTCCTGGGTGGCGGTCCAGCCGGTGACGTAGATCTGTCCTTCGAAGGCGGCGACTCCGTTAATGACGGTGTCCAGGCTTCCGCCATAGAAGCTGGAATAGATGAGCCCAGCCGCACCCGCCTGGCTAGGATCAATGATGGCCACGAACCCGTTCAGGTTCGCGTTGGTGTTGGGAAGCATGGGCTGGGCTGCATTGGCCGTCATCGGGAGATCGGGCGACAAGCTGGTCCCGCCGAAATAAATGACGCCGTTGGCATCCACAGTCATGCTGCGCATGTCATCGTCGAGTTGGCCGCCGAAGTAGGTGGAGTAGACGATTACCGACCCGCCGTTGGTTGCGGAGGGGCTGAACTTCATGAGCCAGCAATCTTCGTCGCTGTGGTAATTCATGTCATAGCCGTTAGAGCCGAGGGAGAAATCGGGAGAGTAAGTGTAGCCGGCCATATACTCGAAACCCTTGCTATCGTGAGCCAGCGAAATGGCTACTTGTGCGTTAGAGCCGGTGAGCCAGAAATCGAACAGAATGGTGGGATCGATGACCAGTGCCTGGGAGCGGTCATAGCCGCCCAGTTTCACTCCGATGCTCCCATCGGGGGCCACGCGATAGGAAGCCGTCACGGCAACCACTTCGCCCGAAGGACGCCGCTGATAGACCACGGGGAGGCGCTGCGTGATTTCGCCGGACGCGAATTTCAACACCAGGTCTCCGTTCGAGTTGACCAGGACCTGGCTGACGCCGAACTGGTCCGACGCCTGGAGGCGCATACGAATGCGCGAGGGATCGGCGCCGGGAGCGAGATTGAAATCGTATTCCAGTTCCCCGCCCTGGCCGTAGTAAACCAGATCGATGCCCGGATACAGATTGGGCCGGCGCAGGCGCGAGAATGCATCGGCGGAGCGGTAGGTGTTCCCGCGAAAATAATTGGTGGGCGCGAGCATCTGCTCCAACGGCTCCCATTTGGCGGCACTGGAGGAGGCTCCTTCAAAAGAGAGGCGAGCCAGGCTGTCGGGCAGGCGCAGCGTGACGGCGGAATCCTCAAAGCCCAGCGCGTAGCGCGAGCCGCGAGCGGACCAGCGTCCCTTGGCGTCCTGCTCAAAGCGCAGCGGAAGCGACCGAAGCAGCGGAAGAGGATCCGGCTTTTGAGTTGGAGGCGCCGGGGCTCCGATTGCTGGAATGGAGGCGCACGAACAGAGCGCCAGTAAGCCCACGGCAAAGCGCATGCGTGTGTGACGCGGTAACAGGTTGTGAAGTTGCATCAGTTCAAAAAATACGTGCGGTAGAGCGTATCGCGCTGCCTGGGGACGAAGCCCGCGCCGCGAATCATGCGCCGCAGTTCCTCCTCAGTAGCACGATGATGCGCGCCGGCGGCGCTCACCACGTTCTCCTCGATCATGATACTGCCAACATCATTGCCGCCGAAGCGCAAGCCGAGCTGGCAGGTCTTGAGTCCCGGCGTGACCCAGGACGATTGCACGTTCAAAATATTATCGAGATAGAGCCGCGACAGCGCCAGCATTTTTAAATACTCCGCGGCCGTGGCCTCTTCCTTGACGAAGCGCCCGAGCGAAGTGTTCTCGCGCTGAAAGCTCCAGGGAATGAAGGCCGTGAAATTGCCACCGGTCTCCTCTTGCAAGTTGCGCACCAGATCGAAATGATTCATGCGCTGCTCGATGGTTTCTCCGGTTCCGAACATCATAGTGGCGGTGGAACGCAAGCCAGCCTGGGCGCAGGCGCGATGCACGTCGACCCAATCCTGCACGGAGCTCTTCAGGCGGCTGATGCGATGGCGCACTTCATCGTCGAGAATTTCCGCGCCGCCGCCGGGCAGAGAATCGAGACCGGCGTCGCGCAAACGGCACAGTGTGTCGTAAAGTGTCAGGCCGCTGACCTTGGCAATGTTGACGATCTCGGGCGCGGAGAAGCAGTGGCACCAGATATCGAAACGCTGCTTGATGGAGCGCAGCAGATCCTCATACCACTCGATGCGCAGCTCAGGATGCAGGCCGCCCTGCATCAGAATGCCGGTGCCGCCGAGGTCGATAGTCTCTTGAATTTTCTCAAAGATGACCTCGTGCGGATGCACGTAGCCCTCGGCGTGGCCCATGGGCCGATAGAAGGCGCAGAAGCTGCAAAATTCGGTGCAGAAATTGGTGTAGTTGATGTTGCGGTCGATGATGTAGCTGACCACGTTATCGGGATGCAGCTTGCGGCGCACGGCGTCGGCGGCCATGCCCATGGCGATGAGATCACCGCTGTTGTAGAGGTCGATGGCTTCGGCGCGGGTCATCATACTTCTACTCCTACGGCCAGGGCCATTTTCACATACAGCTCCAGGCCTTGGTAATCCTTTTCCCCGAGCTCATAGACGATGTGCCGGGTGATGTAGCGCAGCGCCAATTCCTCGGTGACGCCGCGGGACGGAGCTTCGAGGCGGGCGATATCGGCGGCGTGGGCGAGGCCGAAGCGGCAGGATTCAAGGAACACGCGCGCATACCGTTCTTGCATTATTTCCTTCCGACCACCCCAGACCGCGAAGACCATGGGCAGGCCGGTCATGGAAGTCCATTCTCCGCCGAGGTCGAGGGTTTCAAAAGGAAGCGTGGAAGGATCGAGGCGCAGGGCCGGGTCGCCGATGATCAATGCGGCGTCGGCTTCGCCAAGCATGGCGGCCAGATCGGCGGGACGGGCGATCAAGCGCGGCTCGACGCCGAATTTCTCGGCGAGGATCACGCGAGCGAGCATCACGGAAGTGCGCGAAGCGGCGTCGACGGCGAGGGTCTTGATGCGGGAGATTGGAACCTTGGAGATCAGCAGAATGCTGCGCACGGGGCCGTGGCAGGCGATTCCCGTGCCGCGAAAATAGTCCAGCTTCTGGCGCGCCATCTCGATCACCGGGACAATGCCGATGTCGGCCGCGCCGGAGGCAAGCTGGGCGGCGCAATCCGAAGGCAGGGCGAAGCGAAGGTCGAAAGCGTCGCGGAGGAGGGGGTCGGGGGAATGCGGCGCATGGAGCAAACCCCACACCAGCGGCACAGTATTAAGGTAGCTGACCGCGCATACACGCGGCTGGGCGATGGAATGATCCGGAAGCAACTCCTTAGTGTATCAACTTTGACTTGAGGGCGGCATCGAAGACGGATTGGCGCCACGGTTGGCAACCCGAGTAGATACTGAGGTATAGACTGATTCGTTAGGGGGGAGATGAGCAGGTCTATGCCACGCGCGACGAGGTCACAGGTGACGTAATTTTGTCCGACCGGCCTGGCGCCAAGGTGTGGCGGGATTTCTTTGAGACGATGCGCCCGAGCATTTCGCCTGATGAATTGGGGCCGGACGAATGCATGGCCGATCGTCCCATGAACCTTCCGCCCCGGGAGCGCGTGCTGTTCTCCGAGGAACAGTGAGACATGCTCTACATGCTCGATACGGACATCGCCAGCTTCATTATCAAAGGCCGTTCCCCAGAGGTGGAGGCAAGGCTTTCCGCAATCGAGCCGTCACTGCGACGCCGCACCTTAACGGGAAATCAGAATCCGATGCCTACCTGGAGGACAGCCTGATCGTGTTTGGCCGTAAACAATCCCGCAGGGCTCTTGACGCTGCTCCACAGAACCCCGTTGTAGCGGACCTCGGGTGAAATGCGCAGGCCGTGGATGTTGATTTCGATCCCGGCCCCCAGGGTGATGCCGTAGTTGTCGGTGTGGAGCACATCCAGCACTTTCGCCACATCGGAGAGGTGGCTATAGGCCGGGCCGCCTTCAATGTAGGGTTTAATGGGACCCAGCGGAAGTCCGAACTTGAGGAGCACAGGAAACTGCCACAGGGAGCCGGTGCTGCCGCCCATCCCGTTGCTAAAAAGGCCGGGATAATACAGCGCGTCGGCCTCGATCGAGAAGCCCAGGGGCAGGCGCATCTCGAGATACGGCCCAACGATGAAAGTGTGGCGGTTGGGAACGGAGGCGGTTTCGACGGAAGTAACGGCATTGGTCAGAGTGGAGCCGAGTTTAATCCCCAGGCCAAGGGGCTGGGCCGCGGCGCGGGTGGCGCAACCGAGCACGGCGCAAACAAGCAATGTCCAAAATGTTTTCAGCATGCTAGTTCTACTTTACGCCGCGGGCGGCGCTGGTGGCTAGCTCGTCGCAACGGTTGTTGTCGTCGTGATCGGCGTGGCCCTTGGTCCAGGTCCACTTGACCTTGTGGCCGGAGGCGAGCTGATCCAGCTCATTCCAGAGATCCTGGTTAACCACAGGCTTCCTGGACGCGGTCTTCCATCCGTTCTTTTTCCAGCCGTGGATCCAGGTGGTGATGCCGTTCTTCACGTACTCGGAATCGGTGACGACCTCGACTTCGCAGGGCTCGCGGAGGGCGCGGAAGCCTTCGATGGCGGCGCGGAGCTCCATGCGGTTGTTGGTGGTGGCGGACTCGGCACCGGAAAACTCGCGGGTATGGCCGTTGTAGCGGAGAATACAGGCCCAGCCGCCGGGGCCGGGGTTGCCGACGCAGGCGCCGTCGGTAATGAGTTGGACTCGTTTCATTGCTCTAGGGTCTTCCTTTATGCCGATCTCCTCTATCATAGAATCGTGCCCGATCTGCTTGAGCCGGACCTTCCGCGGCGGCCTGAAGACGCGAACGAAGGAGACGCCGCGGCCGAGACCCCGCTGATTCTTATTCCCGTCGCGGCCGAGGATGTGGCTCGGAAGAAGCGGCGGAAGGTGCTGGCGTGGGTGGCGGTGGTGGTAACGGTCCTGGCCATCGCGGCGTGGATCTACAAACGCTCCACCGACCCGATTCGCGCGCAGGAGTCGTTCGACGCGGCGCAGAGGCTGTTCGCGGTGGCGCGCTACAACCAAGCCATTGTCGCCTGCGACCGGGCCATCTCGCTGAAGCCGGATTTCGAGGATGCGTATATGTTGCGAGGAAGGTCGCACGTTGCGCAATACGAATCCGAGCGCGGCATCCCGGATTTCACGAAAGCCATGGTTCTGCGGCCGCGCGATCCGCAGGGGCCGATCGAGCGCGCCCATGCTTATATCGACCAAAAGAACTATGCCGCGGCGATCTCCGACGCCGATGCCGCCATCGCGCTGGATCCGAAGCTTGCCCGCGCTTACAATCTTCGCGGCACGGCGCTGCGGGCACTGGGGCAGCCGAAGAAGGCGATCGAGGAGTTTGACCGCGCCGCGGAGCTGGAGCCGAACTCGGACAACTTCTACCAGCGCGGGGCGACGTATCAGCTTCTGGGAGACCACCAGCATGCCATCCAGGACTTCACGCAAGCCATTGCCTGGGATCCTGACAAGCCGCAGACTTACTTCGCCCGCGCCGAATCGGAGCGCGCGGTTGGCGCGATGGAGCAGGCCAAGGAGGATCACTCCTACGGGCGGTATCTGGATGGGCGTTAGGGCGGGGAGCCGGCCGGCGCGCTCGCCTATAGTGAAGGTATGCGGCGCGGAATTTTGATTGGCGCTTTGGCGGCCGCGTCGGCAGCGGCGGCGTGGGCTTTTGTCGAGAGTCTGGAAGAGGCTCTGTACATTCCGCCGGATCATCCCGCGATCCAGTATTCCAAGCAGTCGGCCAACGATCCGGTGGCGCGGCTTTCAAAGAAAATCGAAAGTGGACAGGTGAAGCTGGACTACGCGGCGAATGGCCTGGGCTATCTTCCGGCGCTGCTCAAGCAACTGGATGTGCCGGTGGATTCGCAGGTGCTGGTGTTTTCGAAGGGCAGCATCCAGGCCGAGCACATTTCGCCGCGCACGCCGCGGGCTATTTATTTCAACGACGATGTCGCCGTCGGCTACGTGCAGAATGGCGATTCGCTGGAGATGACGGGGCTCGATCCGGTGCGCGGCGTGTATCTTTACACGCTGGATACGCAGAAGTCGGCGAAGGTGGAATTCGGCAGGCGGACCGATTGCCTACGCTGCCACGAAGGGCCTCCGACACTGGCAGTGCCGGGGCTGATGGTGAGCTCGGTGCATCCACGCACGGATGCTCGGGAGGGCCACGGAAGCTCGTTCATCACGGACGGCCGCGTCCCCATCGGGGAGCGCTGGGGAGGCTGGTACGTGACGGGCACGGCCGGAGCGCAGGTGCACTACGGCAACAACATCGCGCTGGTGGATCCTCTGCATCCCGGCGATGCGTCGCCGAAGGAGGCGACCCAGAATCTCACCAGCCTGGCGGCGTTTTTCGACACTTCGCGCTATCTTGCGCCGAGCAGCGATATCGTGGCGCTGTTGACGCTGGAACACCAGGCGCGCATGACCAATCTGCTGGTGCGCATCGGCTGGGATGCGCGCATCGCGACCTACGACAAGAAGTGGGACGACGCGCAGATGAACTCGGAGATCGACCAGATGGCGACCTATATGCTGTTCGAGAACGAAGCTCCGCTGAAGGCGCCAGTGACGGGGGTCTCGACGTTTACCAAGACGTTCGCGGCGCGAGGGCCGCGCGACGGCCAGGGCCGCTCCCTCCGCGACTTCGATTTGAAGACGCGGTTGTTCCGGTATCCGCTGTCATACATGATTTATTCGGCGGCGTTCGACAATCTGCCGGACAAGGCCCGGGACTTGGTGTACCAGCGCCTGTATGCGCGTCTTTCGGCGGCAAAGCGCGCCGACGTGCTGGAAATCGTGCGCCAGACGAAATCGGGCCTTCCGGCTTTTTGGCGCGACGCGCCGGCGCGATAGCGTTATTTCACGCAGGAGCGCGAGAAATCGAGAGTGCTGTCATGGGTTTTTGCGGGGCAGTAACGTGCTAGGTATTAGTAGAGGCTTGCCATGTTCGCAAGATTTCTTGCCGCTCTTATCTGCGTTTCCACTGCTGCTGCTCAGGATCTCACGATCCTGCCGCTGGACCATCCCGCGATTCAGTATTCCGGACCCGCTGACGATGCTGTCGCGCGGCTGGACCGTCAAATCGCCAGTGGAAAAGTGAAACTGGATTATCGCGCCGGACTGGGCTACCTGCCGGGCGTGCTAGCGAACCTCGGCGTAAACCCGGATTCACAATCGCTGGTGTTTTCGAAGACCAGTTTTCAGGCGGCCAAGATTTCGCCCAGCAATCCGCGCGCGCTGTTCTTTAACGACCAAGTGATGGTGGGCTCGGTGCGCGGCGGCGACGTGCTGGAATTCGCTGCGCTCGACCCCAGGCAGGGGATGGTGTTTTACACCCTCGATATTCAGAAGTCCGATAAGCCGCAGTTCGTGCGCCGCGATTCCTGCCTGCAGTGCCATCAGGGGCCGGCGACGTTGGGCATTCCGGGGTTGCTGGTGGGCTCCGTGTTTCCGGACGCCACGGGCATGCCGGCGTCGCGTTCGAACAACCCCGTCACCGACGACAGCACTCCGATCGAGAAGCGCTGGGGCGGGTGGTACGTGACCGGAACCACCGGCGGGATGAATCATTTGGGAAATGCGGTGGCTCGCGATCCTCGCGCGCCGGATGTGCTGGACCGGCGGGGATCGCAAAATGTGACGAGCCTGGCCGGGAGGTTCGACTTCAACGGTTATATGACGCAGACCAGCGACATCGTCGCGCTGATGACCTTGGAGCATCAGACTCGCATGGTGAACCTGATGATCCGCGCGGGCTGGGATGAGCGCACGAAAGCTACGTCGGCGGCGATCGACGCCGATGTCGAGGCACTGGTCCGCTACATGCTGTTTGCCGACGAAGCCACTCTTTACGATCCGATCGAGGGGGTCTCGACGTTCGCCAAGACCTTCGCCGAACGCGGCCCGCGCGATCACCAGGGCAGATCGCTGCGCGACTTCGATCTGAAGAAACGCATGTTCCGCTATCCTCTGAGCTTCATGCTGTACAGTCCCGCGTTCGATGCGATGCCGGATGCGGTGCGCGAGAAGGTGTACCGGCGGCTTTACGATGTGTTGACGGGACACGACCCCGAAAAGAAGTTTACGCGATTGAACGCCGATGACCGCACGGCGATTTTGGCGATCGTGCGCGATACGAAGACGGGGCTTCCGGCGTACTGGGTCAGCCCGCAATAGCGAGCTCTGTTTCGAAGAAGGCGTCGACCTTATCGAGAATTTCGCGGGCCTCGTGCGCGTGGTAAATCTCGACGCGGAGCTTGGAGCCGTTGCGCACGCCGTGCGTGAAATACGTCGCGAACTGCTTCATCTTGCCGACGACGTCAGTTGCCTGGTGGTCCACCAGCATGTTGTAGTAGCGCTTCATCAGCTCATAGCGGGCGTGCTCCGGCGGAATTTCGTATCGTCCGGTGCGCGCGTAGTCGGCGATCTGACGGAAGATCCAGGGATTGGACGACGCAGCGCGTCCGATCATCACGGCGTCGCAATTGGTTTCGCGGACCATACGCTCGGCGTCTTCGGGCCGCAGGATGTCGCCATTGCCGATCACCGGAATCTTAACGGCGGCCTTGATTTCCGCGATGCGGGTCCAGTCGGCGTGGCCGCTATAACCCTGCTCGCGGGTGCGCGGATGCAGAGCGATGGCCTGCAAGCCGCAATCCTCGGCCAGGCGAGCCATCTTCACGGCGACCAGGTCGTGGTCGTTCCACCCGGCGCGAAACTTCATCGTCAGGGGAATGGTGATGGCGGCGCGAACGGAGCGCAGGATGCGCTCGACCAGAGGGAGATCGCGCAATAGGCCCGAGCCTCCGTTGCACGTCACCACTTTCTTGACCGGGCAGCCGAAGTTGATGTCGACGATATCAAAGCCCAGGTCCTGGCAATGGCGGGCGGCGTCGGACATTACGGCGGGGTCGGCACCGAAGAGTTGTGCGGAGATGGGATGCTCGCCGGGATCGAAGTAAAGATAGCGGAAGGCGCGGGTCGGTTTGGTGGCGTGGATGGACGCGACCACGCCGTGGGAGCTGGTGAACTCGGTCATGATGAGGCCGCAGCCGCCCTGGGAGCGGATCAGGCGGCGGAAGACCGTGTCGGTGACGCCGGCCATCGGCGCCAGGACTGTGGCCGGGCTGATGGCGATACCTCCGATATTGAAGTTGCCGGGAACCATGCTCACCCTATTCTAACCGGATGCTTCTAACTGGACGAAACGGAGCGGCCGCACGGCACGTTTTATTGAGTGCGGGGGACGAGGTTAGCGCGGCGGGGGTGTGTTACTCACGTAGCCACCGAGGGAAGCTCGCCGCGCTATGCGTCGTTCGCAAAAATCTCACAAAAGCACCTGTAGGAGACAAGCCTTTAAATTGCGGTTGGCGTGCCGGCCGATTTCGACAACTCCCTATCGAGCAGTTGGCGTATTCTTGCGAGCACGTCTGTAGAATTGTGTCCTTCGTTGCCGTAGGCGTTTGCAGCGTGTCACATACGCCTTTGTGCACCGCGACGCGGGGCGCGTCCCCTGCGCGGCCAAATATTGCTAATCTCGCGTTGTGTGAAATTGTGGTCCACGCAATTGCGTACTATGAAAAAGTGGATATGATTCGCGCTGCTAGACTCGTGGTTTGCCTGTTCGCCATTGCTTCTTTCAGCGGCGGCCTCGAAGCGCAATCGTGCAGCACATTCGACGTAGCCTCGGTCAAACTCAATACCAGCGGCGTCGAAGCCAGGTATCCGCCGGAACTGGCTCCGGGAGGCAGGCGCTTGACCGCCACAAATCAGTTCATCGTCGAGCTCCTCATGGTCGCCTACGACGTTTCGCCGCTGCAGATCTCGGGCATCCCGAGCGCTTTTTCCGGGGAAAGATACGACATCGAGGCCACGTGCGAACAGCCCATGGCGAAGGAACAGCTCCCGCACATGCTCCAGGTGCTGCTTGCGGAGCGCTTTCACTTATCCATTCATCGCGAACTAAAAGAGCAGCCTGTTTATGCCTTGATTCTGGGAAAAAGCGGCCCCAAACTCCACGAAGCTTCGCAGGTAGGCGGCAAGTGGGGCCTGAGACAAAGCGGCCATAGCTTTACGTTCACCAACGCGGAGATGTCGAATCTGGTGGGCGTGCTGTCCCAAGTGACCGGCCGCAAGGTTCTGGACAGAACCGGACTCCTCGGCCAATACGATTTCACATTGAGCTACGCTCCAGATCGAGGCACAGGACGCGAAGGACCGGACGTCTCAACAGCAACCGATAGCTCTCCTGAGTCGGTCTTTACGGCTGTCCGGGAACAGCTCGGTTTGATTCTCGAAGGACAAAAGAGCCAGGTCGAGTTCATTGTTATTGACCGCTTCGATCGGCTGATTCCGAATTAAGCAGCATCCGCGGCTTCGCCGAACTTCACCCCGGTCAGTGACGGGTCGATATTGCGCAGCAGACCGGTGAGCACTCCACCGGCGCCGACCTCGATGAATCGGGTGGCACCCGAGTGAGCCAGAGCGCGGATGGAATCGGCCCACCGCACCGGATTGGGCACCTGATTGTACAAACCTTCGCGGGCCTCGGCGCCGGAGCGGATCTCACGCGCCTGCCAGTTGTTGATCAGCGGGACGGCGAGATCGTGAAACGTGGTGGCGTCGAGATCGGCGCGAAGCCGCTCCTGCGCGGGCTTCATGAGCGGACAGTGAAAAGGAGCGCTGACCGGCAGCAGCACGGCTCGGCGAGCGCCTGCGGCCTTGGCGAGCTCCATGGCGCGCTCGACCGCGGCGGCGTTTCCGGCGATCACGATCTGGTCCGGTGAATTGAGGTTGGCCGCGGTGACGACTTCGCCCTGCGCGGCTTCTGCTAGTACGCCGTCGAGAGCGCCTTCCGGCAGCCTTAGCAAAGCCGCCATCGCGCCGACTCCGGCGGGAACCGCTTCCTGCATGTACTGGCCGCGCTTGCGGACCAGGCGCAGGGCATCGGCGAAGTCTAGCGAACCGGCTGCCACCAGCGCCGAATATTCGCCCAGGCTGTGGCCCGCGACGTAATCGGCCGCGATCCCTTTGCCGCGAAGAACGGCGTGCGCGGCAGTAGAAACGGCAAGTAGCGCAGGCTGGGTGTTTTCGGTGCGCTTGAGCTCATCCTCCGGCCCCTCGAAGCAGAGGCGCGAAAGGGCGAATCCCAACGCGGCGTCGGCGAGTTCGAATACGCGTGCGGCTTCGGGGTAAGCTTCCGCCAGGGACTTGCCCATTCCCGCAAACTGGGAACCTTGGCCGGGAAAAAGAAATACGGTCTTGGACATGCAATCCACGATTGTACATGCGCGTGTGCAAATCCTGTTATATTGGGATCGTGAAACGGAAACGACCACAGCCGCCGTTGGCGACGCCCCTGGCGGAGTCGATCGTTCCGGAAGTTCTCCTGGAACAAGCCCGGCTGGCGATCGAATCGGACCGCTTCAAGAAACCGCGGCGCTGCACCGTCTGCGCCAGCGAGTGCGCCCCCAACTCGAATGAAGGTCTGTGCTGGGTATGCCGGCGCCTGAAGCTCAGCGCCTGGCGCGATAGCGACACGCAAGTCCCGGCACAGGAATAACCCGCGGCACTCGAGAACACAATGCAAGTGAATCGTAGGCTGCGATTGGCATGCGCCGGATTCGCGGCATTGCTGTCGTTCGCGGCGCCAATTCCGGCTCAATCCAATTCCGACGCTGCGCCTGAGTTTGAAGTCGCGTCTATCCGGACGTCGGCGCCGATTACGCAGGGAGTCACTGCCGGCGTGCACGTCGACGGAGCGCAGGTCAGTTGCCTCCAGCTCTCGCTGAGGGACTATATTGCGGCGGCTTACAAGGTGAAGGATTACCAGATTCAGGGGCCGGACTGGATGGCTTCGGCGCGATTCGACGTCGTGGCCAAGCTTCCTTCCGGAGCCAAACAGGACCAGGTGCCGGGCATGATCGGGGCGCTGCTGGCGGACCGGTTCCAGATGAAAATGCACCGCGAATCGAAAGAGTTTCCGGTGTACGGCCTGGTGGTAGGCAAGAGCGGACTGAAGCTGAAGGCGTCGCCTCCCGATCCCCCGGACCAAAGCACGGAAGCCGGCAAGGCCGCGGTCAACGTCGGCGCAAAGGCGGACAATGCAGGCACGTTCATCGATATGGGGAAGGGGTCGTACTTATTGATCGGGAGCAACCGGATTGAGGCAAAGAAGGTAACCATGGCCGCGCTGGCGACTGTGTTGGCGCGCTTTACCGATCGCCCGGTGGTGGATATGACCGGGAGCGGCCTCCCTGCGGCTCTGGACAAATACGATTTCACGCTGGAGTTCTCAGCGGAGGATTTTCGAGCCATGATGATCCGGGCGGCCGTCACCGCCGGAGTGGTGATGCCGCCGGAGGCGCTGAAGCTGGTGGACGCGGCCTCGGGCGATACGATGCTGACGGCTCTGGATACCATCGGGCTGAAGCTGGAGCCCCGGAGGGCTCTGCTGGACGTGCTGGTGATCGATCATATGGAGCGGGCGCCGTCGGAGAATTAGACGACGCTTCTTGATCGCCCTATTGCCAGAACGCCCGCGCGGTTTTATACTGGCTTTTTTCGATGTCTGCGGTACTGTTCGAAGAGATCGATCCCCTGGCGCCGCAGCGCGAGGCGGCTCTGTTTTACGGGCTGTTCCTGCGCGGCCATTCGGCGGACGCACTGCGCAAGGATATCGACGTGCCTAAACGCTTATTCGACAAGCTGATACGCCGACATCGCAACGAACTTCGCGTGCAGGCCCGGCTGCAACGCGCCTATTATTACCGCAAGCAGGTGCTGGCGATCTTCGATGAGCTGGTGACCAGGGAACGGGTGACGCGGTTTCATACCGAGCGGGTCCACTAGAATGCTTGCACGCCGGAGGCAGTTCGCGCGTCTAATATAAAGACATGGAACGCAATCGTCGCCGTCGAGTCCGCGCAGGCTTTACCCTCATCGAACTTCTGATCGTGATGGCCATCATCCTGGTGATCGCCGCCATCGCCGTTCCCCAAATGGGCAAACAGATCATGTCGGCGCACGAGACCGCCACGATCTCGGAGATCAACACCATTCAACAGGCCGAGGTTCAGTATTTGTCGCAATTCGGACAATACGCCACCAGCCTGACGCAACTGGGTCCTCCGGCGAGCGGCGCGGACGGACCGGCCGCGGCGGGCATCATCCCCAAGAATCTGGCCGACGGCCACGCCAGCGGTTACATCTTCACCGTTACCGGCACGCCCACCGGCTTTGCGATCAACGCGGTCCCCGAACAGTTCGGCAGTTCCGGCGGACGCACTTTTTATTCGGATCAGACCCTGGTGACGCGAAATAATTACACCGCGGAGCCGGCTACGGTGAATAGCCCGGCCATCGGGAGTGTGTCGGCTTCGACAGCGACTCCCGCCCCGGCCGCACCCGCGGCGACCAAATAGCCCGCGGCCATTAGTCGCCATGGAGCGGACACGCCGCTCCCTATATCAGTTCCCGGATGGTTCCTCGATGTGATCGATCGTGAGAAACTCAACCGGCGTCTTCTGGCGACTTAGCTCCAATCCCAGCTGCTCCCGCAAGGCGGTGAAGAGCGAAGGCCCATCGAGATACGCGGGCTCGCGACCTTCCTTCACACCCGGTCCCAGCCGGTCGGGCGTATATTCCAGCTTGAAATCGTAACTGCCCGTCAGTCCGGTCTGATCGACAACGGTGTCCTCGACATCTCCGGACAGGATATTCGCAAAAAGGGACATGGAGAAGTTCCGATAGGTTTCCTTACCCACCATGGATTTCCGAGCCTCCAGGTCCGCTCCGTCTTTGTTCTCGTCGAGTTTAGGGCCGCCTTTCGCGATTTTTAGCACATACACCGGGAGGTCTTTCGTTTCGCGACCGAGACGCAGCTTGAAGCGATCCTCCAGCAGGGACTGGAGCATTCGCATCATTTGCTCCCGGCTGGCCGGCTGCACGGAGGTGGCGTCGATATCGTAGTTTCCGGAGCCAAATGAGTCCGGGAGCCGGGAGAGCTGGCGGATGGAGATATCGTACGCGCTCGAGATGAGCCAGAGCAGGGGCATGTTCACGGCTCTGAATCGCCTGCCACCCGGCGCGGGCCCCATGGAGGCGGCGCGTCTCGCGTCCTGGCTCGGCCGGATGGATGCGACCTCGAAGGACGCAGAAGTCGGTGCAGCCTGGCCCAACGCGCTGACAACCGCGAGAATCACCCTCGCGGGCATTCCGATCCGGACCATTTTTCTGGCTCCTTAAGGAATCGGACGATTGGCAACGGACTTTCGTGCAGATTACGCGCCCGCGGCCTTGCTTTATGCGCCTGCGGCCTTGCTTTATGCGCCTGCGGCGCGGCTCAAGCTGGCGGCCCGTTCACGCAACCACGAAGCTTCGCGTTTGCGCCGGAGCTGATCCAGCAATTCGGCGCGGTACTCCAGGTTCGCGGCCAGCTCGATGTTGCGGCCGGGACACTTTTCCCAGACTTTACCGGCGCGGTCCAGCTCGCGAGCCGCGTCGTGGAAGCGCCCGGAATTCTCCTCCACTTGAGCCAGCGTCTCGTGAGCCACGGCCAAGCGAGGCCCGCCCTTGCGCTTGAAGGTTCCGATGCATTCCGCCAGAAGCTCGCGGGCGCGGGGATAGTTACCCCAGCCGGCGTACAGGCTAGCGAGGCTGAACTGCATCTCCGCGAACTCTTCCAGATCGCGGCCGAGCATTCGCGACTTCATATCCATCATGCGCTCGTATTCGTGCGCCGCACCCTCGGTATCGCCACACTCTTCGAGGGAACCGGCCAATTGGTGAACGTCCTGCATGGAGCGCGGATCCTCGGTGCCGAAGGTGCTCTGGTGAAAGCGCAGCGACTGACGCAAGCAGCGCTGGGCTTCCTGGTGAAGACCCTCGGCGCGGTAGATTGCGCCCAATTCGCTGCGCACGCGATGAGTTTCCTCGTGATCCGGTCCATACGCCTGCTCATGCAGTTCGAGCCCCTTGGTCAGGGCCGGGAGGGCATCGTTGGAACGGCCCTCCTTGTAGCGGGCGATGCCCAGACGGTGCACTCTCCGGGCCATGCGCAGCGGATCCGGATGTGGCAGCTCGGCCTCGATGCGCACGCCTTCCTGCGACACTTTTTCAGCCGCGACGAAATTCTCCTGGCCCATGAACACCTCGGCCAGACCGTCCAGGCACAGCAGGTATCCGGCTCCGTCGGAGACCTCCGCGGCCAGAGCGATGGCCGCGCGCAGCGTCTGTTCGGCTTCGGTGAATTTGCTCTGCTTACGCTGGACCTCGGCTAACTGTATGCGCAGGCGGATTCGCTTCATCACGGACATCGAGTGCTTGTCCGCTTCCATCACCGCGTGCGCCAGGTAGGGCTCTGCCTCTTCGTAATTGCGAGTCTGGAGGAGTCTCTCGCCTTCCGCGCGATTCCAGTTGCGGTCCATGGTCCAGGATTCGAGCGGCGGCGCCCACACCGCGGACCAGCGCAAGGATTTGAGAAAGGGCATCATTGCCGCTATAGGATAAATCGGCACTTTAAGGTGAGGGCTTTAGTTCGAGTGGGACCTTAGTACGGGATACGGGCTAAGCACCGAGAAAGGCTTGTCTTGACCCCGACGCTCCAGAGTCCGTAGAATTTAAGTAGAACCGCCGAAGGGAAAGGATGACGCCCCGCAGCAAGGAAGTTCTGTACCAAATCGTCGAAGCCTATATCACCACGGGCGAGCCGGTGGCTTCGCGTTCGGTGGCGCGCCGCTGGCACGACACCCTGAGCGCGGCCTCCATCCGCAACGTTATGGCCGGGCTGGACGAGGAAGGCTATCTTTCCCAGCCCCACACCTCGGCCGGGCGGGTGCCCACCGCCAAGGCTTTCCACGCCTACGTTGAATCGCTGACCCTGCGCAAGATGGCCACGGCCGAGATTGAGCGGCTGCGGTCGGAGATCGGCAAACTTGATACCGTGGAGCAGCGGGTCGAGCACACCTCGCGTATGCTCACCGAAATGACCCGGGGGGTGGGACTGGCGGCCGCGATCCCGCAGCGCAGCCCGGCGCTCGATCACGTCGAGCTGGTGAGCCTCCCCGCCGGCCGAGTGTTGATGGTGGTGATGACCCGCGATCAGCAAGTGCGCAATCGGGTGGTGACGCTGGATGAGCCGGTTTCCTCCGACGAGCTGGCGTCGATCCGCAACTACATCAACGACAATTTTGCCGGCTGGATGCTGGAGGACGTGCGGCGCGACCTGGGAGCGCGGCTGGAACAGGCCTCGGCTACCTACGACGCGCTTCTGCGCAAGTTGACGGTGCTCTATTCCAAAGGGCTGCTGGACCTGGGTTCAACGCCGGAAGTTCACATGGAAGGCGCCAGCAACCTGTTCGCGGTGGATCTGCATCTGACCAAGGAGAAGATGCGCGAGTTATTCCGCGCTCTGGAAGAAAAGAAACGGATTCTGGAGATTCTGGACCGCTTTCTGGAGCAGCCGCCGGGCGAGATCGCGGTGCACATGGGCTTGGGCGAGATGCATTCCTCGATGCGCCAGCTCGCGCTCATCGGGCTGCCGGTGACGCTGCCAGGCGGCATGTCCGCCGTGATCGCCGTGCTGGGTCCCATGCGCATGAACTACGTCCGCGTGATTTCCGCCGTGCAGCACGTAGGACAGGCATTCGGCAGCGTGTAGCGGGGCGGCCCGCTTCTTTTAACCCATGCAGGGCTTGACAGGCGACATTTGTCGCGGTATGCTACACGTGTCGCATAGAGTTGCCCATGCCCAAAACCGATTCAACCTCGCTTACCCGGCGCGAGCGTGAGATCATGAATGCCGTCTTTGCGCAAGGTAACCGCGCATCGGCAGATGAAATCCGTGCGCGCCTGAGCAATCCGCCCACCGATTCCGCCGTCCGCGTGATGCTCGCGCGGCTCGAAAAAAAGGGGTATCTGAAACACCAGTATGATGGCCCTCGCTATATGTACTCCGCGACAGTCTCGCCGGCCGTGGCAAAGCGCACGGCCCTACAGCAGTATTTACAGACTTTCTTCGGGGGCTCCCTGCGACAGATGATGACAGCCCTTGTGGCCGAGGCATCGTGGACGGATGACGATCTCGACTCACTCAAGGACGAAATCGACCGGGTTCGCAAAGAAAGGAAGAAACAGTCATGATGCCGACTATCGATGGGCCTGCTATTAAAGTAATGCTGCTCGCAATCAGCAGTTCGTTGGCAGCCTCAATTGCCGCAAAGGTGACCGTTACTACGGCGTTGGGCCTCATTGCGGCATGGCTGGCTCGCCGAAACCGCGCGGCGGTTCGTCATGCGCTGCTGGCTGCGATGTTCGGCGTGGCGTTACTACTCCCGATAGCCTCCTTCGTCATGCCGCCGCTCCACATCGGCGTGCCGGCCGGGGTAGAGAGCCGGGCCGCATTGCCTGCGCTCATGACGGGCATCGACGCTGACCGGTCCGTTCCGACGGCTGGCGCGGGATCCCGTGTCACTCCCGCGGCTCCGCAAGAGTCAAAGCTATCGCTGTCTAATCTGTTGCTCGCGGGGTGGGCCGCCGGAGTTGCGCTGTTTCTGCTCCCGGTGGTGGTTGGTCTGTGGCAGATTCGTTCGTTGCGCCGATCTGGCTTGCCGTGGCGACGTGGGCAGCCGGTCGTCGAAGCGCTTGCTCTCGACGCCGGCATTCATCGGCGCGTCGAAGTATTGCTGCATGAAGCGCTGGCGGGACCGATGACGTGTGGCGTCGTGCGTCCTGCCGTAGTGCTCCCCCGGGACGCGGAGGACTGGAACCCGGAGGACCTGAATCGTGCGGTGGTTCACGAACTGGAGCACGTACGGCGCGGCGACTCCGTAAGCCGCTGCCTCGCGCGTATCGCATGCGCCGTGTATTGGTTCCATCCCTTGGTCTGGGTCGCATGGCGTAAGCTTGTGCTGGAAGCGGAGCGCAGCTGCGATGATGCGGTACTCGGACGCTCGGAGGCAACCGCTTATGCCGATCAACTGGTCGGGCTCGCGAAGCGCCTGTCCATTGCTCAGAAATCGCCGGCCCAGAGATCGCCGCTCCTGGCGATGGCAAACCGTGCCGATCTGGCGACGCGCGTCGGCGCGGTGCTCGACAGCCGGCAGCAGCGCGGCCGGGCCGGGACGTTCTCGCTGGCGCTTGCGTGCGCCGCCGCGGTGGCGCTCGTCGGCGTGATGTCGCCCCTCACGGTAGTTGCCGCGCCGCAAGCCCAGGCTGGTCGGAGCTTCGAGGTGGCCACCGTGAAGCAACTCGACAACGGGCAGCCGAAGTATCCGGGGGGAACCGATCTTTCCTTCGTCGGAACCTCCGGCAACCCATTCAAAATCTCCGGCAATCGCATTACCTTGAACGGCACCCTCCACGCCTTCGTCGCCGCCGCCTATTCGGTCAAGGACTACCAGGTCTCCGGCGCTCCCTCTTGGGCCGATTCCCTGATGTTCAACATCACCGCCCTGAGTCCCGACGCGGACGAAGCCATCACGCAGGACCAGGCCCGCATCATGCTGCAGTCCTTGCTCGCGGACCGCTTCCAAGTGAAATTTCACCGGGACTCTAAAGTACTGCCCGTGTATTATCTGGTCCAATCCAAGTCGAGCAAGATGTTTACTCCTGCCGGAGCCGATGAAACCTTCAGTTGGAAGGTCACGCAAGAGCCCGGAGGGCTGATGCGAAGCAAAGCCACGAACGAATCCATCGGAGATTTCGTCCAGCTTGTCGGCGCCTCTGCCGACCGTCCTGTCATCGATAAAACCGGCATCACCGGATTCATCGACTACGACATTCTTTTTGAGCCGGGAAGAACGCCAAAAGCCGTTGGGCCATCCGTGGAAGGCGGAGGGGGAAAGGTCGCTCCGAATCCTGACGACCTGAACCGGGCCGTGTTAGACGCCATCCAAGATCAGCTTGGGTTGAAACTGCAATCGGCCAAAGATGCCATCGAGATTTTGGTCATCGACCACGCTGAGCAGCCATCGGAGAATTAACCACTTTCTTATTTCGCGACCGGAACCCGCACAGATCCGGCGATGCCGGTAGCGCGGTCGCGGACCACCACGCGGATCTCCCCCGATTCGGGTTCGGCTCCTTTAATGACGAGGTTGAAGCCGCTCTCCAGAGCTTCCGCAAGGCTCTTATCCGTGAGCTCTATCGCAGCGGTGCCGGTCTTAATGGTGCCTTTGGCGGACGGATTGGGGATGGAAAAATCGAATGAGCCGGTGAAGCGGCCATCTTTCTGCTCCAAGTGGATATCGTGAAGGTCGATGGTCACGCGCACGTCATACAAACCTGGACGCTGCGCCGCGGGCGTAGCCTGCGCGACCAGGCTGATCCGGGCTGAATTGCTTGGACCCTCGAACAGCTCCACCGGCGCCAGCGACGTCGGGGGCAGAGCGATTTTGGTAGCCAGATACCCCGTGCGATAGTCCATTTCGGCGGGTTGCTTGGAGGGCGCATGGTTGGCGAGGTTGACCGTGATGTTATGGTATTTCCCGTCGAGCATATCCTCAGTCGGGTAGAATCCCAGCACGTAAGCGGCGCGCGGGTCCTCCTCCGAGGCCTGGACGGCGAAAGCAAGATCCAGGGAATCGAAAAATGCTCTGCCGCCGGTGGCGGCGGCGAGATGCCGGGCGGCGTCCTGACAGTCCCAGTTTTGGCAGCGCAGCGGCACCGGATAAAGAACGATGTTCGCTTGCTGCAACATGGCCATGATTGCGGGTGGTACGTAAGGCCCCGGCATCAACCAAACCAGGTTCTTGCGCCCAGGCACGCCGGAGAGCCGCCGGACGATTTGCTTCAGGGCCTGCAACGTGATTCGACCGTGCTGGTTAGCGACAGGATCCACAAAAGCGGTTGGAGGATCCCCATAGTCCCGCAGAGCGTTGGTGAAATCGGGTGGGAGTTTGCCGTGCGGCTGATCAAAGTTGGCGGCGGCTTCCCTCAGCTTTTGTGGATCATCGTTGAAGTCGTGCAAAACGTGCAGACTCTTTCCCAGTGAGTACAGCGCGACCCTGCCGGCGGTATCCGTGAGAGAACCCACCAGATTTTTTACACCCAGGCGCGCATATTCCGTCATGATCCATGGAGTGTTGAGGAGATCGATTAAAACAATGGTCGCGTCATTCAGCGGATTGCCGCGGCTGTCCTGGCGGTTGGAGACGGCGCCGGGCGGCAGGACCATCGGCTTGGCTTCATTCGACGCCCCGGCTCGAAAGACTGCAATCTCTTGCGGCTTGCCGTTGTCCAGCAGCGTGAAATCGTCCTTCGTAAGTCCCTTCAGCACATCTCCGGGAGGCCCCCAGGGCGGGCCAGAATCAAAAGTCCATGCGAGCCACGCACCTAAGCCGGGCGTCCGAACACGCTGATTACGGACGACGACCTCAACCTCGACCAGACGGGTTCCGGAATGGAAAACGGCCGGGTCTTGTGGAGGCAACCCGGCTGCAAGCGGAAGGGCTAGGAACAGACTCACCCTCGAGGCTTTCCACCAAAACATGGCCAAAGGTTATCACAGTGTATCGGGGCGCCGGGAGAATTTTCCAATCGGAAACCAGCCGCGCCGCTGAGCCTCTTGGGGCCCGATGTTACTCTAGAAGTGTGAGTGCGAAACGTGTGAGGGACCAGGAGCCGGAGACGGTTGCGGATCCGGTGGACGAGGATACATCTGCCATTACTGACCCAGCCGAGTCGCTGGCCGCCGTCACGGCGGAACGGGATAGCCTGGCGATTGAAAAAGCCGAGCTGCACGACCGTCTGCTGCGGAGCCAGGCGGAGTTCCAGAATCTTCGACGCCGTATCGAACGGGAAAAGGCCGAGTGGCACGAATACGCCGCCACCGAGGCGGTCCGCGCGCTGCTGCCCATTTTGGACGATTTCGAGCGCGCCCTGAAGATCGAGGCCGCGGATAAACATTACATCAAGGGGATTGAGCTGGTGTACCAGCGGCTGCTGGAGGCCCTCAAGAAACTCGGGTTAGAGCCGATGGTTTGTGTGGGCCAGCCGTTCAACCCGCACATGCACCATGCCGTCGAGAAATTCGAGACCGAGGACGCACCGGATGGAACAGTGCTCGAGGAATACCAGC
>Ga0070733_10000435_pt1 | contig 34133 bp, 33 predicted proteins | sample Coa_R1_9_FD_66450 | JGI IMG/M metagenome (GOLD analysis project Ga0070733, IMG submission 66450) | Surface soil microbial communities from Centralia Pennsylvania, which are recovering from an underground coalmine fire - Coalmine... | ecosystem: Environmental > Terrestrial > Soil > Unclassified ...
TATTCACATAAAAAATAGGCTGATCATTACTATTGCCAAACGGCTCAAGATGCTCTAAATCATCGATAAATTTTTTAGTCAGATCGGGCAATGCAACTTCTGCATCAACTTTAATTTTTGGCTGTAAATCAAACGGCGTCAGTTGCGATGCAACCAATGTTTCCAATCGACTTTTCAGTTCTGCTAAATTTTCAACTTTTAATGATAAACCAGCTGCAACAGAATGCCCACCAAATTGCATGATTAAGTCTGATGATGCGGTCAACGCGTCAAACATATTAAACTCTGCAATCGATCTGCATGAACCTTTTGCTAGTCCATCTTTGGTCAAATGAAACAACAATGTTGGCTTACCGTACGCAGAAACAAAACGTGACGCAACTAAACCAATAACTCCCGCAGGCCAATTTTTACTCGCGGCAATAATAACATTCTCTTTTTCTACATCAATATGCTTAAGTCTGATTTGCTCTTCTATTTCTTCAACAATTGATTTTTCTATCGCTTTGCGCGCCTCATTCATCTCCAAGAGCACACGAGCAACACGTTCAGCATTTTCTACATCAGTGCCAATCAAAAATTTTACTGCCTGACGCGGATCTTCTAATCTTCCCAATGCGTTAATTTGTGGCGTTATGGAAAAACCAATATCCATTGAGGAAAGCTTTGGTTTTGTTACTTTGCCATTCGCTTTTAATAATTTAAATGATAGACTTTCAGTTTTATTAATATAATTAAGTCCATGACGTACCCAAAATCTATTCTCACCAATAAGCGGCACCACATCAGCAACTGTGCCTAACAGCAACAGTTCATACGCTTTTGGCGGCAGCTGCAATCCCTTTTTTTCATACAATAATGATAACAACTTAAATGTTACCCCAACACCCGCAAGCGTTTTGTGAGGATAAGGGCAATCGACTTGATTGGGATTTACAATGGCAAATGCATCAGGAACTTCACTATGCGGCCTATGATGATCAGTAATAATAAGATCAAGACCCAACTCTTTTACGCGCCTTGCCTGCTCGATTGCCGTAATACCATTATCGACGGTGACAATAACCGAGTACTTATTTTCTGCCGCACGCTCAACTATTTTTGTTGATAATCCATACCCATCTTTGACGCGATTTGGTAAAAAATAGTTGATCTTAGCACCAAGAGGTAACAGACAGATCATCATCAACGATGATGATGTAATACCATCAACGTCATAGTCACCAAACACCAAAATCTGTTCTTGCTTTTCCATCGCAAGAAGTAATCTATCAACCGCTTTTTCCGCATCTTTCATAAGACGTGCATCTGCAACGTTATCTTCAAAACTACTAAATAAAAATGCTTCGATAGCTGTTTCATCACTGAATCCCCGCGAATGAAGCACCTGCGCAACAGCAAACGACAAATTATATTGTGATGCTATTGCTGCAATCTTTTGCTGATCAACAACGGGAATTTTCCATACATATTTTTCACCCGAGATTATCTGATTATTCATAATAACTTTATTAAAAATGACGTATTATAATGCCAAAAGTACTATTCATAAGATTAATACATATTACCTATTATACAAGGTACAAAGTTGCAGCTCATAATAAAACACCTCCCATAAGCCTCCAAGAAAATCGTAAAACATGGAGTTTTTGTTATTCTTTTATTCTCAACGTTGGCAACAAAATCATATCGCGAATTGATAGTTCAATATCCTCATCCAATCAGTAAAAACCTCTCTTTTTATAAAAAATCATTTCAACTTGACAATTCACATATTTATGATAAACTTAATATTAAGATAATTAATAGTGCTTATTACTCAAAAGGACACATAATGACTACAAAACAAATGTTACTTTCAGCTCTTATTTGCGGCGCTACAGGCAATAATACATTGACAACAGAAACACACGAAAAAAATACAACTCATTTTCAATATGAAAATGGTTCAGTTTTTTGTACAATCAATGAAGATCATATCGTTTATGATTCAAAATATAAAAGAGATCATAACGACTCTTGTATATATTCTGGGCCATTACTGCTCAGTGAAATTAATGATGCTTTAAAGAACCAATCTGAATTACCTATAAGTCAGAATGAATATTTTTCTGCTGATATAATGGGAAAAGTCATATCTTCTGGTTGTGACTGTTATGCGTTTATCGTTATGATGAGAAATAAAAATAATCCTGAAAAAATACAGGAATTATTTAACCAAGCAATAAAAACGCAACAATAAATCGCCAATAAAATAATGCAAAAACCTCATGCCTAAAAAACATGAGGTTTTTTTGTTACTCTTTTATTCGCAACGTTGGAAACAAAATCACATCACGAATTGATGGTGCATTAGTCAAAAACATTGTCAAACGATCAATACCAATGCCAGAACCGACAGTTGGCGGCATGCCGTATTCAAGAGCGGTGACAAATTGCGCATCGTAAAAATGAGTTTCATCTTCTCCTGCTGCACGGGCCTTTGCCTGATCATGAAAGCGTTCAGCTTGATCAAATGGATTGTTTAACTCAGAAAAACCATTGGCCAATTCCATACCTGCAATATACAATTCAAAACGATCTGCAAAATCATAATTATCTGCATTACGTTTGGAAAGTGGTGAAACTTCAACGGGAAATTGCGTAATGAATGTCGGTTGAATTAATGTTGATTCCACTAACTCCTCAAACAAAATATTTAATTTATATCCCCATGATGGATTTTTCTGTTCAAGTTTTATTTTGTGCGCTGCAACAACTGCATCAATTTTATTTCCTTCAAGATCTTCAACTGTACATCCAACAACCTGTGCAACCGCTTCTTGCATAGTCAATCGTCTAAAAGGGATACCAAAATTTAACAGATGATCACCAAATTGCAGTTCAGTCTTACCGCACACTGCCTGTGCAATATATTGCAATAGTTTTTCAGTCAATGACATCATAAAGATATAATCATGATAAGCTATGTAATATTCAACGGTAGTGAATTCTGGATTATGACGAATCGATAAACCTTCATTGCGAAAACAACGATTAATTTCATACACGCGCTCAAAACCACCAACAACTAAACGTTTTAAATATAATTCTGGAGCAATGCGCAAATATAAATCCATTCCCAATGCATTGTGATGCGTTATAAATGGCTTTGCAATAGCCCCACCAGGAATTGGGTGCAGCATTGGCGTTTCCACTTCCAAAAATCCATGCTCTTTAAAAAACGTACGCATTGATGAAATAATATGTGAACGTTTTACAAAACGCTCCCTGCTTTCTGCGTCAGTGATAAGATCAAGATAACGCTGACGATATTTAATTTCCCTGTCTGCTATGCCATGGAATTTTTCAGGTAATGGATGAAGGCATTTACTCAGTAACGTAAACTCTTGTGCCTTAATGGTGACTTCACCAGTCTTAGTGCGGAAAGATTTACCTTTACACCACACAATATCACCGAGATCAATAAAATCATTGAGAAAAGCAAAAGATTGCTCACCAACAATATCTTCACGCACATAGAGCTGTATTTTACCACACGAATCTTGAATGGTGACAAATCCTGCTTTGCCATGCATACGTGAGGTGAGAATGCGGCCGGCAACTTCGTAGATGCGTGACTCTTTTTCATCGGAAAATTCCGCCACAACCTCATTGCTTGTTGCATTAACATCTTTAGAAGCTGGCCATGGATCAATTCCCATGGCACGCATTTTTTCTACTTTTTCAACACGAATTTTATATTGTTCTTCTACGAGTTCATGCAAACTGTTCTGTGCTTCCATATGGGATATCCTAGAACCCCTTCGACAAGCTCAGGGCGAACGGAGGGGAGGGTGCATTCTTCTTTATATTTTAATATTTTTATTCTGAACCGTTCGTCCTGATGCTTCGTCAAGCTCAGCAGTAAACGCTGCGCTCAGTCCTACACGTAATTGTTCCAATCCGTTCGTCCTGAGCCTATCAAAGGATACGAACGTAAAAAAAACACTTAATTAATATATTTATAATACACCCTTTGATATATTTTTGCACGGCAAAAATAATAGAAAAATATCATTCAAGTGCCATGCGATAATTCTCTTCAACCATATCCCAATCAATCACATGCCACCACGCACCAATATAATCAGGACGTTTATTTTGATATTGTAAATAATACGCGTGTTCCCACACATCAAGACCCATAATAGGAGTCGCATCATAGGATAGTGGTGAATCTTGATTAGGTAATGCAGTCACCACCCATTTTCCCGTGGCGTGATGAACAGAAAGCCACGCCCATCCACTACCAAACACTGATTTTGCTTGCATGTTAAATAATGTCTGAAATTCTACAAAACTACCAAATGCTTTCTTTATCTCATCTGCCACCACACCATTCGGCTCACCACCACCATTTTTTTTCATAATCTTCCAAAACAGTGAATGGTTAAAATGGCCGCCAGCATTATTGCGCACTGCAATACGGATATCTTCTGGTACAGCAGACAGATCAATCAATAAACTTTCAACCGATGTCGGCTGAAATTCAGGACATGTTTCAAGGGCTGCGATAAGATTATTGATATACGCTTGATGATGTTTATCATGATGAATTTCCATTGTTCGAGCGTCAATATATGGTTCAAGAGCACCAAAATCATATGGCAATGCAGGTAAAACAAACTTCATGAGATTCCTCCTTTTTGGAGTTCGTATCCTTCGACAAGCTCAGGACGAACGGGATTGGAACAATCACGTGTAGGACTGATCCCGTTCGCGGTGATCCTGTCCCGTTCGTCCTGAGCTTGTCGAAGGATACGAACATTTTTATTTTAATACTGCTGAGTTTATCGAAACATACGAACGGTAGAACACATCATATCAGAAAAACCTACGTCCCTATATAAAAAAGTTCATCCCCTTTGCGTGCCATCTGCAACTGCTCACGCGCAACCTTCTCCTTATAAAAATCATCAGTTTGCCATGCATAAATCTCTTTTTCCAATTGCATAACATCGCCATTAAGCAACTCAATGTTTTTTTTCAAATCAACAACAACATTCTTCTGATTTTGCAATACTTTAATACCATTACTGCCAAAAAAATACAAATGTCCAAATGCAGCCATCTCAAGCAACAACAAAATTCTCATAAAAATTCTCTTCAACCCAACCATAAAACTCCCCTTCTTTATACTTTTACAAACCACTACCTCTCTCCCTGTATTATTCAATTTTGTTGACTTATGTTGCAATATTTAGCTTTTAATAAAAGAAAAAGGAGTTGTCATGAAAAACATACGTATCATTTTTATCATATTTGTAACGTTGCTCATTACACCACTCATTACCACCAATACCCCTGAAAGCTCAGCACAAGTATCAGATGAAACATTTGATGAAACAATATTTAATTGGTCACGCACATTTGCTCAAGCAATGGATATAGCGCATAAAAAGCATTACGCCATCACTGATCCCAAAGAAAATATGATTCAAGCAATTGATGGCTTTATCAATTCACTTGACGCTCATTCAAATTTTTTAGATCCCAAAACATATCGTGAAATGCTGGAAATGACTTCAGGAGAATTTTTTGGTGTAGGAATTGTGATTGATAACATGCGTAAAACAAAAGACAAACATCTCACTATTGTCGATACCATTCCTGATGGCCCAGCAGATAAAGTCGGCATTCAACCAATGGATAAAATTGTAGAAGTAAATGGTGAAATACTTGAAGGCCTCACAACAGAAAAAATAGTGTCACAACTCAAAGGAGAGCGCCATTCAACAGTCAAAATAAAAGTAATGCGTGAGAACAGCCCCGACTTGTTGCCATTCGACATTATCCGCGATGTTGTTAAAGAACAACATTCACTCTGTTTCCACATCAAAAGCCACAATATATCATATCTTTCACTGAGCATGTTCACCGATGCTGCAGTCAAACAGATTGAAACATTGCTCAAAAAATCACAAACTCAACACGATAAAGGACTAATCCTCGATTTACGCAATAATTCAGGCGGATTACTCAATGCTGCAATCGATATTGCTGGACTATTTTTAAAAAAAGGTAGCCTTGTTACACTAACAAAAGATAAAAATGGTGAAGAAATTGAACGATACGCAACAACAAAAAACCCCATCGCAAAAAACACATTACCTATTTTTATTCTCATCAACAACTATACTGCATCAGCGGGTGAAATTCTTGCCGGATGTCTTAAAATCAACTCTGAGACAACAAATAACTACTTAGTTTTTTTAGTGGGTACCAAAACGTTTGGCAAAGGCTCAGTCCAAGAAATTATTCCCATAAGTAATAACTGTGCTCTCAAAATAACCACCTGCCTCTACTTTTTACCCGACAATACCACAATTCAAGGGACTGGCATTGAACCAGATTTTATTATTGAACGCACCTCACCACCAACAGAACAAATACAATGGTTTACCAAAAACTATGGTCGTGAAGAAACGCTCGATAATTACATAAAAGTCACCAAAGAAGGAATCCCATTACCCAAAGAAAAACCGGATAAAATCCTTCGACCAGCTCAGGATGATCGGGGGGAGAAAAAAAATAGCAGCAGACGGTATGATCGGGCAAAAGAGATGCTTCAAAATGATAATCAGTTACGTGATTGCATTTCTCTCATTAGCATGCTCAACACTGCACAAACATACACACCAAAACTTGTTGCAACACGTGCCGATGCCCTTGCTTACCTTAAAAAAAATCATATAAGCAATGATGCGCTTGAAATTGAAGAGGTTAAAATATGAAAAAAATAATACCTTTTTTTTTACTCATTTTATTGAGCATCGCTCTCTACATTTTCTTTGGCAATCGCCAACAAGGTCTTATCGTTGAAAATGATCACCTTGTAGCCATTCTTAATTATATCGATCCTATTGGCACACTCGTCATTTTTGATATTGATAACACTCTCACGCACCCAACTCAAGAACTGAGCAGTGATGAATGGTTCAGTTATCTTGTTGATAAAAAAGTTGCTGAAGGATTTGACTACCTTACCTCAGTAGATTATACACTCCCAAAAGCTTTTTATGCGCAATTTAATATACCACTAGAACCAACTGAACCACATATACCAGAACTTATTGCATACCTTATAGACGAAAATGTGGCAGTAATGGCCCTTACCAGCCGCAGCATTTTTATTGCAGAACGCACCGTTGAACAGTTGGATAATATTAATATCAACTTCTTTATTCCTGACATAAACCCTGATGATCTTGTATTACCTATGAAAGATCCCTCTTTTTACAAGCAAGGCATTTTATTTGGGGGCAATAATGACAAGGGTAAAACGTTAAACTGCTTTTTTAAAACAATGAACTACTATCCAAAAAAAATAATTTTTGTTGATGATAAAATGAAAAATCTTCTTTCAGTTGAAAAAGCAATGAGCGCTCGTCACATACCATTCGTCGGCATCCGTTATTCTGGTAGCGATGCACGAGTCAAATCTTTTGATCCTGCAAAAAGTGAAGCACAATGGCGTGCGCTAAAGCAAAAAAATAGTTGGCTCAACAAAAAACTAGAACAAACAGCCTAACAAAATGATAACAGCAAAATATAAAAACTATTCAAAAAAAAGATATCCAAAGAGTATGGTTGAAGAATAAAAATATCTCACAACCACCTTTGCAATGAAAGATATTATGAAACAAATAATAACACTTTGCATTCTTGCTTGTTCTCTTACCCTCACCAACAGCACAGGTGGCATGCTGAAACAATGCTACCGCGCAATACAACTACAACAAAATTATATTCAAAAAAGAAACTGTTGGATTGCCTCATCAGCACAAAAATATCCGAGCGATGAAACTTTCATCCTGCGCGGTGAAGTCATAAAATTAGAACGACAAATCAAGGTCTTAAAACAAGAAAATGAAATGCTTCTTGCCACAATAGACAATTACAATCAGACAGGTCCTGAACAACAAAAAAAGTAATTTACAATAAAGCTTCAGTAGCCTTGCGTAGTTCACTGTGCCACATATCTTCATTTTTTTTGGTTAAAAATCAAGGTTAATTTTTTTTTGGCTACACATAATTAATGATTTTTCTCATAAAGCATAGTATAATTTCTCCGTTCAAAAATATACATACTCACTTTTTTACGAAGGACGCATCATGAAAAAAACAACTACTCTTTGTCTCATTGCATGCGCATTAGCAAGCAACAACAATGCATTCGGCATGCTATACCAAAAACGTTTAATTCCAATAATAAAAACAAAACATTTTCATACCTCAGCGCCTAATATGGCTATAAGTACTGACAATCTTGTATACGAAAATAACGGCTTGCTGCGTGAAATCATTAAACAAAATAAAGAAAACAATGATCTACTGCTCACTATCATCCAACAAAATCGCCTAATTGATTGTCAAAAATGGGACCATTGGCAAAACTACGATTATCAACCTGTTCACGACAAACTACTACATCTTTATGAAACTCTCGAAAAAAAATATAATATCAACCTCAAAGAAGAATGAAAAACACCTCATTAAAAAAAGTTGATTAGAACAAAAAGGATGCATCATGAAAAAAATAACTACTCTTTGTCTTATTACATGCGCATTAGCAAGCAGCAACAGTGTATCTAGAATACCTATTGAGCGTATTGAAATTATTGCACAAGCAAATAACGACTTGCTACGTGAAATCATTAATCAAAATCGTGAAATCATTAACCAAAATGAAGAAAACAATAATCTACTGCTCTCTATCATCGAGCAAAATAACCTAATGGATTATGAAATAAGCCAGCTTTATATGATTTTTGAGGAAAGCAAGGAGGACATCACAAGAATTTGAGATTTATTTTTTTTATATTCTTTTAAAGACCCAGTGATGGAAAGAATGGGAAATTTAGTCGCCAATCGTTTAATCGTTTCCTCTAAATCTCGTTTAAACATGGCTTATCTCTTATATATTTAAAAAACAACGATCAGACCGCATTATTCAACCGTAACAGATTTTGCCAAATTTCGAGGCTTATCAATCGCACATCCACGCTCTTTTGCAATCGCATACACAAAATATTGCACAAGACCAATCATTGCTAATGGCCCAAGAAGCACTGGCACATTCTGGGAAATAACAAAAAAGGTTTCCGCCAATTGGCACAATTCATCTTGTCCTTCATAAGCAAACGCAATAACGCGTCCACCACGCGCTTGAACTTCATGTGCATTAGAAACGAGCTTCTGATAGATAAGAGGATCACGATGAGAAAAAATATAGACCGGCATAGTGCTATCAACTAATGCCAAATGACCATGCTTAAGTTCTCCTGCAGGATAACCTTCAGCAAACACATAAGCAATCTCTTTTAATTTTAAGGCACTTTCAATGGCAAGCGGATAGCTAATATGTCTGCCTAAAAACAGTGATTTGTCATACGGAGCGTACTGTTGTGCATACACAAGATCAATAGTATGTTTATGGTGCTCCAAAGAACTTTCCAACAACTGTGCCACGCGCACCAAATCTTCTTCTGCTTGGAACAAATCTGCACGCTGTATCAGTTTTTTTTCAAGAGCAATACGATGGGCAAGCCAGTACAACGCTGCAAGTTGCGTAGAAAACGCTTTTGTTGAAGCAACTGAAACCTCTGGTCCTGCACAGGTCAATAAAAAACCACCCGCCTCACGCACCATAGTACTCGTTGCAACATTGGTAAGAGTAACCGTAGATAATCCATGCGCATTAATCAGTCGCAATGCTTCAAGCGCATCAGCTGTTTCACCAGACTGTGAAATTACAAGATACAAGGTATTTTTTTGTGGAAAAAAAGACATATATCTAAATTCGGAAGCTAAATGCACAACCACTGGCACCGCACAAATTGATTCAAAAAAAAATTGCGCTATGCGCGCTGCGTGCCATGACGTCCCACATGCTAACAAACAAATCTGTTCTATATTTTCAACTGTTTGCGCAGTAAGACCCAACTGATCCCACAAAAATGATTCTATTGCTCGTAATGATTCCACCGTTTTGACGATAGCATTTTTCTGCTCATAAATTTCTTTAAGCATAAAATGTTGATAACCCTTTTTATCGGTATTCTCAAAAGTAGCTGAAACAGTTTGTACAACCATAGGCAGTTCATTACCTGCAAAATCATACACTTTGATACTATCTTTACAAACAAAAGCAAAACTTTCATCAGGCAAAAAAAATACTTTATCTGTTTTTCCCGCAAATGCAATCACATCAGACGCAATAAATGTTTCACCATCACCAATACCAATACAAAGCGGTGATTTTCTACGAACGGCAATAAGCAAATCAGGGAACTTCTGCATCATCACAATAAATGCATACGTACCTTCCAACTGATGCACAAGAGCACAAATATCATTCTCAGCAATGGTACTAGATTGCAAAACAGCTTCAAACAGATGGCTAATAACTTCTGTGTCAGTATCGGAATCAAAGATATGTCCCAATTGAAGAAGTTGATTTTTTAACAAATCATAATTTTCAATAATGCCATTGTGTACAACAGAAATAGTCTTAGAACAGTCAAAATGAGGATGAGCATTACGTTCAGAAAAATCACCATGCGTTGACCAACGAGTGTGGCCGATGCCCAAAAAACCATCAATAGGATTTTGTTTGACACGCTCTATGAGATGAGAAAGTTGGCCGGATGCTTTTGAATATAAAAGCTTTTGATTGATTGGTTCAAGACAAGCAAAACCTGCAGAATCATATCCACGATATTCTAATCGAGCCAGCCCTTCAAAAATGAATGTGCTACACAAAGATTTTCCAATGTAGCCCACGACAGTACACATACTCCCATCTCCTTTTTTAATTGGCTGGCTCGAATATATAACTTTACTGAAAAAACGATTAACGTTTTACGAACTGGAACTTAGCACGAGCACCTTTTTGACCATATTTTTTGCGCTCTTTTTTACGAGCATCAACAGTCATAAGGCCATGCTTTTTTAACATAGGCTTTGCATTTGCATCAAATTCAACGAATGCACGCGCAATACCCAATTTTACTGCATTAGCTTGCGCTACTTTACCGCCACCACACACATTAACTTCAACATCAAAATCCGCGCCTATTGGACATACTCTGAATGGAGTTGCCGCTACATCAGCTGCGACCTTTGTGTCAAAATAGTTCACGTAATCATGACCATTGACTCTAATTTTGCCATTACCACGACGTAACCATATACGAGCTACCGCAGTTTTTCGGCGACCTACACCATGTGCAACGGGAGAATTAGCAGCTTTTGTTGCAGACTTTGTCATTTCTTTTGCCATATCGCACTATAACCTTCTGATATGATTTAACAGGGATTTTTTAAATACAATTATTTTGATAATTAGTATAAGCGGATAAAAGCTAATTGTCAAAAAGAGGTGATATGGAGCCGATGGTCGGACTTGAACCGACGACCTACTGATTACGAATCAATTGCTCTACCACTGAGCTACATCGGCAATTCAAACATCATCCCAAAAATTTTTCTTTACGGGCACCCGACTGTAGCGATAGCGAAAGTTGGGTAAAAATCAATTGCTCTACCACTGAGCTACATCGGCAATTCAAACACCATCCCAAAAATTTTTCTTTGGCATTATATGCCTTGATTATCACACAAAAGCGCCTAAAAGTAAAAACCAACGTTACTTTTTATGAAGAATACTATGAACCATGACCAGATTTTTCTTCAAAATTTTCTTGACAGGCCAAACAACGCATAGTGCCAGGAAAGGAATTGAGACGTTTTTCAGATATTGCATTACCACAATCAATACAAAGCCCATAGCCACCTTCTTTGACGCGCTCCAAAGCTCTAACAATGCCCCGATATTCCTCAACCTCTGCATCTTGAAGCGACATACGTAGCGCCTCCATGGTAGCCGTAAGTGCTTGATCACCAGGATCTTGCACCTGTCCATCGGAGAACTGCTCTTTAGACATTTCCGTTAGCTTTTGCTCAAGCTCTAATTTACGCTTCAACAAACCATCTTCAATTTTTTTTAAATTACGCTTTTCATCCACTTTTTTTCCTCTTGTTGTGAAAGAATTTTTTTAATAATTCTGCCGTCTCATCCACCATAACCCCTTCAACAACTGAAAGGTCATCCTTTTTGTATATCGGAAGGTCCTGTCGATTGTCAAGATGGAAGCCAAATAGGGGCGATGCAGCTCCGTACACCACTCCTGCCAAACGACTTAACTTAATCAGCCCCATACACATAGAACATGGCTCAAGCGTTACATACAACCAATGGCCATTTAACCGCCAATCACCAAGGCTTTTACCAGCTGCCTCTATTGCCAAACCTTCGGCATGCGCACGCTGCGTACAATCGCGCTCCACACTGTTATGTGATCGTGCTATAATAACACCTTCTGAATTTACTACAACTGCCCCGATAGGAACCTCATCGATTTCATATGCAATCTGTGCCTCTTTCAACGCCTCTTGCATAAAAAGAAGATCTTTTTCTTTACCAAAAACCGTCTCTAACATCCGTTCACCTCACCATTTATTGAAAATAATATTTCAGATTGTTTATTTTCAATGTATTTATTTGTTATAATTTACAGTAGTTTTATAAAAAAACAAGAGGTATAAGGAATTTTCTATGAAAATAATGAAACAAATCTTAGCATTAATCGTTATATTAGGGGTTTTCCCAGCTTTTAATCTTTTAAACGCTGAGCAAAAAGTTGAGATTGACCAAATAGAAGCTGAAAAATTAGAAGCTATTAAAAAAGAAGCAGCTGATTGGGATGCTGCAATGGCATTACAACGAGATTTGTTAGATGCTACTATTGAAGCAGAAACTAAACGATTAGTAGCTGAACGTATAAAAGCCGAAACAAAAAATAAAGAAAAAAAAGAAAAAGAAAAATTTGACCTCAAAATTAATATTTATAAAGATCCTTTAACGGCCTTATATAAGATACCCTATGGGCGACCCCATCTTTATATTCCTGAAGAAGATCTTATAGATGTCAATTCGCTAAAAAAAATATTTGAAAATAATAACATTGATACTACTGCTGGTTGGTATTCACATCAGCCGTGGTCAACAGAACAATGGAATAAGGCTTATAAAGAATTCAAGAATCTACAATACGAAAAAACAAATACTAGACTTACATTTTACACATTAGATGAATTATTAAAAATATTAGCAGAAGCAAAAACAGTCCTAAAATCATTTTTACCTCCTAATGATTATTCATTTATTTTTGTAAAAAATAAATATATAAAAAAATATGGTATGAATCGTCTTTTCACTTACGCTAAATTACAACAAGTCATCACCGAAAAAAACTTAACTCACATTCGATTGCCCTTAAAATTTCTTCTCATAGAAGATATCGAAACAGGAGAATATGTTTCAACCGAAGAAGCTTTACGCCTTATTGATAGCCTATTAAAAATATATCTTGATCATAACGAAGGTAGTACTCGCATTATAATAGAGAATATGTCTGACAGGTATGAATTTCATATTTTTGCAAAAAGAGAAACAATTAAGGGAAAAGGTTTTAGCAAAGCAACAATGGAACAACTCTTTACATTATGCGAAGAAGCACCTTTTGATATTGGGTACGATAATATTTTTTGGGATGCTAAAGGCGATGCCACGATTATAGATACAGAACATAAAGGCGAGCCCGCAAGAGACTGCTATAAACTTAAAAGATATCGTGTAGATGAATCTCTCTGAAATAAATCTAATCTATAAATAAATGCTTTGCCCAAAAAGCTCTGTTTAAAGCACTGTTTAGTGTATCAAAAAAAGCAGTGCTTCACGTCTTTTTTGAACGGTAGTCGACTTTTTTTATTCCCTGTTGTATAATAAATACATAGCAAAAATAATCAATCTTTCATTATATAAGACTATAAAATTCACCCATTTTTGAAGTAAGACAAAAGAAAGGGTCGGTAAAATTTATGACACAACCAGTAAAAGAATACGCGGCGCAGTCCATTCGAGTAATGGAAGGTCTTGAAGCGGTCAGAAAAAGACCGGCAATGTACATCGGCTCAACAGGTCCTCAGGGATTACATCATTTAGTCTATGAAGTTGTTGATAACTCTATTGATGAAGCACTTGCAGGTTATTGCGATACCGTTTCTGTCATCCTCTACGAAGATGGTTCTTGTTCAGTAGAAGATAATGGTCGTGGTATCCCAACCGACATTCATCCAACTGAAAAAGTATCCGCTGTTGAAGTGGTAATGACAAAATTACACGCGGGCGGAAAGTTTGACAAAGACACGTACCAATTTTCTGGTGGTTTGCATGGTGTAGGTATCTCTGTTGTTAACGCACTATCAGAATGGACACATGTTACTGTCTTTCAAAAAGGTAACATCTATTATCAAGAATTTAAGCGTGGCAAACCGGTAGAACCTCTTAAAATTATTGGCACAACCGACAAACGCGGAACTCTTGTTCAATTTAAACCAGACGTTGAAATTTTCACCGAAACAACTGATTTAAGTTTTGAAACGCTTTCATCTCGTTTGCGTGAACTTGCATTTTTGAATAAAAATGTACGCATTAGCATTACTGATGAACGCACGGGTAAACATCACGAATTCCATTTTGCAGGCGGTATAGTCTCTTTTGTTGAGCATATCAACAAAAATAAATCACCCCTGTTTCCTGAAGTTATTTATTGTGAAAAAACTGATGAAAAGTATGTTCTTGAATGTGCTATGCAATATAATGATGGCTATGGAGAACAACTTTTTTCATTTGTTAACAATATCAATACCGTAGAAGGAGGCACACATCTCTCTGGCCTTAAAGGCGCACTCACCAAAGTATGCAATAAAAAAGGACAAGAATTTGGTGTACTCAAAGGTACTGATACGTTTTCAAGTGAAGATGTTCGCGAAGGCCTTGTATGCGTTTTAAGCATTAAAGTACCAGAACCTCAATTTGAAGGACAAACAAAAACAAAACTTGGTAACAGTGAAGTAAAAGGCATTGTTGAATCATGGTTGTTTACCTACCTTGATATTTTCTTTGAAGAAAATCCGACCATTGCAAAAAAAATTGTACAAAAGTCTGACATTGCACGCAGCGCTCGTGAAGCCGCACGTAAAGCACGCGACTTAACTCGAAGAAAAACAGTTCTTGAAGGAATGATTTTACCGGGCAAACTAGCCGATTGTACCCTTGAAGACCCCGCACTAACAGAAATTTTCATCGTAGAAGGTGATTCTGCGGGTGGTTCAGCCAAACAAGGACGCGATCGTAGCAATCAAGCAATTTTGCCTCTCAAGGGTAAAATTTTAAACGTTGAAAAAGCACGTCTTGATAAAATACTTTCCAATGATGAAATCAAGGCTCTTATTTCTGCAATCGGCAGCGGTATTGGACAAGATTTTGATTTTAATAAAGCTCGTTATCACAAAATTATTCTCATGACTGATGCTGACGTTGATGGCTCACATATCAGAACATTATTACTCACCTTCTTTTTCAGATATATGCGTCCACTCATTGATAATGGCTATCTCTACATCGCCCAACCACCATTATACAAAGCAAAAATTGGTAAAAAAGAACAATACCTTAAAGATGATATAGCATTTATTCAGTTTCTGTTTGATTGGGCCCAAGAACAAACAATATTAACCGTACATGATAAAGAAGTTGAAGCTGCAACATTAACAACACTTCTGAGCGATATTCAAGAATATGACGCAAAACTTACGACTATAAGTAACGATTTTAAAATTTCACCTGATCAATGTAATGCACTCATCGCGGCGCTCCACAAGCATCCATGGACAAAAGAAGACGGAGAAACACTGTTACTTGCAAACCTCAAAGGTTTTTTCCCCGGCTATACGGTAGCCTTTGAAAAACCTGAAGATGTCACGGTGCGTGATGAATATGAAACAACTGAAGAATCAGAAAAACGTCCTCTCTATGCAGGCATAACATTCAGAATGATGAGCAAGCATTGGGATATTCCACTTATCTTCTTTTCAGCAGCAGAAGTCAAAAAAACAGTACAAATTTTGAGCAAACTTACCCTTGTTCAAGATAACCCATGGACATTAACCATTACGGGCAAAGAACGTTCCATCAATGGTACCGGTGCAACTGAGTTCCTTGATGCAATTAAAGCAATCAGCAAACCATTCATGAATATTCAACGCTATAAAGGTCTTGGTGAAATGAACCCTGATCAACTCTGGGAGACAGCTATGGATGGTAAAACACGATCGTTACTCAAAGTTACCATTGAAGATACCCTTGAAGCTGATAGATGGTTTTCCACGCTCATGGGTGAAGACGTAAAAGGTAGAAAAGAATATATTGAAGATTTTGGCAGATTTGCTAAAAACTTGGATGTATAAAATATAACTATGTTTGAAAAAATCGAAAATTTCATTTCAAATCACGCGCTCATCGAGCGCGATAATAAAATAGTAGTTGGGCTCTCCGGAGGGCCCGACTCAGTTTTTTTATTATATTATCTTGCATCACTACAACAAACGCACGCTATCAACTTAATTGCTGCACATCTTAATCATGAATGGCGACCTGAAGCGGATCAGGAGCAACAAGATTGCCAAATGCTCGCACAAGAACTCAACATCCCTTTTGTTGCCGCAAAAAGATCTGAACTATCTGCTACCTTTAAACATAACGGCTCACAAGAAGAGTATGGCAGAAAAATGCGACGTTATTTTCTTGAAAAAGTGTTACATGAGCATAATGCCGATAGCATTGCACTTGCGCACCATGCACAAGATCAAGAAGAAACATTTTTTATTCGTCTCATTCGCGGTTCCAGTCTGACCGGATTAACGGCAATGAAACAAAAAAATGGTCTTTACATCAGACCGTTACTTGAAACAGATAAAACAGAAATTCTTGACTGGTTAAGCACTAACAACATTCCTTATGTAACTGATAAAAGTAACAATTCCACTGATTACTTACGCAATCGCATTCGTTTGAATGTCCTACCAGCATTACGCACGTGTGATGAGCGGTTTGAAACAAATTTTCTTACGACACTCAATCGTCTCAAAACAACTGAACTTTTTTTAGAACGCCTTACCAAAAAAACATTTGAAGAGATCTCATTCACAGAAAACAACCAGCGTATTATTAACATTACACAATTTCTGATCACTGATAATGCCCTCCACTACCGCATACTGCTCCATTGGTTTATTACTGAAAACGTATCATTCCCGACAACACAAGCGTTCTTTGATGAAATTATACGCTTTCTCAGCACACCCAATGGTGGGCAACATGCTCTTCACGAGCAATGGTCTCTCGTGAAAAAACAAAAAAATGCATTTTTAATGAAAAATTAGATCTTATTTTATTTTTGCCGCTAAGTGACGTAGAATGGTATCAAAAAAAGGAATCCATGAAGGCCATTCACCGCACAAGAAATTTTATCATTGCCGCTTTCCTTTTATCTTTGCTCTTTCACACAAGCAGCATAATTTATGTTGTGTGGCAAGGAGCCAATACCCACACACCGCAATCATTGCAAGAAAAAGAAGAAGTGCTCAAAAAAAAAATTCAAAAACGGGAAGAATGGGCGGAGACAAAAGCGCATGCAAGTAATTTTGGGGCTCCGGTGATGTTTGAAGATGACCCATTAGATCCTCTTTGGCAAACTACAGATGATCAAACAAAAAATGAAACAAAAAAAACAGACGAAAACGAGCCAATTGTACCAGAACAAAAGATTATCGAAGAGAAAATACCAGAAAAAATCACCACCACAGAAAAAAGCGTATCGTCCGAAACTCCAATAGAACACAAATCAACGCCAAACAAAAAAAAAGCATCACTCAAAAAGCGAACTACGGAGCAAAAAAAACTAACCCCCGCTCCCTTTTTTGCCGAGACTACGCAGAACAGGCCAAAGCCACCATTATCACTCGCCCAATTAACTCAAGGCTTTTTGGACCAAGTTAAAGACGAAGGCAAGCATGCAATACGTATGCTTGGTAAAAAAAATGGCATGCCAAGCGATGAACAAATTAAATATGAACGTTACCTACAAAAAATAAACTGGTGCCTTCAAAATTCATTCAAGATCAACAATGATCGTTTTTACACATCAACAATGACAGAATTTGAGGTCCACATATTCCTCGCTCTCAACAGAGATGGCAGCATAAAGCTTTGTCGTGTGGCAAAAACATCGGGAAACAGACAATTTGATCAATTTATACTCTTTATTTTTAATGATGCAAGCTCATCATTTCCCCCAGTACCACACTATTTACCATATGATCCATTGACCACTACACATACTATCACGCTTAATGCAACCGAACAAAACAACCTGAAAATCTATCGACTATAAACAAACAGTTCACCTTTTCATGATGAGTATGATAGGGTGTATTAAAACTATAATGAGTCCGGAGAGAGTATGAAAAGCTATAGACATTATGCCCTATCAATTATCGCAAGCATTCTACCGATAGCACCTTGTGCAGCAGAAGACTTTAACATCACCTTAAAACCAAAATGGTGTAATTTGGATGAAAACTGTAACAAAGCAGCTGAATTTGGAGGCAAATGGATCTTAGTCGGAAGCATTACCTTCAAAAAACGATGCAAAGATCCCATTTGCATGGACACAATTAATCTTCATTGGAACGGCGAAACAATTGATAATTTAATAGCATCTCTCTACAAAAAAAATCTCGACAAAGAACTTTTTCTCCCTATCGAAGAAAATTTAATATGCGATGGCCTCTGGAACAAAGCAAAGCAAACACTTGTGTTAAATTTTGACGAAAAAGAAAACCTTGGGCCAACCACCATATTCTACCTTGTTCTTACGGTACCCGAATCAATTGAATCAATATTAAAAAAAGGCTCATTTTGCATAGAAGAACAATGTCTACCAAAACCATTCAAGCAATGCGCTCAGCATGAAAAACTGTCTCTCGCCATTAATGAAGCTACCCAAAAATGTCCACCCATAGATAAAATCAATTAATCTATCTATCAATCAACAAAAAAATAGCCTTTTCCCCTTAGCATAAAGGGCAATTTTATGCTATAATCAAAAGGTAAAATGTCAATTTAGCCATACATTATGGCGTTAACTCTATGGATTCATATGAAATATTATAAAATTCTTGGCCTTGACTCATTGGCTACAATGGAAGAAATTAAAGCTGCCTATCGTGCATTAGCGATGAAATATCATCCTGACCGCAATCCTGATAATAAAGAGGCTGAAGACAAATTTAAACAAATTCAAACCGCTTATGATATTCTTGAAGAAAGAAAGCGCCTTTTTACTCCTAAACTAGCCGGTCTACGTTCGAAAACGAAAAAAGAAGACGAGTCCACAGATAACTAAGTGGAGCCACATGATTCCAAAGAGGCCACTATGAATAAAACAGATTTTTATAAAATTTTAGGTGTTGATAAATCGGCTACAATTGATGAAATTAAAACAGCCTATCGCAAACTCGCGATGAAATATCATCCCGATCGTAATCCTGATAATAAAGCTGCTGAAGATAAATTCAAAGAAGCTACTGAAGCATATGAAGTGCTTGGCGACACCCAAAAACGAGCTCAATATGATCAGTTCGGCCATGCTGGTATGAATAATGGCATGGGTGGTGGTGGACACGGCGGACATGGGCATTCAAGCAGCATGAACATGGATGATATCTTTGAAAATTTTGGTGATATCTTTGGTTCCATGTTTGGTGGTGGCGGAGCTAAAAATCGCCGTAAAAAAGGTCCTCAACCACAGGCTGGCTTGTCAATGACAAAAGAGCTTGAAATAACACTACAAGAAGCATTTCTTGGCACAAAAAAGGAAATTGCATATCATCATTTTTTCTTCTGTGATGCATGTAATGGAACTGGTGCCCGGGCAGGAACAAGCGCTCAAACCTGCACAACCTGTAACGGATCTGGTGAAATGCATTTTAAGCAAGGCTTTTTTATGTATGCGCAAGCATGCACAACATGTAATGGAAAAGGTTTCATTATTCCAACACCTTGCGCAACGTGCAATGGCCAATCACGCGTCCAACGCTATGACAAATTTACCGTCAATATACCACGCGGCATTCCTGATAACACTGAGCTACGCGTAAGCGAAAAAGCTGATGCGGGACTATATGGTGGACCTACGGGTGATCTTTTTTTACATATTCGTGTAAAAGAAGATAAAACATTTAAACGTGATAACGACGATCTCATGTGCCATGTCATGCTTACGTACCCAGAACTTACTCTCGGCTGTCAAGTTGATATTGAGAGCATTGATGGGACAAAACATACTATAAAAATTCCAAAAGGTTGCCCTGTTGGAGAAAAAATTGTAATTACCGGTGAAGGTTTTTACAAACTACGTGGCAAAACTCGCGGCAATTTGATTATCATAACTCAATGTTTTATTCCTCAAAAAATATCAGCTGATGCAAAAAAGAAACTCCAAGAATTTTCTGATCTTGTTGGCACAAAAACAAATGATGGCGAAGGCTTTATTACAAGCTTCTTCAAAAAATTCTTGGGTTAATGTAATTCTGACTTTTTAACATGCGCCTGCACTCAACAAGTGCAGGTGTTTTTATTATAAAAACCACTAATTAATGTGCACCCTTCGATACATTCTTCTCCGCAAAGCTACGAAGAACACTCAGGGCGAACGGGTAAGGAGTGACGAGCATGATTATCTTTTTCCGTTCGCCCTGAGTTTTTTTTGTTTCAAAAAAAGTATCGAAAGGTGCACACTAAAAATAACTCACAACCAAAGGTTTAAAAATGAATTCCTTCTATATGTATATTCTTAAATGCAACGATAATTCTTATTACGTTGGACATACTGATGATATTGAAAAACGAATTTCAGAACATCGTTTAAATGAATATCATTGCTATACGTCTAAGCGGTTGCCCATAGAAGTTGTATTTGTCCAACCTTTTGGGACGAGAGACGAGGCACTTAGTGCTGAACAACAAATTAAAAAATGGAGCCGGCAAAAAAAAGAAGCTTTAATTGAAGAAAATTTCGAAAAAATCTCATTATTAGCAAAAAAAAAGTTTAGTAAAATGGACTCGAAATAGAGCTTGAGCATTATGAAAAACATTAATTAATGTGCACCCTTCGATACATTCTTCTCCGCAAAGCTACGAAGAACACTCAGGGCGAACGGAAAAAGATAATCATGTATCAAACATCACTCCCTGCCCGTTTGCTGTACACCCTTCGATACATTCTTCTCCGCAGAGCTACGAAGAACACTCAGGGCGAACGGAAAAAGATAATCATGTATCCAAAAAGACACCGTCACTCCCTACCCGTTCGCCCTGAGTTTTTTTTGCTTCAAAAAAAGTATCGAAGGGTGCACACTAAAAATAACTCACAACCAAAGGTTCAAAAATGAACATTCTCATATGATGACGACACATGAACTCGAGGTAGAGCTTGGGCATTATGAAAAACATTAATTAATGCGCACCCTTCGATACATTCTTCTCCGCAGAGCTACGAAGAACACTCAGGGCGAACGGAAAAAGGTAATCATGTATCAAAAAAGACACCGTCACTCCCTACCCGTTCGCCCTGAGTTTTTTTTGCCTCAAAAAAAGTATCGAAGGGTGCACATTAAAAATAACTCACAACTTTTTATATTTAAATTCCAATACCACGTTTTTTTAAACTTTTTCGAGAAATAGATTGGGTATGGTTACGTTCCATACCCATTTTTTGTAAAAAATGATAAAAAAATTCACGATCCGGGCCTTTAACAACAGCCTGCTCATGGGCTTCAGCTAACGCCACCGGATAACCACCACCCTTAATGCATTGGTCAATAACCAGTTGTGCAATAAGATCAACCATTTTCTCATCTTGCGCAATCCACGAAGGTATTTCAACGCGACCGATTTCATTACCCGTATGCAGATAAAAAAAGAATGGCCGCAAATGACCAGGATAGTAAGCACTAATGCTACTGTGATTACTGAAAACAATTGAGCGTGTATAAGACTCCAAAGCACTATACATGATACCACTATCAATCACTGCATCAACTGCCGCATAAAGCTCTTTTTTTTCAACATCAAAATCACACAAATAAAGACGGACCAAACTCATCAACTCTTTACTTTTTGGCATACTAATGTACCAACAGATCAATGTTTTCTCATGATAAAGCTCATCTAAAAGTGTAAGATATGCGTTTAAAAAATAGTCACGCACCTCAATTTCTTTTGAGGATAAATGCCAAAAAATAAGTGATCCATCAAAAAGCAAAAGACAAGGCACATCGTCGGAATATTCAGATTTTATTTTTTTACCCAAATCAAGACCTGCACGCAGCTCAAGCTCCTGTCGCTTACAATTAACCCCATCGGTAGTAAATGGTTGTTTATTATCATCAACGCCCGCAAACACCGTCGGATCTGAAAATAACTGTACACGACCATCTGCAGAATTATATGGCAAAACAACTGATCCAGTATTAATAAGACAACAGGACAAAACATTATGCCTGTCCGGGTAAATTTGGGAACCATCAACGGAAAAAATGACATGGGGGTATGTTACTCGTGCAATAGAAATAATATCACCAAGGCTGCCCTGCCACAACGGCACTGGCCATGGAGCATTGTGCACATCGCGAACTTTATACAAAAACGTTGAATCTGCAATAATAGACTGCCAAATATCCTGGGCAAGATGATACGAAGAGGTTGTATCAACAAAAAGCTTATCCGCAACGTGTGCAAGCTCTCTGAGTAACTTCAAGCGATCTAACATACACTACTCTATTCATTCTGTTTTTTATAGTCCTTAATTCCATGGTGCAAAGCTGTCAGCGACAACAATCCACATAACAACCTGACTGGCCCCAACTGCATTCCAAGCATAGCAGTAAGATCATCTTTATCAAAAGCAAGAATAGTCTCAAGAGACTTATTTTTAGCATACTCAGATAACAATGACGCCGTTGCCTGGCTGATCACGCATCCTTTACCTTTAAAAAGAACTTCGCACAGCACATTATTTTTAACAACACCGGTAAATAGTATTTCATCACCGCATGAACTATTGCGCTGCTCTGAATGAAAATCACCCGCATCGATAACCCCATTATTACGTGGATTACGATAATGATCCATCAAAATTTCTTGATAAAAATTAAACATACAACATTCCATAATCTAAAAAAACTGTATGTTCAGTGTACCACAATCGTTCAAACAATGTAATTTTACACAACATATTGCAAATTGAATTTGCCATGATATATAATTATGGTAAGATAACAACTATTTTAATAATAATGAGAAAGGAAAATTTCATGAAAAAAATGCGTATCAGCATTTTAACAACAGTTGCAATAGCATGCATTACATCATCACAAGCTTTAGCAACAGTAGGTGTTTTTTTAGAAAATAACTATGGAGCGACGCTCAAATATAGAACTACTCAAGCCCAACCAACAGGAGAACTTGTTGGCACCAATACAAGGGTCTTTCTTGGAGACGCGGATTTTATACCAGAGCTTTCTATAAAGAGAACAGGCATAGGATCAGACTATTTCTCATATTATTATGATCTAACTGATTTATTACAGAACATAAAAAATCAACAACACTCCAATGTTAATAACAATGCAATAATAGTAGTGCATCCCAGTCGTATACGATGGAATGTAGACTATAAATGGGAACCAAAAGTGAGGATTGAATCTTTTGAGTATGCACAGTTTGTTCCCCAATCTGCCAAACCTGTTCAACAAGAAACAACTTCATCATCATCACAAACAATTATCTCCACCCCAATAGTCTCCGCACCAGTGAATCTGATCAAAGAAGGACAAAAAACACCAGAAGAGATAGAAGAAGAAATAGAAGAAGAAAAGGAACAACGGGAAGCAGCCTTCATGAAATTAAGAAATCCAGAGGATAGATTGGAAGCCATAAAAAATGGCGCCTTAGGAACGGAATACGCACAAAAAACAATCGATATCTGTTCTGCTAATTACGCGCAAGCAGAACGACTCGGTAAAGTAAATCTTTGCAAAAGCCTAAAACGAGGTCTTAGCGCTCCCGTCTACAGAAGACACCGAGACGCAACTGGTCAAAGACCTAATCTTGCTCCTACCTTGGAAGACATAAAAAACAATATAGATACGCTCCACAAAGCTCTTGCCCGCTACAAAGTCAAAGGTGACGTTCAATAACAAAAACAGCCTATCTGTGAAACGTAAAATACCCAATTAAGCCATTATAATTGGGTATTTTTATTTTCAAATATATTTTTTTTGATCTTTTTTCCCATTAATGCTATACTCAAAATGCGTAATTTAGTGACTATAAAAGGGAAAAACAATGAAAATCCGTTCATATACCTATCAGATGTTCATATACTTGGTACTATGTTACTCAATTGTCTCAGGGAAAAACTTTATTTTTGATTTTGGCGGCGTGCTTATTGATACCGATAAATACGCGTCATTTCAACACTTAGGCATGCTTAATGTTGCTGAATATACCATTCGACTCAGAATCAGTCCTTTTAACATAGATCATCATATCAAAGCAGCACTTTTTACAACACTCAATGCAATAGCTCAAGAACATAATCTTGAAAAAACAGATTCATATTGCCCTGCCTATGATGAAAAAGGAAACCTCTTACCATTCTTAATGTGCACATGGCTCCAAGGCAATATGACCTGCACGGAAATTAGATATCTTATCAATCACACCGTTCCTATGCATCCCGAATGGTTTAAATGCCACGCAGAACAACGCATCATCCAAAATCTTTTACGGATGATCTTTACACCACGTTACTTTGTAAATTCTCGAAAAATATCTGCTGAAGGGATTGCTTTCATTAAAAAGTGTAAGCGCGAAGGACACAAAATATATGGTCTTTCAAATTGGGATCCGGAATCATTTGCATTGCTCAAAGAAAAATATCCACAACTTTTTGATCTCTTTGACGGTATCATTATATCCGGTGAAACAAATACAAACAAACCGCATGCAACAATATATCAAGCTCTTTTGGAACGTTATGACCTCGATCCGCAACAATGTTGGTTTATTGATGATCAAGAAGAAAATATAGCTGCCGCACAAAAACTAGGCATTAATGCGGTTATACACAAAACATGCTTTAAAAAACTCATCCAAAACATTAAATTGGCTTATTCCAAATCAGTAACACGACGTGAAAATTTCAAAAACAATGGCATCATCGCCACCAACACCAATAATACCAACAATGCTATAATAGATGGTGAAAATATATCACTGACTGATTCCACCATATACAACTGTCTACCTGCAAATGCATAAACAAAAAGAATAGGCAACGATCCGACAAATGTTGTCCACATGAAAGTAATGGTGGAAACATTAGCAAGCGCCGCCAAAATATTAATAACAAAATAAGGGATAACTCCCATCAACTGCATCGTCAATAAATAGCTTGCTGCACCATGCGATGCTATCTTTTCATTAAAGCGCTCCAACTTTTGCGCATATTTTCCTCTGATCAAGCCACTCAACACATACTTAATTAATAAAAAAGAAACAGTAGTGCCAACCGTTGCAGCAATACTGACATAAAGTGCACTCGGCACAAAACCAAATAAAAAACCACCGATCATCGTTAACGGTGGTACTCCTGGCATACCAAGAGAGATTACTGCTATGCATATGCCCATAAAGATAGCGACCGATTGCATATAATTAGTTCTTACTGCTTCTTCTAAATAAGCTCTATTTTCTTGCAACGCTGTTAGTGAAAAATATTTATGCAGCCCCATATACCAAACAACTACCATCACAACTACTGCGACAAAACTCGCCAATAACGCTTTTTTCATCCCACTATTCATATCACCTCCCTAATAATAGACTACTCATGTGATCATCATCATATCTCATAATACACCATATTTTAGGATAATTAACTAGCTATATGATTCATTCTTAATACACATACGACCTGGAAAACCATTATTTTGATTAGCTTGCGATGATTTTATTTGAAATGGTTGAGAATAAGACAGTTGATAACAAGGCTCACCTAAAGTGATTTGCTGAGTTTGATTTTTTTGATTAATAGCATCCAATATTTTTGATTGACCTTTCTGAAAACCAGCAGCATAATTCTTTAGCTGCTCATCCATTTTTTTAGCTGACTCTTCGTTAATTTTAAGAAGCTCTTCTTTAAACATAAGAGCATCTTGTCTTGTTTTTTCACGCAACTCAGTTAAATGTTGTAGAACTGCTTTCTGCTCCTGCATCACAACATCCATTTTGTTATTTAAAGATACATAATGTACGTCTGTTTTCTGCTCAACAGCCTCTACTTTTTTATCCATAACATCAATCTTGTTTTGTAACTCCAACGACAATTTATTATAGATCGCATCAAATCCATTTATTTGCTTAGTAATAACTTCTTCAAGCCGCTGCCAGTCTTTTGTTTTTTGATTCAACAGTTGCTGATATTTTTCATCACTTTGATGATAAGCAAGTTGAATATTCTTAAAAGAACTATCTAAATAATCAAATTTTTCTAATAACACGCTATTACTCAACTTGGTAGAATCAACTAATGTCGTTATAACTCTAATATTCGCTTCTCGCTCATCTATAATTGCACCAAAATTTTTTTCAAGCTCTAGCATTACTTCCTCTTGCTTGCTATCTATCTTCTGTAATCCTTCTGTTAATCGTTCCTCTATAGCCACTAACTTTTTTTCCGTTCTTTGATCTAACTGCTCCACACTACTTACAACCAATTCTCGAAAATTTTCTACTGTCTGCGCCAACGCTTTACCAATATCATCCTTGGAAGGCAATATACTAACTTGTTCGCCTAATGCACATACTTGATCACTTAAATCAGCTATTTTTTCTGTTAATTTTGCTGTTTGATTATGAGAAGTCTCTATCTCTTGTTTTATTTCCAAAGAAGCTTGGTTAATTTTCTCTTCTAAACCTTGTATCTCTGTAAGCATTTGTTCATGATTTTTGGTTGCGGCCTGTTGCCCATCCGTTACACTCTGCTGTAAAGTCTCAACTCTATGTTCTACATTTTTCACACTTTTATTAATTGTAGCGGCATCAATTCCCATCCATCCTCTCACCAAACAAGCAACTGATGCAATCAATCCCATTTTTGTACCGCCAAGCGCGGCAAATGGTGTATAACTGTTGAGGTATCCCACAACGGGAGAAAGAATCACTCCCGCGACATATTCACCCTCCATAGCAACAAGCTTATGATAAAGAAAGGAAATCAATCCTCTCAAGCCAACAACTATTGGAGAAAATGGGAATGGAATTCTTGCAATTTGATTATCCATAACTACTACTGCTGAATCACGAAAAGAAACCATATATTCTTTATATTGCAGCATTGCTTTTGAATCATACCACTGTTTTATTGATTCTCTTTTAGACCAAGCTAATCCTAATAGAGCTACCAATGTAGCTATCGCTAACGTTTCTTTAGGATTTTGAACAATAATTTTTGAAGTAACAGAATATGCCTGACTTGCCCCAGAAACAATTTTATGTTTCATCATTTCGGCAAAAATTCCATTTCTCAAAAAACCCTTACCACCCAAAGATCCTGCACGCAAATAAGAGGAATATGGATCAAAGGATCGATCACCAGCAACCATGAGGGAAAAATTTGAACAGAACAGTACTACAACAAAAAAGCGGATATACCTCATTGCATCTGCCATAAAAAATTTTCCCATCTTTACTGTTTGTATAAATTTCTATCTGTATGACTACATGTTATAGCACTATATTTTACAGAATAGTTTTAAATACGCAAATCTCTCATCAATCACTTGCATACAAAAAAACGAATAGATTACTATAAAAATAGGATGAAATTAACACGTAAAGGAGAAACGCAATGCGATTCTATCAATATGTAAGCCTTTCATTTTTACTTATTTTTGTTTATACCATCTACTCCGCTGAAGCTCAGAAGGACAAACACGTAATCATTTTTGATCTCACGAATGTACTCATCAAAGAAAATCAGGTGGGATTTGCAAAAAAAATCGGCTATGGAACGCTTGCAAGCTATGCACTCACCCATTGGAAAAATCCTGGATATCGTTGTTTGGATATGCTTGCTGCAATGAGCACGCATGAAACTCAAAAACCACACATTACCGTCACGCTCAATAATAGAGTAATGCCGCGCTGTATTGTAGAACTACAAGAAGGTAAAAAAACATGCGCAGAAACAAAAAGTGAAATTATGCAAAGCATTGAAGATCTTAACGCCAATAAATTTTTCGGTAGCGCCAAAGAGAAAACACTCATGACAAACATCATGAACCTCGTTCTTGACCCAGAAACAGTGGCAATCATGATTGAGCCAATGAAACCTACAGTGCAACTCATACAAAAATTAAAAGCTGCCGGTCACCAAGTCTACCTGTGTGGCAATGCGCCAGGAGAACTTTATGCGGCAGCGAAAAAAAAATTGCCTGATATCATAAACCTTTTCGATGGTATTGTTATTTCATCACACATCAAAACAGTAAAACCTGATCCCACTATTTTTAATCACCTCACCACCACGCATAATCTTAATCCTGCCAACTGCATTGTCATCGATGCGCTTGAGGAAACAGCTGCTGCGGCACGAACATTAGGAATGCAGGCGATAGTATTTAACAAGATAGCGCAGGTCGCAAAAGAGCTCAAAAAATGTGGTGTTAAGATTTAACCAATTCATGTATCGCTGCAAGAATAGAATCAACTTCTTCAAAAGTGTTATAAAAATAAAAACTCACCCGCACGGAAGCATCATAGCCAAGTTTTTTGGCAAACGGCTGCGCGCAATGGTGTCCCGCACGAACAGAAATGCCTTGAGTATCCAAGAAGGCTGCCACATCATGGCTATGGTAGTTTTCAACCAAAAAACTCACCACATGACCATTTTGTTTCAGTTCGGATAAGGGACCTAGGATTTTTATCCCCTTGATAGGCAATAGACCATCAATCAATCGTGCACATAGTTGCGCTTCATGAACAACAAGATCATCAAAATCAACGTAAGTCTGTAAATAATCGATCGCCGCACCCAACCCGATTGCTTGTGCTATTGGCGGTGTGCCAGCTTCAAATTTCTGCGGCGCAGGTGCCCATGTTGCATGAGTACAATCAACATCTTCGACCATACCACCACCAACTTCATATGGTGGAATCTGCGCATGCAGCTCTTTTTTAATATACAATACACCAATACCAGTTGGCCCCAGCATTTTATGGCCTGAAAAAACTAAAAAATCACAATCCATTTCATGAACATTGATTTTTTGATGTGGTGCCGACTGCGCAGCATCAATAAGAATGCGTGCACCAACTGCTCGAGCACGTGTAATAATTGCGGCAACATCAACATGTGTGCCAATCGCATTGGAAACGTGAATAACAGAAACCATCTTTGTTTTGTTGGTAATAATAGAATCAAGAAAAGAAAGATCAACCATTCCATGAGAAAGAATAGGAATAAATTTAAGAACTGCACCTTTTTTCTGTGCAAGTCGTTGCCACGGCAATAAATTTGCATGATGCTCAAGCTCTGTCATCACAATTTCATCACCAGGCTCAATATTTTCATCACCCCATGTTGCCGCAACAAAATTAATACCTGACGTGCATCCACGCGTAAAAACAATTTCTTCTGCATCTGCACCAATAAAATGAGCAATTTTTTTGCGTGCATCTTCATACTGTTGCGTGGCTTGCTCTGCAAAAAGATGAATACCACGATAAATATTGGCATTTGTCGTAGTGTAAAACCTTACCACCGCATCAATAACTGATTGTGGTTTATGCGTTGTGGAAGCATTGTCCGCTGCAATCAACGGATATCCATTAACTTTTTGCTTTAATATGGGAAAATCTGCACGTAACTTTTTAAATCTATCCATCACAGTAGGCCCTCACTTTTTCCTTCATCATCTCATCAACAAAAATATCAGCAAAAAAAGCATTCAACAAAAGTCGTTGTGCTGTCTTTTCATCAATACCTCTTGATTCAGCATAAAACAACTGTTCCTCATCAAACCTACCAATTGCGCTGCCATGAAAACAATGCACATCATGCGTAAGCACTTCCAAACTAGGCACTGATACCGCACGAGCATTGTTGCTCAATACAATATTTTTATTTTCTTGTGATGCATACGTTCCCTGCGCCTCTTTTTCCACCCGAATAGTTCCATGATAATGTGCATGCGCGCTATCACGTAACACTCCCTTCATCATCAACGTACTCCGCGTATGTTCGACAGTATGATGCTGCATTGTGTTAATGTGTACTTTATGTGCTGCATCCACAATATATGCACCCATGATATGAGCATCGGCCCCTTCTCCACGCAAAATACAATTGATAATTACATTAACATTCGTGTGAACAATAAGCATTTCTACCTTAAGAACTGCATTGCGCTCCACGTAGAAGCGGATATGCACATCATGCGCAGTAGTCGTTGCATCGAGCAAAAAACTATAATTTTTCTGCTGATTTTCACCAATAATATATTCTTGTATGATATTATCCAATTGAATCTTCCATTTCCATCACAATCAAGCGATTAATTTCCACTGCGTATTCCATCGGTAACAGCTGCACAAATGCATCAATAAATCCATTAACAATAAGTGCGCGTGCTGATTGTTCATTTAAGCCACGCGATTGCAGATAAAAAAGTTGCACATCACTGATTTTACTCACTGATGCTTCATGCTCAATATCAACACGGTCTTGACGAATATCAATTGTTGGATAAGTATCTGTACGCGATATGTCATCAAAAATGAGCGCATCACATTGCACTTTTGATTTTACATTATGCGCACCTTTAGTAACTTTCAGCAATCCGCGATAACTAGATCGTCCACCATCCTTACTAATCGATTTAGCAATAATATGTGACGTTGTATGCGGTGCAAGATGAATAATTTTTCCGCCAGAATCTTGATGCTGGCCATTACCTGCTACCGCGAGTGAAATAATTGATCCTTTTGCACCAGGTTCAGCAAGCACAATACACGGATATTTCATCGTCGCTTTACTGCCAAAATTACCATCAACCCATTCAACGCGCGCATCTTTTTGTGCAATTGCTCGTTTAGTTACCAAGTTATAGACATTATTCGACCAATTTTGAATGGTGGTATACCGGATATGCGCTCCTGGCAAAGCAATCAGCTCAACAACCGCACTGTGCAAAGAATTTTTTTTATAGATAGGAGCACTGCACCCTTCAACATATTCCACAAAACTGCCCGGCTCAGCAATGATCAATGTACGTTCAAACTGACCCATCTGGGATGAATCAATACGAAAATATGCCTGTAACGGCATATCAATGCGTACACCGGCAGGCACATAAACAAAACTTCCTCCACTCCACACGGCAGAATTTAATGCTGCAAACTTATTGTCATGCGCAGGAATAACGGTAGAAAAATATTTTTTAACAATGGCTTCATGATCCCGCAGCGCAGTACTCATGTCTGAAAAAATAACCCCTTGATCTACCCACCGTTTTTTTAAATTTTTATAAATAACTTCTGAATCAAATTGTGCACCAACACCAGCTAAAAATTTTTGCTCTGCTTGTGGAATGCCAAGAGCCTCAAATGTTTTTTTAATTTTATCAGGAACATCGGCCCACTGCGTATGCTGTTCTTCAATCGGTTTAATATAATAATAAATATCTTCAGGATCAAGATCAGTCAAATCTGCACCCCATGTTGGCATAGGTTTACTTTCAAAAATTTCCAATGCTTTAAGACGAAAATCAAGCATCCAACTCGGTTCATTTTTCTTTGCAGACAGTTCAATAACAATTTTTTTATTGAGACCTTTAGCCGACCTAAAAACATAGTTAGGGATTGATGCTTTTAAACCCATCATACCCTTCCTGTTCCAAATCGCGTGCAACTTGCGCGTCACCAGACACAACCACACGCCCATCACAAAGAATATGGACAAAATGAGGAACGATATGGTTCAAAATTCTTTGATAATGCGTAATCAGTACAATACTCATAGCCGGGTTTTCTTGACAAGCACGTTCAATGCCCACCGCAACAATTTTAAGAGAGTCAATGTCAAGACCAGAATCAATTTCATCTAAAATTGCCACTTTTGGCTGTAGAATCAACAATTGTAAAAGTTCAAAACGCTTTTTTTCACCACCGGAAAAGCCATCATTAAGGCCCCTTACCAAAAAAGCCGGATCAATAGTAAGCTGCTCACACCGCACAACAAGAAGTTGTTGAAAATCAGCAACAGCAACATGCATCCCCGTAGTCGCCATATACGCTTCTCTTAAAAATGATGCAACTGAAACTCCAGGAATTTCACATGGGTGCTGGAATGATAAAAAGAGGCCATTTTTTGCACGCTCATGCACCGATAGTGTTGCGATATCAATACCATTGAACATCACGGTCCCAGCAGTTATTTTATAGCTTGGATGACCCATCAGCGCATATGCCAAACTGCTCTTGCCTGATCCATTCGGCCCCATGATAGCATGAATATCTCCTGCATTGACGCAAAGACTTATATCATAAAGTACTGGTTTATCTATTACTGATACAAAAAGATTGTTAATACTTAAAAGTACACTTTTTTCCATGTTTTTTAGTATATCAAAAAGCGATGTATATGCATAGAAGCACTATGCACCACCAGCCAACAGAATAATTCTTATAGAATAAAATACCCTGTTTGATTTATAAAGCGACATTTGTTATAGTTATTTAATAAATACAATTATTGTTTTATCGCCCTATTTATCAAGGAAATTTCATGGCTATATCCACAAAAGCCTCCCTAAGTATGCTTATTGCATCATTCTTAATGATCAATTGCACAACTATTGCTATGCACGATTCACATAATATACCCACTCTTAATAATTACTCTCTCATGATTTCCGCATATCCAAAGTCACTAATGTATTGCTCTCCATCAGTTCATACTGATATTTTTACTGAAAGCAACCTCCAATCGACTATCAAAAACCCCGTGGTTTTGGTCAATATCGTAGATAATGCAACCTCAAAAAAAATCAAAACTTTACCTCTACCAGTAAAACAACTTTTTAATTGCGACACTAAATCGATGATCCAATTATATTCAACACATCGTATTAAAGGTGAACCAGTAGTCATAAATGCACTCTGCATGGCAAATCCAAAACTATACAAGACAATAAATAACAAAATTACCCATAACACCTTTGCTCAACAATTAAATACCTATGCAAATAAATTTTATGAATATCCTACAAATTGGACAGCAAAAGAAGATACTGTACAAACTTTTGAAGATGCTGAAATAATAACCATAACAACAACATATACGCCTCTATTGACAGATTTTTCATTCTTTGAAGAGCAAAAAATCCTCTCTCATAATCCCAAAAATGGCTGCCCAAATAAAAAAGCCCTTATAAAACAGATAATTGATGAAACAATACCACACAATCAAAATAGGGCCACCTATCTCAAAAATCGAGAATACGGTAATAGATTAGGGAAACGCCAATGACTCCATCCACGAAAAGCTTTCGGCAACTGTTTGTTATATCATTTTTAATAATTACTTTCACAACCACTGCCATGCATAACCAACTTCAGTTACAGGATCCAACAAAACAAAATAATATACCCACTTTTAATGATTACTCTCTCATGCTTTCTGAACGTCAACCCTCACTAATGTATGTTTCTCAATCAGTTCATACTGATATTTTTACTGAAAGCAACCTACAATCAACTATCAAAAACCCCGTGGTTTTGATCAAAATCATAGATAATGCAAGACCAAAAAAAATCAAAACTTTACCTCTACCAGTAAAACAGCTTCTTAGTTGCGACACCAAATCTATGGTCCAATTATGTTCAGCACTTTATGTTACAGGTGAACCAGTAGTCATAAATGCATGCTGCGTAGCAAATCCAAAACTATACAACAAAATAGATAACAAAATTACCAATAACACCTTTGCTCAAC
>Ga0070733_10000436_pt1 | contig 34095 bp, 29 predicted proteins | sample Coa_R1_9_FD_66450 | JGI IMG/M metagenome (GOLD analysis project Ga0070733, IMG submission 66450) | Surface soil microbial communities from Centralia Pennsylvania, which are recovering from an underground coalmine fire - Coalmine... | ecosystem: Environmental > Terrestrial > Soil > Unclassified ...
AGAATAGGAATTTCCTTTGAAATCCGACGACACCAGTTCCTGCTCTTCATAGGCCAGATAGCCCTTCAGCGGCCCTGATTCAGTCGCCTTTTTCAGCGCGGCGTTCACCTCTTCCTTGGTCGTCTTTTTCTCAACCCACGCCACCAAGTCAACCACGGAAACGTTGGGAGTCGGCACGCGCATGGAGAATCCGTCGATCTTCCCGCCGAGTTCCGGAATCACCAACTTCAGGGCTTTGGCCGCTCCGGTCGTGGTCGGAATCATGTTGATCGCGGCCGCGCGGGCGCGCCGCAGATCCTTATGCGGAAAATCGAGAATCACCTGGTCGTTGGTGTAGGAGTGAATCGTCGTCATGGTCCCGCTGATAATCTTGAACTCGTCGTGGATGACCTTGGCGACCGGTGCCAGGCAGTTCGTGGTGCACGATGCGTTGGAAATGATGTGGTGCTTGGCCGCGTCATACTTGTCGTGGTTCACGCCCAAAACCACGGTGACGTCTTCATTCTTGGCCGGGGCGGAAATGATGACTTTCTTTACCGAACCACGCAAGTGCTTTTTGGCGTCATTGGCATCGGTGAACCGTCCCGTCGATTCAATCACCACCTGGGCTCCAACCGACTCCCAGGGCAGGGCCGACGGGTCTTTCTCCTTGAAAACCTTGATCGTTTTGCCGTCCACGGTAATGCTGTCCGCGCCCGCCGAGACCTGGTTCGGCAGGTTGCCCAACACCGAGTCGTACTTCAGCAGGTGAGCCAGCGTCTTGGGGTCGGTAAGGTCGTTGACGGCTACAAAGTCCAGATTCCGATCCTTCAGCGAAGCGCGCAGCACGTTCCGGCCAATTCGGCCGAAGCCATTGATTCCAATCTTGACTGCCATAAGTCCTCCGTTGGATTTATGAGGGGTTCTTCAGGTTCGTTTGCCGGTTGAGTTGTAAACCATTGATGGTAGCAGGGAAGTGGAATCGCCGTAAATGACGCTAACCCCTTCGAGCGCCGCTCGCGTTCCGCAGACCAGTTGCGGGTTACTGCACTGAAATCTGGATGGCGAGGGAAGTTTGGTCTGGGCGTCTAAGCGCCCCCATCTCCGGCTGAACTGTTAGAGTGGAGAGAAGTTCCGCTTGCGACGCGAACCGGGGGCGTGGAAATCATCCTCGATCAATGGGAAAGTGACCGCAGAATCCTGCGTGCAACTCATTGAATCTCTAGAGTTACCAAATCTGGTATTACTTGCGGGATGGCGGCGACGGTGCGCTGAAAAATGGCCTGCCGACACTGGCATGCTAACGTCGCCAGTCCGCATCTCAGTACTGAACCTGGAGCCATAGTCAATTTGAAACTGAGCAACTCCATACTTGCGGGACTGATGAACGTGTTGATCTTATCCTCGGCGACGATTTGCCTGGGCCAATGCGTCCCGCAGAGTTCAACGTCCGATCCGTCCCCATCCGCTCCACCCCCCGAGACCATTCCGCCGAAACAAGGCCAGCCCGCAGGCCAGCCACCTGCCCCGAATTCTCAGGGTCAAAGCAGCCCTGCACAGCAAGATCCAAACAAGAAGGAGGATCCGAAGAAGAAGGACGACCGGATGTTTTATGTGATGCCGAACTATCTGACGGTAGATGGTGAAGCGCAAGCGAAGCCGGTCTCATGGAAAGAGAAGTTCGCTATGGCAGCGAAGGGCTCCTTCGACCCGTATGAATTCACGATTGTCGGCATCGTGGCGGGCGTTCACCAGGCGGCAGATTCCGATCCCGGGTTCGGACAAGGCATGGGGGGATACGCGAAACGGTACGGAGCGGCCTTCGCCGATCAAGTGGATGGCAATATCATGGTGGGAGGCCTTTACCCCACAATTCTGAGAATCGATCCTCGCTACTTCCGGCTGGGCAGGGGATCTTTCATGCACCGCTTTGGCTATGCCATCGACTGGATCTTCATCGCCCGAAAAGATTCCGGCCGGCACACGTTTAACATTCCCGAATTTGCCGGCAACGCCACAGCGATTGCCATTTCCAACATTTACTATCCCGCTGCCGATCGAAACTTTTCAGGGAATATCGACGATTGGGGAACGCAAATGGGGCTCGACGCTCTAGGGAATGAACTTAAGGAGTTTTGGCCGGACATTCACCACTATCTGCAGAGGAGACACGAACGCCACCTGCAGAAGCAGCACCAGAAAGCGCAGAACTGACACCTCCAATTCCGGATTCCGTGCCTGCCGCTTCTGCCGCTGGGGTGCATCCAAACCTCCATTCCGGCATTCCAAGGTCGAGCAACTGTCAGCAATTACCTGAAAGCAAAGCAGATAAGCAAAGTGGAACATCTACAGGCGGAGGAAGACGTGAAAGCGATTCGATTACTTGTCATGGCGGTGGTAATGGCCGGGATGGCAGCAGGCTTGGTTCAGGCCCAGGGGCCAGGGGCACTGCAGGAACCATCCCGTGAAAGAACGGAGCCGCCGGCTCTGGGAGTCGTTTTGTCAACCAATATCGCTACCTCCCCGATCGGCATTTTGCCGACCTACGTTCCACAAAACCAGGCTCCGCCGCCAGCCGCCCCAAGCCAGGACGGACAGTCCTCGCTGCCCGATGCGCCGGCCCCACAGGCCAGTTCTGCAGCTCCAGAAAGCCCCGATGACCGGGTTGGCAAGCAATCCAAGAGAATTCTCGGGATCATCCCGAATTTCCGCGCGGTCAGCGCCAAGACGTATTTGCCCCCACTGAACTTCAAGAGCGAGCTCTGGCTGGCCACGCAGGATACCTTCGATTATTCCAGCATTATTTTCGTAGGTGGGCTCGCAGGACTTTCAATGGCCAGCAAATCTCAGCCGACTTTCGGACAGGGCGCAGAGGGCTTCGGCAAATACTACTGGCACACTTTTGCCGATGGCGGTATCGAAAACTACATGACGGAAGCGATCGTTCCGGTGGCGACCAAAGAAGACCCGAGATACTACACCATGGGTGAAGGCGGATTCTTTAAAAGGACTGGTTACGCCATAACCAGGCTGATCGTTACGAGGACCAACTCGGGAAACAACACGTTCAATTTCTCGGAGATCGTGGGAGCAGGAGCTGCGGCGGGTATTGGCAATGCATATTATCCGAAGGAGTCCAACACTTGGGTGAAAACCTATCAGCGTTGGGGAACGCAGGTGGGCCTGGATGGAGTCTTCGATGTGGTCAAAGAATTCTGGCCCGACATCAATCGGGTGATATTTCGCGGAAAGTACTGAAATTCCGCCCTTTCCACCGGAGCCGCGGACCGCGCAAGAAGGTTGCGAAGCGCTGAACTCGCATATCGCATCACGGATGCCGGTGCAGTACGTGCGTGGCGATATCCGGCCAATACTCGCGGAACACGTTGGTCAAGGCATCTCTCCCCATGGCCCATCCGTATTTGACGGCAAGGGCGCCGATGGTGCGGTCGGACCTCGGGTAATAAGAGATGGAAACGCCCTGCGCCATGGCGCGTCCGAAGACTTCGGAAGCGTTAAAGGTATTGCGACCGTGATAATCAGGAGTGATCAGAATGCGTGAAGCCGCGTAAATACCCCGCTTGAAGAACTCGCCCGTTCCTCTGGCATAGTAGCGCTCATCTTCGTGTAATAAGCTGGGCAGGGCAAAGATAACCAAATAATTGCCGTCGGTTTTGTCGAGAAAGCCTCGCCAGTAATACCTTCCGAAGCCGGGCAGGCCCTTGCCGAGAGCGGGATGGGCATTGGTTCCCTCCGCCAGCATGGAGGTGATGCCCACGAAGATGAATGACGAATAGTCGAAGCTGTTCTGGGTCGCAATTAGGAAACTTTCTTTTGGCGTGGGCGGGGGCGGCAGAGCGCCGGCACTGACCGCGCGAAAATTGGGCATCACGCCCAGAATTCGCTTCGGCTGCTGTTGCCCGGGGAGAGTGGTTTGATTCGCAGCCGCGCTGGAGTTCGCATTCTGATCCGCGCTTTTGTTTTGGGATTGCGGGTTATCGTTGTTGGCGCTCACGCTGCTTGAGGGCGTCGGTTGTGCGCCTGCGGCTTGGTCGGGCGCAGCCTCGCCCGGTGCCGCATCCTGCCCCTGGATCTGCGCGGTGGAGTCCGGACCTGTTGGCTGCCCGGCCTGCTGGGCAACCGTACACGGAGTTACCATCGCGAGTGCCAGATAAACGGCACTTCTTACGGCAAACTTTGTCGGCAATCAATCCCCCAATAAAAGCTATCAGATGCAGGCAACAGGCTGGTGGATGTCATTCTAGCAATCTCCAACGGTCCCCCGCCTCTCTCCGCTCGTTTGCGTTCTACTACAAGAAAAGCGGTCTCTTAACAGAGACCGCTCTCTGGTTCCCTTTGAATTCCCGGCTAGAAATGAAATCCAAGCTCCGCAGTCAGGGCCCGCGGCGTCACGTAATGCGTGCCACTGAAGGTGGACAGGAAGTTATACAGGGCGTTGCTGTTGGCGATGTTGATGGCGGTCAACTGCAAACTGACCTTATAGCGGTCGCCATGAAACAGGTTGTCGTGCCCCACCGCGAGGTCGAATAAGTTCCGATGTTGGATTCGGGGTGGGTTGTGGTCGTCGTTCTCCGTGCCGGGCGCCGGTACCTGAATCAGAGTCGAACCAAACTGCGCCGCCGGACAAGTGGACGGCAGCGGCTGCGTCGGAGTCGCGTGCTGGGATCCACAGAAAAATCCCGCCTGAAACTCCTGATCGGCGCTGAGTGGCACGCCTCCGGCATTGGCGGCAATCAGCGAAACGCTGTTGATCCCGCCCGAACTCACGAACGATCCTGGACAATTGTTATACGGAGTGTTGATTCCAAAACAGGGTGCAGCCCCGGCGACCAGGCCGCTGTCGAAACGCCAGTTATAGCCGATCCAGGGGCCACGTTTCCACGGCTGATATTGGAGGTGCGCAGTGAAATTGAATTTCTCGTCGTGGTCAATGCGGAAGGGCAATCCTGCGGAAGTGGCTACGGTGGATCCGGCGCCGCCAATTTGCGGCTGGAAGAAGCGCGCCGCCACGCTGGAAAAGACCATCAGAGCCGAGAATCCGTGATATTCCGGAATGTTAAGGCGGCCGGCGAAACCGGGAATTTTTGAGTTGTGCCATTCGATCGGAAACGTGATCGGGGTATTGCCGAGTACGCTGAAGTCATAGCCCAGGTGCGTGTACTTCCAGATGTACTCGCCGGAAAAGACGGCGTGCCGGCCAAGCGCCTGTTCGATTCCAGCATGAAACTCGTTGCGCAAGCCCGGACTCAGCCGGTTTGCCGTCGGCGCCGAGCAAACCAGTAGCGGGTTCAGAACCGGATTCGAACATCCCAGACTCGACAGGATCAGGTTTTCGTTGAATGGTGATTCGAGCGTTCGTGCGTACGAAATGCGCAGCACTGTGCTGCTCGGCTTTATGTTGTAAGCAATGCCGAGCCGTGGTTGGGCTTGGCTGGCGGTCGTCAAGCCGTTGTACACATCTTCGCGCAGTCCAAGGTTGAGATTCCAGTTGCCGACCGCCATCGTGTCTTCGAGAAACAGCGCTAGTTCCTTTACATCCGTGTGGCTCAAGTAAGGCGCAAATTGGCCCACGTTGTAAACCCCGCCGCCGCGAGTCAGGTCATAGGGCAGCAACGTCGGATTGAACGCCGGGTAAAAAGGAGTGGCGGGCGCATTGGGATTGAAGAACGGACTTTGCGGATTGGCCACGTTGGCGATCAATCCGGCGCCGGCGCACTGCGATGGGTCGGTGAACCCGGGCACGGGAACGTTGGGGTCCGCAGCCGTCGGCAGAGTCAGGCAGGGAGCGTTGTAGATCGGGTCAACGATGCCGACCGAATCGTTCTCGTTCAGGAATGTCTGCTCGTAGGTTGCCCCGGCCTTGACCGTATGAATGCCCCGGGCATAGGACAGGGACGCGCGCAGGCCGGCATTTGTGAGGCTGCGGCTCTGGCCCACGGTCTGGCGCTGTAAACTTGGGGCGCCCAGGTCGGCGAACGGGTCTCCGCTCGGCAGGTAATTGTAGTCGTCGCGGCGCACAAACGCGCCCAGCGTGAAGACAGAATCCGCGCTCACCAGGCGCGTCCACGACGGCGCAATGTTGAACGTTCCGATCTTGGAGCGTTGATCGGCCGGCCCGACAACGGTGCTCGTTCCCGGAACGACGCCCCCGTAGTCCTCCACCGAAGGAAGAACTCCATTCAATCCGCTCCAGGGCGTGGCCTTCTCCGAATCGTAAGAATTCGGGGTTTGAAACCACGAACGCGTATAGCTGGCGTTGAGGTGAATCGAGTCTGCGGTCGAGACCTGATAATCTACGCGGTCAAATATGTTTTCTTCGTTTCCTTTGTCGTGCATCACAACAAACTCAGGAGCGTCCAGGAATCGTCCGCTGTTCATGCCGTTCGCCGAAATGAAATTCCCCCAGCTCTTGCCTCCATAGGCAAGGTTGAAGCCGAGATTCTCACTACCGAAAGATCCATAGGAAGCCGTGACCACTCCGTGCGGTGTGGTGACGCCCTGGCCGGACTGCGTTGTGACGTTGATGACCACGCTGGTCTTGCCGCCATACTCGGCCGGTGGTGCGCCGGAAATGACCTCCAGAGATTGCACCGCGTCCAAAGGAATTTGGTTGGAAAAGACTTTGCTCTGCTGGTCCGTGATGGGCTGGCCGTCTACGGAAAACGAGTTTTCGGCATGGTCTCCCAACCCGTGAAAAAGTCCATTGGAATCGGCGGCAATGCCGGGCGACGATTGGGTGACGATGGCGCTCAGGGAGGAAGTCTGACTCTCGAGCGGTGTTCTTAGGATTTGGTTCTTGTCAATGTCCGTGTGGTCTGTCGGATCATTTTCGACAAGGTCTCCCTGATCTTCGACCGTGACCGAAGTCGTGGAACCCGCGACCTGCAGCTTGACTGAAATCGTGACCGGGACGGTTGAACGCGTCATCACATCTTGGGCAAAAGCCGCAAAGCCCTCGGCGGTCACCGAAAGATGGTAGGGGTTGAAGGGAACGTTGGTGAATTGAAAGCCACCGTTACTGTCAGTAACCGCCGTACGGTCGTAGCCGCTCGCCGGATCGTGTATCTCGACCTTGGCGTTCGGCACAACGGCCCCAGTCGGATCGAGCACGGTGCCATTGATGGAGCCTGAGTTTCCGACTGATTGCGCGATGGCTGGAGCGACTGCGATGAACGCGACGGCAAATGAAAGCAAAATAATGACGATCGCGCTGGTGCGTAACGCATGAAACCTATGCATAATTCCTCCCGAGGATGTAGGGAATTCACCGGCATGGACGACCAGCGTCCGGGCCGGCACTTCGAGAATGCAATGAGTCCCTACAGAGCGGCAGGAGGACCGCGGATGCCTTGTTCGGAGAGATCAAAGCGCGCGGGAATGGCGACGTCGTCGGTTTGCAGAAGGCCGATGGCGCTGAAATTCGGAGCGTTCTGGGCGCAGGTGACCGCCGGGCTGGCGGTATGCGCCGCCATACAAATCGAGCAGGCTGCGCTTTCGGTCTGGGTGGGATGATTGTGGGTAGACTCTACCGCCGCCGTCCATAACAAAAGGGACAGCGCCAGCAACGCCCACCAACGCATCCACGCACGCATAGGTTATTGCGATGAGACGCTCCCAAGTCTATAACGGTTATCCGCAATACCGCAATATTGGCGCAGGTTACTATCGGTTGGGTGTTATAAAGGTCGAAGGACGACCGTCATCCGTAAACGCGCGAGGCATGAATGGCAGAACCTAGCTACGAAGAACTCAAAGCTAAACTGGCTCAGCTGGAAAAGGAAGTCGAGACCAAGAAGCGCACCGGCGAGCTCTCCTTGAAGGTTGGCGATAAAGGCGGCGTGAGTGTCTACGGACTCGGCCGCTTTCCCGTTACGCTCTACTACGAACAATGGAACCGCCTGCTCGGCGCCGCCGAGGACATCAAGAAGTTTCTGGAAGAGAACAAGTCCAGGTTGAAGCTCAAAGACCAGGGCTGAGAAAGACCAGGGTTCAGAAGAACCAGGCTGGGTCAGAGCGGCTCGGCCCGCACCGGCAGGTTTTGATTGACCACGTTACTGTCGTGGCGACGGCGCGGATGAGTGGGGAATCCAGCCTGTTTTCGCGCTATAATTTAAAGATCGTGCCCAAATACTCGATCGTTGTCCCTCTGCATAACGAGCAGGAGAACGTCACCGATCTCTACGATCGCCTGAAAGCGGTCATGGAGGCCCATGGCGAGAGCTTTGAAATCGTCCTGGTGGACGACGGTTCGAGCGACCACACTTTCGCCATGCTGCGCGAAATCGCGGCCGTGGACAGCCGCGTGACTGTGGTCAAGCTGCGCCGCAACTTCGGCCAGACCGCCGGCCTCGCCGCCGGCTTCGATCATGCCCGCGGCGAATACATCATCGCCATGGATGGCGACCTGCAGCATGATCCCAACGACATCCCGATGTTCCTCGAAAAGCTGGCCGCCGGTTATGACATCGTCAGCGGCTGGCGCAAAGTGCGCGTGGATAATTTCTGGATGCGCCGTCTGCCCTCGCGCATCGCCAACTGGATGATGGCCAAGATCAGCGGCGTGGACATCCACGACTTTGGCACGACTTTCAAAGCCTATCGCCGCGACATTCTGGAACAGGTTCCGCTTTACGGCGAACTGCATCGCTTCATTCCAGCGCTGGCTTCGTGGCACGGTGCTTCGATCTGCGAAGTTCCCATCCGCAACGTCAACCGCGAGCGCGGAGTTTCGCATTACGGCATCACGCGCACCTTCCGGGTGTTCTTCGATCTTCTGACGATTCGCTTCCTGCTGCGCTATCTCTCGCGCCCCCTGCACTTCTTTGGCACTTTTGGCATGATCAGCATTTTCGGCGGAAGCGCCGTCGTGCTCTGGCTGGGCGTGGAGAAATTCCTGCGCCATGTGCCGGTCATGGCGTCGCACGGCCCGCTCATGATGGCGGCTCTGGGCCTGTTGCTTGGCGGATTGAACCTGCTGGCGATTGGGCTGCTCGGCGAAATGCAGGTCCGGCATTATCACGAGCCCAGCCGCCGTGCCCCGTATTCCGTGGACCGCGTCCTGCGCTCGCAGAACGAGGAACACAGCGTCTCGGAGTAAACCCTGCTTCGGAAGCCTGATAAAGAGCGCTACTCCTTGCGTCTGGTCATTCCGAGCGAGGAGAGAAATCTGCTCTTAATCAGTCGGCCGCGTGGGTGATCCCCGCAAAACTCACGCTCCTCCCACGGCTGTATAATGTGCCGTTTGGCCCAGGAGTCGGCAATCATGGCACCCACCACCCAATACCAATTGCAGCTCGCCCGCCGGATGTCGCGCCTGGGCACTGAGACTGCCTTTGAGGTTCTGAACAAAGCGCGCGCCCTCGAGCGTCAGGGCAAGAGCATTATCCACCTGGAAATCGGCGAGCCCGATTTCGATACCCCCGCCAACGTCATCGAAGCCGGCGTCAGTGCCCTGCGCGGCGGCTGGACCCACTACGGGCCGTCAGCCGGTCTACCCGAGCTCCGCCAAGCCCTGGCTGAATACGTCAGCCGCACCCGCGGTGTGACCGTGACTCCTGACGAAGTGGTGGTTGTTCCAGGCGGTAAGCCAATTATTTTCTTCACCATGCTGACTTTAATTGATGAGGGAGATGAGGTTATCTATCCCAATCCCGGCTTCCCCATCTACGAGTCCATGATCCATTACGTGGGCGGCCGGGCCGTGCCAATTCACCTGCGCGAAGATCGCGATTTTTCGCTCGACGTCAGCGAACTGGCTTCCCTGATCAACGACCGCACACGGCTGATCATACTCAATTCGCCGGCCAATCCGACCGGCGGGATTATCGAGCGTCGCGACGTGGAACGGATCTCCGACGCTATCGGTGACCGCAACATCATGGTCTTATCCGACGAGATCTACAGCCGCCTGCTCTTTGACGGGGCGCAACACTTCTCGATCATGTCGCTGCCGGGCATGCAGGAGCGCACCATTCTCCTCGACGGTTTCTCAAAGACTTATGCCATGACCGGATGGCGCATGGGCTATGGAGTCATGCGTACCGACCTCGCTGCGCACATGACGCGCCTCATGACGAATTCGAATTCCTGCACCGCCAGCTTCACTCAGATTGCGGGCGTTGAGGCGATTCGCGGCGATCAAACTTCAGTGGATCACATGCGCGACGAGTTCCAGCGCCGCCGGGACGTGTTCGTGGCCGGCTTGAACAAGATCAGAGGCTTCTCCTGCCGGATGCCGAAGGGCGCCTTCTACGTGTTCCCGAATATCACCGGCACGGGTCGGAAGTCGAAGCCCCTGGCCGACGTGCTGTTGGAGCAAGCAGGCGTGGCCGCGCTTTCGGGAACCGCGTTTGGAGACTACGGCGAGGGCTACCTGCGCTTCAGCGTGGCGAATTCGCTGGACAATCTCAACGCCGCGCTTGACCGTCTCGATCAATGGACGAAGCTGAAACTTTAATCCCTCAGCCCGTCCACGCGCTGTTTTGGACAACGCCGCCGGTGAGGCGCGAGAGTCTCATCGCCTGCCTCGATGAGGCCCTGGTCGCATGGTTGACTCGGGGCTTGATCCCAGGTTTACAATCCTGTCGCTGAAGCTCCCGCCGGCTGGGCCGGAAAGTCTTCTCCGAAAGGAGGACGATATGCTCCTCGCGCGCAGGGTTCTCTCCTTCGGCATTCTCATTTCACTTCTGGCTTCCGTGCTCTCCTGCGGTTCGGCGCACGATGCCGGAGAGTTCTTCGTGCTGGTTTCTGCCAATTTGCAGCTCCCCTACTGGAAGACGGCTGGCGCCGGTTTCTCGAACGCTGCCGGGCAGATGAAGGTTCGATCCGACATCATGGGACCGCAAACCTTCGATCCCAAGGCCGAGCGCGACGCTCTGGACCAGGCTGTCCAGAAAAAGGCCACCGGCATCCTGCTGGATGTGACGGATGTGGCTCTGCTGAATGATGGCATCGCCAAAGCGGTCGCGGCCGGGATTCCCGTCATCACCATTGATTCCGACGCTCCCTCGAGCAAGAGATTGTTCTTCATCGGGACCAATAACTACCAGGCGGGATTTATAGGCGGCCAGCGCCTGGCCCAGGAGCTGAAAGGGAAGGGAAATGTCGTCGTCTTCACCATGCCCGAGCAGCCCAATCTGCAGGATCGGCTGCGTGGCTACAAAGAAGCGCTAAGCAACGCTCCGGAGATCAAGATCACTCGCATCGTCGACATTCAGGGCGACCCGCGTATCGCCTTCGATACGACCACTCAGATTGTCGGCAAGGAGCGCGATAAAGTGGACGCATTTGTCTGCCTCGAAGCCCAGTCCGGCAAAGAGGTCGCCGGAGTGCTCAACAGTTATCACGTGACCGGGAAGACCGTCATCGCGATGGACACCGATCAGGAAACGCTCGATTTGATCCAGAAGGGAACGATCCAGGCGACGATTGCTCAGAAGCCCTACACCATGGCGTTCGTCGGACTGCAGATGCTCGATAACCTTTATCATCACAAGCCGTCCTCTCTGGATACGGATTGGTCCAAGGACAGCTATGCCCCGATCCCGACCTTTGTGGATACCGGCTCGGCCCTGATTGACCGGTCCAACGTGGATGCTTTCCTGCAAGCCGGCAAGACTCTCACCGCACCGAAGTGATACCGTACAGGATTCGTTTCTCAATTCGATAGGCTTCACACCCGGGGATTCTTAACCTGAATTCTGAACACCCGGATTCTGTAAATCGGAATTCTGCACACAGAAATTTTGAAAGTGGAGGCTCGATGCGCAAGCCGCAATCCACGCTGGGCGGGATCATTTTTTTGCTGGTTGCTTTTTCGCTGGCAAACGGACTCGACCGTCAATCCCCCGACGATTACCACGCTCGGCGCGATGCGCTGGCCAAGAAAGCATCTGGCGTCGTTGTGTTGCTCGCTCCCCTGGAGCCGATCGAAGAACTGTACGCCTTCCGCCAGGACAACAATTTTTATTATCTTTCCGGGCTGACGGTTCCGGGCGCCGCGCTTCTGGTGGCGCCGGCGGTGGAAGCGCGTGGCGAAAATCCGGCCCGGCCGTACTCCGAAGTGCTCTTTCTTCCTCCGCGCAACCTGCGCCGCGAAAGGTTCACGGGGCCAAAGCTCGGTGCCGAAGATCCCGATGCACCCAGAATAACGGGCTTTGATCGCGTCGAACCCATGAGCAAGCTTCCCGAGGAAGTCGCTAAAGTTCTCGTGGGCGCGCGCCCGATCCTCTACACCGAGGTCTCGGAAACGGAACCAACCGAGGCTTCGCGGGCGCTTTCATTTCTGAAATGGACCAATACGTCGGTCGAACTCGGAGACGTCAAACCGGTGCTTTCGTCCCTGCGCACGGTCAAGGATGCGGGCGAGATTGGCTTGATCCGCCGGGCCGTGGACGCATCGGTCGCTGCACACTTCGCGGCTATGAAAGCGATCAAGCCGGGCATGAAGGAATACGAAATCTCGTCTCTCATGGAATACGAATGGGGCCGCCGCGGCTGCGAGCGTCCGTCGTATCCGCCAATCGTGGGCTCGGGGCATAACTCGACCGTCCTTCATTATTCAGACAACACCGGAACCATGCAGGCTGGCGATGTGGTCGTGATTGATGCCGCTGCCGAGTATTCCATGTATGCCGCCGATATCACGCGCACATTTCCGATTGGCGGCCATTTCTCCGACCGGGAGCGCGAGATCTACAACATCGTTCTCGGCGCGCAGGAGGCGGCGATCGCCGCTTTTCAGTCGGGTAAATCCACGCTCATGGGCGACTCCGAGAATTCGCTGCAGCGCGTCGCCAAGGAGTACATCAATTCGCACGGCAAGGATCTGCACGGGCAGCCGCTCGGGCAGTACTACATCCACGGCGTGGGCCACTACATTGGCCTCGAGGTGCACGATTCCGGCGACTATAAAGTCCCGCTCTCGCCCGGCATGACCTTCACCATCGAGCCCGGTATCTATATTCCGGAAGAAAACATCGGCGTGCGCATCGAGGATGATTTCTTGGTGGATCAGGATGGCAAACTGATTAAGCTCAGCGCGGCTCTGCCATCCAGGGCGGAAGACGTGGAAAAGATTATGTCAGGCAAGTAGGTTCAGCGCGCGGCCGCGAGGGCAGAGGCTACGAGATATATTCGCGGATGTACTCGTCTTTGGTGTGAGCGAGTTGGCTCACATCGCCGTCAAAAATAACTTTTCCATCGCGAAGAATCAGAAAACTCATCGGCACGTGACAAAACTGGCCGTGCGGCAGCGCCTTCAACTGATTCGTCGCCGGATTGAATTCGTGCGTGGCCATGGTGAAGGCATCCTGCAGCCGGTGCGTGACCATCAGCGCGCTGGTCTTGTAGACGTCGCGCTGCTTCATGATGAGCTCGACGATCGTGTTGGACGTGACCGGATCGAGTCCGGCGGTTGGGGAATCGTACAGCAGCAGGTTCGGCCGCGTGATCACCGCGCGGGCGATAGCGACGCGCCGGCGCATTCCCCCCGACAGTTCCGACGGAAACAGATCCAGCGTATGTTCCAGCTCTACAAACCGGAGCGCCTCGCGCACGCGGACGTCAATTTCATCGGTGTAGATCGAGTGCTCTTCCATCAGCGGGTAGGCCACATTCTCGCGCACGGTGAGTGAATCGAAGAGCGCGCTCTCCTGGAACACCATCCCCAGCTGGGTGCGCATCGGCAGCAATTCCCGTTCGCTCATGGTGGTGACGTCGCGGCCGAGAACCGTAACACGCCCGGAGTCCGGTTGCAGCAGCCCGAGGGCCAGCTTCAACAGCGTGCTTTTTCCCGAACCCGCCACTCCGAAGAGGGCTTTGGTTTCGCCAAACGGAAGCCGGAAGGAGACGCCGCGCAGCACTTCATTCTCTTCGAAAGCGAGGTGCACGTCCTCGAACACGATCGCGGCGTCTCGCGGCGGGCCGCCGTTACCTCCAGGTTCGTCGCAACGTGGGATCGTAGTAGACATCGAGACAATTCCAGTTGGCTATTTATATGAAAGCACGGAAATCAGCAACTTGGTGACAAAGAAATCGGTCACCAGGATCGCTACGGACGCCGCTACTACCGCCTGGGTGGTGGCCCGGCCCACGCCTTGCGTGCCTCCGCGCGCATTGATGCCGTAGTAGCACCCGATAGTCGCAATGAGGAAGCCAAACAGCGTCGGTTTCAGCAAGCCCATGAAAACGTCCTGAAAAACCAGCACCTGCCAGGCGTTCGCCCAGTACTGCCGCGCATCCAGGGCCAGAAAGAGCTTGGCCACCATCAAACCGCCGGCCAGGCCGACGAGATCCGAAATAATGCTCAGAAAAAAGAGCATGAACACCGTGGCCGTAACCCGCGGCGTCACCAGCTTCTTCATCGGGTCCGTGCCCAGGGCGCGCATCGCGTCAATCTGCTCGGTCACTACCATCGAGCCCAGTTCACTTGCCATCCCGGAGGAATTTCTGCCGGCGACCATCAGCCCGGTGAGCACGGGCCCAAGTTCGCGCACCATGGAGGTAGAAACCAGCTGCCCGATCAGAGTGATCGAGCCGAATCGCTGCAATGTGTTTGACGTCTGCAGGGCCAGTACGCCACCCGTGAAGAATCCGGTTAGCACCACGATTGGCAGCGACCCCACGCCGATCAGGTCGGCCTGCTGGACCATATCCCCGAAGTAGAGCGGCTTGCGGAAGAGGTTGGCAATCGCTTGGGTCGAGAGCAGAACATAATCCTGCACCGACTTGACCTTCTGCTTGGCGAATTCCGTGGGCGAGTTCAGGTCCATTTCAAATCAGGAAGGCTGTCGAGAATATAGCAGAGAAGCAGTGCGGGAAGCAGCGCAGGCGGCAGAGTCGCCGGTCTCAGTAGGCATCAAGCTTAGCGAAGCCGCCCGGCAGGCGGCGAGGAACCCCTCGACAGCCTAGCTCCGCCCTTTTTTCTTGATCTCGATGTTCAAGCGCCGGATTTTCTGATTCAGGGTCGAGAGAGGAACGTGGAAGCGCTCGGCTGCCTCCGTCTGATTCCAGTTGCAGCGTTCGAGCATGTCGGTGATCACGCGCCGCTCCACGTCTTCGACAATTTCGAACAGAGAAGAGTCCGAGGACGCTTCATGCAGCGGGAAAGCCGCCCCTCTGCCCAGCATCGAATCGGGAAGCAGATCCATACTGATCTCGGTGCCGGGAGAAAGAACCACGGCGCGTTCGATCACGTTCTCGAGTTCGCGGACGTTGCCGGGCCAGGAATAGTTCATCAGCGGCCGCAGCGCGTCGGTCGCGATGCGCGGGACCGTGCGGTCATTCTCCTCGGCATATTTCTTCAGGAAGAACTCCACTAGGAGCGGAACGTCTTCCCGGCGCTGCCGCAGCGGCGGCAAGTCAATGGTGATGACGTTCAGCCGGTAGAAAAGGTCTTCGCGGAAACGGCCCTCCCGCACCAGTTGCCGCAGGTCCACATTGGTGGCGGCGATGATGCGGACGTCCACCTGCATCTCCTGGATGCCGCCGAGGTGCATGAACCGGCGATCCTGCAGGACGCGGAGAATCTTGGCCTGGGTTTCCAGGCCCATGGTCGCGATCTCGTCGAGGAAAAGCGTGCCCTTGTCGGCGACTTCGAACAAACCTTTCTTGGACGCGATCGCGCTGGTGAACGCGCCTTTGACGTGGCCAAACAGCGTGGACTCAAGCAAATCGGCCGGCATCGAGCCGGTGTTGACCGGAACAAAGGGTTTGTCGCGGCGCGGCGAATTGAGGTGGATCGCTTTGGCGATTACTTCCTTGCCCGTGCCGCTTTCGCCCTGCAGAAGAACCGTGGACCGGCTGTTCGCCACCTGCGCGACCAGATCAAAAATCTTCAGCATGGGCTCGCTCTTGCCCACGATATTTTCGAAGTTGTAGCGCTGTTTGAGGGCTCGCTTGAGCTGGACGTTTTCTTCTTCGCTGCGCCGCAGGCCAACCGCTGCGCGCACGTCGGCCATGAGCTTCTCGTTGTCCCACGGCTTCTGGACAAAGTTGGTGGCGCCCTCCTGGATGGCGCGCACGGCGTTCTCCACCGTGCCGTATGCCGTGATCATGATGACCGGCAGCCGCGTGTCGTGGCTGCGAATCTCGGCAAGAACCTCGAGACCGTCGCGTCCCGGAAGGGCGAGATCGAGAAGAATGAGGTCGAAAACCTGCTCCCCGATCAGCGCCAGTCCATCCTCGCCGCTGCCCGCGGTGGCCACAGCGAAGCCCTCCAGTTCGAGCAGGGTCTGTAACGACTCCCGGATTTCGGCCTCGTCATCAATGATCAGCACCGAGCCCGCGGACGGAACATTTCCGTTAATGGTGTTACGTGAAATCACGGCTGCTTCAGACACGGAGCGCCGCCTTTCTGAGCGGAAAATCGAGTACGAATGTGGTGCCGCTGCCGGGGTTGCTCTCGACGCGAATCTTGCCGGCATGCTCCTGAATAATGCCGTAAGAAACGGAGAGCCCCAGCCCGGTGCCGCGCGGTTGTCCCTGCTGCGGCGCGGTCTTGGTGGTGAAGAACGGGTCGTAAATGCGCTGAATGTGTTCCGGCGCAATCCCTGAACCGGTATCGGACACCCGGATCGCGATGGTTTCGCCGTTGCTGGTAGCGACGCTCAGTTTCCCGCCGGCGGGCATGGCGTCCTTCGCGTTCAGAAACAGGTTCAGAAACACCTGCTGCAGCCGGCCGGGATTGCCATGAATCGGCGAGAGCGCGGGCGACAGGTTCGAGGCGACTTCGATGCGCGCGGTCTTGAACTGATGCTCGAGCAGCGCCAGCGTGTCGGCGATCACCCGGTTGATGTCAACATCGGTGAACTCGGTGCCGCTGGTGCGCGAAAAGTTCAGCAGGTTGTTGACGATTTCCGACGCGCGGAAGGTCTGGCGCGTGATCTTGTCGAGCAGGCCCGACTTCTGCGGATCGCCCTGCAGCTGTTTGGCCAGCATCTGCGTGTAAGAGGAAATCACCGCCAGCGGTGTGTTGACTTCATGCGCCACGCCGGCGGCCAGCAAACCGATGGAAGTCAGCTTGTCCGCCTGCGAGAGCTGGGATTCAAGCGCCGTCCGCTCCGTGATGTCGTCCATGATGATGAGTCGCCCGACCACTTCAAAGGCCTTGGTGAGCAGCGGAGCAATAGCGACGTTTACGATGCGCGTCTCGCCGGCCGGCGTCGCCAAGCGGAACTTGTAGAGATTGTTGATCCCGGTGTGCTGGCGAACCCGGTAGAACTCTTCCACAAACTCTGCCGGAAAGACCGAGCGCAGCGGTTGCGTGAGCGCTTGCCAGCGCGGTAGAGCGTAGGTCACTTCCATCTGCGCGTTCCAGCTCTCGATGCGGTCTTCCATGTCGAGAGCCATAATTCCGACATTGATGGATTCGACGATGTTTTCGTTGAATTCCTTCAGGCGCTCGTAGGCGGCGACTTTCTGCTGCAGCGAAGCGTAGAGCCGGCTATTCTGGATGGCGATGCCCAGGTATCCGCCCAGGGTTTCGAGCAACTCGACGTCTTCACTCGAAAGGAAATCGCCCTTGCTCGTCTTGCCCAGGCCGAGCACCGCAACCGTTTTCTGCTGGGCGCGGCACGGGATGTAATAGTTGAGATCCAGCCGCGCGATGGCTTGCTGCGAACCTTCGGTCTCGCGCGGAACCTGGTGGGTATTTTCGAAGAAAAGATGCCCGGCGGGCTCCGGTCGCGGCGCCGACAGGAAACTCAAATCCAGCCCGGTTGGCATGCTCATACCGGTAGATTCCGAAAGCATCATCAGTCCCGGCTCTTCGCCGGCATTCAGGCCGGTATTGAGGAAGATGGCTACGCGATCCACATTCAGGGTTCGGGACAGGCGATCAATGACCGCCGTCAGCAGCGCGTGAAGATCGGTCTCCGATCCCAGTTCGCGGCCGAATTCGAGCAGCGTCCGGCGATAGTCATACCGCGTGCGATAGAAGAACTGGTCCACCCGATCCTGAATCCAGTTGCGTACGGGATCGAACAAGAGCGCCGTCACCACCATCGCCAGGATCAGCCCGGTGGCCCCGCTGGTGGGTTTCTGCATCTGGACCAGCCACGCCACGCCCGCGATCAGCGCGAAGTAAAGGCCGGCGACCGTCGCTGCCGCCAGCGTATAAACCACGCCCCGCTTAAAGATCAGATCCACGTCCATCAGGCGGTAGCGGAAGATGGCGTAACCGAAGGTTAGGGGCAGCAGGCCCAGGGAGAGCACCGAAAGCCGCATCGCCGCCTCCGGCAACCGCGCCATGGCATGCGGAAACACGAACGGCAGCACGTACAGCAGGGTATAGGGCGCGATGGCGATGAAGGTGCCGCGCGTTACCCACTTCAATTGCTGCCGCAGAATCGTCGTGCCCGCGTGCCGATAGCTGTGCCAGAGCACGCCCACGGCGATCATCAGGAACACTGCGCCGTAGGAAATGTCCAGCCGGTCCATTCCTCGGCTCAGGCGGCCGCTCGCCTGCAACAATTGCATGGCAGCCAAACGTGCCGCCAGCAGCACCGCGCCCGGCAGATAGATCAGCGAAACTGCCCAGGAATGGCGACGCACGAAATCCCGCTTTTCCGGGAAGACCAGAACGAAGTGCAGGAACAAGGCAGGCTGCAACACCCAGGCCAGCACGTTGCACCAATAAACTTCCCAGTCAAACGAGTCCAGCTTGCCCGTGTACTTGAACGAGTAGGCGATGAACGACACCAGGCAGAAAATGTAGAAGTGGGTCGAACCCGGCGCCGTCCAGCGGCGCAACAGAACGTAGACCCCGATGCCGAGATAAATTACGGCGATCAGGCGCAGCCAGTTGTTCAGAGATCGGTCGGCTGGAATCAGGATGACGGTCGAATCCAGCGGAACGGTGTCGCGAACCAGGGAGTAGGCCGCTTTCGAGTAGATTCCCGTGCGGTAGAGCTGCCGCTCCAGCCCGGCGGTGTTGTCGACATTCTGGCCGTCCACCGAAACCAGTTGGTCACCGGGCTTGATGCCAGCTTTGGCGCCGGGTCCCTCAGCCTGGACGGAATCGGCGACCAGGCGCCCGTCGTGCTCCACCCACTCGACTCCGTCATCCGGAGCGGTTACCTTGCGCTCGGTTTGGAAGTTGAATCCGGCATAAAGGACGGCCGCGACCGTCAGCAGGAAGAGCAGGACGGCGACGAAACGTGCTTGGCTTTCCCGATTCATGGGCTTCCCACCGGGCCCCAGACCTTTCAACACGGAAACCAAGCCGCCAGGGAACTCGGCTGCGCGATCTTGGTATGACGGCTCTTGCAAGTTCGCTGCCATGGCGGAGTCCTGGGGATTGCCTCTAAGTGCAGCCCTTCAAACAACTTCCAAGATTATAGATGCAAAAATGGACCGCCAGTATGTCTTTTGGGAGGTTTCTGTGGAATTGCGTATCTTACAGGAAGGTCAGAGTTTATTGCAATTTCGGGCAGGGCAGGGAGGTCCGATAAGGTATGACGAAGGTCGGCACCGGGAAGAAGTGAATCGTTTCCACGGAGGAAAGCAGGGCAATTCCTCCGTGGAAACGTTGGTAAATGCTTCCCGCCACCGATTCAGGAGGGCCGCGCCCCGGACGCGCTGGTTTGCGGCAGGCTGACGCGGATCACATTCAGCAATTCCTCGTTGTCGGCCGGTTTCTGGAAATAAGCAGCGGCCCCGGCCTTCAGGGCACGCTCCTCGTTGTTTTGCGGGTCACGAGCGCTGACCACGATTACCGGGATCGCCGAAAGCGCATCGCTCTGCTGAAGGCGCTCCAGGACGACGAAGCCATCGCCGGCGGGCAGGCCGACGTCAAGCAGGATCAGATCTGGGCGTTCCTTTTGAGCGGCTGCGATGGCCATGTAACCATCGCTGGCGGTTGTGATGTCATAGTCGTTCGCGCGCAAGCGAAGGCGCATGGCCCGAAGCAAATCAGGATCGTCATCCACCACCAGAATCTTGTGTTTGGCCATGAAATTCTTCTCCTTGAAAGCAATTTCGTTCGAAAGCTAATGGGCGGCCGAAGCGCTGGCTCGAACTCCTGCCATGGAGTTCATCACCATGCGATTGACGACTTGCGTGACCTGTTCCACCTGTTCCTCCAGGCTTTCGGCCCGCGTACGCGGCAGTTCGATGGGCAGGGTTGTAATCGTCAGCGCAGCCTTGCCGGCCAGATCGGTATTGCGCGCCAGTTGCTCGCGGATCCGCGTGGTCATGACCCCGGACCGGTCCATGTCGGTCGAGGCCACCACGAAGAAGGCCTCTTCTCCTCCCGTAGCTCCGGTTGGCGGCAATACAAGGTCTTTATCGAGATAAACGCAGCGCCGCAGCGTTTCCAGGCATTGGGGCCAGAGTTCTTTCCAGTTTCCCCGTGGAGGAGAGGAGAGCGGCCGCAATTCCACTCGCACCAGCACGAGCGAAGGCCGCAGCGTCCCCTGGTCGGTAATGACCGGGCTGAGCAACTTGGTCAGACTGTAAAGCGGGAGCGTAAACGTGAATGTGCTGCCCTGACCGGGGTCGCTGGCAACTGAAATCGTTCCGGAGTGCAGGCGGACTAGTTCGCGGCAGATGAACAGGCCGAGTCCGAGTCCCGAGCGGTTGTCGTCAACCGATTCCGGATCCTGATAGAGGCGCTCGAAGATCAGATTCTTGGCCTCCGGGCTGATGCCGCGTCCGGTATCGCAGACCGAAATCCGCGCCATGTCGGACAAGCCCTCGGCCATGCAGGCTTTCACCGTCACTGCGCCCTCGGCGGGCGTGAACTTGATCGCATTGTCAATCAGGTTGATCAGCACTTCGAGAATCCGGTCCGGATCGGCAAAGACGAGCGGAATCCGAGTGTCCATCCTGATTTCGAGCCCTACCTGTTTGGCTTGCGCGGTTGGCCGCATCATGGCTACGGCCTGCTCAATCAGACCGGAAAGCGAGATGCACCGCGGCTCGATGCGCAGCTTGCCGGTTTCGGCCCGCGTGGCCTCGAGCAGATCGCGAATCATAGCGTGCAACTGGTTGACACTTCTGAGAACCGTCCGGAGATGGTCGGACTGCTCGGGCGCAACCGGGCCGGCAAGCCCGTCCAACAACAACGTGACGTACTGATGAATGCAGGTGAGAGGCGTGCGCAGTTCGTGCGAAACGTGGGATAGAAACTGATTCTTGAATTCGATCTGCTTCTTTCGCGCCATTTCCATCGAGCGTGACAGCGCCTGCCGCTCTACGGCATACCGCATCGCCTGTTCCAGGCGTTTGCTCGACAGATCGCCTTTCAACAGATAGTCCTGCACTCCGTGGTTGACGGCCTTCGCCGCCAGCGCTTCGTCGTCCTGCCCGGAAAGCACGACTATGGGCACGTTGGGCGCTTTCTCGAGGATTTTGCGGAATGTCGCGGCTCCCCGGCTGTCGGGCAGATTCAGGTCCAGCAGCACGAGCGACGGCATTTCTCTATCCAGTGATGCCAGGCCGTCGGAAAGTCGGTGCACGCAGTCCACACGAGTCTGCGGTTGGCTCTCCACCAGCTTCAGGCGTACCAGGTCTGCATCCCCGGGGTTATCTTCAATCAGCAGGATGTGCGTAGCTCGATCGTTCATTCCTCTCCTTCCAAACAGGATTCTCCTGCGGCAGGCAGGCGCACCCGAACCAGAAGTCCACAATGGACCGCACCGCCGCAATAAATCCCTTCAGGTTGCCGGGTTTGATGACGTAGCAGTTGGCTCCCAGTTCATAACTCAGGGTTACGTCCGAGGGAGCAGTCGAACTGCTGAATACCACCACGGGGATCGGGCACAACGAAGCTTCCGCTTTCAGCACTGCCAGCACTTCATGTCCCCTGGTTCGAGGAAGGTTCAAGTCAAGAATCACCAGCCCCGGACGCACCATGCTGGCGTATTTTCCGGCGCGCTTCAGATACTGCAGGGCACCGGCAGCATCGGAAACACTGCGAACGCAATGCCGGTAGCGCGTTTCCGCCAGGGATTCGCAAACCAGAGTCACATCGGCCGGGTTGTCATCCACAACCAGAATTTCCGGCAGCTGGTTCATGCTCTGCCCTCCGCGAAAACTGAAACGCTCAGCGCAGAGGCCGTCTTTCTGGCCATGGTTCTAATGCGTACGGATTCCATGGGACACGCCCGCATGTAGCTTGACCATCGGCGGGACCGCCGGGCACTTGAGGAATTCTCCTGACGCGAAAGTGGGGATCGGCAATGTCCTTCCGATGACGTCCGGATGGAGTCAAGGGTTAGATCTGACTAAGCAGAAGCGGCCTGACGGCACTGCCTGGGCAGGATGGGTTCAACTGAAAGAGGGAATTGGCAGACGCTCAAGGATGCACTCGCGCGATCCTACCCGGCCTTGCGTTCTTCGTGGTCAGGCTCGAGCGCCGGTTCATCCCAATCGAACGACAGGGCACGAGCCGTGGTCTCGATCGGCTCCAGATCCGGAATATCGTCCGCGACCGACGCGCCCAGTTCGGCGAACTTCCGCGCCGATACCAGTACCCGGCTTTCGAGCGATCCCACGGCCTTGTTGTACGATTCGACGGCGCGATCCAGATTGGCTCCGACCGAAGTAATGTGTCCGGTGAGGTTACGTAAGCGGTCGTGAAGTTCCTTGCCCAGCGCGCTGATTTCTTGCGCATTGCGGGCCAGCTTTTCCTGGTTCCATCCGTAATTAATCGCTTTTAACAGGGCGATCAGCGTGGTCGGACTGGCCGGGATCACGCGGTTCAGCACCCCGTGCTCGATCAGGCCGGTGTCCTGCTCCAGGGCAGCGCTGAAGAATGTTTCGCCGGGAAGGAACATAACGACGAATTCAGGCGTGGCCTCAAACTGTTCCCAATATCTTTTTCCGCTCAGGATGTCAATGTGATTGCGCACCTGCCGCGCGTGGTTGGCGAGCGCGGTGCGGCGGGCTTCGTCGTCGTTGGTCTCAAACGCGTCGAGAAACGCCTGCAGGGGCGTTTTCGCGTCCACAACCACGCTCTTGCCGCCCGGCAGCTTGACCACCAGATCGGGCCGCAGCCGGCCCGATTCGCCGGTAATGGTTTCCTGCTCGGCGAAATCGCAATAGGGCAGCATGCCGGCAATCTCGACCACCCGCCGCAGCTGAATTTCTCCCCAGCGGCCGCGCACGTTGGGCGTGCGCAGCGCCCGCACCAGGTTTCCGGTTTCTGACTGTAGTTCCTTTTGGGTCGTAATCAGGGACTGCACCTGCGCCTTCAAATCGCCGTAAGCTTCGCCGCGCGCTACTTCGAGATGCTGAATCTGCTCGTCCATCCGATTCAGGCTGTCCCGGACTGGCGCCACCAGATCGGCCACCGCTTTCTGCCGCATTTCCAGTTCGCCCTTGGCCTCGCCCTGCAGGCGGCGCAAGGATTGCTCGGCAATCTGCAGAAAAGAAGCGCTGTTGCTGTGCAGCGCGTCGGCAGCGAGAGCCTTGAAGGCATTCTGCAGATCCGCTCCCGCGCGGGCGAGCAACTCCATCTTTTCGGTGTTGGCCCTTCGTTCCGAATGGATTGAAGCTTCCAGGCTGGCGCGCTGCGCGATCCACTCTCGCTGCTCGGCTAAGAGGCGCTTCAGATCGTCCTCGGCGGCCCCTAATTCCTTCTCCAGCAAAGCCAAACGGGCCTGCGCCGTGGCCTGGAGCGAGCGCAGGGCCAGCCATGCAAACAGCCCGCCAAACACTAGTCCAATAGCCCCACTGATCGCCTGTTCCATAGACGGAGGTAACTACTTTCGCCTGACCTGACTCCCTAGCCTAGCACCTGCAGCAAGGTTGATCCGGTACCACCTTGAGCCGGACTCGAAATCGGCCGATTTAAAGCTGTCGCCCTCCCAGGGGCCCGGTAGGCCAGACTCGATGCCGAGAACTCCTCGAATTCACGTCGTGCTGGCGTTCGTCCTCAGCTCCGGGATGGCTAGCCTCCATCCGGCGAGCGGCCGGGCGGCCGCCCAGTGCGGTCAAAGCTTGTCCGGAGAAAGCTCGCCTGGACAGGGCCAGTCTGGACATGGGTCGGCAACCTCGGCACAGCCCGCGACGTTCAGACCGGTAGCATCTTCGACCGCCGACATCCCGTTTAACGATGACGATTCCGCCGAGCAGCAGCTCCTGGTGCTCGCGAATCAGTCGCGCCAGCAAGCTGGCTTGTCACCGCTCGCGCTCGATTCCGGCCTCTCGCAGGCGGCCCGCGTGCACGCAGAAGCGATGGTGGAAGCGCACCAACTCTCGCACCAGTTCGACGGAGAACCCGGCCTCGCGCAGCGCCTGGCAGCGACAACCCGCCTGCAACTCGAGCAGGAGGGCGAAAACGTTGCCCTCGACTATGACGCAGCTCGCGGTCACCAACATCTCATGCTTTCGCCTCCGCACCGCGCCAATCTGCTCAACCCGGCCTACAACGTGGTGGGCCTGGGCGTGCTCCGCAGCGGAGACCGCCTCTACATCGTGGAAGACTTTGGCCGCGCTCTCCCCACATATTCGGGTACTGAAGTAAAGAGCAAAATTGAATCGGCCGTGCACGAGGCCCGCCGGAGCGCTGCCATGCCCGATTTGCAGCGCCGCGACCTGCTCACTGCCGATGATGCCGCCTGTTCGATGGCGCAGGCCGACAAACTGGGCACCGATCCTGTCCGCAAACTCGCGCAGCGCTATACCGTGATGACCTACACCAGCATGCGTCCGGAAATTCTTCCAAGTGGTACGAGCCGCGCCTTGGCGAGTCGCGGCACCCAGACTTTCTCCATCGGTACTTGCTATTCTCGGACCGACACCTATCCAACCGGAGTCTATTGGGTCGTGCTCACGCTGGACTGACCGCACAGGTTCAGCTTCATGGATCCGTATTCATTGAGCCGTAAAATTTGAGCTTCGCCTCAGGGTCGAGGGCCGGATGCCACTCTCCAACGATCAGGCCAATCGGCTTGCCGCCTAACTCAATCAGATTCTCGCGGCGCAGACCGCGCCCGCCGCGCCGACACTTCGCCGCCCGTTTCTTCGCACCAGATTTCGCTCAGCCAGTCGCTCGGTGTGCTACTCTTGGCCTCTCCTCCGGTCTGCGGTTCCGTCATGGAATCCTCGACTCCAGAGCGACTGTCGCGCAGCCGATCTCACGACATCCGCATCGGTACGGCAGGCTGGTCCTACAAAGACTGGGACGGCGTTTTCTATCCTCCGGGGATGCAGCGGCGCAAGATGCATCCCCTCGAATATCTGGCGCGTTTCTTCGACACCACGGAAATCAACACCTCGTTTTACGGGCCACTGAAGCCGGAACTGGCCAAACTCTGGTGCCGAAAGGTGGCGGCGGTGAATCCGCAGTTCCTTTTCACGGCCAAGCTCTATCGCGCTTTCACTCATTCGCCGATTGCCGTAATGGAGCCGACTTCGGCCGCGACTATTCATGCCACGCACGACGATGAAGTCCGCACCCGCGAAGGGCTCGATGCGCTGGCCGGAGAAGGGAAGCTGGGCGCGCTGCTGATTCAGTTTCCCGTTTCGTTCAAGAACACGTCGCTGAATCGCGAATATCTCGACCAGCTGTTGCGGCAGTTCATCGAATATCCGCGCGTAGTGGAAGTGCGCGACTCCAGCTGGGATAACGCCAACACCCTGACTGAGTTCGCGCAGAAAAACGTCGCGTTCTGCAATATTGATCAGCCGGTCATTGGACAGTCCCTCGCTCCCACCGAGCACGTGACCGCTCCTATCGCCTACGTACGACTGCATGGACGTAATTACAGGGAGTGGTTCGATTCCGACAATCGTGACGATCGTTATAACTATCTCTACAAAGCGTCGGAACTGGAAGGCTGGAAGGAGCGCATTGAAAACGTGGCCGAAAAGGCGCAGACCACATACGTGATCACCAACAATCATTTCGAAAGCAAGGCCGGAGTGAATGCCCTGGAGTTGAAGGCGATGATCGGGGGCAGGCGTGTTTCCGCTCCACCGACACTGATTCAGAAATATCCGGAGCTGCGAAAATTTGCCGATCCGGCGGAAGACTCAGAAGGCGAGTCAGGGTGGTTTGGTTGGAACAGGGACACACAAGGCCGCCGGGGCTAGAGAGCAGACCGCACTTGCGGCGACGGCCTGGAAGGGCCGTTCTTCGACCTACTTGGTGCCCACTCCCGGCCCCAGCCCAGCGCCGTAGAATTCCGAAACTGCCGTCTCTTCCTCAGCCGTCAGCCGCCTGGCGATGCTGCGCATCCGAACATTAATATCGTTGCCCCGATACCCATTCGAAAAGTGCTCGAGCTGCTGTTCCAGATAAGCGCCATTTTGAGTGGAAAGTGGTGGAGCTCCCCGCACGTAACTCACCGGTCCGTGGCACGCCTGGCAGGGCGGAATGCCCCGCTCGCCATCTCCGAAAACAATCAGCCGGATCGCCGTCGAGGCCCGAGCGGGGTCAGGCATCGCTGTCGGAAACGCCCGGTTGTCCTGTGCATCACTCGAGGTTGGCAGCATCGAGAAGTACGCCGCCAAATCGGCCGCGTCGCTCGCAGAAAGTCCCTCGGCCAAGGGCTGCATGACCGCCGACGCGCGCTTCCCCGAGCGAAAGTCTTGTATCTGCTTCCAGAACGAGAATCTATCCATGCCCGCCAGGTTGGGAATCGCCGAGACCGAGCTGAATCCTTCTTCTCCATGACAATGACTGCAGCGTCGCCCCAGCAGCAGCCCGCGGAAGGCATCACCACGTGAGATTATGTTCAGAGTCTCTTCGGTCCAAGCGACGTTCGAAGGCACGCGAACCGGTGGCTCCGAATTCGCGGATGGTGTGGAAAATGGTGGAGCGGGTTGCACCGGGGATTGCGACGAAGATTGCGCTGAAGAATTCCTGCCCGTGACGAGCACGGCAATCGCACACAACACCCCTGCGATTCCGATCCACCGCAGGGCGGTTCCCAGGCCCGAATGGCTAGCGCTCACAGTTCCGCCTTTCGCCCGGAAGCATGGGAGCAAACTGATCCCGCGGGACGACATCTAGCTGGCCTCTCATCGCATAATGGCCCGCCCCGCAGAACTCATGACACGGAATCTTGAATGTGCCCGGCTTGGCGAATGTAAACGTCTCTTCGGTGACCGCCCCGGGGACGACTTTCAAGCCGTAGTCGGTGCCGAGGAAGCTGAGCATATGGACCACATCCGCACTGGTGATACGAAACGTGACCGGAACGCCGGCCGGCACTATCACGCACTGCGGCACGAAAACATACTGCTGCGCAATCATGCGCACCGTGATCGCTCCGGACGGTTCTTCCGCCGCTCCCAGATTGCTCTCCACGAATTCCCCCCGCAGATGTAACGCCGGAGGGTCGGGCCCCTGGTCTCCGCCAAAAATGTGATAGATCGGCAAGTCCGCCATGTAGTAACGAGTGGACAACAGTGCCATCGCGAACAGTACCAATGCCGCAATAAAGCCGATCTTCTTCATCGGTGAGCGCTACGTTTCGTTCAAGTAAGAATAAGCGATGCGGGCGTTCGTGTGTCAAAACTCGAGTTCTGGCAGAACCCTGGGTCAGGGTGCTGCCGGTGCCCACTTGCAATTAAACGCTTATGAGGATAACAGGCCCGAAGGCGGCCATAATACTGGACGCGCTAGATTTTCTGCTACGAGGCGCTCGCTGGGAGTGAAGGGCGGAGAGACACCAGGATCTCGGTGAGCATTGGAATTCCCCGCTTCAAGCCTGATAGGCCAAAGACGAAAAAGGGCGGTAGTGCGTTTTTGAAGAGAGCACGAAGATTCTGTTCAACCGGATGACAACAGGAGCAATTTCAGCATCCTGCCTGACGAGGCCGACGCGCGCCGGCCTTTAGCCCCGGAAGCGAGCACGGGCTGACCGCATCAGGCTCCGACGGCGGCGTGATCGGTCATGCGGCGCTTGTTATAGCGCAGGGCGACGCTCATGAAGACGTTGCCCATGGCGGTTTCGAAGCAGATGATCAATGCCTCGGTGTCTTCGCTGGTCTTGTCGCCTTCCTGGGCGGTGAGCAGCAGCGGAGGGTGGACGCGGAAATGGAAGCCCTGATCGTTGAGCGCGCACACGGCGTTGCCCACGACCTGGTTGGCCAGTTCGAAGATGGTTTCCTTGACCAGCGAGTCCGACTCGGGCAGTTCGGCGCCAGCGTAGTGGCTCGCCACTTTCACCGCGGTTTGCGGCTCCAGGTCGAGAACGATCCGGCCCTCGATGTCGCCGGTCAGGGCGATCATTCCGGCTACGCCTTTGCGGCGATAGGCTTCCTCTTCCATGGTGAGGTTGCCCACCTTGGTCGAGCCCTGCAAGCCCTGCGACAACACGGCGTCGGCCGCATTGATGAAAGGCTGGATCAGTTCCATCTTCATGGATTTAGGCTCCCGCTCCGGCTCCGCTGGCCACCGCTCCGTCGTCCCCCAGCACGTACTTGATGACTTCATAAAGCACTTCCGGCTTCACCGGCTTCTGCACGAAGTGGCGAGCGCCGCGCTGCAGGGCGGCCACGATATTCTCCTGGTAGCCGACCGAGGAGACCATCACGACGCGCGCTTCAGGATGCTGCTGCACGATCCGTTCGGCCGCTTCGATCCCTTCCATCTGCGGCATGGTGATATCCATGAGCACGATGTCAGGATGGGTGCGGTCGAACTCGCTGATGGCGGTCAAGCCGTCGCCGGCCTCGGCCGCCACCTGCCCGCCGAAGGTTTCAATCATGCGGGCGAGGTTTTTACGGGCAAACACCGAATCGTCCACGATCAGATAGCGGACCGGCTGCCCGTCCTTGCTGCGTTTCACTGGTGCAAACTGCTCCATAGACACCTTCCCCTTTCGACTGCATATCACGCCCGGCGCCGCCCTGCCAGATGACGCTGGTCACGGCCTAACCGTGCCGCTTTATTTGCGGCCAAAGTCGACCAACTATTCAACCACTCAACAAACTCAATTTCCGGCGCGAACGGCCCGGCCCGCATCCGGTGGGGTCGTCCGCCCGCAAATCGCCTGCAGGGTCGCCGCCATCACGTCCAGAGCCACGATCCGGATCGCGTATCCGCGCTCGATCGCCACCTTCGGCATCCCGAACACCACACAGGATTCCTCGCTCTGCGCGATGGTCATGCCGCCCTCCTTCTTGATCGCGCCCAATCCTTCGGCTCCGTCGTCGCCCATGCCGGTCATCAGTACTCCGACGGCCAGCCCTTTGAATTCCTCCGCCACGCTTTTCAGCAGGACGTCGGCGCTGGGGCGGTGGCCGTTCACCCTCACTTCGTCGTTAAGCACGACGACGTCGCCCAGCGGAAGTTTCTTCACCTTCATATGCCGGTTTCCCGGGCAGATCAGCACCCGTCCCGGCAGCAGAAGATCGCCGGACTGGGCTTCCTTCACTCGCAGCGGGCAAATCTCGTCGAGCCGGCGGGCAAACATCTCGGTGAATCCATCCGGCATGTGCTGCACCACGACGATGCTGGCTGGAAAATCTCCCGGCAACTGCGACAGCAAGAACTCCATGGCCTGCGGACCACCGGTCGAGACGCCAATCGCGACGATCCGGGTCGGGTTGGCTGTCTGCGTCGCCACCTTTTCCTGCTTGGGCGGGCTCCCAGTCAGCATCCGCGGCTTCAGTTTGCAATCGGCCGCGGCCTTTACCTTTGCGATCAGCTCCTTGGCGGTCTCCGCCATGTGCGCCGTGGTGTCGCGCGGCTTGGTCACGAAGTCGAATGCGCCCAGTCCGAGCGCTTTCATCGTGACCGTCGCCCCCTCCGTGCTGTGCGAGCTGAAGACGATCACCGGCACGGGCTCGCGGCGCATGATTTCTTTCAGCGTGTCAATGCCGTTCATGCCCGGCATTTCCAGATCCAGCGTGACCACGTTGGGCTTCAGCTCTTCGATCTTCTTCAGGCAGAAAGTGCCGTCCATCGCGGTCCCAACGACCTCGATGGATTCGTCATGCTGCAGCATCTGCGGGATCAGCTTCCGCATCAGCGCCGAATCATCCACGACCAGCACGCGCACTCTCGGCTTCATGCCGTGCCTCCTGCGCTAGCGCCCGCCGCCAGCCGCCGCCGGTCGGACTGGGTCAGCAATAATCCCGAGCCGACTTGTCCGCTGGCTTCAGGCCGCGAACGCGCCACGTGCTCCACCACCGCGGGCAGATTCAGGATCAGCACCACGCGGCCATCACCCAGAATCGATGCCCCGGAAATCAGATCGGTGTCGAAGGTCTGATCGTCGAGAGCTTTAATGACCAGCTCCTCCTCGCCTTCGAGCGCATCCACGATCAATCCGTATTTGCGTTCCGCGACCAGAATCACCAGCACGAACAGTTTGGCTTTGCGATCCGGGCCCGCCGGCCGGCCCAGCCGCAGCAGCGGCAGAACCTGGTTGCGCAATTGGAGAACTTCGTAGTTGTCCACCTGATGCACTTCGGCTTCCGCGGTGCGGGCGATCTCTACGATCGAGTTCAGCGGGATGGCATGCAGCCGCTGCTCCACCCAGAACAGCAGCGCCTTGATGATGGCCAGCGTCAGCGGAAGTTTCAGCCGGAACGTCGTGCCCTGGCCCGGCTTTGTCTCCACGCTGATCGATCCTTTCAGCCGGTGCAACACGCTCTGCACCACGTCCATGCCCACGCCCCGTCCGGAAACTTCCGTGACCTGTTCGGCGGTGCTGAAACCCGGCCGGAAAATGAACTCCAGCGTTTCGGCGTCGTTGAGGCGGCCGACTTCCTCCCGGGTTGTCAGCCCCAGTTCGATGGCCTTCTGCTGGATCTTCTTGGCGTCGATGCCCCGGCCGTCGTCGGAGATTTCGACCACGACCTGATTGCCCTGGTGATAAGCGTTCAGCTTGACTGTTCCGCGAGCCGGTTTGCCGAGTTTCTGCCGCTCTTCCGGCGACTCGATGCCGTGCCCAACCGCATTGCGCACCAGATGCGTCAGCGGCTCGGCGATGGCGTCCAGAATGCCTTTATCGAGTTCTGTGTCTTGCCCGTTGACCACCAGTTCCACATCGCGGCCGCACTGGCGCGAAACATCGCGCACCATGCGCGGGAAGCGGCGGAACAGTTGTTCGACCGGAACCATGCGAATCTTCATCACCGAGCGCTGCAGGTCATTGAGGACGCGCGCCTGGAAGGCCATGGCGTCGGCAAACTTGCCGCGCAGCAGTTCCTTGGGATAACGCTTGGCAAATTCGTTCAGCGACTGCTGCAGCATGGACTTGCCGATGATCAGTTCGCCGACCAGATTGAGGACGTTGTCAATGCGCCCGGCATCTACCCGCAGAATGTTCTCGGACGCGCCGGTCGCTCCCATCGGCTCTGCGGCTGACGCTCCGGCGGCGGAACTCGGAGGCGCTGTTGGTATATCTGCGGAAGGACGGGCTTCCGCGGCGGGCGATGCAGTCTCCTCGGGCAGCGCCGGAACGGCCACCGCCGCCGGAGCCAGCATCAGCTCCACCATCACTTCCTCTGCAATCGTGGGAATACGTCCCTTGGCCGAAATCTGTTCCACCGCTTTCGAGCTGGCCAGAACGAATTCCACGATCTTGGACGCGGCTGGCGACTTCGCGTCAGGCCGCACGCCGATGATCTCGCCCGTGGTGGCCAGCCCGTTCTGAATCAATTGCCGCCCGGCGATCGGCATGGCGCAGTGCGGATCAATCTTGGCCACGACGTGATACACCGCTACGCCCGCCGCTTGCGCCCGGGTCATGCCCAGCTTCTCGTACTCGGTCCAGTCGTTGGTGGAGTTGGAGGCCTTGCCGTTGGCTGATTTTTTCGGGCGCCGTCCTTTGGTGGCCGCCGGAGCCGCGGTTAATTCCTTGATCTTATGGCTCAGGCCCCGGGTTGAAGGGAGCTTTCGCCCCTTCTGATAGGCGGAGATCATCTCCGTGAACAGGTCAGCCGAAGCGAAGGCGATTTCCGCCACGGCAGCGTGCGCTGCGGTTCCCTCGAGCGAAAGCGCGTCTTCGAACTGGTGCGCCAGTTCGCTCAGTTCGCGCAGGCCGCAGGCCGCCGAGTCTCCCTTGAGCGTGTGTACCGTGCGCCGGATGGCGCGCACAATCTCCTCGTCGCCGGGAGTCTTCTCCAGCTTGAGAGCCTCGTCGTTCAGCGCCTGCAGCAGTTCCTGCGAGGTCTCGAAAAACAGCTCCCGCAATTCTGCACCGCGATCGTCGGGGGAATTCGTCATCGCGTCACTCCTTTCCCTCGAGCCGCTGGTACGCGGTGCCGCTGTCTTTGTGCAGCATCTGGAATTTCTTGGTCAGACCCAGAAGGCTCTCCGCGTGTCCCACGAAAAGATGGCCGTGGCTGTTGAGGCAACGGTAAAACTTCTCTACCAGGCGCTTCTGCTCGGCTTCGTCGAAGTACATCATCACGTTGCGGCAGAAGATCACATCGTTGCGCTGCGGCAGATATTCCGTCTTGAGATTGTGAAAGTCGAAGTGAACGATTTCTTTCAGCGCCTTCTTGATCGCATAGCGCTCGCCGACCTTGTCGAAGTAGCGCAGGCGATAGCTGTAGTCCACCACCGACATCTGGGTCTCGCTGTAGGTCGCTTCCTGTCCCGTCCGCAGCACCGTGTAATTGATGTCGCTTGCGAGAATCTCCACCTTCCACGGCGGAGGAACCAGCGGCTTGGGCAGCGGGAGGTCCATCGGCAGCGGATTGCGCAGGTAGTAATACGCCAGCGCATCGGTCACCAGCATGGCCAGGGTGTACGGCTCCTGGCCGGTCGAGCATCCCGCGCTCCAGATGCGGATCGCATAGTCCCGGCGTGAACTCTTCTGCCGGAAAATCTCCTCGAGCACGTGCTTCTGAAAGAAGTCGAGCTGCGCCTTATGGCGGAAGAAGCTGGTTTCGTTGACCGTGAGGTTCTCCACCAGTTGCGCCAGTTCTTTCTTGCCTTCCGGACTGATCAGCAGCCGGTAGTAGGCATAAAACGAATCCACCCGGCACTCCCGCAGGCGGCGCACCAGCCGGTCCTCGAGGAAGTGCGTGCGGCGCTCGTCGAAGTGCATGCCGCACTCCTGATAGATCAGCGCCTGCAGCAGCTTCAGTTCCGCGTCCGTCAATATGGGAGCTGGTGCCGCTCCGGATGTGCTCATGCGTCTTTCCTGAAACCTGATCTTTTCCTACTTCGCTGCCGCGCCCTTGCTCAGATCCTTGGCCGGAGCCTTGGCCTCGGTCTTGTCGTTCCGCTCGCGCAGTTCCACCGGCCGCAGCAGTTTGTTCATATCGAGCAGCACCACCAGCCGCCCGGCGACTTTGCCGAGTCCGGTCACGCAGTTCAGGCCGCCATCCTGAAACGCGGCCGGCGGCGGTTCGACCGCTTCCGCCGGAATCTTCAAAACCTCCGACGCTGAATCCACGATCAGTCCGGCCAGCCGCCCGGCATGCTCGACCACCAGAATCCGATTCTGGCGCTTGAGAGCGGCTTGCTTCTGGCCGAAGCGTTTGCGCAGGTCCATGACCGAAACGATCTTGCCGCGCAGGTTGATGACGCCTTCCAGATACTCCGGAGCGTCGGGCACGGCCGTGATTTCCGGCACGCGCACGATCTCGTGCAGGGAAGTGATGGGCACGCCGTAGGTCTCGCGGCCCACCTGAAAACCCACGATATGGAGTTCTCGGCTCATGATGGCTTGGCTCCCGGCCTTACCCGCGCGCTCCCGCCGCGGCCCGGTGCGAGCGCGGCGAATTGTCCGATGACAGCGAGCGCGAGGCTTCTTCCAGCACAAAGCGGTCGAGCGAGTCCAGCAAACCGCGCGACATCTTCGACATCTGTTCGGCCGACGCCGCCAGTTCGGTGGAACCGGAGGTGGATTGCTGCACCAGTTCGCGCATCCGCTCCATGGCCTTGACCACGGCCTGCGCACCCGAGGCCTGTTCCTCCACGGCAGAGTTGATTTCGTGCGTGATTTCGTTCAGCCGCGTGGTGGCGCGAGCGATCTGCGACGAACCGTGCGATTGCTGGTTGGTCGCAGCGCCGATTTCCTGGGCGAACTTGTAGACCTCGGTGACCACGTTCGAGATCTTCTTCAGGGCTGAATTCAGCTCGCCGCCCAGTTCGAGACCTTCATTGACGATAGTGGTGGAGCGGTCCATGTTCTCGACCGCCTTGCGTGCTTCCTTCTGAATGCTCTGGATCAG
>Ga0070733_10000437_pt1 | contig 34028 bp, 28 predicted proteins | sample Coa_R1_9_FD_66450 | JGI IMG/M metagenome (GOLD analysis project Ga0070733, IMG submission 66450) | Surface soil microbial communities from Centralia Pennsylvania, which are recovering from an underground coalmine fire - Coalmine... | ecosystem: Environmental > Terrestrial > Soil > Unclassified ...
ATGGGAGCATCCGCCAGCGGCACCCACCCCAGCCGGGATGACTTCGCCCGGTGGGAGACCCAGGTCCACAACACCGGCTACTGCACCAACCCCATCCGCCTCCACGGCCGCATCGACGCGGTGGACCTGGCCACCGGGGAGATGCGTCCGGTCTACCACACCGACCACGAACCCGGCGGGGTGCTGCTCACCGCCTGCGGCAACCGCCGCGAGAGCGTATGCCCACCCTGCTCCCAAACCTACAAGCGCGACGCCCGCCAGCTCGTCAGAGCCGGGCTGACCGGCGGCAAGGGCATCCCCGAGACTATCGCCGTGCATCCGTGCGTGTTCGCCACCTTCACCGCACCCTCCTTCGGCCCGGTGCATTCCCGGCGCAAACGGGGCAAGACCATCCTGCCCTGCCGCCCGCGCCGTGACGCCGCACAGCGGCGCTGCCCGCACGGCAGAGACATCTCCTGCCCGGTGCGCCACCATGAGGCCGACCCCCGGCTTGGCAAGCCGCTGTGCCCAGACTGCTACGACTACACCTCGGCCGTGCTGTTCAACGCCTGCGCGGGCGAGCTGTGGCGCCGGTTCACCACCTACCTGCCCCGCCACCTGGCCCGCCTCGCGGCGATCACCCAGCGCCAGCTCCGCGAACACGTGGCTATCCGCTACGTCAAAGTGGCCGAATACCAGGCCAGGGGAGCGGTCCACTTCCACGCCGTGATCCGCCTGGACACCCCCGGCCAGAACTACCAGCCACCCGCCAGCCCGTTCACCGCCGAACTGCTAGCCGACGCGATCAGAGACGCCGCTGCCGCTGTCCGCCTGGCCGTAGAGCCCGACACCGAGCACCCGGACAGGCCCGCCAGCACGCTGGGGTTCGGAGACCAGTGCCTCCCTAAGATCATCCGCCGCAGTACCGAGCTGCCCGCCACCGGCCAGGCATTGACCGTGCAGGCCGTGGCGAACTACATCGCCAAGTACGCGACCAAGACCCTGAATGCACCAGGCCTGCCCGACCACCGCATCCGCACCGCGCTTGACCTCGACCGGCTGTCCTGCTCTGAGCACTACCAGCGGTTGATCACCACCGCCTGGCGGCTCGGCCGCCAGGGCGCGTGCGGCGAACCGCTGCGCAAATGGGCCCACATGCTCGGCTTCGGTGGCCACTTCCTGACCAAATCCCGCCGCTACTCGGTCACCTTCGGCCAGCTCCGCACCGACCGGCGCGACCACCGCCGCGCACAGCACCACCCAGACGGCGAACGCGATCCGTGGGGCAGGCCCCTGGATGACACCGTGGTTTTGATCCTCAAAACCTGGACCGTCACCGGCACCGGCTACCGTACCGACGCCGAAACCGAACTCGCCCTCTCCGCAGCCGCACGCGCCCGCGAGCACGACGAATGGCCAGTCACCACCACATGATCCGTATCCGTTATCAACTCCAAGGAGAAGCGATGTATCGGTGAAGCTCGAAACTGATTGCCTGTGGACCGTGGATGATGTAGCGAGCTATCTCCGCATTCCCAAGGGCACTCTTTACCAATGGCGGTATCTTGGTTGCGGGCCAAAGTCTGGTCGTGTTGGACGTCATGTCAGATATGACCCCGCTGACGTAATCGCGTGGTTTCGTGAGCAGCGGGGGACAGTATGAGTATTTACGATCGCTGGCACAAGCGCCATCCTCAGCAGGATGACATTCCGTGCAGGGAACATAGCCGGGGGAGAAGCGTACTCTATCCAACAGCCGAGCATGGTCAGGGGGACCGCTGGCAAGTACGCTGGCGTGACGAGAACAAGAAGCAGCACAAGCGCAATTTCACTAAGCGTGAGGGCAATGACCCTGAGACGTGCGCTAGCGCGTTTGATGCTAAGGTCAAAACCACGCTCGATGATGGCTCTTATGTGGACCCCCACGACGCGAATATAACCTTTGAGGCGTTCGCTGAGGACTGGCGGCAGACACGCTCGTACGACATGGTCAGGGCTGTTCGGGTAGCAGGTACGCTACGGCGTCATGTCTATGCTGACCCGTCAACCCTAGGAAAGACTCCGACCGGTGCGCCTGCCCTTGGCCATCGCACACTGAGGGAGCTGAGCAAACGGCCAAGCCTTACGCAAGCGTGGGTATCGGGCATGAAGCTCGGGGACAGCTCGAAAGAGCAAGTGATCAGCCTAGTGTCGTCCATCTTCATTGCTGCGATCGACGATGGGCTAGTGAATCGTAATCCCACTCGCGCAAAGTCGGTTACGCGGCCGAAACCCGAACTGAAAAAAGCCCGGCCGTGGACTCTCGATCAGGTCGAGGCCATGGCAGCGGCACTCCCGAATAGGTATGCAATACTGCCTTATCTTGGTGCTGGAACTGGAATGCGTCAGGCTGAAATGTTCGGCCTCGCTGTGGATGACCTCGAGTTCTTGAGCCGCCGTCCGGTTATTCACGTGCGCCGGCAGGTCCGGGTAGTCGCTGGAGTTGCTTGCTTTGCTCCGGTTAAGAACCGCAAGGAACACGATGTCCCGTTGGCAGACTCACTGTCTCCGATTCTGGCTGAGCATATCCGGCTCTATCCGCCAGTGACCGTTACGCTGCCATGGAAACAACCGGATGGTGACCTGGTCACCTGCGAGCTGATCATCGCACGGCCGGACGGCCGACCGTGGAGAGGACCTGGCTTCGATCAGGTCATCTGGTACCGAGCGCAGGAAAAAGCCGGGATCACGCCTGCCCGCCGCAAGGGCGAGAGACGCAAAGCTGCGCGTGATCAGGGTATGCACGTGCTCCGTCATACAGCCGCGTCAGCCTGGCTAAGTGCCGGGGCCGATATTGTAGCCGTGGCTGCCTGGCTTGGTGACACGGTTGAGACCGTACACAGGACGTATGCCCATCTGATGCCCGATGCTGATGATCGCGGACGCAAGGCGATGGATCAGTTCTTCCGCAGAGCCGATGATGGGGGAAGTGCCCTGGATGTGCCTTCTGGTGGTATCGAATGAGGCAAAGTTCCTGGTCAGGAGCTTGCTGTGAAGTTCTTCTGGGAAGTGTTCGTCACCCTGCTGGTGATCATCGACCCGCCGGGGACGGTTCCCGTGTTTCTCGGGCTCACCCGCGGGCTGTCCAAACACGAACGCAGCAGGCTCGCCTGGCAGGCCGCGGTGGTCGCGTTCGGGGTGATCGTCGGCTTCGCGTTGTTCGGCCGGTCAGTCCTGTCCTACCTGGGCGTGCAGTTGCCGGCGTTGCAGGCCGCGGGTGGGCTGCTGATGCTGCTGATCTCGCTGCAACTGCTCACCGGCAAGGCGGACGAGCCGACCGAGCAGGAGATGGCCCGGGTCAATGTTGCCTTTGTGCCACTGGGAACGCCGTTGCTGGCCGGTCCCGGCGCGATCGTGGCTACCATGCTCTACGTACAGCGGGCACAGACCGGTGGGCAGGCGGTCGCGCTGGCGGTGGCCATCGTGGCGGTTGCCGTCGCGGCCTGGCTCGCGATGCGGTTCGCCTTTGTCATCCATCGTGTCCTGACCGACAACGGAGTCGAGTTGCTCACCAGGATCGCCGGGTTGCTGCTCTCAGCCATAGCGGTAGAGCTTGTCGCTCAGGCTGTGCGAGCATTCGTCAGGCAAGGATGATCTGAGGCAGTGAACGAGCCGGAGAGGAAGGGCCGGGCCGGCATGGACGCGCGGATCGATCAGGTCGTGACCTCGGGTGAGGTCACCGTGGATGGCACCGCCCACGAGATGGAGAACAACACCTACGTGCTCGGTGACGACGAAGAGGTGATCGTCATCGACCCAGGCCACGACGCGGCGGCCGTGCTGGAGGTGGTCGGCGACCGTGAGGTGCTCGCGGTCATCTGCACGCACGGGCATCCCGATCACGTGGCGGCCGCCTTCGACATCGCCGAACGCGACGAGGCGCCCATCGCGCTGCATCCCAAGGACCTGCTGACCTGGCGGGAGACCTTCCCCGACGACGATCCTGACATCGAGATGGCGGACGGCGGCCTGTTCGGCGTGGCCGACGTCCAGCTGGAGGTTATCCACTCACCCGGTCACACGCCCGGCTCGGTCTCGCTGTTCTGCGAGGAACTCGGCGTGGTGTTCTCTGGCGACGCGCTGCTGGCCACCGGCCCGGCCAGGTTCTGCGGCGAGTTCCCCGACTTCCCCGGCCAGCTCAACTCCGTGGGCGAGCACCTGCTGACGCTGCCGCCCGACACCCAGGTGCTGCCCGGCCACGGCGACCAGATCACGGTGGCCGCCGCGGAGAAGAAGTTCGATTCCTGGGTGACCGCCGGCCCCGACGCGCCCGGGGAAGAAGACGAATAGCCACAAGGCGCAGGATTGCCGCCGAGTTCGCTGACTCCGTAAGAAGAGAAAAACAATCGTGGATCGCACCGGCAGCGGCACCCAGGGGGAGCAACTCGGCCTCGAGGGCATGCCGCAGCGGCTGTACACCTGCACGCCCACCCGGCTGAGCACCTGGCTGGACTGCCCGCGCCGGTACCGGATGACCTACCTGGACCGGCCGCCGCCGCAGAAGGGCCCGCCATGGGCGCATAACAGCCTCGGCGCCAGCGTGCACGCCGCCCTCGCCGCCTGGTGGCGGCTGCCAGTGCGCCAGCGCCGCGTCGAAGAGGCGGGCGACCTGCTGGAACGGGGCTGGATCGACCTCGGGTTCGCCGACCGGGAGCAGTCGCTGGCCTACCGCGACCGGGCCCGGGTGATGGTCGAGCAGTATGTCAGCAAGCTCGACCCGGCCGCCGAACCGCTCGGGGTGGAGCGCACGGTGGCCACCAGGACCAGCCGGATCGCGGTCTCAGGGCGGATCGACCGCCTGGACGAGCGCCGGTCGGCAGATGGCGGCAGCGAGCTGGTCGTGGTGGACTACAAGACCGGCAGGCACCTGCTCACCGTGGATGATGCCCGCGCCTCGCTGCCGATGGCGATCTACGCGCTCGCCGCGCAGCGGGTGCTGCGGCGCAGGTGCCACCGGGTCGAGCTGCACCACCTGCCGACCGGCGCCGTGCTCGCCTGGGAGCATACCGAGGAAACGCTGGCCAGGCAGCTCGGCCGGGCCGAGGACATCGCCGCCGAATGCGCGGCCGCCGACGGCAGGTATCGCAGCGGCCTCGACGTTGCGCAGGCCGACCAGGTCTTCCCACCCCGGACCGGTATCTGGTGTGGCTGGTGCGACTATCTGAGGCATTGCCCCGAGGGATCCGCCCTGACCGAGCCCCGCAAGCCCTGGGACGGCCTCGCCGGCGTCGACGGTCCTATCGAGGAGTAGCGGTCTCGGCCTTGTTCCAGAAGCTGGTCAGCGCGCTGGCGGTCGTCTCCGGAGCCTCAACGGCGGGGGAGTGTGTGGCCCCGGGTATGCACACCCGCTGCGCCCGCAGCCGCTCCGCGACGTCTTCCTGCACTCGTGTTTCCCACTTGTCGTCGTACTCGCCGTAGATGACCAGGATGGGCATGGCAGCCGTCGCGGCGAGCGCCGCGGTCCGGTCCGGGCAGGTCAGCAGGATCCCGGCCGTGGCGATCAGGCCGTCGGCGTTGCTGCGCAGCATCCGCCGCTCGAGGAAGTCCAGGATGAGCCGCGGCGTGCCCTCCTGCCGCGCCTGAACCTTGAGCTGCGTCTCCCACAGCCGCTTTACCTGCGCGGCCAGCTCACGCCCGGTCAGACCCTGCAGGGGCCCGACGACGGCGGCGAGCGTGCCGGCGGCCGGCCCGGTCAGCCGTCCGGGACCCGAGCTCATCAGGGTCAGCGAGCAGACGGCCTGAGCGTCGGCCAGCACCGTCTCCCTGGCCACCAGCCCACCGAACGAGTGGCCGAGCAGGTGCACGCTGGCGTCGCCCCGGGCCGGCATCCGTGCCGGGTCGGCGGCGATCGCCGTCACGATGGCGCCGATGTCGGCGCTCAGTTCCGCGAGTGAGTAGCTGTCCCTGTCATCGGTCCCCGGCGTCTCGTACTGCCCGCGCATGTCGATGGCGATGACCCGGCGCCCGGCCGCGGCGAGCTGGCGCAGGATGGGGAGAAAGTCTTCCTTGCTGCCGGTGAAGCCGGGCACCAGCACGGCCGGGCGGCGTTCGCACACCCCCGTGGCCGGCAGCGCCTCGAACGCGGCGAACTGGCCACGTTCGGTGGGCAGGGTGATCCACCGCACGCCGGAGGGGACGTCGATGGAGCGCGGAGTGCTCACGGGGGCCCACCCTGCCGGTGCCGGGTCGCGAAGCGAGCCGAGCCGGCTGTTAGCTCGCACGCTGCCGGTGGCTTGACCGCTGCTGGTACTGGTCGTGGCCATGCTGCTGCCCTCGTGAGACATCTTCACCGCGCCGGGTGCGGCGCCGGACCCGGGCCTGCCGGGCGGCCGGGCTGTCGGTGGCCGCGGGCTCCTGCGCCGTTGCTCCCTGCGACCGGGTCCGGCCGCGCTGCCGGGTCCGGCTCTTGGCCCGCGGCGTCCTGGCCCGCCCGGTCTCGCCGATGTCCTCGATGGCCTCGGCGGCCAGGCCGGCCCGCTCGCGCTGGGCCTTGGGCAGCGTCCCGGTGACGGTCTGCGGAATCCGCAGCGCGTTCAGCAGCTCGGGCGAGGTCGAGTACATCTCCGGCGGCTCGGCGCAGCCGAGCCCCAGGGCCTCGTCGATCAGCTTCCACCGGTGCAGGTCACGCCAGTCGACGAAGGTGACCGCGATCCCGGTCCGGCCCGCCCGGCCGGTCCGTCCGGTCCGGTGCAGGTAGGCCTTCTCGTCCTCGGGGCATTCGTAGTTGACCACGTGCGTGACGTCGTCCACGTCCAGGCCCCGGGCGGCCACGTCGGTCGCCACCAGGACGTCCACCTTGCCGTTGCGGAACGCCCGCAGGGCCCGCTCCCGCTGGCCCTGGCCGAGGTCGCCGTGCACGCTCGCCACCGCGAACCCGCGCGTGGTCAGGTCCCCGGCGACCTGGTCGGCTGCCCGCTTCGTCTGGCAGAAGACCATGGTCAGCCCGCGCTCCCCGGCCTGCAGCACGCGGGCCAGCACCTCGATCTTGTCCAGGTGGTGGATGCGGAAGACGTGCTGCTCGACCTCGGGCGCGTGCTCTGGCTCGTCACTGCCCTCGGCGCGGATGTGCATGGGCCGGTTCAGGTGGCGGCGGGCCAGGGTCACGACCTCCGGCGGCATCGTCGCCGAGAACAGCATGGTCTGCCGCTGCTCGGGGACCAGCTTGAGTATCCGCTCCACGTCGGGGAGGAAGCCCAGGTCGAGCATCCGGTCCGCCTCGTCGAGAACGAGCGCGCGCACACCGGAGAGGTCAAGGTGGTGCTGGCCGGTCAGGTCGAGCAGCCTGCCCGGAGTGCCGACCACCACGTCGACGCCGGTCCGCAGGGACTCGATCTGTGGCTCGTAGGCGCGGCCACCGTAGACGGTCAGCACGCGGGTGCCAAGGCGCGCGCCGGCGATCCGCAGGTCGCCCGCGACCTGGATGGCCAGCTCCCTGGTCGGCACCACGATCAGGGCCTGGGGGCGGGCGCCGCCGTGGGCCAGTTGCTGCAGCACCGGGATGCCGAACGCCAGCGTCTTGCCGGTGCCGGTCCTGGCCTGGCCGATAATGTCGTTGCCGGCCAGCCCGACCGGAAGGGCCAGCGCCTGGATGGGAAAGGCGGTCTTGATCCCTATGTCCTCGAGCGCGGCGCAGATGTCGCCGGCGACGCTGAGGTCGCGGAACGAGATGGGATCGGGCTCGGGCTGCCGCGGTGGCCGGTGGGAGCCGGGGGCATCGCTGTCCTCCGGCATGATCTGTTCAGTAGTCGTCTGGGTTGTCAGGGCGTTCAGCCTCCATCGAAGGGCTCGCGGAAGTCGTTCAGGGTAGTCCGCGAGGTCTGGCCGGGTGGCCACGGTCGGGAATCGACATTACTAAGATCAACACGACCTGGCACTACCACATTCCGGCCACGGATCATGGCAAGTTTACCAGGATCGCGATCACCGGGGCCGCAGCGGGTTACCGCGCGTCCGTTACGCTGCCAGTCGTGACTGATGATGGGGTCATCGACCTGCTGGGCCTGCTCGCCTACGCCGAACTGGTCGCGTTCTTCCGGCTGTCCGACGACGCCGCGCTGGCGCCGACGCTGGCCGACAAGGCCGCGCTCGGCAAGATGGCGGTGGCGGAGTTCTCACACTTTGAACGGATCCGGGCCGAACTGGAGCGGCTGTGCGCCGATCCCGGCAAGGCCATGGAGCCGTTCACCGCTGCGCTCGATGCCTTCCACGCCAGGACCGCGCCATCGGACTGGCTGGAGGGCCTGGTCAAGGCGTATGTGGGGGATGGGTTCGCGGCCGACTTCTACCGCGCGGCGGCGGAGGTGCTCGATCCGGAGCCGCGCGCCCTCGTGCTGGACGTGCTCGCCGACACCGGCCACGCCCAGTTCGCGGTCGAGCACGTGCGGGCGGCCATCGCCGCCGACCCCAAGGTGGCCGGCCGGCTCGCGCTGTGGGCGCGCAGGCTGGTGGGGGAGGCTCTCGGCCAGGCGCAACTGGTCACCGCGCAACGCCCACCCCTCGCCAGCCTGCTGGCAGGCGACGTTCGGGCCGGCCCGCAGGAAGGCTCCGGCCCGCCAAGCCAGCTCGGCGAGATAGGCCGGATGTTCGCCCGGCTGACCGACGCTCACGCCGAGCGAATGAGCACCCTCGGCCTGTCGATCTGAGCGGTTACAGGTTGCCGAAGCCGACGCGCCGCGGCTCGGAGCTGCCCAGCTCTATGTAGGCAATCTTGTCAGCCGGGATGAGGATCTTTCCGTTCTTGTCGTTGCGAATGGAGAAGATGCCGCCGTCGGCAAGCGCTGACGCCAGAGCGCGCTCGATTTCCTCGGCCACAGTCTCGGTTTCCACGATGAGCTCACGTGGGGTGGACTGGACTCCGATCTTTACTTCCACAACTTTCCTCTCGGCGGAGTTTCGAGTCGACGGGGCACGGTCTAACGAGATTAACCTGCCCACCCCCCGAACGGAGCGGTGTGCCCGCCCGCTCCTGCGCCGCAGGCGAACCGGGCGCGAGCCCGGGCCATTGCGCGGCCGTTAGCCGGTGAGCGGCCAGCCGCTGATGCCGCGCCACGCCAGCCGGCTCAGCAACTGCTCCGCGGCATCCTTTGGGATGTCCTGCCCGTTGCTCATCCAGTAGCGTGCGCTGACATTGGCCATGCCGACCAGCCCCATGCCGAGCAGGTGCGCCTCGTCGTCCCCGATGCCGGCATCCTCCCTGATCACCTCGCTGATCATTTCGGCGCACTGCTGCATCGTGGCATCCAGCCGTTCCCGCACGGCGGGCTCATTACCAAGATCTGACTCAAACACGAGACGGAATGCCTCTCCCGCCCCGCTCACGAAATCGAAGAAAGCGACAAATGTGGCCGCGACCCGCTGCCGGTTGTCCGCGGTGGAACCCAGTGCCGTCCGGACGGTGTCTATCAGCGCGTCCGTGCTCTCGTCGAGCAGCGCGAGGTAAAGCTCCAGCTTCCCAGGAAAGTGCTGGTAAAGAACTGGCTTGCTGACGCCCGCCCGCTCGGCGATCTCGTCCATGGCGGCGGCGTGATATCCCTGCGAAACGAATATCTCCTGTGCGGCCCCGAGCAGCTGGCGCCGCCTGGCCGGCCTTGGCAGCCGGGTGCTGCGTGGCCGGGCATCGGGGGTAGCGGTCAACTCGGTCTCCGGTGGGTCTGCGCGGTGGTAGTTCCACCCCGTTTCCGGCAATCCTACGACTCAGTAAGGGTTCGTGCCGAGGTCGTGACGTCGCGAGTCGCCGTCAGGCGGGTCAGCGGTACTCGTCTTCGTCCATTTCGATGACGCGGGACTGCTCGTCGGCGTCGGCCTCGTTCACGTCCATCGGCAGTTCGCGCTCGGGCCTCGTCGTGTTCTCGGCGTCGCCGGTGACGGTGCGGTCCTGCTCGGCCACATCGTCTTCTGGTTTCTCCAAACCGCGGTCGGTCATCCGGTGTTTCCCCTCGGTCGCGCGGCCAAATTCAAAAGATGATGTGTAGTTCTACCGTACGGTGCCATCCGGCGCCGCCGGGCACGGCCGGCCGGCCGCGGATCTCCCCGCGGCCGGGACGCGAGGCCGCGTGTCACGCCTCGCGCAGCTTCCTGGCCGCCAGGTCGCGGACCGGCTGCTCGATCGCCACCCCGTAGGTCGGGAAGGCGTGCACGACGTCGGCCAGCGTGGCCAGCGGGACGGCGGCACGCACGGCCAGCGTGACCTCCGACATCCACTCATCGGCGTCGAGACCGACCGCGGCGGCGCCCAGCAGGACGTCACCGTCGCGGTCCGCGTAGAGCTCCACCCGGCCCCTGTCGTCGTCCTGCACGGTCGCCCGGGCGGTCTCCGCGAGGTCGAAGCCCGCGGTGTCCAGCGCGATCCCGGACGCGGCCGCCTGCGCCGGGGACAGCCCGACCGCGTACACCGAGGGGTTCGTGTAGACCACCCGGGGGATAGCCCGGTAGTCGGCCTCCCGCTCGCCGCCGAGGATGTTCGCCGCCACGATGCGCGCCTGGTAGCCGGCGGTGTGCGTGTACGCCGCCACGCCGGTCACGTCCCCGGCCGCCCACACCGGGATGGGGTTCTCCGGCCGGCCACGCCCCGCGGCGGTCGGCAGCACCCGGCATGAGGCATCCACCGGAAGGGCCGTTCCCGGCTCGATCTCGACGCCGAGCTTGTCCAGTCCCAGGCCGCCGTGCCGCGGCCTGCGCCCGGTGGCCAGCAGCACCCGGTCGGCCTCGATCCGGCTCCCGTCGGTCAGGGTCAGCGCCAGCCCGGTGTCGGTGGTCTCCGCCTTCACCGCGTTGGATCCGAGCCGGACGTCGACGCCGGTCCGGCGCAGCGCGTCGGCCAGCAGTTCCCCGGCGAACTTCGCCTCGCCGGGCAGCACGTGGTCCTCCGCCTCGATCAGGGTCACCTGGCTGCCGAACGCCGCGTAGATCTGGGCGAGTTCGCAGCCGACCGGCCCGCCGCCGAGCACGATCAGCCGGCGCGGCAGGTCGGGACCGGTCAGCGCCTCCGCGCTGGTCCAGGCCGGGACGTCGGCCAGGCCCTCGATGGGAGGCGCCACCGGCTCGCTTCCGGTGGCGATCACCAGATCGGTGTAGCCCAGCGAGGCGATGGCCGTGTCCGGGAGGTTGCCCGCCCGGATGTCGTGCACCTGCTCGGGAGCGGCGGCGATGGGCGTCACCTCGACCACACCCGGCTCGCTCACCGTGGCCGTGCCGCGGATCAGGGTCACACCCCCCCGGGCCAGCCGCGCCGCGGCCGCCGTGTCGTCCAGGTGTCCGGTCACCTCGTCCCGGCGGGCGACCGCGTGCTCCCAGGTCTCGCCCCGCTGGGCCGACTGAAGCAGCGACTTCGACGGCATGCAGGCAAGGTAGGGGCACTCGCCTCCGACGAGGCCAGCTTCAACGACCGCGACGGTGCGGCCCGCCCTGGCCACCTCGGTGGCGACGTGCACGCCGGCTGTCCCGCCGCCGAACACGACGACATCGAACTGTGGCATCTGTCCTGCCTTCCCCCGGTCCCACCGCACGGGAATTGGTCCGTTCATCATCGCAGCCGGGCGTCCGGGCGTCCGGAGACCGGCAGACAATGCCGAATCCGGCGAGCCGGGCAAAGGCCGCCGTTCCTAGTGAATGCTATTCAAATCGATCTGCGCGTGGGAAGTTGTTGCTGGTCAGACCTGATAACAAGATCACTAAGGTGTTGACTGACATTCAAGTGTTGTGCCCTGTCAGTGGGGTTCTCTACCCACGCCCGTAGCGAGTTAGGCTTGCCCGCATGGACCGGCCAACCGCCGCGGGGAAGCGGCCCGACCCGCCGATCCCGCACTTCGCCGCGGGGGAGCGGCCCGGGCCGCCGATTCCGCACTGGCCGGGGCGGCTGGTCTGCCTGGGCGCGGCCGAGGTCTACGTCCGGGCGGCACCCGCGGAACCCGGCGCCGAGCCGGCCCTGTTCGTGCACGGCCTCGGCGGCTCGTCCACCAACTGGACCGACCTGATGGACCTGCTCCGCCGGCCCGACCTGGCGCCCGGCCAGCACGACCTCGACAGCACGGACTCCGCCTGGCCGCGCTGGCCGGGCGGGCACCCGCTCGGCTGCGAGGCCGTGGACCTGCCGGGCAACGGCCACTCACCGCCCGCGCCGGACGGCGACTACACGATCGCGGCCCAGGCCGGCGTGGTTGCCACGCTGATCGAACGAGGCGGCCGCGGGCCGGTTCACCTGGTCGGCAACTCACTCGGCGGTGCCGTCTGCACGAGGCTGGCGGCGCACCGGCCGGACCTGGTCAGGACCCTGACGCTGATCTCCCCGGCGCTGCCGGACCTGTGGCCACGGGTGGTTCCCGCCCGGGTGTCCGCGCTGCGGATCCCCGGGTTCGGCCGCTGGATGATCCGCCGGGCGGCCAAGATCCCGGCGCGCCGGAGGGTGGAGGTCACCCTGAACGACGTCTACTTCGACGTCAGCGTCGTGCACCCGGACCGGATCGCCGAGGAAGTGGCCGAGGTCGAGCGCGAGGACGCGCTCGGCTACTCCGGTGAGGTCCTGCTCAGCTCGGCCAAGGGCCTGATCTCCGAGTACTTCCGCCGCGGTCCCACCTCGCTGTGGCGCGATGCCGCCCGGGTCAGCGCCGACTCCCTGATCGTCTACGGCAGCCACGACCGGCTGGTCGATCCCCGGATGGCCGGCCGGGCCGCCCGCACGTTCCCCAGCGCCAGGGTGGTGGTGCTGCCGCGGGCCGGCCACGTGGCCCAGATGGAGCGGCCCGCCGACGTGGCCGCCGAAATGCGGATCATGATGTCGGCCGCTGCCCGCCGGGCCACCGCGACCGGGCACCCGGCGAGCCCGGCTGGCAGAATGGTCTAGACCGGGCGAACGCGCTTCCGTTTCCTGACTGGCCTGGCAGGATGGAGCACTCATGGCTGGGGCGGCGACGAACGAGCTGGTGCTGACGGCGCCGCGGCTGATCCCGGCCACCACCGGCTCTGGCGTGCTGTCCCCCGGGTATGTCCTGGTCCGCGACGGCCGGGTGGCCGGCGCCGGGTCCGGCCCGCCGCCGCGTCCGCCCGACGTCGAGCTTCCCGGCGGCCTGCTGCTGCCCGGCTTCGTCGACCTGCAGGTCAACGGGTACTTCGGCGCTGAGTTCGGCACGGCGGGCGCGGCCGGCTGGGCCACCGTGGTCCGCCGTCTCCCCGAGACCGGCACGACCGCGTTCCTGCCCACGATCATCACCGCCCCGGTAGAGCGGCTCGCCGCCTCGCTGCGCAACGCGGCGGCACTGCACCCGGGCCTGCCGGACGGCGCGCGGGTGCTCGGCGTGCACATGGAGGGCCCGTTCATCGCCCCGGTCCGCCGCGGTGCGCACAACCCCGAGTGGATCACCGACCCGTCCCCGGCCGTGCTGGACGAGCTGATCGCGGCCGGCTCGGGCCTGCTCAGGCTCGTCACTCTCGCGCCGGAACGCGATGGCGGCCTCGCCGCGATCAGCCAGCTCGCCCGGGCGGGCATCGTGGTCAGCGTGGGCCACAGCGACGCGACGGCGGCCCAGGTGGCCGCCGCCGCCGGCGCCGGCGCCCGGATGGTCACCCACCTGTTCAACGCCCAGCGCCCGCTGCACCACCGCGAGCCCGGAGTGCCCGGCCAGGCGCTGACCGACACCAGGCTGACCAGCGGCCTCATCGCCGACCTGCACCACGTGGCGGGCCAGGTCTGCGCGATCGCGCACGCCGCGGCCCCGGGCCGGATCTGTCTGGTCACCGACGCCGCCGCATGTGCGGGCATGCCGCCGGGCCGCTACATACTCGGCGGCGAGCCGATCGAGCTGCCGCCCGGCGACGGCGTGCCGCCGGTCCGGCCCGACGGTACTCTGGCCGGCTCCGCGCTGCGGATGGATGTCGCGGTGGCCAACCTGGTATCCACCGGGGCCAGCCTGACCGGCGCGGTGGCGGCAGCCACCCGCATCCCGGCGGACCTGATCGGCCGCCCCGACCTGGGCAGAATCGCTCCGGGTGCAGCCGCCGACCTGGTCTGGCTTGGCGATGATCTGCGGACCCGGGCAACCTGGGTCGGGGGCACCATGGTGTACTCGGCGTCGCAAGCCGGCCGCGCCGCGGCCGGCGTCAACTGAAGGAGCACGGTAGTGAGTGGTGCCAGCCTGGTCACCCAGATGCGGACCGAGATCGGTGAGCAGCCGGCCGCGCTGCGCACCACCCTGGACGCGCTGCTGCCCCGCACCGGCGAGATAGCGGCGGTTGCCGCCGGTACCCGGCAGGTGCTGTTCATCGCGCGCGGGACCTCGGACAACGCGGCCGTCTACGGCAGCTACCTGCTCCAGGTGTACGCGGGCAGGCTCGCCACCCTGGCCTCCCCGTCGGTGGCCACCACCTACCACAGTCAGGCCGACCTGTCCGGCATCCTGGCGGTAGCGCTGTCCCAGTCCGGCCGGACCGAGGAAATCGTCGAAACCCTCGCCTGGGCCAGCCGGTGCGGCGCCAAGACCGTGGCCGTCACCAACTCGGCCGGCTCTCCGCTGGCCAGCACCGCCGACCTGGCCCTGGTCACCGCCGCCGGGGCCGAGCGAGCGGTCCCCGCCACCAAGACCTTCAGCTCCCAGCTCGCCGCCCTGGCCGTCCTTGGCATCGGCCTGGGCGCAAACGTGGACGCAGCCGAGCTCCGCCAGGTCCCCGACGAGATCGAGCGCATGCTCGCCGACCCCGGCGACATCGAAGGCGCCGCCGCGGCCCTGGCCGGCGCCGTCGGCATGGTCGTCTCCGGCCGTGGCCTGGCCTACGCAACCGCCCTGGAGATCGCCCTCAAGCTCAAAGAGGCCTGCTACCTGCACGCCATGGGCCTGTCCTACGCCGACCTCCTGCACGGCCCCATAGCCGTCGTAGACGCCCGCACCCCCGCCATCATCGTCGCCGCCGACTCCGGCCCGGCCCTGGATGGCGCCATCCAGCTGGCCCGCCGCGTCACCGGCGCCAACGCCATGGCCCTGGCCATCGGCGGCGGCCCCGGCCTGGCCCGCGAATGCGACCGCTCCCTCCCCGGCCCCCGGCTCCCCGAATGGCTGGCCCCCATCGGCCTCATAGTCCCCGGCCAGCTGCTGACCGAATCGCTGGCCCGCCGCCTGAACCTGAACCCCGACACCCCCCGCGGCCTCACCAAGGTCACCCAGACCGGCTGAACCCGCGGGCACGTTCACCGCTCAGGCACCCAGCATCCAAAGCATTCTTTCCAAACAACCCTTTCCAAAGATAACTTTGCAAAGCTATCTTTGGATGCATGACTGACGATAGCCCGGGCAACCCCAGGACTCGCCAGGTCACCCGCCTGGCCGATCCCCGGGCGCTGCGCGCCATGGCCCATCCGACCAGGCTCTCCCTGATCGCCGTGCTGCGCCGCGAAGGCCCGCTCACCGCGACCCAGGCCGGTGACCTCATCAACGAGAGCTCGGCGAGCTGCTCGTTCCATCTCCGCCAGCTCGCCAAGTACGGTCTGGTCGAAGAGGCCGGCGGCGGGAAGGGCCGGGAGCGCCCCTGGCGCGCGACCACGATGTTCACCTCCTGGCCCGACGTGGCCGATACGCCCGAGACCGCCGCGGCCTCCGGTTTGCTGAACACCGTGATCGCCGAGCGCTGGTTCGAGTCCCTGACCCGCTGGCTGGAGGCCAAGCCGGGCGAGCCCGCCGAATGGCAGCACGCCGCCCACTTCGGCGACACCATGCTCTACCTCACCTCCGGCGAGCTGATCGGCCTGGCCGAGGAGATACAGGCGATGATGGACCGCTACCTGGACCGGCTGGAGAACCCGGAGCTGCGCCCACCGGGCGCCCGCCGGGTCACCTTCCTCCACCTCGCGTTCCCCGGCGACATCTCCGGCGCCCCGGACGCGGGCAAGCCAGGTGAGGCGGGGCGATGAGCACCACGGCCCTGGATACCGGCCCCGCCCCCAAGCGGCTCAGTTCCCGGATCCCGCCGCTGCTGCGGGAGCGGACGTTCCGGCGCTACTGGAGCGCACAGTCCATCTCCATGTTCGGCGACCAGATCTCTTCCATCGCGCTGCCGCTCACCGCCGTGCTCGTGCTGCACGCGCGGGCAGCCCAGATGGGCCTGCTGACCGCCGCCATCTGGCTGCCGAGCCTGCTGTTCGCGGTGCACGCCGGGATATGGGCGGACCGGTTCGGCCGCCGCCGGGTCATCATGATCGCCGCCGACCTCGGCCGCGCGGTCCTGCTCACCAGCGTCCCCGCCGGCTACGCGCTGCACGTGCTGACCCTGGCCCAGCTGTACGGTGTCGCGTTCGGGGCCGGGACGCTGAGCATCCTGTTCACGGTCAGCGACAGCTCGCTGTCGGTGAAGGTCATGCCGCCGGATCAGTACGTGGAGGGCAACTCGCTGGTCTACGCCAGCCGGGCCTTCTCCTTCGTCGGCGGCCCCAGCCTGGGCGGGCTGCTCGTGCAGTTGTTCACCGCACCGTTCGCGATCGCCGCGGACGCGCTGTCCTTCCTGGGGTCGGCCTTCTTCCTGAGCCGGATCAGGCCCGCCGAGGCACCGCCGGACCGGGGCGGCAAAGGCTCGCTCACCGCCGGGGCCCGTTTCATCAACGGTTCGCAGATTGTACGGGCGTCGCTGCTGTCGGTCTCGGTCATCAACTTCTTCAACTTCGTCTTCTTCGCCCTCCTGGTGCTGTACGCCACCCGGGCGCTGCACGTCCGGCCGGGTGTGCTCGGGCTCGTGCTCGGCGCGGGTGCGGTCGGCGGTGTGATCGGCTCGCTGTCCACCACGAAGCTGGCCGGCCGGATCGGAATCGGCTGGGCCTACACGCTCGGTGCGCTCATGTTCACCGTGCCGGTGGTGTGCTGGCCGCTGGCCGGCGGTCCCAAGCCGCTCGTCCTCGGCCTGCTGTTCCTGGCCGAGTTCCTGACCGGCTTCGGTGTGATGCTGCTCGATATCAGCATCGGCGCGATCTTCGCGGTGGTGATCCCGGACGAGCTGCGGTCCAGGGTCAGCGGCGCCTTCCAGGCCGTCAACTACGGCACCAGGCCCATCGGCGCCCTGGCCGGCGGCACGCTCGGCACGCTCATCGGCCTGCGGCCCACCCTGTGGATCGCCACGGTGGGCGGCGTCATCGGTGCGGCGTCGCTGCTGGCCTCGCCGCTGCCCAGGTTCCGGATGCCGACGGCCGGCGGTTCCGGTTAGACCGGCTGCCTGGTGTGCAGCAGCAGGCGGGACGGCCTGGCCGGGGTGTGCCAGATCTCGTTGTGTGCGATGACGCCCTTGGTCTCGGTCACCATGTCGCCACCGGTTCCCAGGTTCACGTCCACCTTCGGGAAGGCCGACGAGGCGATGTCGAGCCGCAGCCGGTGGCCCGGCTCCAGCCGCACGCACGTGTCCCACATCACGATGCTGACCTCATACACCTTGCCGGGCGTGATGAAGTCCTCGCGGCCGAAGCCGTTCCGGTACCGCAGCCGGACCATGCCGTCGCAGAGCCGTTGCGCGAAGCCGTTCGGGTGCACGTCGATCAGCTTGGCCATGACGTCGGTATCGGCGGCCGAGGTCGCCACGTGCGCGATGAGCCGCACCGGGCCGATGATCTCGGCCGGCTCGGTCAGCGGGTCGCTGGTGTAGACCAGCACATCGCCGCGGGTCTCGACGCCGTGGTAGTCGTCGGGGCCGCCGATCTGGGCGCTGCTGGCCTCGGTGATGAACGGCACCGGCCGGTCCGGGTCGTGCACCCACATGTCGGCGGGCTGGCCGGCGGCCGGCGCCGCCGTGGTCAGCCGCCCGTCACCGTTCAGGCTGTTCGCCGAGCCCTCGCTGGACAGGTACATGGCCGTCTCGGCCACATACGGCGGCGGCCAGCTCGGCTCGTCCCGCCACTCGTTCACCCCCATCACGAAGATCCGGGCCGGAGCGGCCGGCGTCCCGGGCTTGATGCCCTTCACATGCTCGTCGAGGAAGGCCAGCACGGCGGCGTCGAGGTCGATGAGCGCCCGCGGGCCGAAGTCCACCTCGCCGAGCGTGCGGGTGGTGTTGACCTGGTGACCCCACGGGCCCATCAGCAGCCGCTGCCCGGCCCGTCCGGCCGCGACCATCGAGGCGAAGTTCGCCGGGGTGCCGATCTGCTCGTCGTCGTACCAGCCGGAGATGTGCAGCACCGGCAGGTCGATCTCGCCGATCCGGTGCTGGTACCGCACCGGCTCCCACCACTCGTCCAGGGTGCGGTGGATGAGATCCTCCCGCCAGTTCGGTGAGAAGAACCCGGCCGCCTCGTCCATGGCCATCAGCGGCCGGTGCTTGTAGACCTCCATCCAGTCCACGTTCTCCCGGTACTGGGGGACGCGGGCGTCCACCAGCCGGTACCAGTTGATCTGCATGGGCGACGGCAGGCCGGTCGGGTGCTCGACGAACGGGTCGCTCGGCGTGACGATGCACACCATCGCGCGCAGCGCGGGCGGGCGTTCGAGCGCGGTCAGCCACTGGACCCGGCCGAGGTAGCTGCCGCCGTGGGTGGCCACATCCCCGTTGCACCAGTCCTGCGCCGCGGCCCACTCGATGACGTCGAAACCGTCCTTCCCGTCGTTGCGGTACGGCTGGAACTCCCCGTCGGAGTCGCCGCGCCCGCGCACATCGACCGACAGGGTGGCGTAGCCGGCCTTGGCGAACGTCGTGGCGCGTTTCGACTGCGGTTCGCCCGACTTTCCGTACGGCGTCCTGAGCACCACCACGGGGGCCGGGAGCGATTCGGGCAGGGTCAGGTCGGCGGACAGCGTGATGTCGTCCCGCATCGGGATCCGGATGTTGAAGCGCCGCGTGGGTTCTGGCATGACCACCGACATTATCGTGCCCTGCGAGGGCGCCCCCAGCGCATTATCGTGTGGCTGTGGACGAGCTACCCGAGGCGGCGCCGGTGGCGCACGAGGAACGCCTGCACGGCGGCGGGCTGCGCGGTGTCATCACCGACTGGGGCGGTGTGCTGACCAACCCGATCGCCGACACCGTCAATGCCTGGCTCGAAGCCGATCTCATCGACAAGCGCAGCTATGCCGCCGTCATGCGCCCCTGGCTGAGCCAGGCCTACGAGGGCGATCCCGGGGGCAACCCGGTCCACCTGCTCGAGAGCGGCCTGGGCGAGCCGGCCGAATTCGAGCAGCAGCTCGCCGCCCGGCTGATCCGCACCGACGGGGCTCCGGTGCCGGCCGAGGGCCTGCTCGACCGGATGTTCGCCGGCAGTGAGCCCATCCCCGCCATGTACGACCTGATGCGCACACTGCGCGGAGCCGGCATCCGGACCTGCCTGCTGTCCAACTCCTGGGGGAACAACGACTACCCGCGCGAGGTCTTCCCCGAGCTGTTCGACGCCTGGGTAATCTCGGCCGAAGTCGGCATGCGCAAACCCGAGGAGGAGATCTTCCGGCACGCCGCCGCCCAGCTCGGCCTCACCCCCCGGCAGTGCGTCTTCATCGACGACGTCAAGGCGAACGTCGACGCCGCGACCGCCCTGGGCATGGCCGGCGTGCACCACAGCGACCCCATAGCCACCACCGCACGCCTGGCCGGCCTGCTCAACCTCCCCCTGAAGGGCTGACGGCACCGGAGCCAATCGTGAACCTCGCGCACGCCGGGCCGCCGAACGGCTAGCGTAGGCGGGCATGGCGGACTACCCGCGCCCGTCCAGCCCTGGGCGCAGCGCGAACATGCGGGCCATTCGCCGGACCGACACAAAGCCGGAGGTCCTGCTGCGCCAGGCCCTGCACAAGCTGGGCTACCGGTACCGCAAGGACTACCGGCTCGACCTGGACACCGGCCAGCGGGTCCGGCCGGACATCGCGTTCACCGCGCGCCGGGTCGCCGTCTTCGTGGACGGCTGCTTCTGGCATGCCTGCCCGGAACACGGCAGGAACCCCGCGGTCAACGACTGGTACTGGGCGCCCAAGCTGCGCAGGACCGTGGAGCGCGACCGCGCGGCGGACGAGATGCTGACGACGGCCGGCTGGAGCGTGGTCCGCGTCTGGGAACACGAGAGCCTGGAGGCCGCCGTGGCGGCAGTCGTCGCGGCGGTCGGTCCACGCGGCCTGGCGGCAGCGCACCCGCAACGTCTGAACGGAACCTAGACATGCGCATCTACCTGGCATCGACGATGCCGGCACTTGCCACGGCGTTGCGGTCGGGGGAGATCGGTCCGCCGCCGCTGGCCGCGTTCGCGGTCACGCCCGCGCTGCGCGAGTGGTACGCGAGCGGCGATCAGGAGGAGCTGGAGTATGCGGCGATGAGCGTGGCCGCCCGCGCCTCACTGCGATTGCTCTCGGTCGACGCACAGGCGGCGCCCCGCCGGGTCACCCTGGCCGCCGACGTCCCCGACGAGCAGGTCAGCCCGGCCGGCTACGCCGACGAGCCCGCCGCTGTGCTGGTCAGGGCCGCCGTTCCGGTCGCCAGGCTGGCCTGCGCGCACATCGACGACCCGGCCGCCGCCGTGGACGTCCGGGCCGCCGTGGCCGCCCTCCCCGCCGCCGACCAGGGCGACGACGGCGCCAAGTTCATCGTGGACGGCGCCGAGGGGAATGAGCTGCTCTGGTATGCCGTCCAGGAGTTGCCCTACTTGTTCGACTGATCCCGGAGCCTGCCGTCGCCCCGTGCGGGCCGTGCGACGATGGGGTATTGCCGCCGAAGATGCCGGATAGCACCCAGGAGAATGTCATGGATGCCGTGACCAACGTGCCCGTACCCGCCAACGAGCCCGTCAGGCAGTACCCACCGGGCAGCCACGACCGGGCGGTGCTGGAGAGCAAGATCAAGGAGCTCGCCAGCGGGCGGACCGAGCTGACCATGACCATCGGCGGGCAGCAGCGGATGGGCACCGGGCAGCTCATCGATGTGGTCCAGCCGCACAACCACCGCCATGTCCTCGGCCAGCTCGGCAACGCGACCGACGAGGATGTCGCCGCCGCCATCGACGCGGCCGCCGAGGCCGCCCCCGGCTGGCGCGCCCTGTCCTTCGACGACCGGGCGGCGATCCTGCTCAAGGCCGCCGACCTGCTCGCCGGCCCGTGGCGCTCCACCGTCAACGCGGCGACGATCCTCGGCCAGTCCAAGTCACCGTTCCAGGCCGAGATCGACGCGGCCTGCGAGCTCATCGACTTCTGGCGGTTCAACGTCCACTACGCCCGCCGCCTGCTGGCCGAGCAGCCCGAGTCCTCCGCGGGCGTCTGGAACCGGATGGAGTACCGCCCGCTCGAAGGCTTCGTGCTGGCGATCACGCCGTTCAACTTCACCTCGATCGCCGGGAACCTGCCGACCGCACCGGCGCTGCTCGGCAACACGGTCGTCTGGAAGCCCTCGCACACCCAGCAACTGTCCGCCCACTTCATCATGCGGGCACTTGAAGCCGCCGGCCTGCCGCCCGGAGTGATCAACATGGTCACCGGCCACGGCCAGTCGCTGTCCGGCGTCGCGCTGCCGCACCCGGACCTGGCCGGCATCCACTTCACCGGCTCCACCCAGACCTTCCAGCACCTGTGGCGCACGATCGGCGAGAACATCGCCGGATACCGCAGCTATCCACGGCTGGTCGGTGAGACCGGCGGCAAGGACTTCGTCATCGCCCACCCCTCCGCCGACCACGACGTCCTGCTCACCGCCCTCGTCCGCGGCGCCTTCGAATACCAGGGCCAGAAGTGCTCGGCCGCCTCCCGCTGCTACATCCCCCGGTCCATCTGGTCCCGGGTCCGCGACGACTTCATCGGCCAGGTCGAATCGCTCACCATGGGCGACGTATCCGCCGACCTGTCCCTGTTCATGGGTGCCGTCATCGACGACCGCGCGTTCAGCAAGCACGCCGCCGCCCTGCAGCGCGCCGCCAGCGCCGAGTCCGTCCGGGTCCTCGCCGGCGGCCGGGCCGACGACAGCGAGGGTTACTTCGTCCAGCCCACCGTCCTCGAATGCGCCGACCCGGCCAACGAGATCTTCACCACCGAGTACTTCGGCCCCATCCTCGCCGTGCACGTCTACGACGACGCCAGCTACTCCAGCATGCTCACCCAGGCCGCCGGCGTGGCCAGCTACGCACTGACCGGCTCGATCATCGCCCAGGACCGTGCGGCCATCGCCGACGCGACCGAAGTCCTCCGGTTCGCCGCGGGCAACTTCTACATCAACGACAAGCCCACCGGCGCCGTGGTCGGGCAGCAGCCGTTCGGCGGCGCCAGGGCCAGCGGCACCAACGACAAGGCAGGATCGATCTTCAACCTGATCCGCTGGGTGAACGCCAGGACGATCAAGGAGACCTTCGTACCACCGGCCGACTACCACTACCCGCACATGGGCTGAACTTCAGACACCTGAGCAGCGCGGGGGCACGTGCCCCCGCGCTGCTTAAGAGTTGTCGATTGAGGCGGTCACCCGGCCGGGGTGATCGCGATGAGCCCGGGGAAGTGGCCGAGCTTGATGGGCTTTCCCGCGGTGTTGGTGGCGATCGTGATCGGCGTCACCCCTCTTTGCCACGAGTCGCTGACGTAGGCGGTCTTCCCGTCCGGCGTGATCGCGATCTCCGTCGGCCGGCGCCCTACCGGGATCGGCTTTCCCACGGTGTTGGTGGCGATCGTGATCGGCGTCACATTGCGGGACTTAAGGTTGGTGACGTGCCGGCGATCGCCGGGAACTGAACTTTCCTCACCGAAGACGGCGGTGCCGGGATTTCGGTTACCTGGATCCAGAATCCTGGAAGTCGCAGCCGATCCGTTGCCAACCGGAACCGGCCGGACGAGACCAAAACGAAACCTGCCGATCTGGGACTGGTGCCTGAAGCACCTGCGTGGGCGCATACGCTGGCCCAGGCAAGGGGAACCGATGTACGCGCGGCCGGTGCCAGGGCCGCGCGCGGGCAATCGGGAGCGGCGCCACGTCATGCACGACCGATCCACGCCTGACCCATATGAAGGCCAGCATCCGCCCGGCGGCCAGTACCCGCCGGGCCGGTCAGACGACCACCCAACGGACGAGCATTACTCGCTGGGCGGCCTGCGCTCGCTGCGCGGCCAGTACCAGGCGGAAGGCCAGCATCCGCCGGGCCGCCAGTACCCACCCGGCAGCAGCCAGGACCCGTTGGACAGCTACTACCGGCCACAACGTGAGGACCCGCCAGGCCGGTACCACACCTCGGGCGAGTATGACGGCCGTGGTCGCGGTGGTGGGCGGCGCGGTGGTGGGCGGCGCGGTGGGAGCCGGCGGCGCACGATCGCGATCGTCGTCGCTGTCGTCCTGGTGGCCGGCGCCGGCGCCGGGGCGGGCGCCTACTTCCTGCTGCGCACGCACGGCAGCCCGCAGCAGACCGCGAGCACGTACCTGGCAGCCTGGCAGCGCGGTGACTACCCGGCCATGGACAAGGTGAGCGTGGGCGTGCCGAGCGGCGGGGTGGCCGGGCCGCTGAAGCAGGTGGCGGCGGAGGCCGGCATCCGCCGCATCCGTCTGTCGCTGGGTGCGGTGAGCAGCGCGGGCGGAGCCACCCAGGCGTCGTTCACGGCCACGGCCGACCTGATCAGCGGGCATGTCTGGACCTATCGTGGCAGTCTGGCGCTGGTACGGCGTAACCGCCAGTGGTGGGTGAACTGGAGCCCGGCCGCCATCTACCCGGGGTTGCGGGCCGGTGAGCGGTTCACGCTCAGCGCCGCCTGGCCTGCCAGGGCCTCCATTTTGTCGGCGGACGGGGCCGTGCTCAGCTCGCCGCAGGTGCAGGCCGAGTCCGGGTCGATCTCGCTGCTGACCGGCGAGGTGGTGCGGGCCACCGCCAAGCAGGCCAAGGCGCTCGGGGAGCCATACGCCGCCGGTGACCTGATCGGCGAGGGCGGGATCGAGCAGACTTATCAGGCACAACTGGCCGGGCGGCCGTCGCTGACCATCCGGATCCAGGGGCCGGGCAAGCGGATCGACGCGACGGCGGCCAAGTTCGCCGCCGTCCCGGGCACGCCCGTCCATACCAGCCTCGACATGCACGACCAGCTCGCCGCGTCGCGGGCGGTGTCGTCCGCGCACACATCCAAGCCGGTGGACATGGTGGCCATCCAGCCGTCCACCGGCCGGATACTGGCCGTGGTGGAGCGCCCCGGCGGGTTCGACCGGGCGCTGGAAGGGATCTTCCCACCCGGGTCGACCTTCAAGATCGTGACCGGGTCCGCCCTGGCTGGGAAGGGCATGACCCCGTCCAGCGCGGTGCAGTGCCCCAGCCAGGTGACAATCGACGGCCGGGTGTTCCACAACGACAACAACGAACAGCTCGGCTCGACCAGCCTGCTGAACGCCTTCGCCATCTCGTGCAACACCACGTTCGCCCTGCTCGCCACCCAGCGCCTTGACGGTCCCGCGCTTGCCTCCATGGCCACGACCTTCGGCTACAACGCCCAGCCCGCGCTCGGCATCCCGGCTGTGCTCGGCAAGTTCAGCACGCCGCACACTCAGGTCGACCTGGCCGCCGACGCCTTCGGCCAGGGGACCGACCTGGTCAACCCGCTCAGCCAGGCGGCCGAGGCGGCGGCCATCGACGCCGGTACCTGGCGGCCGCCGGTTCTGGTCACCAGCCCCGCGCCGCGGCAGACGGCCAGCCCGCACGCCATTGCGGCCGGCATCCTGGACACGCTGCGGCCGATGATGCAGGCGGTGGTCACCAGGGGCACCGCGGCCTCGGTCGGCTTCCCGCCCGGTGTCTACGGCAAGACGGGAACGGCCGAGTACGGTTCGGGTCCCAACCCGCCCGCGCACGGCTGGTTCATCGGTTACCGGGGTGACGTGGCGTTCGCGGTGCTGGTCGAGGGCGGTGGCTTCGGTGCCAACAGCGCCGGGCCGATCGCCAACGCGTTCCTGCGCGGACTGTGAGGCCGCATCCGCGGCCGGTCACAGTCTCACGGATGCGGCCTGGAAGCGCCGTCTAGGGCTGGACCTCGAAGGTCACTGGCAGGACGGCGGTTATCGCGTTGGAGCTGTGCGGTGCCGGGATGAAGTCCATCTCACCGTTCCCCGAGCACGGCAGGGTAATGGTGGTTGGCAGGTCCTGCGGCACGAAGTAGCTGGTGAATTTCAGGATCACGTTCGCCGGGGAAACCGGGCCGGCCGTCGCCCCGATGCTGTCGCCGTCGGTGCCGGTATAGCCGACGTCTTGCGTGCTCACCGGGGACGTGGTCTGCACCTCGACTGGCTGGCCGCCGAGCGGGTGGCCGGTCGTGGCCCCCGGCGTGCAGGACGTCAAGGACATGAAGATGATCGCCTGGCCTGGTGGGTGGTTGTCGACCAGGCCCTTGAAGTACTGGTCATGGCCGATCGGGATGGGATCCCGGGCCGGGCGCACAGTGGCCCCGGCGGGGGAGGCGGCGGCGAGCGCTAAGGCGGCCGCGACCAGGGACAGGAAAGAGCGAGCGGGTGTGCCGAGCATGTGAACCTCCGATGTTCAGGTGCCGGTATCACTGTCCGGGCTCATCCTGATCTGCTCTGGAGACTTATTCAAAACCGGCCAGCGGCCTTGCCACCAGGCTTGTGAGCTGCGGCAGCTGGCTGATCACCCGGAGGTTCTGAATAAGCCTCCTGGTCGCGCCATGCCGGTTTGGCATTACCGCGGTGCCAGCCCGGATAGCGTTGACCCCGCCCGTTCGTGTCTTTGCCAGCGCCGGAGGCCCGCCATTCACCGCCTCGTCCTGTGGAACATCGATCTGACCCTGGTTGACGTCGGGCAGGTCACGCGCGACGCCTGTGCCGAAGCGTTCCGGCAGGTCACCGGGCGCCCACTGGTACGGCTGCCGCAGACGGCCGGCCGGACCGACTCGGAGATGTTCTTCGACGCGCTGGCCCTGAACTCGGCGGAGCCGGTCAACCCCGATGACGCGCAGCGCCTGCTCGCCGACTACACCGAGGCGCTGGCCACGGCGTTCGGCCAGCGGGCCGGCCAGCTGACGCAGAAGGGCCGGATGCTGCCCGGCGCCAGGGAGGCGCTGGTCGCGGTGGGCCGCCTGCCCGGTGTGGTGCAGACCGTGCTCACCGGGACGATCAAACCCAACGCGATCACCAAGTTGCGTGCCTTCGGCCTGGACACGCTGGTCGACTTCACGATCGGCGGCTACGGTTCCGAGGTCTACCCGAAGGGGACGCTGCTGCAGGTGGCCCGGTCCCGCGCGGCGCAGGCGCGGCGGGTCACCTTCAGCGAACCGGCCACCGTCTACATCGGCGATTCGCCCCGGGACGTGGAGGCCGCACGGATCGGCGGCGCCCGGTCGATCGCGGTGGCCAGCGGCCGGGCCGCCCATTCCGAGCTGGCCACGGCTGGCGCGGACGCCGTGCTGGACGGACTGGCCGACACGGAGGCCGTTGTGCGCGCCATCGACATCCTGACCAGGCCGGAACGCGCCGTCAAATAATTAGCCGTCAAATAATTACCGGCAGCACGAATCAGCGGCGGCGTGCCGTCTGAGCATCGCTCTTTGACGGAGCCAGGTCTCGACCAGGTCACGGAACTGTTAGGACAGCCGGGATCCACCCACCGCTTCAGGCCCTGGTAGATGTGCCGAGTTATCCTTGGGGGCACCGTGACATCACCACAAAGGCGTGGTGCGGCCATGCCGGCGCCCGGCAACGGGCCGCGGCAGCCCGGGCCGCCGCAGCCAGCCCAGGGATCCCCGCCGGATCAGGACACGCGGCCAGGCCGCGGCGATCCCGCGGCCGATGGACAGTCCGCACAGACAGACGGGCGAGCCAGGTCCCGCAGCTTCGGCGAAGAGGGTGGCCGGCTCACCTACAGCAGCTACCTGCGTCTTCCCGAGCTGCTCAGCCAGCAGATCCCGCAGGCCGAGCCGCCCGCCCACGACGAGTTGCTGTTCATCACCGTCCACCAGGTCTACGAGCTGTGGTTCAAGCAACTGCTGAACGAGATCGGCGCGGCCAGGGACGAGATGCTGGCGGGCCGGCCGTGGCAGGCCAGGCACCTGCTGCGCCGGGTACACGCGATCGAGCGGCTGCTCGTCGCCCAGGTCGAGATCCTGGAGACGATGACTCCGCAGGACTTCCTCGACTTCCGGTCCACGCTCGCGCCGGCCAGCGGCTTCCAGTCGGTCCAGTTCCGTGAGCTGGAGTTCCTCTCCGGCGCCAAGGATCCCGGCTACCTGGCCCGGTTCCGTGTGCTCTCCGAGGCGGAGCAGGGGCGGCTCACCGCCCGGCTGGCCGAGCCGTCGCTGTGGGACGGGTTCGTGGACCTGCTGCGGGCGCGCGGCCTGCCCACCGGCGACGACGAGCAGCTCATTTCCTCGCTGCTGGTCATCGCCAGGGGACGAGCCGAGCACGATGACCTGTGGCAGCTCTCCGAAGACCTCCTTACCCACGACGAGCTGGCAGCCCTGTGGCGGGCGCGCCATGTGGCGATGGTGGAACGGCAGATCGGCACGAAGTCCGGCACCGGGGGGTCGTCCGGCGCGCCTTACCTGAGGCGCCGGCTGGCCTTGCATTATTACCCGTTGCTCTGGGAACTACGTGACTGGCTATAGGTGCGAAAAGGTCAGCTAACAGGTGCAAACCGACCGGCTGCCGGACGTGGCCGGGCCGACCCAGCGAGGGAGCAGGCGGTGGAACCGACAGTGGTGGTGGGCTCGGACGAGCAGCGGGAAGCGCTGCTGAAGTCGGCCGCGGCCCGGGTGGCCGAACTGCTCCGCGATGACATCCCCGGCCTTGGTGATCCGCTCAGTTACCTGCACATCTACTACCGGCACGTCGCGGCCGAGGACCTGGCCGCCATCGGCCCGGACCAGGCTGCCGCGGTAGCCGCCGAGCACGCCAGGCTCGGCGCGAACCGGCCGCAGGGCCGGCCCCTGGTCTGCGTCCGGGTCCCGGCCGAGCCGTCCGGCGGTGACCATGTCGCCTTCGACCCGGACCGCGCGGTGGTGGACATCGTCACCGACGACATGCCGTTCCTGGTCGACTCGGTGACGATGGGCCTGGACCGCTACCACCTCGAACTCAGCCTGATCGTGCATCCCCAGCTCCGGGTGAGCAGGGATGTCGCCGGCGCGCTGCGCAAGGTGTTCGGCCCGCTGGAGGACCGCTACGGCGACAACGGCGAGATCAACGAATCCTGGATACACATCGAGGTCTCCAAGCCGTCCGGCGATCTCAGCAAGGAGAAGCTGGAGACCAAGCTGCGCGGTATTCTCGACGACGTCCGGGTCGCGGTGGAGGACCACCCGCGGATGCGCTCGGCCGCCGAGCGGCTGGCCGATCAGCTCGCCGATGAGATGCGGAACGAGACGGCCCACGGAGTCAACCGGCTGGGCCGCGACCCGCAGCCCACCGCGGCGGGCGACGTCAGCACCGAAGAGGCCGAGGCGCTGCTGCGCTGGCTGGCCGACGGGCACTTCACCTTCCTCGGCTACCGCGAATACGACCTGGTGGACGGCCCCGAGGGCATGGCACTGCGCGCGGTCCCCGGCACCGGCCTGGGCATCTTGCGGCACGACCGTCCCGGATCGGACGCGTTCGCCGCCCTGCCGCCCGAGGTACGGGCCAAGGCCACCGAGCCGGTGCGGCTGGTGCTCACCAAGGCGAACTCCCGGTCCACCGTGCACCGCTCCAGCTACCTCGACTACGTGGCGGTCAAGAAGTTCGACGGGACCACCGTGGTCGGCGAGTACCGGTTCCTCGGCCTCTACACCTACGTCGCATACACCGAGAGCATCACCCGGATACCGGTGCTGCGGCAGAAGCTGACCGACGTGCTGGAGGCGGCCGGCATCGCCGCCGACAGCCACGACGGCAAGGATCTGACCGAGATCCTCGAGACCTACCCGAGGGAGGAACTGTTCCAGACTTCGGTGGCCGAGCTGACCCCGATCACCCTGGGTGTGCTGCGGCTGCGCGAGCGCAAGCAGACCCGGCTGTTCCTGCGCAAGGACCCCTACGGCCGGTACATGTCCTGCCTGCTCTACATGCCGAGGGACCGGTGGAACACCAAGGTGCGGCACCGTACCCAGGAAATCCTGATGGCGGCGCTGAACGGCGTCTCCGCCGACTACAGCGCCATGATCGGCGAATCGGTGCTGGCCAGGCTGCAGGTGGTCATCCGCGGCGAGCGGGGCCGTCCGATGCCCGACGTGGACGCGGCCGAGCTGGAGCAGAAGCTGATCGCCGCCGTCCGCACCTGGGACGACGACCTGCTGGAGGAAGCCACCCGTTCGCTCGGCGGGCGGGAGGGCCGGGCGCTGGTCGCCACCTTCGGCGACGTGATACCCGAGACGTACAAGGCGGACATGCCCGCGGTGGACGCGATGGCCGACCTGTGCCGGATCAAGGCGCTGCGCAAGGCCGGCGACCAGGTCGCGGTCGAGCTGTACCAGAGCAGCGGCCATCAGCACCCAGCCGTGGTCACCGATGGTGACCAGGGCACCCCGCCGCAGGCCTGGCGGCTGAAGATCTACCGCGCGCAGAGCCCGATCACGCTGTCCCATGTGCTGCCCCAGCTCCAGCACATGGGAGTCGAGGTGGTGGACGAGCATCCATACGAGTTCGTGAGCGAGGACGACGGCGGCCCGGCGCCGTTCTGGATCTATGACTTCGGCGTGCGCAGCACCGCCTCGGTGAGCCCCAAGCCCCGGGTCAAGGAGCAGTTCGAGGATGCCCTGCTCGCGCTGTGGGGCGGGCTGGTCGAAGACGACAACTTCAACTCGCTGGTGCTGGCCGCCGAGCTGACCTGGCGGCAGGCGGTCGTGCTGCGCGCCTACGCCAGGTACCTGCGGCAGACCGGCATCACGTTCAGCCAGGACTACATCGAGCGGGTGCTGCGCTCGAACGTCACCGTGACCAGGCTGCTGGTGCGGTTGTTCGAGTCGCGGTTCGACCCGCAGCGGTCGGCCGGCGAGGCCGAGCGCAGCGAGGCGATCGTCGAGGAAATCCGCGGCGAGCTCGACGAGGTGGCCAGCCTGGACCAGGACCGCATCCTGCGCGCCTATCTGGCCCTGATCATGGCCACCCTGCGCACCAACTACTACCAGCGCAACGGCGGCCCGGCCGGTGGTGCAGGCTCTGCCGTCGCCCAGCCGCGGGCACCGTACCTGGCGCTGAAGATGGATCCGGGCCAGGTGCCCGACCTGCCCGCGCCCAGGCCGCAGTTCGAGCTGTTCGCCTACTCACCCCGGTTCGAGGCGATCCACCTGCGGTTCGGCCGGGTGGCCAGGGGCGGGATCCGCTGGTCGGACCGGGAGGAAGACTTCCGCACCGAAGTACTCGGCCTGGTCAAGGCGCAGGACGTGAAGAACTCGGTCATCGTGCCCGCCGGCGCCAAGGGCGCCTTCGTCTGCAAGCAGCTGCCCGACCCCGCGGACCGGGCCGCCTACGCCGAAGAGGGCCTGGCCTGCTACCGCATGTTCATCAGCGCCATGCTGGACATCACCGACAACCGGGGCGGCGAGCAGGTGGTGCCGCCCCCCGACGTGGTCAGGCACGACGGCGACGACCCCTACCTGGTGGTGGCGGCGGACAAGGGCACCGCGACGTTCTCCGACGTGGCCAACGGTATCTCGGCCAAGTACGGCTTCTGGCTCGGCGACGCGTTCGCGTCCGGCGGTTCCGTCGGTTACGACCACAAGAAGATGGGCATCACCGCGCGCGGTGCGTGGGAATCGGTGCGCTACCACTTCCGTGCGCTCGGCCTCGACGTGGACTCCGACGAATTCACCGTGGCCGGGATCGGCGACATGTCGGGCGACGTGTTCGGCAATGGGATGCTGCTGTCCAGGAAGATCAAGCTGGTGGCGGCCTTCGACCACCGGCATGTCTTCCTCGACCCCGATCCCGGCCCGGCGGCCAGCTTCGCCGAGCGGCAGCGGCTGTTCGCCCTGCCGCGGTCGAGCTGGGCCGACTACGACAGCTCGCTGATCTCGGCCGGCGGCGGCGTCTGGCCGCGCACGGCCAAGTCCGTGCCCATCTCGCCGCAGGTCCGCACGCTGCTCGACCTCGATGACAACGTGCTGACGCTCACCCCGGGCCAGCTCATCTCGGCGGTCCTCGCCGCGCCGGTGGACCTGCTGTGGAACGGCGGGATCGGCACCTACGTCAAGGCCTCGACGGAGACGCACGCCTCGGTCGGCGACCGGTCCAACGACGCGATCAGGATCGACGCGCCGCAGCTTCGCGCCAAGGTCGTCGGCGAGGGCGGGAACCTCGGCCTGACCCAGGCCGGCCGGATCGAGTTCGCCCGCCGGGGCGGGCTGATCAACACCGACTTCATCGACAACAGCGCCGGCGTGGACACCTCCGACCACGAGGTCAACATCAAGGTCCTGCTGGGCCGGTCGATCCACGACGGCCAGCTCACCATGGAGCAGCGCGACCGGCTGCTGCACGAGATGACGGACGAGGTCGCCGCGCTGGTCCTGCCGCACAACTACGACCAGAACGTGGTGCTCGCCGCCGCCCGCGCGCAGGCGTCCTCGATGCTCCATGTGCACGCCCGGCTGCTGCGCAAGCTGGAGCGGGACGGGAAACTGCGGCGCAGGCTCGAAGTCCTGCCCGGCGACAAGGAGATCGCCGAGCGCCGGGCCGCCGGTGAGGGCCTGACCAGCCCCGAGTTCGCCGTGCTGCTCGCCCGCACCAAGATCGACGCGGCCAAGGAGGTGCTGAACTCCGAGCTGCCCGACGACTCCTACCTGCACGGGGCGCTGGTCAAGTACTTCCCCGAGCCGCTGCGCGAGGGTCACGAGCGGCAGATGGCCGTCCACCCGCTGCGCCGGGAGATCATCACCACGGTCGTCGTCAACGACATGATCGACAAGTCCGGCATCACGTTCTGGTTCCGGCTGAACGAGGAGACCGGCGCCTCGGGCCCGGACATCACCCGCGCCTGGCTGGTCGCCAGGGAGGTCTTCGGGATGCCGGCCGTGTGGGAGCAGATCCAGCGGCTGGACGGCCTGGTGGACGTGAACATGCAGATCACGCTGCTGCTCGAGGGCCGCAAGCTGACCGAGCGGGCGGCCCGCTGGCTGCTGCACAACAGGCGGTCGCCGTTCGGGATCCAGGACACCATCGACTTCTTCGCCGATGGTGTGCTCGCCGTCGGCTCTGGCCTGCCCAAGCTGCTCACCGGGACCGACCTGGCCGGGTTCATGGACCGGCGGGAAGAGTATGTGTCCGGCGGCGTGCCGGCCAGCCTGGCCGACCGGGCCGCGGCGATGGTGCCGGCCTACTCCACCTTCGACATCGTCGAAATCTCCAAGGCCACCGGGCGTGGCGTGGAGGAAACCGCCGAGGTCTACTTCGACCTGGCCGACCGGCTGCAGATCACCCAGCTCCGCGACCGGATCACCGCGCTGCCGCGCGACGACCGGTGGAACACCGCCGCCAGGGCGGCGCTGCGCGACGACCTGTACGCCGCGCACGCGGCGCTGGCCGGCGACGTGCTGGAGGTGGCCGGGGGCGGCTCTCCGGAGGAGCGGCTGGCCCGGTGGGCACAGCGCAACGAGGCATCGGTCGCCCGGGCCACCCAGACGCTCACCGAGATCTGGGAGAGCGACCGGTTCACCATGGCCACCCTGTCGGTGGCGGTGCGGGCCATCCGGTCGCTGGTGCAGGGCAGCCGGCTGCCAGAATGAGGTTCATGACGACCTGGTCCCGGCACTGCCGCAGGGTAATGGTGGTATCACGCCTGGTAAGGCTGCCCCAAAGACGTGCCGGGCTCGCGTAGGCTTTCCGCATGGCAGCCACCGACCCCACGGAGGAGATCAAGGAACTATCCTCCAAGCTGACCGGCGTAGAAGTCGTCCTTGACCTGGACGCGCTGCGGCGGGAAGCGGATGGGCTGCGCCAGACGGCCTTGAGCCCGAACCTCTGGGACGATACGGAGAAGGGCCAGGCGGTGACCCGCAGGCTGGCTTATCTGGAGGGTGAGATCTCCCGGGTCGAGGGCTTGCGCCGCCGGCTCGAGGACACCCAGGTGATGTTCGAGCTCGCCGAGGGCGAGAATGACGAGGGCTACCGGGAAGAGGCCACGCGCGAGCTCGCGGCGCTGCGGACCGAGATCAACCAGCTCGAGGTCCGCACGCTGCTGTCCGGCGAGTACGACTCCCGCGAAGCCCTGATCACGATCAACTCACAGGCCGGCGGCGCGGACGCCGCCGACTTCGCCCAGAACCTGCAGCGCATGTACCTGCGCTGGGCCGAGCGGCACGGGTACCCGACCGAGATTTATGACACGTCCTACGCCGAAGAGGCCGGCATCAAGTCGACCACCTTCGCGGTCAAGGTGCCCTATGCCTACGGCTGGCTGCGCGGTGAGCACGGCACCCACCGGATGGTCCGCATCTCCAAGTACGACAACCAGGGCCGCAGGCAGACCTCGTTCGCCGGGGTGGATGTGGTGCCGGTCGTGCAGACCGCCGACCACATCGAGATCAACGAGGACGAGATCAGGGTCGACGTCTACCGGTCCAGCGGACCCGGCGGCCAGGGCGTCAACACCACCGACTCGGCGGTCCGGATCACCCACCTGCCCACCGGGATCGTGGTCTCCTGCCAGAACGAACGGAGCCAGCTGCAGAACCGGGCCACGGCGATGTCGGTCCTGCAGGCCAAGCTGCTCGAACGCAAGCGCCAGGAAGACGCCGCCAAGCTCTCCGAATTGCGCGGCGAGGTCACCAGCAGCTGGGGCACCCAGATCCGCAACTACGTCCTCTACCCGTACCAGAACGTCAAGGACGTCCGGACGAACGTGGAGAACAGCAACACCGTGGCCGTCCTGGACGGCGAGATCGACGACTTCATCGAGGCAGAGATCCGCTACATGCGGCAACACGGCCTGTAGGGGATAATTCTGCTCACTGGCCCACGGCCAGTTTCGCCGTCGGGGCAGCCAACCCTGCTCGCTGTCCTTCGGTCAGCTTCGCCGCAGCCCGCAGTGTTTGCCCGGGGGGCCGAGCCCCCCGGACCCCCACAACCGGGGCTGGGGCCGGTAGGGCGGTTGACGGTGGGGCGTCCCCGGACTGCCACAACCGGGGCTGGGGCCGGTAGGGCGGTTGACGGTGGGG
>Ga0070733_10000438_pt1 | contig 34027 bp, 38 predicted proteins | sample Coa_R1_9_FD_66450 | JGI IMG/M metagenome (GOLD analysis project Ga0070733, IMG submission 66450) | Surface soil microbial communities from Centralia Pennsylvania, which are recovering from an underground coalmine fire - Coalmine... | ecosystem: Environmental > Terrestrial > Soil > Unclassified ...
CGGCGTCGGCCCGGTCTTGTCGATCACAATGATGCGCGTCGCGAAGTTCGTTCCGTACTTCTGGTATTCCTTCCCGTTCACGCGAATGTTGGCGCGTACGTTGTAGCGCTGGGCTACCTTCTGGAACCAACGCTCGGAATCGCCGCCGATGAGACTCGCGCCGCCGTTCGCGTCATTCGCCCGGCCGCCGCCCAGGATCGCGACTAACCGCCCGCCGGGGGCTAACCGCTGCAGCGCGCTATCGACGTGGTTGTAGCCGTACTTGTTATTGTTCGCCGCTTCGTGCGATTTGATGGCGCTCGCCGAAAACGGCGGGTTCATCAGGATGACTGTGGGCTTGATCGCCAGATCGAGCAGCGAATTGATGATCTCGCCGTCATGCTGCGTGGCCTGGCCGAAGCCCGCAGCTTCGAGCATGGCAACGCGCCGGTCGGCGATCTCGTTGACGTAGACCTTGGCGCCGATGCCCTTCGCCCACATGGCGAGCCCGCCATTGCCGGCCGAGGGTTCGAGCACGACGTCGGCCGGGGAGAGCGCTGCCGCTTTGGCCGCCACGAAAGCCTCGGTGGGCGGCGTCGAGAACTGCTGATTGTCGATCTGTTCCTGGGTGCGCGTGGCTTGCGAGGGAACCAGCGTCATCAACTGCCGCAAGTGCGCGAGCGCCTGGATGGGTGCCATCGCCATCAACGCGCCGGCGCGGGTCTGCGTCCCGTTTGAGCCGGGCAGTTCCGATAGTAGGAACTTGTTAATGCCCGCTTCCAGTGCGTCGAATGCGTCCTTGGGAGTCCATTCGCCCGAGGTGCGCGAGCCGCCGAAGTACTTTTCAGCGAGTTTGTTGAACTCGGTGACATTGCCGAGCGCTTCGCCGTTGCGGAGCTTCTGATAGACCGCTTCGACGAGCGCGGGCGCTCCCCCTCCCCCGGCCGGGGCGGGGGCGGGGGCGGGGGGCGCTGCGAGGCCTAAGCGCTGGGCGACTTTCGCGGCGATGCGGTGGACCTGGTTGAGGATGGCGTCGACGGGGAAATTGACCGTTTGGGCGACGTCGTCCAGAATATCGCCCACATCGGCGCGCATCTTCTCGGCCCAAGGCTCGAATTCGACGTGGCCCGCGAGCATGTGCTCGGCGCCGATCCTCGCGAGATCGATCAGTGTGTCTTTATCGACCGCGCCAGGCTGCGGCGGTCCCGGCGAGAGCGAGAGCAGCGGGCCATTGCCTTTCGCTGCGTTGCGCTGGGCGATCTTATCGCGCAGCCGTTTGCGGGCAGCGTCGGCTTCATCGGAGGCCGCGTTACGTGGGGCCGCGGCGGGAGGCGCGGGCTTCGGAGCGGGCGTGGAGCTGATGTGCTGCGCTACGCCTTTACCCTTTGGCGCTATTCGGAGGTGCGTCTCGCCCCCTCCGGTTACGAAGCGATCAATAACACCGCGCCGCAGTAACTCCTGCAGCGCACCATGAAGCGTCTCACGGCTGAAGGTTGGATCGTGGAGGAACGCATCGCCGGCCGCGTCTACATCAGAGAGATGCCCGGGCCTCACCAGGTCAAGGACTCTTTCCTCGGCCTTGTTTCTTTCAGGCGGCCGAGGCGCGGGGGGCTCCGGCGCTTTCTCGATAGGTACAGCGCGGTACTTGTCTTTGTCGAAGCGCCAGTTGGGCGCCTTGTCGGAGGGCTCGACCTTGTAGTCGTCCATCGCCATCCAACGCGAGCGCAGTTCCTTCGCGGCGTCGGTCGCTTCCTCTTCGGTAGCGAATACCTGAGCATTCGGCGATGACCACTTATTCTCACCGTGAGCCTTGACGATGAAGTGGAAGCCGGTTTGCGGCGCTGGCGGCGCGGGCGAGGCCTCCTCTTTCGGCTCGCCCAGGATTGCGTGCAATTGCATCCGGACGGCTTGCATCGCCATCACGGAAAGATCCGGCCAGAGTCCATCCTTCCCGTCGCCGTGCGTGCCTGGATTGGGCTTGTTGCCGAGCAGGTAGTCCCTGTAGGCTACGGCGTACATGCGCTTTTCCGTGTTCTTAATACCGCGGACGTAGTCCTCGCTATGGCGCGCCGTGTTGATGGTGACTTTCGGCGCCGGAGGCGCGGGCGGCGCGGGCTCGCTGAGGGCTGACGGCTGAGAGCTGATAGCTTCCTTCTCCCCGCTCGCCGCCGCGACGGCCGCGTCGATGAGATCGTCCTCCGACATCCCCGCCGCGCCCGCGAGATCGAGAACCGGCGCGGGCGCGGGGGTTTCGGGCTCGGCAGCCGCGGGCGCGGGTTTGGTCTGGTTCACGGAACGGCTTACGTCGGCCGCTTTGACCGCGTGCTCGTGGCCGTCGTCGAACCGGACGAGATAGCTTGTCTTGTCCTTGCCGGCGACTTGGGCGCTGATGCCGATGACTTCGCCATACGCGGCGGGTCCGCCCGAGTGCAGGTTGACCTGGACGCGATCGCCGACGCGGATGGGGGTGGGGGATTCGGGCTTGTTGACGTCCTGGACATCGCGCGACACCGATCCGGCGGGATACGTTCGGATTTTCTTGTGAACCAGCACGTCGACGAGCCAGCCGCCGTGATCGGGGCCGTTGTCGTAGACCTGGCGCACTTCACCGCGATCCACCGCGCCGCCGGGACCGCGCACGTAGACCGTCTCGCCCTTCTGGAAGGTAGGCCGGGCCGGCTCGGCCGTCACCCGCTCCTGCTGAACCGTCATTTCGGTGCCGTCGTCGTCGAAGCGAACGCGGATGCCGTCGCGCGTCTCGGTATTGGCGAACCGCTTCAGGTTCGTCATGGTGACGACTGCGGGTCGCTGCCTGCCATCGGGCGCGTCAACGATGACTTTCTGACCGACGTGGACGGGCTCGGGGCCGATTTCGGTGGGATTCTCTGCCAGTTGCCACTCGATTGCGCCCATCAGCGTGTGCCGGTCCGCGCCCTTCATCTGGTCGTAAGGCGCGACGAGGGTAACGCTCAATCCATCGGGGTTGATGGTCGCGACGGTCGGCCGCGATTCCATGCGGTTGTCGTAGAAGCGATTGCCATCGCGGACAGGCGCCGGAACCCCAGGCGGCAGCTTCGCCGGTTGGCTGAGAGCTGACGGACCGGGCGTTTGGCCCGCCTGAGAGCTGACAGCTTGCAGCTTGTCCCTCTTCGCTTCGAGCGCTTCGAGGTTCTTCTGCAGATACGGCTTTTTGCCGCCCGCCATTTCCCGCTTGATAGCCTCGATCTGCGCGAGCGTGCGGTCGAGCTCGGCCTGGTCGGGGGCCGGAGCGGGCGCGGGGGGTGGAGCTGCTTCGGGCTCAGCTTCGGGTTCAACTTCGGGCTCGGCCGGCGCGGGCTCGGCTTCGGCTTCGGACTCCGTCTGGAGCAGATACGGCGCGCGCTCCTTCACTTCATCGAGAATGTTCTGCGGTAGCTGTTGGCCTTCCTTCAGCGCGCGCTCGACGCGAATTGCCCAGTTGGCGCGCGCCAGCTCCGATTGCCCTTCTGTCCTAACCTTGTTGCGCCAGTTGAGCAGGACAGCCGCTTGCGATCGCTTGGGGCCGCCCTGGTAGAGGTGCAACTCCTTCGTCATCGCATGGAGTTCTTTACCCGGTAACTCGGCGAGCGAATCGATGGTGGCCGTCGAGAGGCGTTTGCGGATCTCCCACACGCTGAGCGCCCGCGCGATCACGTCGGCCTTTTTGCCCGTCGTCGCGGCGCCGATGAAGCGCGCGAGCACGCGCAAGTGCGCCGCGGTGAAACGGTCGAGTGATTCCGGCGTCTCTTCGTCCGGATTGATAGCCAGCACCGAACCCTTTTTGACTTGGGTCGCTTCGGGGAGTAGTTTGAAATCCTTGTAGGGAAGGATCGGGCTGAGAGCTGACGGACCGGGCGTTTGGCCCGCCTGAGAGCTAGAAGCTGGTGTTACTTCACCGGCAGGATGCTCGTTCCCGGCGCCGGTTGACAGTGGCCCTTGAGGAGCATGTCCCGCACCTGCGCCAGTATTCGGTCTTTGCTTTCCGCTGAGAGCTTCTGCTTCGGCAACAAGATGGGCTCGGACTGCGGTGTAGGCGGCTTGTTTGGTGGCTGCAGCATTTTTACCTTCGGCCAGCGCGGACGCGGCGGCTCCGAGCGCATCGGAAACCGGACCGGACCGTGCTGACAGCTTATCGTAAATCGCGAGCGCCTGCGCCGCCTGCTCGGCCTGCGCGGCATTCTCTTCCGGCTTAATGACGTTTCCGGTTCCGGCAAGCTGCTGCGCGGCGCCCGAAGTTCCGACTGTGCCGAATAACCGCTTCTCGGCCCCAAGCTGCTTGCGGATGTAATCGGAGATCTCCGCTTTCTCGGCTATCAGCGAGCGGGTTACTTCTTCCTCGCCGAACAGACTAACCTGTGTTTCGGTTTTCTTCGGCGCGCCGGCTTCGCCCGTCGAGAGGCGGATCATCTCCGCAACTTGATCGTTGGTCGGCCGCTTGCCGCGATCCTCCATCTTTTGGATCACGTCGGCGAGGGCGCGTTGATCGGCGTGCTCGGGCAGGCCTGCGCCAATCACCGCGCCGCGCGAGGCGCTCAGATCGCCCGAGATCACTTGACTGAATAGGTGCGGATCGAGCTTCGAGAGAGCGAGGCCTTCGCTCGCGACCTTGCCGGTGAGCGAGACGCCGCGTTTTTTGAGGTCGGCTTCGGTAAATCCGCCATCGCGAAACAGCTTCGCCGCGTCCGTCGAATCGCCGCGGCCTTCGGCGATATTGACCATCGCCCCTACGGTTCGCGCTTCTTTCGCATCGGGCGCGTCGATATAGCGCGAGGTGATGTTGGGCGTTCCCGTGCGCTCGGCGAGCGCGAGGCGGTTGTGGCCGTTGACGATATAGGTTTGCCCATCGGCCGGATCGCGCCACACGAGCACCACGCCGGCCATGTTGGGATCCCAATTCTCGACCGAGCGCAGCTCGGGGCCCGCGCCGCCCTGGCCGACGTTGGCCTTGAACTGGAAGCGGGAAGGATCGACCTTGATCGAGGAAACGGGGAGATCGACGACGGAGCCGGGCGCGCCCGGGGCGGGGGTTGCAGACTGTGGCTGTTGCGCGACACTCGCGGGCGCGGGCTGTACAGGATTCTGTACATTCTCAGCGGCTTGCGAACTCGCGGGGCGCGCGGGAGGTTGGTTTTGGCTGACGGCTGACGGACCGGGCGTTTGGCCCGCCTGAGGGCTGACAGCTTGTGTAAACGCCTCGACCGACATCGGCGCGGGCGAGGTCATGTGGCCTTCGTGGTTCAGCCATGTGTAGACCTGACCATCGGCTACGCGCTTGACTTCATAGGTGCCGTGCGGGGTTTCAAACTTCGCGCCGGCTACCACGGAAGGCGTGGAATCGACGTTAGTCTTTTCGGGCGGAATGGGCGCGTTTTTGTCTATCGGGTTTTCGGGAGCGGCGGGCGGCGCTTCGGTTGGCGCGGGCGCAGGTGGCGGAGCGGAAGGAGGAGAAGGCGGAGGGGTCGCAGCGGGCGCAGGCTCTTCGGCGGGCGGCTCAGGCGGCGGCAGCTTCGGCGCGTTTGCCTGCTGGCGAGCAGCTTCGGCGCGCGCTTCGGCGGCGCGGGCTGCTTCCTGCGTATTCAGGTTTTCCTGAAGGATGCGTTGGGCTGTTGCGAGATTCGCAGCTCCGCCGAATTCGCCCTTAGCGTGAAGTCCCGCCATCGTGGCGAGTACTCCTTCCAGGCCTGCCTGCCCCAGCTTCCCTACGGCGCCCATGTAATCGCCGTGCTGGTAGAGGTTCCAAGCCTCCGGAGCCGTTGTCAGCGCCGCGTGGCCAGCCTGTGTGGCAGCGAAGTAAGTCGAGATCGCGGCATTGATGAGCTTGCCGGCCTGCGCCACCGGAACGTACCGACTCGCTGCGAGCCCGGCCACGCCTTCAACCCCACCCGCGAGCGCTAGATTTTCCAGTTCTCCCGCTGTGGGTGTCCCCGGCATCACCTCGCCGCCCTGATTCTTGAGGAGCGGCGCGAACGATGAACCCCTGCCGGTCGGCGGCTGCTCGATCGCCGCGTTGACTCCCGCGGTCTGTTCTGCCTCCGACTGCATCGCAAGTGGAATCGGCGCCGCGGGCACTCCCGGCAATTTCCCGCCGAGTTTCTCGAGCCCGCGGATCGGCTCCGCTTCCGGCGCTGCGTCTTCGATGCTGCCTCCGAATTTGCCGATAGACGAGAGATCGAGATCGCGCTTCCCTGGCGAGGGCGTCGCTTCGAGGGTTCCACCGAACTTCGCGAGAGAACTCAGGTCGAGCTGCGCCTGGTGTTTATCGGCGGACGCATCTATAACGGTCCCGCCGAACTTGCCGATGGTGTCGAGATTTAACGGCTGTTCGTCCGCCACTGTTTACTTGGTGATGAGAGTGCGCCCTTGCGAGTTGAGCCACGCCTGCGCCTGCCCACGGTCTTTGAAGTGGGCGACCTTGCCGTTGCCTAAATCGATGCGGACCTCGCCCGTGGACTTTGCTCCGCCTGCAGGCGCGGCTGGCGCTGCCACGGGCGCGGGCTTAGCTGATAGCTGAGGGCTGACGGCTGATGGCTGCCCTGCAGGTTTCGGCGCCACGGTCGGCGCGGCGGGGGGCGCGGGCGCGGCTGCCGCGTCGGCGGTGGCTTTGTGATCGAGGTACAGCACGCCATCCTGCTTGTGCCAGATCGAGCCATCCGGCCCCTTCGTGGTTTCGCCTTCTTTGGTGGCCTTGGTCGTGGCTGGGTCGGGCGGCTGGACGCCATATAGCTTGGCTTTGCGAACCTGGAGGCTTTGCAGTTGAGCGGTCGCGCCGTCATACCGCGCCTGATAGGGCTTAGTGGCGTCGGGAATGTCGGGCAGCGCTTGCACCTGTCCGCTCTTGTCGACGAAGGTCTTATTGCTCAGCGTCTCGCCCAACTCGTAGCGCTTCTCGTGGAGCGCCTGCTCCTGGGCGTCGATCTTGTCGGCTTCGCGCTGATCGAAGCGGCCTTGGACGCCACGCTGGCCGCCGGTCCCGCCCGCTGCTGCCTGCTGCTTGGCGAGTTCGAGCCGCGCGGCTGCGGTATTGGCCTGCTGACCCATGATGCCGATGCGCGCGTTCTGATACTTGAGCGTATTCTCGCGCAGCGCTTTGGTGTTTTCGTACGTCGCGCGCTGCTCGCTCGTCATGCCCATCTTGTCGAGGTCGTTCGGATCGAGATCCTCGGAGTATGCGGGCAGGATGCCCCTGATGCTTTCGGGTTGCCGCGCTACCACGCCGTTGTAAGCGGCTTCTCCCTGCGGGAGCGCGATCCTGAGCGATTGCGCGGCGTTGGCGAGTTGCTTCCGCTCGAGATCGGCGTTCATGCCCTGCATCTCGGCTTCGCTCTTGGTCTTCTCGGTGTCGGCGCGCGTCGCCTGGGTATCGGCTTCCTGCTGGCGGATATTGTTCTGCCGGAGCTCGTTCGCTTCCTTGGCGATCTGTTCGCCCGTCCGCAGGCTGGCGATATGCAGCTTGAAAGCGTCGTCGCCCGGATAGACGGGGTGAGCTTGCGCGAAGTTGGCCTCTTCCGGATCGAACTTTTGCACTTGCGCGAGATACCCGGCCCAGTGCGCGGGATCGTTTTTCTCCTCGTCAGGTAAACCCATATAAGCCTGGGCCTGGCCGCCGAGGATATTGTGCGATTTTTCCGTGTTTGAAAGCTGTTCGCCTGTGCCCTTCGCTTTCTCTGCAACCAGTTGCGCGCGCTTCATTGCGAAGTCGTTCAACATGCCCGGCGCCGCCCCGTATTTCGCGCCAAGTTGCAGCGTCTTGTCCGGATCGCCCTGCGCCTCGACGTACGCGCGCTGCATCGCGGCCTGTGATTGCATCGCGATCTGCGCCTGCCGGTTGGCCATGTCCTGGGCCTGGATCTGCTCGGCCGTCAACTGCTGGTTCTGCAGCATCGCCTGCGCGGTGAGCCCGTTGTGTTCGCCCGCCTGGAACGCCTGCGCGAAGTTCTCGTTGTGCGGCGCGTTCACCTGCATGGGAATGCTTCCGTAGCCGCCCATGTTAGTAGCCCGCCGGCGAACTGTAATTCGAATAATTCATGTTGGGGTTGTAGAAGCCGGGGTTGAAGAAGGGGTTGCCGCCGCCTGCTGGCGCGCCCGGCGTCGGCCCCACGCTCGACACCACGGGAACGTTGCCATTGGGCGTCATAGGATAGCCCGTGCCTAATGCGCCGCTGCCTTGGGGCACTTGCACCTGAGGACCGAACAGGCTCGGACCGCTCATGTTGGGCGTCACGCCCGGGCCGGCGTAGGTTCCCGAAACCGATGGATACTGCAACGTCCCATTCGGCAGAGTCGTCGGCATGCCATACCCGCCGCCGCCGTACCCACCACCTCCAGGCATGCCATACCCGCCGCCGTAGGGATTCAACCCCTGGCTCATGGCGTACTGCTGGCCGGCCACCTGGCCCACGCCGTTCAACGCGCCCGTCCATGCGTTCGCTGACGCTGCCTGACCTGAAGCCAATCCGCCCTGCCCCTGCATGTAGTAGTTGAGTCCGGCCTGCGTTCCCTGCAATCCGAGATTCGCGTTGAATTCGGCTCCGCTCAGGCCCATATTGGCGACCTGGCTCGCCGCGCTCATCGTGTTGCCCGACGCGATGTTGCCGTAATTCTGGGCGGCCGCATCGGACATGCCGGTCGAAGTCAGTCCGATCCCCGCCATGGTGGAGAGATCCTGGAACTGGTTGTTGCGGTTGGTCTGGAACGATTGCAGCGCGTTGTTATAAGCGTTCTGGTAATAGGTAGAGGCCAAACCCTGCGAATACTGCGAGAGCGCTTTACCGGTGCCTCCGGAGGCGAGCGAGCCCGAGGCCGCGGCGCTTCTGGCGATGGCCTGGTTCCCCTGGTCCATCTGGAACTCGAGGCCCGGCGTCGCCATCGCCTGGGCCTCAGTAGGCGCTTGAAATTGAGTAGTGAGCGAGCCGCCCGGCGCGATCGCGTTCGAGAAGGCGTTGATGCCCGCCTTGCCGGCTGTTAGGTAGGGGTTGAGATTCGCTTGCTCGTTCTGGTTGACGCCGTAGAGGATATCGTTGGCTTGATTCTTGCCGGCGTCGATGCCCCCCTGGCCGATCTGTGTCGCTCCCGAGACGAAGCCTTGCTGTGTCTTGGTGACATCCTGGATCTGCTGGTTCGCCGTATTGCCGGCGTTCGCCAGCGTTTTGCCCGCGCTCTTCGCTCCATTCGAGCCGATGAGTCCGCCGATAAGACTGCCGCCGATGCCGATGGCCGCCGAGATGGGATCGTAGCGCCGGCGGTCGCGGTCTTGCGGGTAGGGATCGCCGATCGGCCCGAATTCGAGTAGCTGGTTGCGCGTCATGTTAGGGCCTCTCGACGGCGGTGACGATCAGGTCGAAGGGCTTGCCCCGCCGGATGCCGTGGCCGGCCAGCAAGTCTCGCTTCTGAAATCCCGTGGCGAGCGCGAGCTTGAGAGCGAGGCGGTTGTACGACGGTACCGGCCCGACCAGCGTCCGCAGATTCGTCGCCGTCCAGACCCAGGCGAGAAACCCGAGGACGATCCGCTCCGTTCGCCCCCAATGGCTTGGGGCCACGCAGACGTGGACTTCCGCGGCGCCGTCGCCGCGCGGGCAAAGCAGAAACAAAGCGACGGGTGTATCGGCCGCCCACACCAGTATCCAGAGATCGCTCGGCGAGATCTCGACCTGCAGATCGCCGAGCGCGGGCGCGTCGTCGTTGACCATGCGCCTCCAGCATTTCTCGTTCGTGAGTAGTGACTGAATCGCGGAAGTATCGTGGGTGAACTCAAAGCGGAAGGCGGGAGAGGGAGACATCGGGGTGGGTGTTACGCTTGGGAGGTGCAGTATCGAGCTAATCCGGTGACGGTGGAAGCGTGGGAAATAGTCGGCCTCCGCTGGATCGACAGCTCACGGGGCGACATGGATCTCGAACTGTCTGACGGCGCGAAGGTTGTCGCGACCGCCGAGATGACGGCTCGCTATACGCCTGTTCTTGGCGACTACTGGGTAAGGCAGGAAGACGACTACTGCTACGTCAATCCGAAGAACGTCTTCGAGAGAAAGTACAGTCCGCTTGTCGCGCGGCTGAAAGCTGATAGCTGATGGCTGATAGCTTTCCCCGCCGCTTCTTTCTCGCGTCGCTCGCCGCGTCGGTCGCGACGGCCGCGGTGGACGTTGAGAAGCTGCTGTGGATTCCCGGCGCGAAGACGATCTCGATACCGGCGCCGCCGCGATTCAATTCGGGGGTGGCGATTGCGCGCAACGGCGAGCGGCTTGCTGCGTTCGATTACGAGGCCAGCCTCTACAGAGCCCAAGCGGAAGCGCTTCGCGCGCTCAATGCGATGATCGATACGTGGAACTCGGAGGCAATGACGCGCTCGCGAGCTACGCATCGCGTTTCGCGCGTCTTGGCTGACGGCTGAGAGCTGATGGCTGATAGCTTTTCCCGCCGCTCGTTTCTCGCCGCGTTCGCCGCCGGGCTCGTGCTCGATCCGGAAAGATTGCTCTGGAAGCCGGGAAAGAAGCTAATCTCGATCCCTAAGCCTTCACTGGATATCAGCGAGCGCGAATGGATCACGGTCCACGAGATTTGGGTGCGCTACCAAGGCCAGGTGCTTTACTACCTCGAGGGCGAGCTTATTCAGATTTGGCCGGAAGCGTTGGCGCCGGTGTCCTTCGTCGCGCCTAACTTTGACCATCCGTGGGGGCGGCTGGTGGAGCGGGAGGAGGCGCGGAATCGTTACTCGGCGGAGCCGGCTGCAGCATCTCCATTGGTATCGGTTGCAGCACCACAGCCAAGGATCGCTTCCGCCGCTTCCCGAAATCCACCATTACGTCCGCGTCACTCGGAATACTACGTTTCTCCTCGGGCAAGGGAAGGCGCTTGACAACGCCCGTGAAGGTGGCTGAGCCGCCCTCGTGGAATAGCGAGGGTACGGTGATCGAGATGGTGTCGCCGATTTTGAGAGTCATCAGTCGTCAGTTCTCAGTTGTCAGTGGCGCGTTAGACTTGATCGATGGCGTACTGCAAAACTGTTAGCCTTCCTGATGGCGGAATGGCCATCGTCAGATTCTCGGGCAAGCGCCCTCGTTGCTCAGTCTGCGGCCGGTTAAGCTCCAAACTCTGCGATTTTCGCCTCAGCGAGGGAAAGACCTGCAACCGGCATCTATGCGCGAAATGCGCGGTTTCTGGCGGCGTCGATGTCGATTATTGCCCTACGCACTCGTCGGCGGCGCCGGCGTAGAGCGTTGGTCCCATGTGGACTCTTTGTAGTGTGACAGGCTTGCCGCGTCCTGCCGTGGCGTCCCCTTTGTGTTCGCGTTCGATTGTGCATTCCTAGCCCGTGGCATCGGCGCACTCTCTATAGCAAGGCTCGCCCACTTCATGCGGCCTTCTCCCGTGACGCTCCCCGTCCGTTCGATAATTACATCATGCCCGATTTCACGCGCGCGACCGAACTCACCAACGAAGTAAAGCTCGAAATCCAAACGGCGTTTACTTATATTCCGTGGGATGATGAGCAGACCGCCAAGGGCGTCAAGATCCGCGAAGCCCTCGCGCATGCTGTTGAGGTGATCGTCGCCAATGCGCCGCCGTGTCCGGACCGCAGCGCGGCTATTCGCAAGCTCAGAGAAGCGAGAATGGATGCGAACAGCGCCATAAGCCACAAGGGCCGCTACTAACGAGTTAAGCGCGCCGCGCTTCCTTGGAGGCTCCGGAATCAAACCGAGAGCGCGTACCGCAAAGCTCGGCAGGCCGGAGCGACAACATCATTGCCCGAGTGTTGCGTCATATCCTGCTGCTATCAGAGCAATAGGAGCAATGTCGGTTATTGTAATTCGGAACACCCTACCCTTGAACTTACTTCCACCCAATCGTGGAAACACCAATCGTGCAAACGTCGCATAATCGGTCTTTCGAGGTAAGTGTGTGTTACTCCACGTCACCCCGCCATCGTCCGACCAATCCAAGACCGGTTGCAGATTGAGCGAATCCGCGTCCGATCCCGCGGCTACCTGCGCATCGATCCAGAACCGGTGGAAGAAAATGCGCTGAATGCCTGACGAGATGTACGGGCACGCCCGGATCCGCTTGATGAACGTACTCGCCGGCGACACGGTGGCATCGCTCAGATTGTCGAGCGACATCGTATACACGTTGCCGTTCTGCCAGTCGCCCACGAAGAGAGTCGGCGGGAGAGGCAGCGACACCGCGCCATGCGGCGCGAGAGCCACGTAGGCGAGCGACGCGGCGCGATGCCGGTTGAGGTTCACTCCGTCGAACCAGGCGCGCTCGTGCCAGAATCCTGTCGTCGAATCGAACGCCCACGTCGCGTTGGCCGTGGGGAACGACACCACCCAGGTATGATGGCCCTGCTCGAAATACGAATACGCGACGGCATCTTGGATCACGGCGTACTTGCGCCAGGCGGCTTCGACGGCGTGCGTCGAGACCCGTGTCGGCTGGAAGCCTCGCGCCCACATGGCGAACGCGCCGCCATGTCCAGCGTCGGCTGCGATCCACATGACGCCGTTATTCAGCCGTCGAACCGAGCTCGGCGCCTGGCAGCCGTAGTGCATGAACGCCCCGGGCACGCGCTGAAACGGACTCAGCGCCGCGCCGGTATCCTGCCAGATCTCGGTCGATTCTTCGTCACCGAAGATCCAAAGCTCTTCGTGGTCGGCGAACACACGGGCGATCGCGTCAGGGTAGCCTTCCTTGGCCGCAACGTCGATCGCGTCCCACTTGGCCCCGCCCAAGGGTAAAAGGTTCGACCAGTAGAAGAGGTTGGTCGATGGCTTCGAGACGATGAAATAGCCGTCGAGAAATGTGCCGGAGAATGCAGTGACAGGGCCGAGCGCCTCGCTCGCGAGACCGCCCTTCGAGCCTATCGCGCCTAATGAGCCCGAGCTGGTGAACGCGTTGCCGTATTGGTCGACGGCGGTGATATTGGTCGATTGGGGCGTGAACCCGGCTCCGCCGTTGATCGTCAGGCTGCGCCCTACATCCGTCTGGTCGAATGGGATGGCTTTGCTCCAGACGGTCTGGACGGACCCTTGGGTATAAGCGACGGGGGATACGCTGTTCGGCAGGGAAGCCGCTGTTAACGCCAGGGTATTCTCGTCGTATACATTAGCCACGGTGTAGCCCGTGCCGTTGACGGTGATGGCGCCTCCGATCATCCCCGCGTTGAATTTATCGCCCGAGGCCCAGAAGACGAACACGGGGGAGATCGTCGAAACCGTGCCCGCGTAGCCGATGGAAAGATCGCTATAGGTAATCGGCGTGAACTGCGCCGCTACCGTGCCAGCGCCGTTGTCGTAATAGAACTGCCCCGCCGAGATAATGCCCAACTGGGTACCGTTCGCGAGGATCGTAACCGGAAGGCCATCGTTGCCGATATTGCCGCGGTTGAAGGACGTGCCATCGGCGAAGACTTCGTAGAGGGAAGACCCCGATGCGACGAAAAGCCGGTTCTCGCCGGCGAACATCCCGCGTATGGGGCCGCCGCCTAATGTGATGAAGCCCGCCAGTCCCGGCGTGCCAAGCAGCGCCCCGATGTTCTTGCCCTTGCCGGACTGGTCTAGCTCCGGAAATAGGTTCATCGACGTTTGAGCGTCGAGCAACAAACTTGAGGCCCTATAGCTCCCACCAATAAATCCTTCGAGGCTAGGCATGTGAGAAAGTGAAAGCGATGTGCAAGCTTTGCGACGCTAACAACGGCGAGATGTTGAGTTGCCAGGATTGCGGACGGCTCATCTGTTTCGATGAATCGCCGGACCCGGTCGATGTCATCGACCGCGCATACGTGACCGCATCGGGCGATCTATACTGCACGCGCTGCGGCAGGAAGCACGATGCGGCGGAAGAAGAAGAGCGGGAGGACGACTTCTATGAGCCGCCCTACGATCAATATGAAGACGCGGGCTGATAGCAAATGACATCTGAGCAACTACACCAAAAGATCCTCGATGAGAACGGCTATATCGTGGTGGCTTATTTTGAGGAGTTGCCTTTAGGCCATGTTATTCCGGTATTAAATAACGACGACTGCCGGCTAAATCATCCCACGGTCGTTTCAGGGCTGACCACATGGGAAGACTACGACAGGCAGGCCCGAAAGTATTGGCAACAAGAGATCCCGAATCCAGGGGAAAAAGATCTTGTCTTTCACAAAGTCGTGGCGGAATGAAGACGCGAGCTGAAAGCTGAAAGCTGAGAGCTGACAGCTAGGGCTTCGCGTTATTCTGAATCCCCGCCACCGGCTGTCCAGCCCCTTCCGCCTGCCCTTCCTGCGCCGCGCCGGGATACGGGGGCGCGTTGGTCCCGCGGATCGCCGCGAGCGCCTGCATCGCGTTCATCGCAAGCTCGGGACTGGCCGTTCGGCCGTACCAGGGCGCGAGCAAGATAGCGAGATTGAGCTGCAGCGCGAGCAGATAGCCCGGCGCCATGTCGAAATTAGAGTTCGTGGCCAGCAATTGCGGCAGCTTTTCCCATGTCCAGAGAGTGATGTAGCCCTGACTGCCGCCGATGGTATTGGGCGTAGGCCAGATCTTGAGGGCGCCGGTCGGGTACTCGTCGTCGTACCATAGCAGCTCGACGATGTTGGCGATCCGGTTGATGTCGGTGATTTTGCTGTACTCTTCGGCCGACGCGAGGTGCATCGGGAATTGGAACGAAGGGATTCCGGGGGTTTGGTATACGGCCGCCTTGATCGCGACCGGACGCACCACGCCGAGCGTTCCGCCGGGACCGAGCGTATAGAGGCCGGCGGCCGGCGTCAGCGCATAGAGGTTCGAGGTGATGACGAAGACATTGAGCCGTGTCGTCGACCAGGAATCGAGCAGCGCGTTCAACTGCGTAAAGCCCCGCGCTAAATCGTCGGAGTTGATGGTTTCGCCGGGGGCTACTTCGTTCAGCGCTTCAAGCGCGGCTTGGATGACATCGGAGGCAAGCATGGGAAATGGGGGAGGGTGAGGAAAGCTGTTCAGCCGTCAGCCGTCAGCTATCAGCCGTCAGCCTCCGGACGCGCGAAAACGCGGCTGAAAGCTGAGAGCTGATAGCTGAGAGCTATTTCTTGTTGCTCTTCTTCTCTTCCGGCGCTTCCGCCGGCTTCGCGTTCAGTTGCGCTTCGAGCGCGGCGCACTTGTCGGCGAGTTCTTTGTTCGCCGCCTCGAACGCGGTGAGCTTTGCATGCAACGCCACGACCAGGTCGGCGTGCTCATTGGTAGCTATGGAGTGATCCTCCCGCTGTGCCTTGTGCTCGGCTTCGAGCGCTCCCAGCGCATCCTTCGTGGCATTGTGCTCGGCCTCGAGCGCCGTATTCTCCGAGAGCAATCGCTGCCAGGCGGCGCCGAACTTGGCTTCGAGCCGGTCGCAGTTAGGGCAGGTGTCGAGTTTCTTCTCGGGCTCGGGAAAGGGCTGGCGCGACCAGCCTTGCGTTTCGAGCAGGGCTTGGTGCTCCGCGTCGTTGGCGACGCAGTTGCGGCCGTTGCTATTATGCATGCCGGCCGGATACTCCTGATAATCGTAGTGAGGTGTGACTTTGTTCTTACCCGGAACTGGCGGGTAGGAGTAGACTTCGAGAGGTGGTTGAAGAGACATAAAAGTGTTTTTGAGGTGTTACCGATGAGTCATACGCCAGGACCGTGGGGCGAAGTTCTTGTCTGTTCAGATGGCGTTTATCGTGTGCCGCTGAAGTGTGACGGGCTAAGGCCGATCATCGCCTCAGTGACGTCGGAACCATACGCAGGGCAGACCCTGCTTGAGACGCGCCTCGCCGACGCTCTACTGATCGCCGCCGCGCCGGAGTTGCTGAAGGCGCTCAAGGCCGCGAAGGACGCGCTTATCAGCTATCAATACGGCAACTCAAGTCCCGAGCTTGCCGAGGAAATCGTGACGTACGCGGTCGCGGTGATAGCTAGAGCGGAACCTGGAATCGGTCTCAACGCGCAGCCAGCAAGGAGCTGACACCAACAGGACAGACCCAAACCCCTAAGGGTTGTTATACGTATTGGAAATTGGGTTGTATCTTCCGCCTCGTGATCCGGCTCCGCCCATGTTCGATTGTTCTACTTGCATGTACAGAACCTGCGCATTCATGGTCTTGACTTTCATCAAGGCTCGCGCCGCGTTATCGATTGACCAGGCGCTGATCTGGGCCCGCCGTGGATACCGCGCGGCCAGCCTGACCGCCAATCCGTACTCGATGGCTTCCTGGTAAGCAGGCGGCAGATTCACCGCCAGCGTCACATTCGCGAAGGACGGCACGCTCGCCCAGGTGTAAATCGCCACTGTTCCGACTTGCGAGGTGTCGGTGGGAATCGGCCATAGGGTAACGAGGCCGTTCGGCACAGTCCCCTGATAGTGCATCGTGGTCGGAATGGAGGATGTCAGTTCTTTCGGCGTGACCGCGGCCCATTCCTGATCGCTCAAAACGCGGAAAGGCTCTTCCACATTCGGCAATACCGACGTGAAGATATACCCGGCTCTTTCAATCCGGATCGGCCGCTGCGCGGGCCAGGTTGCGCTTATCGGACCTATCGAATACACCTGCTGATTGGCGAAGACCGGGAATAGCGAGCGCAGCTCCGCGTAGATGGTGAGCCGCTCGGCCTGCCAGGTATCGGTCATCGAGTTGAGCACGGCCAGGCCGTCCGAGGTATCGGGATTCGAGGGGCCGCGCTGGGGCGCGAGGAGGATGCCGGCGATGCGGAAGCCCGCGTAGATCAGATCGGAGACTAACATGGAGGGAGGGGTAAGATGGAGGGAGGGGTAAGATTGGGGAATGGCGAAGCGCGAAGTGCTATTAACCGCGCCCGGTTTCGCGGGCAGAACCGCCGACGTCGTCTCGCCGGAGCAAGCGGAAGACTCCGATATGGTCATCTGTCCGTACGCTGGCGAGATACGGGAGCACCGGAAAGCCTATACCGTGTTTACCGAGTGCGCGAAGTGCCGCTCTCCCATCGGCTATCGAAACGATGCGCCGTCTAAGCCGCCCAAGCTCTGCCGCAACTGCGCGTTCCGTATGGTCCGCGAGCATCGAGGGGGCTACGACCTGGTGTGCGGGCCACCTGAACGCATTTAGGGTGGGAGCTAAATTTAGGCGAGCGGCTAATGGCTGCTAATTCTGCTGAGCGCGCACGCCCATGGTGATGTTCTTCGCCAGCTTTATGAGCGGGTTCGGGTAACTCCAGCATTCGCCGGATTCGAGCAGAAAGCACACCCAGAGCAGATCCGCCTGCGGCCCGTAGTCGATGACCGCGAACGCGATCGCCGCGCCCTTCGGTGTATCGAGATAGAGAACCTGCCGCAGTTCGGTGAGCATCTGGTCTTTGGAGGCTCCTGGACGCCAACCGTGTGGGCCTTACGTCAAAGCTCAGCAGAACAGGAGCAACTTCAAGATTGAGTTAGACTGGAGTCCTGCATGTGACGTTTCCTCCGAGCGCGCGATGCGAACTCCGTAGAGCAGGTCTTCTCAGCGGTAAGAATGTTCGCGCGCTCGTCTAACTTGATAATCTTGTTTGCATGCCCCATCGACGAAGACAGAACACCTACCGTCCGCGGCGAAGAGTGCGCCATCGGATCGCGCAGGCGAGGATGGCGGATACCGAGCAAGCGGCCGAGCGGGAGTACGAGCCTAGTGGCCCGAGCTGTGCCCCGACCCATCACCGTGGAGCTTTCGATTCGCCTTCGCGTCAATCCGCGCCTCCGTCGACGCGCTGATAACGCCCTTGTGCTCCATTTCGGCCGCACGTCCCTTCGCCTTAGCGGCGTGGGAGGCGTCATTTATCGGATACTTCCGTTCTGCAGGGAGCGCGAATTGCGATGAGTCAAGCGCGTTACGCGCGGCTGCGTTGAGTTTTGCCACGATTAGTGCCCCGTCCAGTGCCCGTCGCCGTCGCTCGATGAGACGGTGGGCTTCATCTTTGCCCGCCACGTCGAATGGACATAGGAGGATTCGCCCAAGCTGGCGCGAGCGTCTTTCACCATAGCGTCGAGGTTGCCGTCTTTCGAATTCGGCGCCGACTGCGGGAGGCCAGCGGGCGAGGGACTGTCAGTATCCCCGTAGCCTTGCTTTTTGAGAAGTCTGCGCGCCTCAATTTGCGCGTCAATGGGATCGTTGTTATCGGGCATCGTAGTTTAACCTTGTAGTTGCGGGGTGGAGGAACGGAAGACTCGCCGGCGCTAACGGACGCCGGTGTCGTCGTGGGTGCGCGCGCGCCGCGATGGCGTGCCGGTTCGAGTCCGGCCCCCGCTAATCGAAAAGCTTTCAGCTATCAGCTATCAGGCGGGCCAAACGCCCGATCTTTCAGCTCGCGTTTTGCTTGGGTATTTATCGCCCACTCCAATGTCCGTCGCCATCACCCGCGCTCGGCGTCTTCGCCTTATCGCGCACATGCTCGGGCAGCGATTTGAAATCCGTCGCCGCGCGCCATTCCTTCTTCTGCGCCTCGGAAAGCGGGCTGTTCTTCGACTCCATGTAGCGCTGCTGCGCGCGAGATGCGTAGGGCATGAGAGGATCGAGTTGTGGAGATTGCGGACGATGACTGGGTTTTCGGCTTCGATCACCCGCATAGCATAGGCTCGGCGCATACGGTTCCGTGCGAACAATGCAAAGAAGCGCCGGAGGAGAGGGGTTATCTCTTCGGGCCCGATGGAAAGCTATTGGTCGGGACCGCGATGCTGATCGTGGCCGAGGCTACCGAGATCGACTGGCGAGATTGCCTTCTGCGGCGCGGAAGCAGGTTCGCGTACCTGCTGCCAAGTCATTCTGCCTACTTCTACTTCGTGAGGCCCGATTAGAGTGCTATTTGAGCGGGTAATCGTCAACTGATGCCGAACAAGTTACTGACGCGCGACGAGTTTGTTGAGGAGGTATCGAAGCCGTTCCTGCGCGCGATCGTCACCGATCTGCTGCGCCACCCTCCGAAACCGGGGGAGGTCTTCGTAATCCAGCCGCTATTCGGAGATACTGCGGGGGCACTACTGAGCGCACCCGAAGATCCCGCCAGATATAAGGCCTGGATTGACGGGTTTTACGACGGTCTCGAAAAGCTGGGTGGCCCGACTCCAGGCTTTGACGTGCCGCCACGTCCGAGGCTGACGGCTGAAAGCTGAGAGCTAATTCGTTTTCGCGTTACACGCGATCTCGTCGATGGCCCGCGCGTCGTGCGCCATCGCGTTCGAGACCGTGGGGTTGCCTTCCATGACGCCGACGAAGCCGCCGGGCTGCCAGCAGCCGAGTGAGACAGTTCCCGCGCCCACCGCCATACAGTTTGTCGCGTCGATCAGAACGGCGTGGCAGCGCAGGCAGCGCTGGATAAGCCCATCGGGCTCGGCGGCGATGTGGACGGTCGTAAAGCTATCAGCCATCAGCTATCAGCTTAGCGTAGCTACATCCTGTCATAACTTATGAGGATTACGTCTCCTGTTTGCGAACCGTCGACCCAAATTTCATGGATCTTGATACCGCAGCGGTCCTGGCCTTGCGGCTGCGTTTTGTTGTACGCGCCGGCGGCCTGGCCCGCGCTCGGGCTACCGATCTCCAGGCTGAGGTCGTTCGCGTTCGTCGCGAGCGGCCCGGCGACTCGGCCTATGGCGATGCCATCGAGGATGTAGCCGAGGCCCGTCGAGCCATCCTTCATCTGAATGGAGAGCTGCCACGCAAACACTTGGTCGGCGGTCGTTGGGGCGCGCGTGGCGAAGGAAACTTCGGTGGCGAGGTTAACCGGCGTGCCGGCGGCGACGGTGACTCTGAAATTGTGCTGGCTCATGGTGTTTGTTCGAGGCTGAAAGCTGAGAGCTGATAGCTGATAGCTTTTTTCAAAAAAGTGAGGACGCGCGTTTGGGGATAGCGCGCCCTCGAGGGTTTTTACTGCGGGGAGTTGTGCTGCGGGGATCGTTGAGAAGCTGTCAGCTCTCAGCTATCAGCCTTCAGCTCGCGCCTACCCGCGAGCCGCGCTTAGCGCCCTTCGGGCAAGAACGGGCGGCTTCGTGACGCGGCTGAGGACTGATAGCTGAGAACTGACAACTTGTTTCCCTGGAGGCTCCGGGCCGCCAACCGGGTGAATCGTTCCACCGCGATCAGCAGACCGGAGCAAGCCCCAAGGAACAAACCCATTACAAAGGGACGGTTGTATAGAAAACGTGCACTCCCAACAGATTCGTAATCGTCGCCGCTGATGGAGTGGCCGCCCCCTGCAAAGACAGGGTGAACAGATACTTTGTCAAATCGGCGAGGATGAACGGGGTGCTAGGTGTGAACGCGATCGTATAAAACGCGCCGGCGGTTGTGATCGCGGTATTCGCCGAAGCGATCACCGGAGTCACGACCAGCGTTCCCGCATCCGCCCGTACCGGGGTAACGGTCGAGGCGGTTTCAGAGGCTCCGGGAGCGGGCAGGACAATCTTCGAAAAGACGATCGAGCCGTTGTAGGTGCCGGAAGCAAGTGTGTTGACTTGGGTTCCCAAAGCCGTGGTCTGGACTCCGTAGTCCGCGACGATCTTGGAAATCCAGACACCCCTGCCAGTCGAAGTGCGGAAGGGCACTTTGATGTCGCAGGTGTAGGTCATCGTGTTGGTTGTCGCCGAGGAGGTGGTGGCGACTTGCATCGCGTACACGTTCGACGCGCCCGTCACGGTAATGCCGAGCGTGCCGGCGTGGTCGGAGACCGAGGGAGCGCACGCCGCCGGATCGAGGTCGAACTCATTGTCCGTGAAGGTGTACATATCGATCGGAATCTGTTTGGTCCAGATGCCGGCGTTGACCTGGCCCGTTGCCGGGCAAGTCCAGATGGTCCCCGTGTCCACCGAAATGAAGGGGAGAACGGTAAGCGCGGTCGACGTGCAGCCGCCGGTAGGATCGTACTTTTTGAAATACGAGCCCCCGCCGACATACACGGTGGCGCCGCTCAGGTGCGAGACGGCTGCCGTGCCCATTGCGCCGCGCTCGACGGGAACCTTATAGATGGTTCCCACCGTGATGGGCGCGCTGTTCACGAGCATGACTTCCCTGTCCACCATGAGGTAGGTCTCGGGCGGCCCCAATTGGGGATCGCCGATGCCCCCCAGCGGGAAGGGCTGCAGGTTGCCGGTGATGTTGGTCGAGGCGTTGACGTAGACCGGGCCGGTAGGCGTGGAGGTGGCGTTGATCGCGCCGGGAACGGCCGCGGCAAGCGTGGTCGTGGTGATTGCGGCCTGGCCGAAGACGAGCTGCGCGCTGGCCGCCAGGAGAAGCGAGAGGGAGAAACTGCGGATGAATTTATTCATGGATTTGATTTCCTGTTCAGCGAACAAGCTGTCAGCTATCAGCCGTCAGCCGTCAGCTCGCGTTGAACGCGAGGCGCGGCCGTTTAAGCTGAGAGCTGAAAGCTGATAGCTGAGAGCTTTCTTAGGCGCTCGCCACCCGGCAGAGGAACTCGGGGCGAACTAGTTTCCATCCACCAAGCACGTCCACGCGAACCAGCTTCTGGTTGCCGCGGATGTCGTACCCTCGGATGAGTCGGCAACTGAGCCCGATCTCCTTGTTGTAGACTTCCTCGGACCATTCCATTCCACCCGGTTTTTCGAGGCGAACCACAACCAGAGTCATGGCATCCCGATGGAAGACCATGTTCTGAGCGGAGCTGACGCCGGAGATGTTGGCGAAGGCAGTCGAGGCGGTGTTGTATACCTTGATGCCGTTGCCGTTCGGAGGCGCGTTTACGACAGTCTGAAATTGCGACGTGGTGTCGTAGTTGATGTCCGGCGCGATGGGAATCGAAGCCGTTCCGTCCGAGGCCGAGAGCACATTGGCCGTGACGACGACAGTCCGGAGCGTGCCGGTGTCGCGCCAGGAAACGGGATTGACCCCGTTCATTCCGACGACGGAGATGATATCTCCCTCGTTGAGGACCTGGATTCCAGCGGTCGCTGTCCAGCCGGAGCTGAGCAGCGTGGAGCCCGACTGGTTCGCGCCGTTCACGACGGGCGTGCCGTTCACCAGGCCGATCAGTTGCCGGGCGATGTTCTGATCCATCGAGAACTTCAGGCCGACCGCTTGGCCCATCTTGCCGGTCATGTACTGATCGCCGATCGTTTTTGCCGGATTGAAATAATTCGGTCCAAATCCAAGCAGAGACGCTTCGTCGTCCGGTGAGACAACGGAACTCATCAGGCTATGCACCTGCGGGGTCGCGGTCTTGGCGAGCGCGACTTTGGCGGCGGTGTAGTTACTGAGGTTGTTGGCGAGCGTGCCGGCGGTTCCGGCAAGGTTGTAGGCGCCGCGCATGAGGTCGCAGCCTTCGCCGTCGATCATGTTGGCGATGATGCTCGAGCAGGGCTCGATGTACCGCTCGCCGAATCGCTCGACGGTCATGGTCAGATCCTGATCGGAGAACAGGAGATCCTGTCCCCACAAACGGTTGACCACGATGGGCACGACGGTCTCGCGCACATCTTCGGGCTTCATCGCGTCGCCGACGCGGCCACGAAGCCGGACGGGCACGCGCGCCGAGAAGGTATCGGTTGTATTCCGCTCAGTTCGTTACGCTGAGCGCGTCTGCCGTCAGTTGAGCAGCGCGGAAAGTCCGAAGTGTTTCTCGGCCCACGCTACTGAAGGCAGAACAGCTACGGGTTTCCCCGCAGCCTCGACCATATCATGGCCCCTGAACGGGGCCTCGGGCACTTCGCCGCACTTGCGGCTACTCGCTTGCGCGATGGCCTGTGAACCTTCTTGATGGGGGCAGACGCCGCCGTTGCGGGATCTGCCGAAGTTACAGTTCGAGCAGAGAATGCGATACCCAGGAGGGAAGTTGTTTTTAACGAGCCAACGGTACATCCAGTTGTGGCCCATTTCGGTTCTCTGTTTGTAACTGCGTATTTCCTTGATGTGATCTACAGTCAGGAACTTCATCTCAGTCTCACCACAGCATTCGCACTCTCGCCCGTAATGATCGAAAACGAGTTGCACGTACGTGTGATGTCTGGCTTTTTCTTTTGCCAGTGACCGTTCGTAAAACGCCGGGTCCACCGCGCAGCGCTCTCTATAACGCTTCATGGTGTATTCTGAGTTGCACATTTTGCAAGTGTTCAAAAGGCGACCCGCGCTTTTTGTGAAGAGTGTGGTGCTCTTCTCCTGCCCGCAAACCCTGCAAGTCTTGATGGTAGGTTCCATCTCGACCCGAGGGAGCGCCGCACGTTTGCGATACCGCGCCATGGCGTAGGCAGAAGCGCACGCCTTGCAGGTATTCAGAAGGCCTTTGATGTTACCGTTACCCTTCCGGCCATCCACGTATGTGGCGAATAAGCTCAAAGGCTTTTCCTGCTCACATACCCTGCAAGTTTTGACTGTTGATTCCACTTCGAAATACTATCAAGCTTGGCTGCTGATTGTCTATATATCCGCACACTTTTTATTAGCATTCGCGCCCGCCAGTTACGGCCACGCTGTAGCAGTGCGGCTTTAAGAGTTCCCAGCAATTAACCCGATTTGCAAATGGAGATTGCTCTCCACTGGGGCTATATGAGTACTAACCCTACCTTCTCATTCTCTATAGCAAACTTGTCCGAAAATTCCCGGTTGACATATTTAAATAATGTCAAGTTATTTTCGAGACGAAGCAAAGTTTCGTGGTCGATGGCCACGGGATTGAGTAACTCGTTAGACATTGAGGTGTGAGAGAGGAGCGCCGCGCGGCACGAGCCGCGGGCGCGCTGGAACTCGCTTCCAGCCGGGTTAAGCGGATCAAAGCTCTCAGCTCTCAGCTCTCAGCTTTCAGCCCAAACCCGCGCGTTAACGCGAGCTGATAGCTGATAGCTGACGGCTGATAGCCTATAGTCCTCGCATCTTGCGGTAGTTCTCGCCGCCCAGATCGCGTAACGCGGCTCGATTGGCATCGCTATCAACTGCGAGCGAGGCCACGGTGCGCGTGGTAGCGGCTGTGCGGGCGCCTACCGAAGGCGGAGGAGTGGGCTTGGGCGTCACTGGGGGTTTAGGGGCGGGAGGAGGAGGCGCCGCTTGGCGCGCAGGGCGCGGCTGGGGCGCGGGCGGCGGCTCGGGATCGAGATCCGGATCGATATCCGGATCTTCGACGGCGGCGGGCAGAAGCGCGGTGATGCGGTCGAGCTCGTTCGACAACGCGGTGTACGTTGCGCGGACTTGGCGGTCGGAAGGCTTCGCCGGCAATTTTACCAATCCGATGAGCTTTTGCTCGTCTGCCGGATGGGTAATCAGCCAGTGGGCGATCAGCGCGCCTTGGTCGCGGTCGCGTACAGCGGTCACGATGAGCGGCGGAACGACGACGCCGGGGCGGGGCGTGGACATGACTGTGTCGAAGTCGGCTACCGATTTACGGGCGATGGCAACGGATGCCTGCCAGCCCTCCTCTTCGACCGCCTTGTTCGTTTCGAGCTGTTGTCTCGCTTCCTCGGCTAACGTCCGCTGCGTCTCCGCGGCGGTCGTCTCGCTCGCGATGCGCTTTTGGCGCTCGGATGCGCGCTGTTCGTTGCGGTAACCGACTGCCCCCAACGCGGCAAGATATAGCTCGTACGAAGCATATTTCGAGTCGTCGTATTCGGGAATCGGTTCATCTTCGCTGACAACGGGCGCGTCGACTGCGGCCGGAGCGGGTTCGGAGCGAGGCTGGCCGGCCTTGGCTCGTAGTTCCGCAAGCTCGCGATCTTTGGCTTCGTTGTCGGTTTTGATTCGCGCAATTTCAGCGTCGCGCTTCTGGATCTGCCGCTTGTGCCGGCTCAGGGGCTGCGCCGGGGCGGGTGTCTCCTGTACTGGGATCGCCGGGTCCAAATCGGCGTCGGTTTCGCTCGCATCGGCGGCTGCCTCGACAACGGGCGGCGCAACATCGATGGCTGGCGTGGATGAAATGGTTGGATCGACCTGGGGCTCGGCGGGAATCGTCCCGTCCTGCTGCTGCTCGGTGGGTTGGTCGGTGAGCTCTTCGGTTACGGTGTAGCCAAGCGATTCGGCTACAACCCGGAGCTGGTCGGGGGTCTGACTCTTACTTGTGAGCACAACATCCGAGCTGCGCTCTTGGCGTTCTTGGTCGGTCATAAAAGAGGGTGTTGGGTGTTACCGTTCAAATACCTGAAAGGATGGTTGGCCCGTTTTGCGGCTCTGTGTTGGTCAGGCGCAAGCGTTGATTGCACGGGTCCCGCAAGGTTTTTCGCGGCTGAAAGCTGACGGCTGAAAGCTGATAGCTTAGTTACTATGCAATCTGTCTATACATCAGCGCTCGCCAGTTTCAAGGCCGCGCGCATCAGTGTGGCCGCCGACCTTGCCCAATGCGACATGGAGATCGCCCGCCTCGAAAAGCTCATCGCCGCGCCGCCGGGGCTGCCGAAGGACGCGGGCGTTATCCGCGAGAGCATGAAGACGACGACATTCGTCACCAAGCCCGAGCGCCGCTCAACGCATCGCGCGAGGGGCGCCGCGAAACCCGCGACCAAGAAGCCCGTCCAATCCGCCACAGCGGCTGCGCCGGCTCCCGCAACGCCGCCGCCCGCCAAGAAGCCCATGAGCGCCGCGCGGAAGAGGGCGCTCAGTATTTCGGCCAAGAAGCGCTGGGCGCGCGAGTCGGAGCGCAAGAAGATGTCGGCTACCCAATCGGCGCGCTGGGCCGCGAAGCACGCGGGAGAGAAGCGCTCGGCGCACGCGGGGCATCGGGCGGCGCGTTGAAGCTGTCAGCTCTCAGCTATCAGCTATCAGCTATCAGCTCCCAGCCGCGTCAGGCGATAGCCGCTCCCTGCCCGAGAGGGGCGGCGGTCCTCGCTCGGGTTGGCCCGGCTGGGGGCTGACGGCTGATAGCTTCCTATCCCTTTGATACCCGACAATCCACTGCTCGAATTCACGCATTCTGTGGATCGCTACGCGCTCGCCCTCACGAGCCAGATCGACAATCTGACGCAGGAGTGGTTCGCCCGTGAGCGCCAAGCCCGCGAGGGCAGTTACAGCCACGTCCAGATCGAGCAGTTACGAGACAACTGGATCAAGGGCGTCTATACCGCCTGCCGCGATGCGATGGCGATACAGGGTAAGGCGCTCGACGAGATGACCAAGCTCGCGATGCGCGCGGAGCGTGCGAGGCCGTCGCCGCCGTTCTATATCGAGAGGCCGAAGCCGGCTGAAGGCTGATAGCTGACGGCTGACAGCTTCTTATGGCCCCGCCGGCGCGGGCTGATTTGCCTGCATTTCCTGCTCGTGCTGTTGCTGGAGTTGAGCCAACTGAGCCTCATGCTGCTGTTGCAGTTGTTGCAACTGCTGCTGATGCTGTTGGTCCTGCTGCTGCTGCTGCTGTTCGTGCTGTTGCTGCTGACTCAACGATTGCGCATCCTGCTCGATAGTCATCTGGTCATGCAGCAGGTCCGCGCGCAGATTCAGTTGATGCTCGACCCCGCCGTAGTTCAGCTCCGCCAGCTTGTTCATGCTCGCGCTCTTCGACAGCGCCAGCGCGGCCTCGATCTTCGCCTGATTGGTTTGTGTCGCGATGCGCTCGCGCGATTCCAATTCGAGGATCTTGGCCTTGAGTGTCTGTTCGAGCGCCATGCCGGTTGCCATGAGATGCTGGATCACCTGCTGATCCTGGGCAAGTTTCTGTTGGATCTGGGGCGGAATCGGCGGCTGTCCTTCCTGGCCGTCCTGAATATCCGGCGGGCGTAAGCGGTCCGCGATCTCATCGCCGCCGGGGATATCGAGAGCCTTCACTACCAAATCCAGGCAGCGCATCATCGGCTGCGGTACGCTCTGCAGTAATCCTTGCATCGCCTGCGCGCCCTCGGCTCTGCGCGACGCATAGCTCGGGCCGGTGCCGATCGTGACATCGTAGCGGTCCGCGCCGATGTGATCGCGGCCGATTCTGAATATGGTTTGAACGCCCTTGTCGAGAAACTGGGAGTTGATCTGGACACTGCGCACCGAGCCATCGGGATCGTAGATGGTGAGCGCCCGCGCCTCGGAGTAAATATGGGGAATCAGGTCGATCTTGATCCGCGCGTCGTGGCGCTTCGAGCGGCGTAGGTTATCGACGTAGTTGTAGTGCGCGTTGTCGCCTTCGCGCTGTTGGGCGAGGATGGCGCGTCCGGACATCTCGGGGCCGGGCTTGCCGAGATTGGGATCCCACGTCGCTTGCGTCCCTTTGACGTCGTTGGCGGCATGCGCGATGGCTTCGGTGATACCGACCAGGCCGGGTTGCTCCGAGTTGATGCGCTTCGGCTCGGGAAGTAAATCGCCCGCGAGGTTCTTAACCTTGTATTCGAGGTAGGCGAGCGATTTTCTATTGGCGTCGGCCCATTTGAATTCATGCCCTTCGATCGAGCCTTCCGCTACCAGCCACTGCGAGATAGGAGCCAGGCCGATCGACTCAGCTTCCTTACTGCGCATGTAGTCGTACTGAAGGTTGGCGTCCATCGACGCCTCGATCTGGCCGCGCAACTGGCGCTTTTCATCGACGATGATTTCGCGCCCGAGAATCGGCGTGAACGGGATCCACTTGCCGGGCCAGTCCCACTGCTCCAGGATTTCCGTGCCCGTGAGCAATGCGCCCTTGACCTTGCGCCGGTCTACTTTGCGGGTCGCGATGACGTTGACGCCCGGGGGAACTTGATCGAGCGGTACGGCGGATCCGTCCGCGAGCTGCGCGAGCGTGCCCCGCTCCGTCTCGACCCACCAGTACTCCGCGACACGAATCGACTGTCCGCGAGGGAACCACTGCTGCGGTTTATCGCCGACGCCGGCGAACGCGATGGACGTAGCCGCCGCGTTGGGGTACAAATCGCCGAAGGTGTGCTCTTCCAAATCTTCGGTGGCGAACAGATACCGCATGTCCGAGTAGTCGAACTGCTCGCTCGCCGGATCCGGATAGATCGAGAAAGGATTGGCAACTCTGCGGTCGACGATCTTCTGCAGGAAGCTGTCGTCGTTTTCGTATTCGAAGCTGGTTTTCTTCCAGCCGCGCCCGATCTTGAGCGCGTGCTCGTAGGCGGTCATCCAACACGTTTGGCCGTCGGAATCCTGCTCGATGTTGCGGAGTAAGCCCTGCAATACTTCGGCTGTGTCCTTGTCCGCTTTTCCCCCGACCGGGCTAATCTTGGCCTCGGGCGGATTCTGCCGCATGTCGTTGATCGACTGATCGAGCGACGGGCCGATTAAATCAAAAGTGAGACAGGGCCTGCCTTTGCGCTCGTCCTTTTCGTTGCCCTTCCAGTGCTGTAATCCATCGACGAAGTTGAGCTGCTCGCGGGATTTCTCTCTCCATCGCGAGTCCCAGGTTTCCGCTCGCTGGAATCGTAAGTGGGCTTCGCGCAGTAAGGCTTTCTCGGGATCTTCTCCTGGGTCCGGTTTGTGCGCGACGATACGGCTCTCTCGTATAGGTGGGAGGCCTTTACCGATTTGGACATGAGGCGCGCCTGTGGGATCGCCGGTGGGAAGATAGGGAGTCATTTGAAGAAGCTGTCAGCCGTCAGCTATCAGCTATCAGCCGCGTTTCGCGCTGGGATTGGGCGTCCACAACACGCCCGAGACGGCATAGCGCGTTCCCGGCGGCGGTCCGCTGCGGTCGTAACGCACGCTGATACCGACTGGCGGGGTCATCGGGTTGTCGCCCTCGTAGTGGCAGCTATCCCCGTCCTGGCAGGGACAAAGCGGGTCGCCGTATTTGCAATCGGGCATAATCGAGGTGTGACTCGTCGCGGATTATTTGGCTTGCTGCGTGGCGCGGGCGCTGCTGCCGCTCTTCCCGGCGCTCCGATGCTGGCTGTCGTGCAGGCTAACTATTGCGCGTGCGGCGGCGCGCTGATGGGAGATCGCGACGAGAACGACGAGGTAATCGTCTGGTGTACAATCCCGCGATGCAGGTGGTTCCGCATCCCGCACAAACGCGCGATGGTCGCGCTCAAGCCTGTTGATCATCCACCGATCACCGACGACTGGAGGCCGTACTCGCGCGGCTGAAAGCTGAGAGCTGAAAGCTGATAGCTTATTGGTTAGTGAGCCGCACCCTCGACCGCGCCGACTTAGACCGATCGGTCTGCGCACATCCCGGTTGCACCGAGGATCACGTCCTGTACCTGGTTTGCCGGACTCACGGCTCTCGGGTGAGGGCGCGCTACGAGAAAGCGACGGGCGACGTCGTCGTCGAGTGCGCGGCCTGTAAGTCCGAGCTGGCGCGAATCCTGGTAGGATACCGGCAATGACCCGCGACTACAAACCCGGCATGACGCTCAACCCGGGCGAGGGGTTTGAGCTCGATGCCGGCGCTATCTTGCCGCCCGATGTTGCGGAGTTGGTCCGGCGCGGGCAATTGAAACTGGAAACCAGGCAGGGCCCGCAAGTCGAATACGCTCCGGGGAAGTATCGTATCGAGGTTCTGATTCTGCTCGACGGCCGACCGTTCGGAACTTTCGGAGTCAGCTACGAGTTTCCCAGCCGTTGGCAGCTATTTAAGTTGTGGCTGAAAAAGCTGAAAGCTGATAGCTGATAGCTGACAGCTTCTAAACGCCCTTCAGCTTATTCGCATCAAACTTGAATTGACGCGACGCCCGCGCGATGTGCCTGAGTAACCCGTCCTGATTGGGGAATACGAACCGCTTGGGCGAGTTCACGCCGGGCTCGACGCCGCCCGAGAAGTGCTCGACGATCGCGCCGTTCTTGGCGGGCGTTAGCTTGAGCTTGGGCAGCGCGGTTTTGCCGAGCGCGGGGAGGCGGAGGGCGCTCGGCATGGCGGGGATGGAGTTGGACATTTAGGGAAGTGGGACTATGCCTAACGCAACCTCGACGAGGCCGACCGCGTAGTCGTCGAGATTGTCGATTCCGAAATCCTTCTCACCGAAGCCGTTGCTGCGTAGCGCGTTTCGGCAGGCCATCATTCCCCCGTAATGATGCCTTACCCACCATTCCGGGTCGCTGCGCGCTTCGTTCTTGATCGTTTCCGCTACGTCGGAGGGGAACCAAGAGATGAGGAATGTAACAGCCGCGAACGCCTTCTGGCGGTCTAACTTGGTTACGTTGTCAGAGTGGAACTTGCGCCAATCGGTGGGCAGGTCTGGCATAGTCATAGAGAATGGGCTGAAGTGGCTTTCACCTACACATGCGCGCAGTGCGGTGGGACCTTCGAGTCCGATCGATCGCCCGGAGAGGCGGACGCGGAAGCGAAGCGCTTATTCGGCGCCGACGTTCTAGTAAAGGACTGTGACGTAATCTGCGACGTCTGCTTTAAGGCGATCTTCGGCGAGACGCCGTCGATTCATTAGCGCGAGCTGACAGCTGACGGCTGACAGCTGACAGCTTTCTTACCCGTGGAAAGCCGTTGCGATCGCGCGAGGGTATCGGCGGTAGACGGTACACCGCCGGGCATCGAGGCACAGCGGCTCGAGGACGGCGCGGAAGGCCCCAAACCGGTTCCACTTCCCGCTGATGGCGTTGCCGACGTGGAGCGTGTCGGCTACGCGGTCGAAGACGTCGCCGTAGATGATGTGGCCCCACTCATCGACGAAGCGGACGGTATCCCCGAGCCCGAAGTCGGGAGTTTCCAACTACGCCGCCTGCGCTTCGTCGCCGTCGTCGTCGTTGGCGGCGGGGGCTGCCTTGCCCTTTGCGGCTGTCTTGGGGAACCAGTCGGCCGTCTGCTGCGCGATGTGCGCGCCGAGGCCTGCAGCGGAGGTATGCACCATCGGCTGCGGGTCGGGCATATCGTACGGCTGCGTTCCGGCGGGCGGGTGCATGAAGGTCTTGGTGGTCGCGCCGTTGCCCGCGCCTTCGATCATGATGTGCCGTACTTTACCGGCCATCGCTTTCGCTTCCTTGCTCGGTTTGCGCTTGCTCGCGCGCATCGTGACTTCTTTGGACATTTGTGTGGGGTTCCTTGGGGAAAGCCGTCAGCTATCAGCTATCAGCCGTCAGCTCCGGACGCGCCCAACGCGGCTGAAAGCTGATAGCTGATAGCTGACAGCTTGTTTGGCGCTAAGCTTGAGGTGTGTTGTGGTTCAAAAAGCAGAAGGAGGCCGCCGTGGCCAACGTCGGACTGGTAAGTGAAATGGAGCAGTTACAAGAAAAGCGAGAGGCTATGATGGCCCTGGTTATGGCGAAGACGGCGCCGTTCCTAAGCTCTGAGCGATCGGCCGCCGCGTACCGCGAGATCAACGCGATGCCGGATAAATGGGCGAATTCACTGAACGAAGTATTCGCGGTTCACAACGGCGTCCGCATGCCGCTCATGCAGGCTGACTTCCAGTCGTGGGCTTGCGTCTGCGGAACCTTCGTCAGACTCGGTGTTCCCTTTTGTCCCGGCTGCCACATGAGCATCCAGTGGCAATCCGTCGCAGATCCCAGGCTCGCCCCTGCCCCGGTCCCCGCGCCGGCGCCGCAGGCCGCCGCGCTCGCCGTCGAGGAGCCCAGTGACGAGGACCGCTTCGCCATGGAGTACGCGCAACTGGCAACCAAGCTCGGCGTGGCCGCGCGGCCCAAAATGCGCGATCTGCGCCTGCGGAACCTGCTCGCTGAAGAGGGGATCAGCGTGTATCCGCTTGAAGCGGTCGAGCGGTACATGCGGTCGATCACGCCGCCGAATAAGGCTTGGGTATGGATGCCAGTGCGAGCGTGCGACGTAACTCCCGACGGTGGCAACCAGCACTACCTAGTGTGGGGCGTGTCGCGGGAGAATTGGCGCACCTTCAATATAATAGGCAAGGAGTTCCTAGGCGCGCAGTACTCGAAGCCCCTGCCCCTGCCCGTGCTCCAAACGATGGGCAATCTCGTCGAGCGCATGCCCGAGGGGTTGGTGTTTCTGGTAACGGACATCATCGATGTGCCGAAACCGGATCCATTCCTCGCTGTGCGGCTCAAAGACTCAACCGAGTTGTTTGTTATTGAGCGCTGGGACGAGCCAGCCTTTCGGTCAACAACTCTTTAGGCTGCTCCGGTCTGCTGATCTCGGTGGAAGGCGCTCACGGTTGGTTGCCGGAGCCTCCACAAGATCGCCGCCGCCGCGCGTCCTGCACGATGTAGCTTCCCTGCGCCGGATTCGTTTCGTAGTCCTGAAGCGGCGTCCACACTTCCTCGCCGTCCGCGTAGCGCACGAGCGCGCAGAGGATCTCAGCAGTGGAATGGGATGTAATCGGCAAACACAACCTCGCGCCTGAATCCGCGCCAACCGAACGCGAAGCCGTTCCAGAGACAGTGGTTCGGCATGTAGTAGCCTTCATGCGCCACGATGAACCAGAACAGCGGCGTCAGTATTGAGAGCGTGTTGCCGTCGAAGCTGATGAACCACTTGCGGCCCACGGTTCGGAGGTCGTATCGCCTCATCGGATGGGGCGGACTGAGCGCTAATAGCTGACGGCTGAGAGCTGACAGCTTTGTTTGTCTCAAAGTATAGCCATAACCGCGTGTTCTCTGACGCTCATGTACTTCTTATTCTCGACGTCGAACGCGCACGCCGACATCTCGTTGAACAGAACGCGATCGCCAATCTCGCACGGGATCGGCATGCGCCGCCCGCGATGATCTCGCGCGCCGGGGCCCACCGCGATCACGCGCCCGCGGTTCACCGGTTCCCTGGCTCCGTCCGGAATCCACATAGAGCCGGAATGCGTGGGTGGATCGAGCGGCTCGAGTAATACGCGATCGCCGAGCACGCGGGGCACGTTCGGCCAGAGCGGCGATAGCACCGCTTCGATGGCCTGCTCTTCGTAGAGGACGTGGCAGAGCTTCCACTTCTCGTCGATCTCGAACTCGGCCGAGCGCGTCTTGGTGGGCCAGTAGAGGACGCGCGAGCCAACCGTTACGGTGAGGGGAATCCAGAAGCGATTCGTCCAGGGATTGTAGCGGAAACGTTCGCCGGTGAAGGTGTCGTTTACCGGATCATAATCCTCGTTATACAGGCCCGAGTACCGCGTCGATTCGCCCGGACCGCAGGCGCGCACCACGCCCTCGGCGGGGACGAGCGAGTCATCCTTGCGATTTTCGGGCAGGAACACAACGGCGTGGCGCTGGTCGCGTAGCACGGGCTGGATGACGACGCGATCCTGGAGCGGGTGGAAGCGGGAGAGGAGACTCATAAGTAAGAAGCTATCAGCCGTCAGCTATCAGCTTTCAGCTTCGCGAAACGCGCAAGGGTCTTTGGCTGACGGCTGAGAGCTGAGAGCTGACAGCTTTTTTAGCCGCAGAGCATATCGCAGTAGATGGCCGCGGCTCGCATCGGCGTGTAGCTTTGCACTAATCCGACCAGCAGCCATTCGCCCCGGACGCAGCCCTCCCAGAAGCCATGAAATCCCCGCAAGCTTCCGATTCTCATCTTCGGCTTGCCCCACGGTCCATAGCGCTCGACAGGCCAGCGGTCCGCGAGGCTGAGCGTATTCCGCGCTTGCCCGCGGAGCTGCGCAAGGTCGACGCGGGCGTTAATCGCGAGCAGGCTCATACCTTCACGTAGGTCTGAATCGCGGGGAACGAGCCCGGCGGATCCACTTCGCGAACGCCCGTCGTGGGCAGAGCTTTGTGGTCTCGCTCGAAACACTCGCGAGCGGACACTCCGCGTCCCATCGCAGTGAGCAGCATTCGTTTGTTGATCTGCTCGGGGTCCACGCGGGCGTTGACGTGCATCATCGCGAATACGCTCATACCGGAATTCTGCGCTGCTTCATACGCGAGGCTGAAAGCTGAGAGCTGATAGCTGAGAGCTTACTGAAACCAGTCTCGCACTCTGCGCCACCACGAGATATGCGGCCGCCGCAGCTTCATCGCGCGCAGCGTCCAGATCCCGCCCGTGCAATCCCACACGTTGCCCGAGGGCAAGGTGATCCACGGCAATACGTATTGCTGGGTCGCCACGCACGTCGGGACAGGCGGGTTCCAGGGATGGTAATAATAGGCCGGACCGGTCCACACGAGCGAGCCCGCGACGTGCGATTGCGTGTAGGTGCCCTGGCAGCCGCGCCGCGCGTTGACGGTACGGCCTGCTACCCAATCCACGCACATAGCCTCTTGCTCGGTGAGCAAGATCCAATCGTTCGATTCGATGACCGGCGGCGAGCCGATGCCGCCCGAGGGTACGGGCAGATTGGTGTTCAGGACATTCGCCGT
>Ga0070733_10000439_pt1 | contig 33984 bp, 32 predicted proteins | sample Coa_R1_9_FD_66450 | JGI IMG/M metagenome (GOLD analysis project Ga0070733, IMG submission 66450) | Surface soil microbial communities from Centralia Pennsylvania, which are recovering from an underground coalmine fire - Coalmine... | ecosystem: Environmental > Terrestrial > Soil > Unclassified ...
ACTTCCGCCGGCTACCTCCCGCAGGACGGACTCACGCTCTCCGGCCGCACCGTCTTCGCCGAGTGCATGTCTGTCTTCGACGACCTCCGCGCCATGGAAACCGAACTCGAATCGCTCACCCACAGCATGTCCGAACTCGATCACACCAGCGCTGCGTACGCAGCCGTCGCCGATCGCTACACCCGAGTCGAGCACGAGTTCCGCACCCGCGACGGCTACTCGATCGAGGCCGAAGTCGGACGCGTGCTCATGGGGTTGGGATTCACCAAAGAAGACTGGCAGCGCCAGACCGACGAATTCTCCGGCGGATGGCAGATGCGCCTCGCCCTCGCGAAACTTCTGCTGCAAAAACCGAACCTCCTCCTGCTCGACGAGCCCACTAACCATCTCGATCTTGAAGCCCGCAACTGGCTCGAAGATTATCTCGAGCATTATCCCTACGCCTTCCTGCTCATCTCGCACGACCGCTACTTTCTCGACGTCACAGTCAACAAGATCGCCGAAATCTGGAACAAGCGCTTCTGGTTCTACACCGGCAATTACGACAAATTCCTGGCCCAGAAGACGCAGCGCAACGAGCAACTGCTGGCCGCCTACAAAAACCAGCGCGATCGCATCGAACAACTCGAAGTCTTCATCAACCGCTTCCGCTATCAGGCCACCAAGGCCAAGCAGGTGCAGAGCCGCATCAAGGAACTCGAGCGCATGGAGCGCATCGAAGTTCCGCCCGAAGAAAAGACCATCCACTTCAAGTTCCCGCAGCCCAAGCCCAGCGGCCGGATCGTCGCCGAATTCGAGAATGTCGCGAAAACCTATCCGCCGCGCACGTTGACCGGCCCAAACGGAGACAGCACCGGAAAAGCCGCCGAGCGGGCTTCAGGAAAAACGGTTTTCAACCAGGTCAGCTTCATGATCGAGCGCGGCGACCGCATCGCCCTGGTCGGGGTGAACGGAGCCGGCAAGTCCACGCTGATCAAGCTGCTCGCCGGCACCGAACCGCTCTCCGCCGGCGAATTCCGCCTCGGCCACAACGTCGAGAGCGATTACTTCGCCCAGGATCAATACAAAGAACTCGACGCCGACGCCCGCATTCTCGACGATCTCGGCGCCGCCTCTCCGCGCTCCACCGAAACCGAGTTGCGCAGTCTGCTCGGCTGCTTCCTCTTTCAGGACGAAGACGCCTTCAAGAAGATCGGAGTGCTTTCCGGCGGCGAACGCGGCCGCTACGCCCTGCTGCGTCTCCTGCTGCATCCGGCAAACTTCCTGCTCCTCGACGAACCCACCAACCATCTCGACATGCGCGCCAAAGACGTCCTGCTCCACGCGCTCATGGAATACTCCGGCACCGTCGTCTTCGTTTCCCACGACCGCTATTTCATTGACAAGCTCGCCACCCGCGTCTTCGAGGTCGGCAACGGCGGCGTCGAAATCTTTCCCGGCAACTATGAAGACTATCTCTGGCGCAAAGAAGGCGGACAGCACGTCACGCCCACGCTCGATGATGTGCCGGGGATGGAACTGGTCGGCGAAAAGGGTGCCCCATTTCTGCCCACCGTTGGCAGGAGTGGGGATTTGGCCGCCGCTGACAAGAACAATCCTTCGGCGAACGGCAACGGGTCCGGCTCAACTCAAACCGACCCTCCCAAAAAGCGCCTGAATCCCATCAAGCGCAAGCAGCTGGAAGACCGCGTCCACGAGCTCGAAGAGGAAATCGGCCGCACCGAAGCCGAGATCGCGAATCTGGAGACCGCCCTCCAGAACTTCGTCAGCGCCGAAGAAAGCCAGCGCCAATCCGAAGAACTCGGGCGCCGCAAATCCGCGCACGCCGCCCTGATTCAAGAGTGGGAAGGCCTCGGCGAATCTCTGCAGGAATCCTAGTAACCGATCTTGAATCTTCGCTTGTGACCGTCGGCATCAGGTCGGCATGTCCCCTGCTCCGGCCGTACACCATCTTCCGTAATCTAAGGGAATACTTACGCCTGTGCGATATTCACATTGGCCGAGTGGACAACCACTCCTGAAGGCCCCCAATTTACAGACAACCGCATGACGGACGCAGGCCAGGCGCAGCGCCCCCGCGGGAATCCAAGGAAGGTCGCATGCTTCAGTCGTCGGAGAACACGTTCAACCCGAAGTCGGGCTCGCCGGCTTCCAACCCCAACGCTTACAACCCGATTAAGACCGTGACCGCGCCCGTGGATCAGGCCACCATCGGCCGCACCCTGGTCATCAAGGGCGAAATCAGCGGCTCGGAAGCCCTTTACATTGACGGCACCATCGAAGGCAAGATCACCATGCCCGAGAGCCGCGTCACCGTCGGCCGCAACGGCAAAGTGGATGCCAGCATCCAGGCCCGCGAAGTCGTCGTCATGGGCAAGGTCACCGGCAACATCGAGTGCTCCGACCGCGTGGATATCCGCAGCGAAGGCTCGGTCAACGGCGATATCTCGACCTCGCGTATCAGCGTGGAAGACGGCGCCGCTCTCAAGGGCGGAATCCAGGTCCGCAGCGAACCCAAGCCGAATATCGCGGCCCAGCCGCAGCACAACCAGCACAAACCGGCCGAGCCGCCGAAGACTCTCACGGCAACCGCGACCGCTTAAATTTGTTCCACCCCTCGAAGTGGCAAACCGGGCACGCTCTGAGCGTGCCCTTTTTGTTTCACCGCTAATTTCACCCTGGATTTCGGACTTGGTCTCACCCGGAAGCTCCACATTTTTTTCGATCCGTAGCTCTAACCTGCTGCCCGGATTCGAGTTAGGTGTCGCATACCGGATAATTTCGCGGCAAAATATTGAGCAGTAATGGGTTATAGCTAAAATCTTGCGGATCAAGGGCTTACGGACATAGTGGCAGGCCGGTCGTGGGGCTGAATCCAGGGCTGGGTTCGGGAAAACGTCTTGGCAGTGATTGCCACGCATGATGCCAGTCTGGCGTTTTCCACAAGGCAGGGTAAAGGTCGCTCGTCACACGATCCAGGATATTTCTGTGGAAATTATCCAGTAGCTGCGCGTGCAGCCAGCTCCCAATCCAGCGCAGGTCATCCCGAGAGCCCGCGCTTTTCCAGAAGACCCCGGGTGCCCCATTTCTCGCGCGCAGTTTGCGCGAGAAGTGGGGACTTTCCCTCGCGCTCAACGAAAGCTTACTTCTTCTCCGCCGGACGAAACTCCAGCGCGGCCGAATTCATGCAATAGCGCAACCCGGTCGGCCTCGGACCATCCTCGAACACATGTCCCAGATGCGCGTCGCACCTGGCGCAGCGTACTTCGGTCCGCACCATCCCGTACTTCGTGTCCTTGTGCTCGACCACGCCTCCGTCATCGGTCGGCTTGAAGAAGCTCGGCCAGCCCGTGCCCGAATTGAACTTCGTCTGCGAGTCAAACAGCGGCGCATCGCAACACACGCAGTGGTACATGCCGGCGTCGTGGTTGTTCCAGTACGCTCCGGTGAAGGCGCATTCCGTCCCGGCCTCGCGCGCCACGTGATACTGCTCGGGCGACAGCTGCTTCCTCCACTCGGCTTCGGTCTTCGTAATTTTCTCTGCCGTCTTCTCAGTCATAATCTGCTCCGTTTGAATACTTTATTAATGAAGAATTGGATGTTTATGCGCTCCAAAAGTGACACTTATGGCCCGTCATCGTCCCGCGATCTTGCCCCCGACCTTCCGATAGTCTCCCCGATGAAAGAGCAGCGGCTCGCCCTCCCGCACCGCCGCGTCTTCCACCTCCGCGATGAAGATCGTGTGATCCCCCGCATCCTGGGACGAATGCAGCCGGCAATCGAGAAACGCCAGCGAACCGCGCAGCATGGGCGTTCCGTGCTCGGTGCGGTCAAATCGCGCTCCGGCTTCGGCCTCGGCGCGCTCGTGGGTGCGATCGGGACGAGCATAGTATTCCGAGATCGCGCGCTGCGCTTCGCTCAGCACGTTGATGCCGAAGCGCTTCCTGGCGTGCAGCACGGAGTGCGTGCGCGTGGTGTGATCCACGCAGACCAGCACCAGCGGCGGCTCCAGCGACACCGAGGCAAAAGCGTTGGCCGTCATCCCATGCACCTCGCCATCGAGGTCCACGGTGATGATGGTCACGCCCGTGGCGAAGCATCCCATCGCGCGGCGAAATTCGGCGGGATTCAGGGTCATAATCTAACGCAAGGGCAGCCGCATCTGACGTAGGGGCGGACGCATTCGTCCGCCCTGCGAGCGCCCGGACCCCGGACGAATGCGTCCGGGGCTACATGCCCGGGGCTGCATGCCCTCGCCCACATTACCACGCCGGAGCGTTGTATCATTCGAGGCAGCCGTGACCCTGGCCGCCATCCCGCCCGTGCCGACGCCGCCGCCATCTTCATCTTCGTCCTGCGCCGCTCTGCTGGCCGAACTCCGTCCCGGCGTGCCCATCGCGCGCGAAGCCGCGATCCGGCTGATCCGCTGCCCCGATCACGATCTCCCCGAACTGCTCGCCGCGGCCCGCGCCGCCAAAGAGCGCTTCAAGCCCGGCGTGATCACCTATTCGCGCAAGGTTTTTATCCCGCTGACCAACCTCTGCCGCGACTATTGCGGATACTGCACCTTCCGCCGCGATCCCTCGGATCCCGGCGCGCACACCATGACCCCGGACGAAGTCCTCGCCGTCGCTCGCGAAGGCGAAAAACTTGGCTGCACCGAGGCTCTTTTCAGCCTCGGCGACAAGCCCGAGCTCATTTTCCCCGAGATGCGAGAGACTCTCCGGCATCTCGGCTACAAATCCACGCTGCATTATCTCGAAGCCATGTGCGAACTGGTGCTGCGCGAGACCAGCCTGCTGCCGCACCCCAATCCCGGCCTGCTGAGCGCGGAATGGATCGCCCGCCTGGCCGCGGTTTCGCCCAGCATGGGACTGATGCTCGAAACCACCAACTCCGCCCTGCTGGCTCCGGGCGCTGCCCACGACAACGCTCCCGATAAGGTTCCCGCCCGCCGCCTGCGCACGATTGAAGACGCCGGACGGCAGAAAGTTCCATTCACCACCGGGCTGCTGATCGGCATCGGCGAATCGCCCGAAGACCGCGTAGACACGCTTCTGGCCATCCGCGACTTGAATGACCGCTACGGTCACATCCAGGAAGTGATCGTGCAGAATTTCCGGGTCAAGCCCTCGATCCCCATGGCGCACTGGCCCGAGCCTTCGCCGGGCGAGATGCTGCGCGCCGTGGCGGTAGCTCGCTTGTTACTCCCCGCCGTGAATATTCAGGCTCCGCCCAATCTTTCCGCGCCTTACTATGATGACTTAGTAGACGCCGGCATCAACGATTGGGGAGGGATTTCGCCGCTGACGCCCGATTTCATCAATCCGGAAAAACCCTGGCCGCACCTCGACCAGCTCCGCCTGCGCACCGAGGCCAAAGGATCTGAATTGCGCCAGCGGCTGCCGGTGTATCCCGAATTTCTTTCCGCTCTCACGAACCGGCCCGGACTGCTTTCCGAAAAATTGCGCGCTGCCGCCGCATCTGACGGCCTGGCAAAGAAGAAGAGGGCGGCATGATCTGCGTTCTGAGCGGCGGCACCGGCGGCGCGAAATTCATTGACGGCTTGCGCCTGGCCATGCCCGCCGAAGAACTCACCATCATCGTCAACACCGGCGACGACCTGACCTGGTGGGGGCTTTATGTTTCGCCCGACATTGATTCGATCACCTACGTCCTCTCCGGCATGTTGAGCCGCGAGCGCGGCTGGGGCGTGAAGGGCGATACGTTCCTCTGCCTGCAGGCCATGGGGCAGCTGGGCGAGCCCACCTGGTTTCATACCGGCGACCGCGACCTGGCCGTGCACATCCTGCGTTCGCGGCTGCTGGCTGAGGGCAAGACGCTCTCCGAGGCGACCAAGATCATCTGCGACAAGCTGGGCGTGAAGGCTCGCATCCTGCCCATGAGCGACTCGCGCGTGGAGACGCGGGTGAACACGCCCAACGTCGGTGAACTGAGTTTCGAAGAATATTTCGTGCAGCGCTGGTATCAGGATCCGGTCGAGTCGGTGCGCTTTGCGGGTGCATCCGATGCCGAGCCGGCTCCCGGAGTGATGGACGCGATTATCTCCGCCGACGCCGTGATTATCGCGCCCAGCAATCCGGTGACGAGCATTGGTCCGATTCTGGCTGTGCCGGGCATTCGCGATGCGCTCACGCGGGCGCGCGGCAAGATTGCCGCCGTCAGTCCGATCGTCGGCAATGCGGCGGTCGCTGGACCGGCGGGAATCCTCATGGCCGCGCAAGGACTGCCCTGCTCCATCGCCGGCGTAGCCCAAGCCTATGAGGACTTTCTGGATGTGCTGGTGTGCGATACGCGCGACGCGCGAGCCGCCGAACCGCTGCGCAAGAAAGGCTTGCGCGTGCAGTGCACGCAGACCATTATGCGCAGCACCGACGACAAAATGGCGTTGGCGCAGGAAACGCTTTCGCTGATTGCGGGCAACGGGGCCAGGGCGGCCGCCAATGTGCCCAAAGAAGATTCGCTTGCCGGCACTCCATTTCGCCGCCTGAACACCCGGGAGTAGCTTCGAACGGAGTAATCTCGAAACGTGCCGCCATCCGCCGTCATCCTGATTCCGGTGAAGAATCTGTCGGGCGCGAAGCAGCGTCTGGCTGCGGCGCTCGATCAGGCCAGCCGCACTGAGCTGGCGCAGGCCATGCTGGCCGACGTCCTGTCCGCGCTGCACAGCTTGCGCGGGCGGCCGGAAGTGAAAGTCGCGCTGGTCACGAGCGATCCGTTCGCGAGCAGACTGGCGCAAGAATATTCCTTCGAAGTCATTCCGGATCCGGCCAACCCAGGAGAAACCGGCGCGATCGAGATGGCCACGCGCCTCTGCGTGGAGCGGGGTGAGCGCAGCACGCTGGTCATTCCCGCCGATATTCCCCTGATCCAGGCCTGGGAAGTCGAAGAGATTTTCGCGCGTGCTCCGCTGGAAGGCAGCGTTCTCGTGCCCGCCGGTGATGGACGCGGCACGAACGCCATTCTCCGCACGCCGGCGGATTTGTTCCCGCTGCGTTTCGGCAACGACAGTTTCAAGCCGCACCATGCGGCCGCGCAGGCCACCGGCAGGCCATGCGTCGTGCTCGAACTGCCCGGCATCGCCGTGGACGTGGATAATCCCTCCGATCTGCGCACTCTGATGTCTCTCCCCGGCGAGACCCGCGCCCAGCGCCTGCTGCGCGAGTGGGATCTCGAAGAAGAGTTGCCGGCGACCGGCTCCTGACTCATCATGAGGAGCGCGTCATGAGCAGCGTCCCATGAAAAGCACATCGAGCGGCGAGATCCGGCTGATTCCGATTCGGCTGGCCGAAGAAATCCATCCCGGCGACTCGCTGGCGGACACGTTGCTGCGAGCGTTGCGGAGAAGACGCCTGAAGCTTGCCTCCGGCGACATTCTCGTCGTCAAACACAAGATCGTTTCCAAAGCCGAGGGGCGCATCGTGGATCTCGGAACGATTCAGCCTTCGGCTGAATCGGCGGCGTGGGCGCAGCAATATTCGCTCGATCCGCGCGTGATCGAACTCGCGTTGCGCGAGAGCCGGGCCGTGATTCGCCGCCAACACGGCGTGCTGATCACCGAGACCCGGCATGGCTTTCTCTGCGCCAACAGCGGAATTGACGTATCGAATGTGGATGGCGGCGCGCATGCCGTGCTGCTTCCCGAAGATCCGGACCGCTCGGCGGCCAATCTGCGCCGAGCGCTCAAGAAACATACCGGGATCAACATCCCCGTGATCATCACCGACAGCTTCGGGCGGCCGTGGCGCGAGGGCCTCACCGAGTTTGCCATCGGCATCGCGGGCATGAAGCCGATGCGCGACGATCGCAACCGCCGCGATCCCCACGGCTACCAACTTAAAGCCAGCGTAGAAGCCGTGGCCGATGAACTGGCCTGCGCCGCGGGTCTGGTCTGCGGCAAGCTGAACCGCACGCCCGCCTGCATCGTCCGCGGATTCCGCTACCAGGCGGGTACAGGTGAGGTGAAAGATCTGCTCCGCCCGGCAGCCGGCGACCTGTTCCGTTAGGCCAACTTGTCCGCAGCGACTACGCAGTCGTGCGACGGCGTAAAATGTTCGCCACTGGATCAGCAAACGAGGTCCCGGCTCATGACCCGAGCAACCACGCAAGCAATTTCACCGTTCTTCATCGTCAGCGACGTAGATCAGACCATCGCTTTTTACCGCGACAGACTTGGTTTCGAGACGAGGTTCCAGCAGCCGGATCAGGACCCCTTTTTCGCCATCATCGGCCGCGACGGCGCCCAGATCTTGGTCAAGTCGCACAAAGGCCTGGCGCCGCTGCCGAACTCAAAGCGCCATCCCTGGATTCGGTGGGACGCCTTCGTCTATGTCGCAGACCCGGATGCGCTTGCCCTGGAATTTGCCGATCGATCTTCCGGTAACGGCGCAGCATTCAGCGTGCCCCTCGAGGATACCCACGACGGTCTTCGCGGCTTTGAGATTTGCGACCCTGACGGCTACCAGTTATTTTTCGGCAGACCCGTTACTGACCCGACGTAGGACAACCGGCAGCGGCGATCACCGGCAACCTCAAACGCCGTCGCGCTAAGCGCGACCGGACAGCCGAGGGCGGCTGTCCCTACATGGATTGGGGCGCAAGACAGTCCCGGCGGAAACCGAATAGAATGATCCCCATTGCGGACGTACCCCATGACCAGCGACCTCGCATCTTCCCAGCGCAAATGTTCCGAACTCGAATTATTCCCGGCGCTCGACTGGGCGGAGATCGCTCCGCGTGTTTCGCATGGCGTGCGCTCGTCGCTCGAAAAAGTTCTCGAGACCCAGGCCGGCGCCAGCCTCTCGCTCGAAGAATGCTACGCGCTCGCCGACGCCACCGGCGACGACCTGCTTGGCCTGCTCGTGGCTGCGAATCTTCTGCGCACCGAGTTGACCGGCAACCTCGTCACTTACGTGGTGAACCGGAATATCAACTTCACCAATATCTGCTTTGTCGGATGCAAGTTCTGCGCCTTCAGCCGCGGCCCGCGCGAATCTGACTCTTATTTCCATTCCCTGGAGACCATGGCGCAAAAGGCGCGTGAGGCATGGGATCTCGGCGCCACTGAAGTCTGCATTCAGGGCGGCCTGCCGCGCGAGCTCGACAAGTTTTATTACCGCGACATTCTGCGCGCCATAAAAAGCGCAGTCCCGAAGATGCACATTCACGCCTTCTCGCCCATGGAGATCGTTTACGGCGTGGAACTCACCGGCATGCCGCTGGCCGACTATCTTTCCATGCTGCGCGAGAACGGCCTTGGAACTCTGCCCGGAACCGCAGCCGAGATTCTTGACGACGAGATCCGGCACATTCTCTCGGCCAACAAGCTTTCGACTGCGCAGTGGACAGAAGTGATCCGCACCGCGCACCGCTGCGGAATTCGCTCGACCTCCACGCTGATGTACGGCCATGCCGAGACGCCGGCGCACTGGGTGCGGCAGATGCGGCTGCTGCGCGAGATTCAATCCGAGACCGGAGGCTTCACCGAGTTCGTGCCGCTCGGCTTCGTGCACCAGAACACGCTTCTCTTTGCGCAGGGACTGGCGCGGTCGGGGCCAACCCTGGCCGAACATCTCAAGGTGCATGCGCTGGCGCGGCTGCTGCTGGCCGGGTCCATCCACAACATTCAGGTTTCGTGGGTCAAGCTGAACCGGAAGCTCTCGCAGCTCTGCCTGCACGCGGGCGCCAACGATTTTGGCGGCACGCTGATGGAAGAAAACATCTCCCGTGAAGCCGGCGCGACCGCCGGCCAGTACACCAGCCCGGAAGATTTTCAGGCCATGATTCTGGAGATGGGCCGCATTCCCGCAGAACGCAACACCACCTACTCGCGCATTCAGATCAAGCTTCCATTCCATGAGCTGGAATTTCCAACGGAGTACCTGCGCGAGGTCGAATTCGCATGAGGTCCCGGACATGAGGTTGGAAGCATGACCGCCGACGCGCCCTCCGCGCCCAGGCGGACGATTGCGATCATTGGCGGCACCGGCCCGGCCGGCATGGGTGCGGGACTGCGCTGGGCGCGGGCGGGAGAGCGCATCATCATCGGGTCGCGCGACGCGCAGCGCGCCGGGGAAGCTGCCGCGAAGATCAAAGAAAAAGCCGGCGCCGGCGCGCAGGTGACAGGCATGGAAAATCTTGCCGCCTGCGCGGCCGCCGACATCGTCGTGCTGACGGTTCCTTTCGAAGGCCAGGCGGCGATGCTGAAACAGCTCAAACCATCTCTGAAGCCGGGAAGCCTTCTGATTGACGCGACCGTGCCCCTGGCGGCTTCGGTGGGCGGACGCGCCTCGCGCACGCTTGGCGTATGGCAGGGATCGGCGGCCCAGCAGGCCGCCGAGCTTGTGCCCAAGGGCGTCAGGGTTGCGGCTGCCTTTCATAATCTTTCCGCCGATTTGCTCAACGGAGACGATGCGCTCGACTGCGATGTGATCGTCTGCAGCGACGATCCGGCCGCGACTCAGGTCGTGTGCGAACTGGCGGCGAAGATTCCCGGGGTGCGCGCCCTCGACGGCGGCAAGCTCGAAAACGCCCGCATTCTCGAGCAGATCACCGCGCTGCTGGTCGGACTCAACATCCGGCACAAGGGTCACGCCGGAATCCGCGTCACCGGCCTGCCGTCCTCGGCCTACCGCTCGCAATAATTGGAGGTCATCCCGAACGGAGCCGCAGTTCAGGCGAAACGAAGGACCTGCCCGACCGAGGCCGTGTTGCAAGGAGGTCCTTCGCTCCGCCGGTAGAACGGCTTCGCTCAGGATGACCTCCAAAGAAGGACCCTTCCGTACTCCCCGATGCTCCGGGCCCTGTGCAAATCAGAACGATTCGCGGCATTGATTTCTGCTGTTATTGCGCTACCATCCTCACTAATCTGGTTCATCTAAATCTGGTTCATGGAAGTTGAGAGTTTGAATCTTCGCGCCGCATCGCTCGCAGTCGTCTGCTTGCTCCTTGGCGCGCTCGCTTTCGCGCAAACTCAGAAACCCGTACTCTATCCAGTCGTCGGCGGAACCGAATCGCTCCCGTTGTCTGCGCTGGCGCAGCTCTATCCCCGCGCCCGGCGTTCTCCGGCGGCTGCCACGCCGTGCTCAGCGGGCGGCGCGTTCGGCAACTTCACCGTGGTCCTGAACTGCGACGGCAATGACAGCGACGGCCCCACGGCCTACGGCAGCACTCCCGACACCGACATGGCGGTGAGCGAGCAGTATGTCATCCAGACCGTGGACAACGTGTTTACGATTTACAACAAAAGCGACCTGAGCGTGGTGGAGGGTCCGGCCGATCTGGCGCTGCCCTGGACCGGGTTCGAAGTTTCGTCATGCATGACGCCGGGATCGGGCGACGACTTCATCGTGCGCTATGACAAAGCGGCTGCGCGCTGGGTGATGGCGCTGCCGATTTTCGGCGACGCCGAGGGCCACTACTGGCTGTGCCTGGCGGTTTCGACTTCGTCCGATCCCACCGGCACGTATTACCTCTACGCGATTCAGGAGACGGGAACCGGCCAGCCGATCTGGGACTATCCCAAGCTCGGCGTGTGGACCGACGCGTACTACATCGGGTTCAACATGTTCAGTCCGAAGCCGGCTTACTTGGGATCGAAGGCCTGCGCCCTCGACCGCACTTCGATGCTCGCCGGAGCAAAGCCCGCGGAGATGCAATGCTTTTTCGAGTCGAGCCCGGCGAATTCGCTGATGCTGCCCGCCGATATTGCCGGAGGGCCTCAGCCCGCAACCGGCGAGCCGGAATTTTTTCTCGACATCGCGAAGGCTACCGCGAACCTGCACACGACGCTGAACCTGTGGGATTTTCACGTGGACTTCACGACTCCCGCGAATTCCACTTTCAGCGGGCCGGCCGTTCTCGACGTAGCCGGCTTCACGGAAGGATCGGTTTATGTAGCCGAACCCGACGGCGCGCTCAACTCGCGCAGCGACCGGCTGATGGTGCCGCTGGCCTGGCGGCAGACGTCCGACGGCGTCGAGCATCTGGTGGTGAATCACGCCGTCGCCGCCAAGGGCCTGACTACCACGCAATGGCTCGACATCACCAGCCCGGCGAGCGCCCCGGTGGTCGCGCAGGAAGGCGGGTTGACTCCGCCGGCGCGCGAAAGTTACTGGATGGGATCGGTGAACATGGATCAGGACGGCGACATCGCGCTCGGATTCAGCAATTCAGGGAGCACGACCTTTCCCGGAATTTCGTTCACCGGGCGGCTGGTCTCCGACGCGCCCGGCACTATGGAAGCTGTGCAAAGCGTAATTTCGGGCGCAGGATATCAGGAAGGCTCCGACAACGCGTGGGGCGATCACTCAATCATGGCGGTGGACCCGTCCGACGACTGCACGTTCTGGTATAGCAACGAATATTATTCGGCGGCGGCGAGCGGGACGGATCAGTTCTCCACGCGGATCATCGAGCTCAAATTCACCGCATGTCCGGCCAGCGGCGCGGGCGTTCCCCGCTAACGTCGGTCATCAGCCCCGAGTCGCGATTTCTTCCGCGGGTTCGCCTCCGGCCATCCGCTGCGCCAGGATCAGCTTGCGCGCTTCCACGCGAATCTTGGGCAGGTGCATGCCGAACCAGATTGCCCCGGCCACCGAGGCCAGTCCGCCGATGGCGACCGTAAGCGGGGCGCCCAGGCGATCGGACAGCGCTCCGCCCAGCAGCGCGCCCACCGGGCCCATGCCCATGAACATCATCGAGTAGACGGCCATGGTGCGGCCGCGGAGTTCGTCCGGAACCATGGCCTGCACCAGCGTGTTCGAGGAGGCCATCTGCAGCATAATGAAGTAGCCCACCGGCAGCAGCAAGATTACCGACAGCCAGAAGATTTTAGAAAACGAAAACAGGATCAGGCTCACGCCAAAGCCGGCGCAGCAGAACGAGACCCACCGTGCCAGGCCTTTCACACCCGAGCGCATGGCCAGAGTCAGCGCCCCGAGCAGCGCTCCGATGCCGGCCGCGCCCATGAGAATGCCGAGGCGGACCGCGCCCAGATCGTGCGATCCGATCAGCGTGGCCAGCCCTTGACCGCCTCGGTGCAGGATGCGGTCGGCAAAAATCGGCATCAGCACCGCGTAGGGCATGCCCACGACACTGACCAGCCCCAGCAGCAGAAGTAAAACGCGGATCGGCGCCGTGCGGTTCACGAAGCGGAAGCCTTCCACAATGTGATCCCACGGCGAGGTTTCGGCGGAGACTCGCGGCGGCGACAAGACCTTCATCAGCAGCAACCCGATGATCACGGCGATGTAGCTGATGCCGTTCAAAAAGAAACACCAGCCTTCGCCGAACCGCGCCACCAGAACTCCGGCAACCGCCGGGCCGATCACGCGCGCGCCATTGAACATGGAAGAGTTTAGCGCGATGGCGTTCATCAGATCGTCTTTGCCGACCATATCCACCAGAAACGACTGCCGGCCGGGTATATCGAAGGCGTTGACCACGCCCAGCAAAGCTGCCAGCACGAATACATGCCACACCTGCACGAGGTGCAGCAGGGTCAGCGCGGCCAGCACGAACGCCAGCAGCATGGAAGCAACCTGGGTGGCGATGACGACGCGCTGGCGGTTGCAGCGGTCGGCCACGATGCCGCCGATCGGCGCGAACAGAAAAACCGGAATCTGGCTGGCGAATCCCACCGCGCCCAGCTTCAGTCCCGAGCCGGTGAGGCGATAGACGAGCCAGGACTGCGCGACCGTCTGCATCCAGGTGCCGATCAGGGAAATGAGCTGGCCGCTGAAAAAAAGCTGGAAGTTACGATGGCGCAGGGCACGTCCGGCCATCTGCCAGCGCGGCGCTTCCGCGGCAGCCGGGACCACGCTTGCCCCTGCGAGTTGATTTCCGGAATCAGCCACTTCTTTCTCTGGATGAACCGCGCGCGCGCTCGGACGCGAGCGACTGTGATTCGTGAATGAAGATCAGTATAGCGTTTCGCGCGGGCGCGAAATTTCGCGGGCGGACGCCTGATTTACAACGAGGCGGACGTGCATGCGAAATCCCGGCTAGGTTCGTGCGTTGACAGATCCCTCGCTCCGCCTGAAGATCGGCTTCGCTCGGGATGACTTCCGTCACTGCGGGCGCGCGCGAAACGCGGCGCAGGGCGGGAGTTTTCCACAGATGGCGGAATGGAGTGGGATGGATAGCGCAGAATTTCTGCGATCAAGTGCAAGCGAATGACCAATTTGGCACTCGTCCCCGCAATGTAACCAACTTATAACTTCTCAGCCCTCCGGAACTGAGCTAGAGTATCGAGTACCTTTGGCCGAGGCGTTGGGGCAAAGGCAGCCCTCATGAATACCACTCCCTCAGTCCGGGTGGAACGCCGCGCGGGACAGCGGTTCCCGTTTCTTCTTCCTCTGACTGTCCGCCAGGTTTCGACTGCGCTGGAAGCTCCCGGATTCACGCAAGACCTGAGTTCGCGCGGAGTATTTTTCTTCACCGACATGCCTCTGCCGGAAGGGGCTGAAGTCGAGATCACGCTGCGCATGCCTTCGGAAATCACGCTGGGCGAGAGCATGCCGGTGCGCTGCCGCGGCCGCGTGCTGCGCGTGGCCAAGCCCGCCGCCGGCGCTTCGGGCGCTGAAACCAAGAACGGCATCGCGGTTCGCCTCGACCACTACGAATATCTGACCGACGCGAAAGAATCCTCCGCGGGATATGCGCGGCTTTCGGCGCTGCATCCGCAGCATGAGGGCGAAGACGATTCTTCCACCGACCGCCGGCGTGGCGGAGATGCTGACCGTACCGCACTGCTGGCTTCGCCGCGATCCTGAGTTCGTCCGACTGGGCAATTGCCTCCAGGTGCACCGCGAATAGTGCACTTTTAGAAGCGCCGTGCCGTTCGTAGGAAAGACATTTTTTTGCGGACAATTTTCCCCGCTCTGTGGCCTCTTGGCATACAATGTTTGGCATAAAATGAGTTCGAGCGTAGAGGCGTCGCTCGGATCTCTGTGTCAGGCACGCTCCCCCCGGTTGTCCATCCATGCCATCGCGTGAGTTGGTTTCCGTGCCCGAGTGCAAGCGCGCAGAGTGAACCGTTACCTAGGTCACTTGGCGGGAAGCGGCTTCTGTTTCTAACATGCAAACACCGAGAGAAATCAGCGAGAACCGCGCTATGCATGGGATTGCAGTGGCCCTGCTTACCCAGGACCGGGACCATTTATCCGTTCTGCAGAACCGCCTCGAGGCCACGCAGTTAGGCCGGGCGGTGTTCCAGTCCATCAGTCTTCCGGTCGGGCCCACCGACGAAATTCTCCGCCAGGTGCAGGAATCGCGCGCCGAAGTGGTGCTCATCAACATTCCTACGCATGACCCGCACCGCGCGGTGCGGGCGATCGAACTGATTCGCGCCACCACGCAGCAGATTGCCATCTTCGCCAACGGAGAAATGTCGCGCCCGGCCAACATCGTGGCCAGCATGCGGGCCGGAGCCAGCGAATACATTGACGAAGCGGCCGGCTCGGAAGCGCTGCTCGAAGCGCTCACCCGCTACAGTTCGACTCGCACCCGCACTCCGGGCAGCGGCGGCAAGGCGCGTATCTTTACTTTCCTGGGCGCCAAAGGCGGCGCGGGCTGCACCACCGCAGCCGTGAATACCGCGCTCGCGCTGCAGCAGTCGCACGGCAACGTCGCACTGGTTGATTTCGCTCCCATCGGACACGCGGCCCTGCACCTGAATCAGCGTCCGCAGTTTGGCGTTCCGGACGCGCTGCAGAATCTGCACCGGCTCGACTTTGCCCTGCTCGACGGCCTCATGACCACGGCGCAAGACGGGCTTCACCTGCTCGCCGGACCGCAGCAGCCGTATCCGACCGAACCGACTCCGGGCGAACTGGCGCGGCTTTTCGATCTGCTGGTCAACCACTACCGCTTCGTGGTGGTGGATGCATCGAACCGCCTCGACCCGACGACCCGCCTGCTCTCCGATCTCTCGAACGCGGTGCTGGTGGTGGCGCAGACCGACGTGGTTTCGCTGTGGAGCGCGGGCCGCATTCATGCCTTCCTGGAAGAGGGCACGGGGCGCGACCGGCTGCGCATGCTGCTCAACCGCTACAAGAAAATTCCGGGATTCACCGACGACGACGTCAGGCAGGTCACCAACTGCAAGGTTCTGTGGAAAATTCCGAACGCGTTCCAGTCTGTCTCGCCCGCCATTGACCACGGCAAGCCGGTGGTCCTGCAGGAGGGACCGGAAATCAGCCGTTCGTATCGCGCACTGGCCGCCGCGCTGGCGCAAGCCTCGTCGAACGCTGACGGCGGTCCCGATCTGATTTATGACCAGGAAAAGACCGCGAACCCTAAGCTCGCCCCGGGACGCCTGAATCTTTCTCCTTCACGCGCTGGCGACTAGGCCAGCCTGGGCTGTAGTTCCACTCTGCGCGATATCCCAGTCCTCATCTCAGGGGCCTGCCCTGGCTACTCGGCTTCGAGCCAACACAAATGTCCCGCTTGCATCTACCATAGGGAGATGTCCGAATCGCCAACCGAGGCCAAGCCAGCTTCGGCGGATTTTCCGCCTCTGCTGGTGGAACTGCCGTCCTGGCCCCGAGTCTTCTTCGGAAACCTCCGCGATCTCATCTTTCCGAGAAGCCTGCCTGGGCTCGAGCTGACTTCGGCCCCTGCTCCATTCTGGCCCGACGTGTTCGTGCGCCGGGAGTTGCCCTGGGGACGCTTTGCCAACTCGATAGCGCTGCACGTTCTCGCTTTAGCAGTGCTGGTGGCAGGTTCGCGATTCCTGGCGCTGCAGCCACAAGCGGCGCAGCTGGCCTTCGATCCGCACGAGCAGGTCTCGGTTTACGAACCATCGGACCTGACGCCGCTCGATACCCGCGTCCCGGTGCGATCGCGAACCGCTGCGCCCGCGGAGAAGACCGCGGCGGCCGATCCCGAGCTTTCGCAGCGGGAAATTATCTCGTTGCCGCCGGAAGCCGACAATCGGCGCCAGACCATCGTCACCCCGCCGAACGTAAAGCTGCTGCACGACGTGGCCATGAACAATGTGATTCGCTGGTCCGATGCGGAGAAGATGCCGCAGCTGGAAATTCCCCCGGTCCCGCTGACGCCGGCGGCTGAGATTCGGCGCATCGCGCCGGGAATGCAAAGTAATGTCGTGGCGCCTCCGCCGGACGTGAAAGCCTCCGCGCGAGCGTTTGCCGCGCCGCAGCCCTCGGTGATCGCGCCGGCGCCGAACGTGGACAGCACGACTCCAAGAAGGCGTGGCGACCTCGACATCGGACGCAGCTCGGTCATTGCGCCCGCGCCGCAACTGGCCGTGGAACCTCAGCGGGCTCCGCGTGGCATGACGGGCGCTCCGCAAGTCGTCGCGCCGCCGCCGACTCTGGCCGGTGGAGCTGCCGGAGGATCCGCCGGCTCGCGCGGGCGGATCGTCGCTTTGAATCTGCATCCCGTGGTGGGAGCGCCTCCGGCTGCGCCGCCCGGCAACCGGCGCGGAACGTTCGCAACTTCGCCCGGCGGTCACAGCGGAGCATCGGGCGCTCCGGCGACTACGGCGGGCAGCGCGGCAAGTTCCGGCCGGCAGGGCAACACGCTGGCCAAGAACAGTCTCCCCTCCGGGCTCTATGTCGGAGGCGCGGGATCGGCGGCCGCAAGATCGGCGGACGCGTCATCCGCGAACCCGACCAGCAGCCGGGAAGAGCGCGCGAAATTGTCGGAGGCCGAGCGCTCGGTCTTCGGCGATCGCAAATTTTACTCCCTGACGCTGAACATGCCGAACCTGAACTCAGCCGGCGGAAGCTGGGTGGTGCGCTTCGCCGAACTGAATCATTCACCGGCGGAGTCGGTTGCAGACCCCTCGGATGCAGCTCGCGAGAAAAAGCTGGGGAATCTCTCGCAGCCGGCCGCGATCCGGAAGGTGGATCCGGGATATCCGACTCAGCTGATGCGAGAGAACGTCGCCGGGACCGTGATCGTTTATGCCGTCATCCAGGCCGACGGGAGCGTGGGCGACGTGCGCGTGCTGCGCGGCGTGGAATCGCGCATTGATTACTATGCCAGCCAGGCGGTTTCGAAATGGCAGTTCCAGCCGGCCATGAAGAACGGTGCGCCGGTCGCGGTCGAGGCCACGTTCGTGATCCCCTTCCATCCGCAGCGGCTGGGCTCGAGTTTCTAGCCGAGTTCCGAGCAGAGGTCCGAGCAGAGCCCATGGCGAAAATTTTGGCGAAACGTGTGGTTACGCCGTGCCCGCGCCCTTGCGTTTCTCGAGCGCTCCGTAGATGGCAGGATCAGTGCAGATTTCGTAATACTTGCGTTCGGTCCAGCCAGTGACGGAGAAATCCGCGGGATTGATGCGCGGAACGCGGCTTTCGCGCACTACGATCTTGCGGAAAATGTCGCGATCCACGGGAACGGTGGCGCTGAACAGGCGATATTCGCCGCGGTCGGAGGACGCGAGATGCGCGGGCAGGCGCACTTTCAGGGGCTCCAGCGTAATTTCCTGCTGCAGTTTGCGGAAAGCGGCTTCGTTCATGCGAATGCCGCCCAGGTTGAAGCTGAGGATCACGTCCTCGGGGTTGCCGTTCTCATCGAGTTCCTCGGCCTGAAACGCATAGACGTGGAACGGGCCGGCCTTCGGCTCCATCACTTTGCGGGCGCGCTTGTTGCAGGAAGAGAGCCGGTCGGATTCGTTGAGCGCCTCGGAAATCATGATCTGGTGCTCGCCGTCCATGAGATAGAGCGGGGCGGATTCCTGCAGGGTGATGCCCACGCCTAGTTCGAGCTGCGGCATGGCCGAACGCTGCATGAGTTCGTTGTAGCCGCGGACGATTTCGATGATCTCGCGGGCCAGCACCGCCATGCGGCTGACCGCGAGACCGGGCTCGCCCTCGCGCTCGAGAATGGCCAGAATGATGGCGTCACCTTCGAGAAAGACTTTTTGCGCGCCGTACTTGCCGAGCAGCTTGTTCACCGGATCGTAGAAATTCAGGCTGAAATATGAGGCTGGATTCAGGCCTTTTTCCATCATCGTGCGGGTCAGGCGGGTTGAGTCGCGGACATCGGCCTTGAGCACGACGTGACGCAGAACACGTTCGGACTCGGACTCCTGCTGCTCTTCGGGGAGCAGAAACTCGTAGAGCGTGCCGTTGACGCGGGAAAGCTCCTGCAGGCGCTCGTTCGCCGCCAGGTTGACCGCATCCTGCGCCGCGCCGAGAACTTCCATGCGGCGGAGATCGCGGTGGTAGTGCAGAAAATCTCCGAGGAAGCGGGCGGCGACCTTGGCGCGCTCCGCTCCGCGGCAGCTGGCCACCTTGGCCACCGCCGCGTACAGGCTGTTGGGCGTGAGCTTGCCGTGATCCTGGATCATGCGCTCGACGCGGTCGCACTCGGTGCGGTCAATGAGCGCGCTCTTGAGCTGCTGCGGATTGATGCGCGGCGCGTATTCGGTGAGCAGCGGCACCACGTGGTAGGAGGCGATCACGCTCTCCATGGCGCGCTCATCTTCAAGCAGGCGCACCCATGCGGCCAGCCGGTCCTGCTGCTCCTGGCCTTCGTCGGAATCCTCTGGAGTGCCGGTGCCGACCAGAAGCTGCGCATTTTCCGGAACGTTCATCCACGCGTCGAGCGTGTCGGAGCTGGTGTCTTCGCCGTAGAGCGAACGCAGAAACATGCAGACGATATCTTTCAGGCGGTCGTAGCGGTCGGGATCGCGGTCCCACTTGCCGAGCATGACGTAGCGTTCGGCGCAGAGATAGTCGTCGCGGCCGTCTTCGGCGTAAACCAGGCGATTCAGAAACAGCGGATAAGTCTGCTGGCCGGCGTCCGGGGTCTCGCCGCCGAAGAGCGAGCGGCGGGTACGCGCCAGGCTGTTCTTCTCGATTTCGCGCAGGGTTTCAAAGATTTCCTGCCCGGTTTTGCGCAGGATGATCTTCTTGCCGACCTGAAACGCCGCCAGCCGCTCACGATATTCGTGGGCTTTCTGGTGGCGCATATTATCGTAGTTCTTAAGTGACAGGCGGCAGCGCTCCACCGCGAGCGCGAATTGCTGGCTCATTTCCGTGCGCAAAAATTTCGTGACCGCAAGCCGCGCCAGCACATCGAGGGCGGGCTTGGACTCTTTTTTCGCCCGGTTGACCGCGTTGATCAGAAGGTCGGTGAGCAGCGGCTTCCATTCCGCGGCGTCGTTCTTCAGTCTGACGCCTTTGCCCGCGAGATTCCGCATCCAGGATGGGCCCTGCGTTGATGCCGGGGGCTCGGCAGCGAGAATTCCTTCGAGTCCGCCATGGCGGGCGACCAGGCGTCCGATCTGGGCCCGGGCGGCTTCGACAAAGCGCGCGCTCAGGACCACATCGTGACGCAGGTTGTCCACGCCCAGCGCCAGCCCCTCCAGGGAAATGGCCGGAGTCGAGGCGGAGAGTTCGGGCAGCGCCGGCTTGTCGGGCGCTCCGCCGAGTCGGAAGATGGGAATGCGTGGCATCCGAGACTGATTTGTGACGGAAGTTATTGATTACACACGTACATGGCAAGGCTAGCACGGGGACGGGAGGGGCTAAAGTTACCTAGGTTACAGGCGGCGGACAAACGTGAATACGTTTACGGTTTACCGCTGGCTCTTGAGGCGCGCGCCTTCGAATTCGTCGCCGTGCTGCCAGCCGATGAGGGTGGTCAGATTGGCCGCGTCCCAGCCCAGCGCGAAGCCGAAGCGGGCCATGGCGGAGTCGCCGGTGAAGTCCATCTCGGGATGATATTCGTCGCTTGGCTGGTGGTAGTGCTTCTCGATGTATTCCTGTTGCTGCTGCAGGCCCCAGGATTCGGGGTGTCCCTTGTATTTCACGCCTTCGTTGATCGAGAACGCCGGAATGCCTACGCGAGCCAGGCTGAAGTGGTCGGAGCGATAGAAGTGTCCGGCCTCGGGCAGAGCGTCGGGACGGATGGCGAGGCGGAATTCCTTGGCCATGGCTTCGACCGCCGGATAGAAGCTGGTGCGTTCGGCGCCGGTGACTTCGACTTCCTCAGGCGCTCCCAGCGGCTGCACGTCGTCATAATTCAGATCGAGGGAAATCTTGCCGGCGGCGACCGGCGGATGCTTGCCAAGATATTCCGAACCGAGCAGGCCTTGTTCTTCGGCGGTGACGGCGGCAAATAGAATCGAACGCCGGGGCCGCGCGGCCGCCGTGCCGAAGGCCCGCGCCAGTTCGAGCAGAATGCCGCAGCCGGTGGCGTTGTCGGCGGCGCCGTTGAAGATGTTGTCCCCCGGCATATCCGGACGAATGCCGAAGTGATCATAGTGAGCGGTATACAGGATGGCTTCGTCGGCCACTTTGCGATCGGAGCCGGGCAGGATGGCCAGCACATTGTTGGACTCGAAGGTTCGAATCTTGCTGACCATGTGCGCCTTGAGCCGCGCTCCCAGGCTCACGGGATGGAAATCGCGCGACTGCGCATCCTGCATCATCTTTTCAAGATCCATGCCTGACGCCAGAGCCAGGCGCCTGGCAACGTCATAGTGCACCCAGGAAGCAACTTTCAGCTCGCCGCCTTCGGCCTTCAGGGAAGCCTTTTCGCCCGAGTTCGAGTTCCGCACAACTTCCCACGGATAGCTGGCCATCTGCGTCTGGTGAATCAGAATGACGCCCACGGCGCCCTTGCGCGCCGCGATTTCATACTTGTAGGTCCAGCGGCCGTAGTAGGTCAGGGCCTTGCCTTTGAAAAATTTGGGATCACTCGAAGGCGGCTCGTTGACCAGCATGAGCAGGACTTTGCCGCGGACGTCGGCGCCCTTGTAGTCGTCCCAGTTGTATTCGGGGGCTTCGATGCCGTAGCCGACGAAGACGATTTCCGAATCCACGTCGGACTGGGGCTGCTGGGTGTGGTCGTAGGCGACGTATTCGTCGAGCGGCTTAAGATTCATGGTCTCGCCCTGCTTAGGGACGAGCGAGAACTGGGTTTCCGGCATGGTCGTGATGCCGACCAGGGGGACTTTCTGCATGTAAGTGCCGTGATCGCCGGCCGGCTTGAGCCCGTATTCGGCAAACTGCGTGGCCATGTATTCGGCCGCGATGTCGCCGCCGCGCTGCCCGGTGCCGCGGCCCTCGAGCAGATCGTGCGAAAGATAGCGCACGTGCCAGCGGATGTGATCAGAGCTGATGGTTTCGAGCGCGACATAGGCCGGGCCCGGCAGCTTGATGGAAGGCGCCTTGGCGCCTTTGGCGCCGCCGGCTGCGCCTCCAGATTCAGCCCAGGCCAGGCGAGCGTGGCCGAGGGCCATGATGATCGGGGCCACGATGAGCGCGATGATGAAAATCGCTACCCGGCGGCCGGCCAATCCGACGGCCGATAGACGCCCTGAATTATTCTGGATTTCCCCCGCCATTGGCCCCGGTCTTTCCTTGGACAAGCGTTCCGCTAAACAGGCGTTCCCCCGAAAAGGTAAGTCTCTCAGAATTGTAGACAAACCGAGAGTGCCGAAGGTCCAACAAAGTCGGGCGCAAACGGGCACGGGAGTGCAATCACCGTGGGTGTTGTCCGACCCATGAGGACCTGTACGGATGGAGGCTCGGAATGTGTCCCGGAGGGTCTACCGAAGTGTGCGTATTGCGCGGTGTGGAACCGCTCAATCGAAGGCCGCCGGACCGGCGGCTAATTCTTTGATCCTCAACCAGCGCGGAAGTCGCGGACATCCTCGCCCGGCTTGAAGACGGCTGCCATCTGAGTCTTTCCTGCCTCGGCCATCATGCGGTTGATTTGCTCAAAATCGGCCTTGATCCAGCCCACGCTGGAGACTTCGATCTCGCCATCCTGGGCAATCCAGAAAACCGTGGGGACATTGGTGAGGCCGTAGGCATTCGAGACCGGATATTTTCCGATCGCATCGAGCAGGACGGGGAAAGTGATGCCGAAATCTCTGTTGAATGAAGCCGTCTCGCTGGCGTCGTTTTGAGAGATACCGACCAGCGTTACTCCGTTCTGGCCGTATGCCTTGTGCAGCCGCTCGAGAAACGGGAAGGCGTATTGGCAGGTCGGGCAGGAGACCTTGAAAAACGCGAGCACGACGGGCCCACGCGCGAGCGCCTCCGCGAGAGAGAATTGCTGGCCGTCGAGGGCCTTGAGCTGAAAATCCGGCGCCGTCTTGCCCGCCGTCAATGCCGCCATGTGCTTCCTCCGAACTCGCCCAGTACCAAGTGTTTTGATGACCTTAGCCGCGCTGCGGATACTTAACTTGTTCCCGGTCACTGCTTCGGCGGCGACGGCCCGACGGCCGAGCTGTTGGTTTCGACACAGGCTGCGTCCGCGAGAATGATGGCCCGGTTCGGCGATGCGCCCAGGGCAGGCGGCGGCCCCGGCAGGCTTCTCCAGGCGCCGCACTTCCACAAGTACAAGCATTTGGGAGAACGCAGCCGCTCCCCCGAGGCACAGCAGCAAGGGCCGTCCAAGCGCATGCCAAACGTATAGACAAACACGAAAGTGGTCCCTTCGGCACACTCGGGCCAGCAGCGAAAGGACGATTTCTGCGCGCTCTCGAGGGCGGCGGCCTGCAACATCGGATGCCCGCTGACGACTTCGGCGGAGATCACGCTGCCGTCGTGACGAATGGCGATGCGAATGGCGACATCGCCCATGATTCGCGCCTGCCGCGCCAGCGGCGGATAACGCAGACCCTCAAGCTTGTCCACTTCGATGTCGAGGCGAGCCGGTTGCGCCGGCGCAGGCTGCGCGTCAGTTTGCGCAGAGGGCGGCGGGGCTTGAGCGTTTGCCTTGCTTATCGCGCACACGAGCGCGACGAACGCTATAACCACGGAAAATCCCTGAGCCCAGCGAAATAACGTCATAGTGACAAGCTTAGACGGCGGGCTTGAGGCGGGCAATCATTTCCGCCTTGCGCAAGATCTTGCGCGCCAGCCCGGTCAGGGCAATCTTGTTGAGGCGCTCGATGGCGATCCATTGCCCGGGGGTTTCCGGCGGCGCAGTCTGAGTCCAGACGCGCACCGTGTAATCGGTGACCGTGATGGAATGCCGGAGCGTGAATAGCGGACGCGCGTCGAGTACCTCTGGTTTGTCATTCCGAGCGGAGCGAGGAATCTGCTTTTCGTTGCCCCCCCAGCCAGGCGCGAGGATCTCCGGCAGCTCCCACATGCCGCCCATGAGCGAAGCGTCCCGCGGGCGCTGCGTCAGATAGACACTCCTGTCGCGCAGGCACAGTGCGTAGTGGACTTCGCGCTTCTGTTGGCGTTCGGGCCTGGCCGCACTTGCAAGTTCGCCGCGGGTCGCGCAGAAATCCAGCACCGGGCAGGTCAGGCATGTCGGAGCGCGCGGCGTGCAGACGGTGGCTCCCAGTTCCATCATGGCCTGATTGAAGTCGCCGGGACGCCGGGGATCGAGCAGGTCTTGCGCTGCGTGCCAAAGTTCTTCTCCGGACAGGCGCGTTCCCGTAATGCGCTGCAACACGCGCTCGACATTGCCGTCCACGACAGCGACGGGCTGGTTGAACGCAATGCTCGAAATCGCTGACGCGGTGTAGCGGCCGATGCCGGGAAATTCGCGCCAGGCGTCGGCGGTTTCAGGAAAACGCCCAGCGCCTTCACGGACGATCCGCTTCGCGGCCTGATGCAGCATGCGGGCGCGGCGGTAGTAGCCGAGGCCGCTCCAGGCCGCAAGCACGCCCGACTCGCGGGCGGCCGCGAGTTTCTGGACAGTCGGGAAGCGGCGCAGGAATTCGTGATAGTGCTCAATCACCGCCGCGACTCGGGTCTGCTGCAGCATGATTTCGGAAAGCCAGATGCGATAGGGGTCAGGCGCCCGCTTTGTGCCCGGTTTTTGCCGCCAGGGCAGGTCGCGCGCGTGCGCGTCATACCAGGCGAGAAGATCCCTGGAAAGCTCGTGCGCGAGATGGCTAGAAAGCTCCATTCTTTATTGGAAAAGCTACGCGAGCCCCAGTTCAACGAACGGATTCCGAACGCGCACCGCTCCATATCTTCGTCCGTGATCGAAATCCTCGGAGAGTATTTCGGAGATGCCATAGCGGTCCGCATAGGCCCACAGGTGAGCGTCATACCAGGAAAATTGATACGTTGCCATTCCCCGCAGAGCAGTCCGGAACATCTGATCGTCGGGATACAAGATCGGAAACGCAGCCATGAAGCCTTCGACCTGGATGGTCGCTTCCGGCAGCGGCAAGTGCACCGCGCTGGCGCCCCTGGTTACCACCGATACGAATTCTGTGAGCGCTTGATGCGGGATATATGCCGAACTGGCCAATCCGGCCTGTCGCAACGTTGTCCTCGCCGCATCGCGCTTCGAGGGCGTGCGCGAGTCAAAGCAATAAACGAGGATATTAGTGTCTACGAGGGAGGCCACGGTCGCCGTAGAGCTCCTCGCGCGTCCAGCCACGGTTCGCGCGCGTGATTCGATCCTTCGTGGCCGGTGATTTGTGAGCTTCGCCGGTCAGCAACTGATCTGCTCGCTTCATGTTGGCGTTGAAGAGGGCGATTCGCTCCTCGGTGGTAAGGCTGTCTGCAATGGATGCCCGGCGTGCCAACTCTACCCGGATGCTCTCCCCTGCGGGAATCCACTCAAGCCTGTCTCCAGGGCGAATGCCGTACTGGTCGGCAATTTTCTTGGGGACGGTCAGCTGGAGTTTGCTGGTCACCTTGGGCATTTCCTTACTTTATCAAGGAAACTATCCTTACTGCAAGGGACAAGGGGAATAGGGCTTGCGTAGCGGCGGACGCATTCGTCCGCCGCCCCGGACGAATGCGTCCGGGGCTACCGTCCCCAGTTAGTCCCTGTATCCCTGCAGCGTTGACCCCGCCGCCGGGGCACGAAATAATAGGCGAGCCTGGCATCCGCAACATCGCGTGAGCCCACTCACGCCCGAGTCTCGCGAGGAGCAGCATGAACGACTTCAACCGCAAGGTGGAAGACGCGTCGGCGCGTGTCGGCCATACCATCAACGAGGCCGCCGAGCGCCTGGAAAAAGAGATTCCGGAGTTCATCAAGTACCTGAACGACGAAGTCGTTCCCGCGGTGCGGTCACACTCGAGCAAGGCGCTGCGCACGGCCTCGCAGAAGCTGGCCGAGTTCGCCGAGTACATGGAGAAGCACGCGCCGAAGTAGACTTGCCGCTGTCGTCGTTGTTGTCATTATCAGTGTCATTGTCAGTGTCATTGTCGAGCGCCCTCGTTCGCGTAGTCTGTGCCCCCATGACTGTGCTCGTTCTACTGATGATTCTGTTTCTCACGGCTTGCGGCCAGCCCAAGCAGGCGCGGGTGAATGTGCCGCCGCCTCCGCCTCCTCCGGCGAGTGGGAGTGAGGCTCCCGAGGCGCAGCCCTCGGCCAGCATTCCGCCCGAGCGTGGGACGCAGAAGCGCACTCCTGCCGGCCCAGGGGCAAGCGCGGGGGAGCCAACTCTACCCGCCGGAGCGCGGGCAATTGTCACTGAAACCGGCATGGCCAGCTGGTATGGCCCGCCCTATCACAATCGTCGCGGGTCGAACGGCGAAATCTATGACATGAACGCCATGACGGCGGCGCACCGCACGTTTCCGCTGGGCTCGATCGTGCGCGTCACCAATACGAAGACCGGCGCCAGCGCGGTCGTGCGCATTACCGATCGCGGACCGTTTATTCCCGGGCGCATTCTCGATCTCTCGCTGGCCGCGGCCAAGAAGCTGGATGTAGTGCGGCCGGGCGTGACTGAAGTTCGAGTGGAACTGATGGAGGCGGCCGCTCCGGTGGATTCGGGCGGGAAGTGGGCAGTACAGATCGGGGGATTTCCCGACGAGGACGAGGCGAGCCGACTCGCCGATCATCTCACCCGCCGTTATCACACGGCCAAAGTTCTGCGCTTCGCCAGTCCGGCCGGGGACTGGTGGATTCGCGTGCGCGTCCTCGACGACGACCATGACCGCGCGAAGCAACTTGCCGCTGAAACGTCCACTCCCGAAGGCGCGGTATTTCTGGTGCGGTTGGATTAGAACCTGGCATCACGCCCAGAGCGGGACCAGATACTTGAACATCAGCCAGGTGCCGACCCCGAGGCCGAGCAGAATCAGAACAAGAATCAGCAGAATTTTGCGCTCATCCTCGGGCGCGGGCGGAGTGATGCCGGTGGCGATCAGGATGCCGCGCATGATGGAAATCAGGAAGTTCACCACTTCGCGCTCCGCCGCTCTCTAAGCATGACACCGCCCGGATGCGCAGAGCAATGCCTACAGGCCGGCCACTGACATTTCAGTCAGGCGGGTGCTATTGTCTTTCTTCGACTGAATTTTGCACGAGCTTCAGGATTGGACTCCAGCCATGACCGACCCTACTGCCAGCTGTCTCTTCTGCCGCATCATTCGCGGCGACATTCCCGCCAAGAAGGTGCACGAGGATGAGCACGTCTTCGCGTTTGAAGACATCAGTCCGCAGGCGCCGACCCACGTGCTGATTGTCCCCAAGAAGCATTTTGCGGGATTGAAAGAAGCCGAGGCCGCGGATGCTGAACTCATCGGACGCTGCCACCTGGCAGCGGCGGAGATCGCCCGCCAGCGCAAGATCGAGAACGGCTACCGCACGGTGCTGAACGTCGGTCCGGGCGCGGGACAGTCGGTGTTTCATCTGCACGTCCACCTGCTTGGCGGACGGTCGCTGACCTGGCCGCCGGGCTAGGCAGCCTCTTGCCAAAGTTAATGGCTGTAATTACAATGTAATTCCATGCGAGTTTCGCTTACCCGGATCGGAAATTCCCGAGGCGTTCGGATCCCGAAACCTTTGATAGCGGAGTGCGGGTTGGGAGATGAAGTCGAACTCCGGGTCACCGCGGAGGGACTGATCATTGCCCCGCACCGCGCGCCCCGCAGTGGCTGGAAGGACGCTTTCCAGCAGGCACACTCTGGCGCGGAAGCTCTTCTGCTGGATAAGCTGCCGCCGAACCGGTTTGACCTTAAGGAGTGGGAGTGGTGAGCGTTCCTCGTCGGGACGAAGTCTGGCTGATTCGCCTCGATCCCTCGCAAGGAGCTGAAATAAAGAAAACCCGGCCTTGTCTAATCGTCTCTCCGGATGAAATGAACGAGGCTTTATTTACCGTGCTGGTAGCCCCGATGACTACCGCGCTACGCAGTTATCCCACGCGAGTGAATGTAAGTTTCCAGGGCAAGAAGGGACAAGTTGCTCTAGATCAGATGCGCGCGATCGATCGGGAGCGATTGATCCACAAGATGGGAACGCTTCCCGTCAGGGTCGCAAGCGCCGTATCTGATGTGCTTCTGGAAATGTTCGCCCGGTAGCCGCTTAAGGAATCCAGCGGGAGTTCAGAAAACGCTGTACAGCGGGTACAGCTTTTTCTGCTGCTCATGCGGGCATTGACGGTTGGGGCAACCTGACGAACATTTCCGGGGTGACCGGGAAAACGCTGCACGAGTCTTTGAACTGCGCCGGTGGCAACACCAGCAATCAATTGAACACCTGCTTCACGTATGACGCTGCCGGAAATGTGATCAAGAACGGATCGGTCTCCTATACCTACGACGCCGAGAACCGGCTGATCGCGACAGCAGGGATGTCGTACGTATACGATGGCGACGGGAACCGCATCGAGAAGTGCACCGAGGGGGCGACGCCCGGTACTTGCGCCACCAATGCCACCGGTACGCTTTATTTTCTGCACGCCGGGGGCGGTACACTGGCGGAAAGCAATCTGGGGGGAAACTGGACCGCGGCGTACGGCTTGATTCACGGCCAGATAATTTCGCGGGTTGATCTTCCCGCGAACGTGGTCCACTACTATTCTCACGATCACCTGGGGTCAACAAGCGTAGTCACGGACGCGAACGGCGACATAGAGAACGAATCCGATTACTATCCCTATGGTGGCGAGATCGTTATTACGAGTGGCGATTCCAACCGCTACAAGTTCACCGGCAAGGAGAGGGATGCGGAGAGCGGCAACGGCTACATGTTCGCCAGGTACTACAACTCCGCCACGGGGAGGTTCTTGAGCCCGGACTGGTCGGCGAAGGAAGACCCCGTTCCCTATGCGAAGCTGGACGACCCCCAAACACTCAATCTCTATGGGTACGTGGCAAACAATCCGCTGACCCGAGAAGACCCAGATGGACATGCATTCGGGCTCGATGACCTTGTTGGAGCTTTGGCTGGCGGCGCTGTAGGGGTAGGAGTCGAGGTCGTAAAGGATTTAGCCACAGGCCAGAAGATTACAACGGGTGCAGTTGTCGGAGCGGCTGCCGGTGGGGCGTTGTTTGGCGAAGGCATTGTAAATGCTCCTGAAACGCTAGGAGGCTCGGTAGTTCTTGCTGCTGCGGCAAAGGGCGCTGTCCAAGGTGCAGTGAGCAACGCAGTCCAGCAAGGCGTGGATATAGCCACGGGCGAACAAAAGAGCTTCAATGGCAAGAGCCTCGCCGTTAGTACAGCAGTGGGAGCATTGACCGAAGGAATCGCGTCGAAGGTGCCGCTGACGAAGGTCCCGGGGATCACTTCTGGTCAAGGCAATATGAAGGCCGTTGCGGAGGGAGTTAGCACGAAGATCGCTAACGGAACTGTTTCGAGGATGTCAATGAAGACGGCCGTCAAGGGGGCGATTGGCGGCCAAGTTGCAAATGCTGGGAAGACGGTAGTAGGAGCTGCCGCAGACGTCGCAGCCAAGAAGACATGTAGCGCAACTGGCTCCGGGGGGTGCAATTGACGCCCGACGGCATGTTCTTACGACGAACCATAACACCTTACGCAGGTCAGGGCGTCATCATTGCTATGGTTACGATCCTCTTGGCCTTCGTAGCCGTAAAGAAGACGCAATGGGACCTCCTCTGGGCGGTCGCGCTGATCTGGGCATTGTTCACTTCGTACGTTGTTCTTTTTGGGATGAGATATCGGGTCTCTTGGAACGACAAGGGCCTCACAATGTATGCGAGCGGAGGGCCACAACGAAACATCCCATTTGATGAAATCACCGAGATACGAAGTGAGACCGCAAACCCCGATGAGTTCTTGTCGCAGGCGCGACCGTTTAGAAGACTCGTGATAGTGGGCTCTCGGCGCGATCCGAGCGCACGCATCGACGTATCGTTGCGTCACTTTCGAGGTGCCGACATCGACAATCTTCTGGCCGCAATCCGAGCCCGGCGACCGGACTTGGTGCTTCCTGACAATACGATGCGAAAAGCGCGGGTACGATGATCTTCCCCGCATGCAGCACTCGGCTGCCGTGCGAGGTGCCTCATTCTACCGGCAAAGAACGCGATACCGAGTCCGGTTTGGATATGTTCGGCGCTAGGTACTACGGCAGCAGCCTCGGCAGGTTCATGACACCGGATTGGGCCGCCAAGCCGACGAACGTACCGTACGCGCATTTTGGCAATCCACAATCGCTCAACCTCTACAGCTATGTTCAGAACAACCCGACAACTGTTGGCGATCCGGACGGGCATGGCGATCAAACCGGGCCGACCTATTCCTGCTCTGGAGGGACATGCCAACAGATTCCTGAACCACCCATGTCGGAGGCCGAAAAGCAGATCGATAAGGGGATTCTCGAATTGAGCGCAGCCGCAATCGCCGGGCCGGAGGTGCTGGCTGCCGCTGGGGAAGCGACAACCCTTCTGCAGGGACTGGGTGTAGGCACAGCAGCGTTGGGCACGACCGGCACTGCCGTGAACGGGACGGTGGATATCGTGGGAGGTTTGACGCACACAAATGTGGACGCAGGTACGAATGCTGTCACGGCGGTCACAAATCCAGTCGCTGGTGCAGTTTCCCTGGCCACTGGGTCAATGGAAAAAGGATCGCAGGCAGCGGATCTGACAACCGTCGTGAAGGCAGGCGTGAATCTTGCGACGGGTAAGGGAATGTCGAATCCAGCTGAAGTGGGAAGCAGTCTCGCAGGCGCCAGAGATGCTGTGACGGGGGCCGTCGCCGCGGTAAAGTCGGTAGTTTCGGGGCCACCAGCGCCCCCTCCTCCGCCGACTCCCAAGCCTCCTTCGTGTGCGGCTTCCGGGTCCTGCAATTAGCAACGATTTCTCGGCAGCATGGGTGCGCAAGAGGAGCTTTCGCGTGAAGAAATCAACGATCCTATTCATTGAGCTTGGGATGCTTGGGGGCATCGTCTTAGCCGGGTATACACTCCCCGGCAGCACGCCGCTGCCAGTGTTTCTCGTCGGCAGCGGGACATGTTTCGCCGTCGGGAATATTCTTCTGGTTAGAAAGATTAGACAGATCAAGGCAGGAAACAGCCCTGCGGAGGGCGGGCCCTGGCTGCACCTTTTTCGTGCTTTCGCCATATTGGCGATTTTCTGGCTGCTGAGTTTCTTGTTCTTTAAGCGGTGACCAATGGGGCGGGTGACCCATCCTTCCGCTGGATTTATTCGCAGTTCTAGACTGTGGGTGCCCCGTCCTTGCGTTTTGTGCAAGGGCGGGTGACGACGCCACATATGCAGTCCTGCCGCTTGAACATGAGAATCTTTTCGCCCTTCGCACCGAACACGAACGAAGGATCATTCGGTTCCGGAACGGCAAGGGGAGTAATTTGAAAGGGTAGGCCACCCGCCTGCGCTGATATGAATCCTTGACTTTATCACGTTTGCACGAGGTTTGCGGAGAAGCGACACCAAATGCCCCGATTTTTGCATTCTCGTTTGGCGCTCACCAGCGCAATATTCTTAGTCCTTGCCTCGTTTTCTTGCGGGCGGGTGGCCCGCCCTCCCATGTTTTCCCTTCCCGCTCCGGAACAGAGGGTGCCCCGCTCTTGCGTTCTTGGCAAGGGCGGGTACGATGGTGCCGATAGTATGTGGTTTGTCATGCCCATCGGCCTGCATCGTAGTTACGGCGCCCGGCTTCGCAAGTGCAAGCCTTCGTGGTACCCGCCCTTCGCAAAGAACGCGAAGGAACGGGGCACCCATTTTGCTGGTCGTGCCCGGCGAGGTCGAAGGCCTGGGCCACCCGCCCCGTTTTGCCGGGAGGTCCTTCGCTGCGCCTGAAAAGCGGCTCCGCTCAGGATGACGCCATCGTTGAAGCAATTGGCCTAACGGGCGGCGCCCAGCCTTCGCAACTCGCCGTTACTGCACCAGCGGTTCCTGATCTTCGGGAGCGCCATGGCGGCGGAGCAGTTGCGGCAGGTTCTGCGAAAAGGCCGAGCGCGGCAGCACCATGTCGCAGCCCACCTCGTGCGCCTTCTGTTTCAGATCGCCCTGCACGTGCGAGAGAAATCCAATGATGGACGTGCCCTTCTTCAGTTTGCTCTTCAGGCGCGGGATCAGGGTAAGCGGCTTGGCGTTGTTGTTGTTGAGGTCGAAGATGATGAGCGACGGTTTCTCCTCGCCGTTCTGTTCCATCTTCTCCGACAGATCCTTGTCGCTCTTGACGAATTCCACCTTCACGTTGAGCTTGCGGGCGGTTTCCTGAATCTTGGCGAGAAAGAAAAGGTCTTCGACGAAGGCAAAGATGCGCGAGGTAGCGTCGCCGTTGGCCGGAAGCGGCTCCGGTTCGGGCTGGGGATACTGCTGGGCAAATCCGGGGCGCTGGCGCCCGGGCCTGCTGCCATTGCCGTTGCCCGCCATGGCCGCGCGGTAGCTGTGATCCATGGGCGCGGTGTAAATGCCGTCTTTATTTTCGCGGCTTAACCCGGGGCCGGGCCGCTGACCGCGCTGATTATGCGGACGGCGTCCGCGCCGTCTTCTTCTTCCGCCCCCACCTGAGGCTTTCCCTGGTCCTGCGTTCATAGTCCTCTCAAAGTGCTGCTGATTTACAAAACTGCGCGCTTCAGGCGCAGCTTAAAGGAACTGCAGATTCCCCACTCGCGCGCCATTTTGGAAGCGTGGCAGTTAGACACACGACGTTTTCAGCCTCGGCTGCCCATATTCGGGCTGGCCCAAACTTGGTCGGCCCAAACTTGGTCGGCCCAGGCAATTTCCGCTCGGGAAAACACGTGTCGAATCTGGAACTGGTGAACGAATTCAACGCTTTTCTAGTTCAGTTTTCGGCTTTCGTTTTCGGATCCGTGGGCGCCACCTCGGATCGGCGGCGCGGGAGGCCTGCGCGGGAACGAGGCCTCTATAGGACTCCTACATCGTACTCGCCCCGGTGCGGGCGCGCAAGGGCCGCCCGAACCTCCTTTTGCACAGGAGGACATGACTGGATGGGTTCATCCTCGGACCGCACAACCCCGACTCACACCGCCGCCGACACCTCGCGGGCCCACTGTTGCGCCTGCCAGTACTGGCCGGCGACCTCCTCGCTTTCGAGCCCCAGGGTGGCGGCGAGCGCGCGCGCGGCCTCCCATTCGCCGCTTTCGTGCGCCAGCATCAACTGGTAGACGGGGCGCAGCGGACTGGGCTGGCCGAGCAGCACGGCCTTGGTTTCCTGGTCGAGCGGAACCCGCTCCAGCACTTCGGCCATGGGCATTTCGAGCATAACGTCGATCATCGAGAACAGGCCCAGCAGGAACAGGTCGGACTCGCCGTGCCGTACCCGCGGGGCCAGCAGTTCTCCGAAACGCCCGCGCACCAGCGCCGAGAGCACCAGGTCGCTGGTCTTGTCCTGCCCCGCGCCGACCGTCGCCACCACCCGGACCCAGTGCCGCACCTGCATTTCTCCCATGATCGAGAGCGCGTGCTTGACCGAATGAATTTCGTTCTTGAAGCCGAACATGGCGGAATTCAAATAGCGCAGGAGCCGGTAGCACACCGAGGCTTCGGACTTGATCAGCCTCTCGATCTGGGTCACATCGAGATCGGGACGGCTGACCTCCTGCAGCATGCGCACATAGTGCAGGCGGTTGGCCGGCATATCGTGGGTGCTCACGCTCTCCGGGCGGCGAAAAAAGTAGCCCTGAAAATAGACAAAGCCGAGATCGCGCACCTGCTCGAACTCTTCGTGGCTCTCGACTTTCTCGGCCAGCAGACGGCAGTGCCCGGCCCCGAACAGCTTCACCAGTTCGGCGCGCTGTTCAGAGGTAGTGGCGGGCATATCCACTTTCAGGATGTCGGCCATTTCCGCCAGCGGCTCGCGTGGGTCGTC
>Ga0070733_10000441_pt1 | contig 33910 bp, 26 predicted proteins | sample Coa_R1_9_FD_66450 | JGI IMG/M metagenome (GOLD analysis project Ga0070733, IMG submission 66450) | Surface soil microbial communities from Centralia Pennsylvania, which are recovering from an underground coalmine fire - Coalmine... | ecosystem: Environmental > Terrestrial > Soil > Unclassified ...
GGCAGCATTGGCCTGGACAGTGTCGACGATGTCTTCCGCACGGCCGGGAGGACCCTCGGCCGCAGGCTTCAGCGCATTCCCGATGGTGAACCGGGAGGGCGAAGGTTGTGGATCAGCTGGCAATATCCTTTGCTGCGTTCGCTGCCTTTCCTGAAAGCGGACACCGGCCCGCAGAATCAGACATCCGGATTTCTGCCTCTGGGCTTGGCGGAGGGAACTGATCCTGAGACGATACGATTTCCTGAACTCTGCTATGCAAGGGAGGCACGCGCGTCTTACCAGGACTTTACCGAAGCCCGAAGCTGCGGTGATGTGGCGCCGGGCACGCGCTTTCAAGTCTCATTGCCGACACCTTTCGCAGTAATCAATCCGTTCATTCTCGCGAAAGACGTGCTTGCCATCGAGCCCGCCTATGAACGGGCGATGCTTGGCGAAGTGGCGGCAATTTGCGGCGCCATACCCCACCGGGATCTTTGTATCCAGTGGGACATCTGTATTGAGATGGTTCTCTGGGATGGCCGATGGCCGTTCATGTCCAACCCTTTCGCAGACCTGCGTACCGAAGTCATGGCACGCCTGAAGAGGCTTGCGGCGGCGGTTCCCGAAGACGTCGACCTCGGATTTCACCTGTGCTACGGCGATTGGGAAGCCAAACACTTCATCGAGCCGGAAGACTCCGGAAAGCTGGTCGAGTTCGCCGACGCGCTCACAGCTGCCGTGACGCGGCCGATCGCTTATATCCACATACCTGTCCCGATCAAGCGCTCGGATGACGCATACTTTGCGCCACTCAGCGGACTGGAACTTCCAGGAAGCACTGAACTGTACCTGGGACTTGTCCACGACGACGGCGCGGAAGCGACGCGCAGTCGCATTCGGGCCGCGGCCAATCACAGATCGGAATTTGGCATCGCTGCGGAATGCGGGATGGCGCGTTGCCGCACGCCCGAGCTCGTTCGAAGGCTGCTCTCTATTCACGCGGAGGTTTCGGCAGAGCCGCCCCTGAGCGCCGCTCACTCCGAATAGCCCCAATATGGACCTCGGAGGCCTCGATCTCAATCTGCTGGTCGCGCTGGATGCTCTGTTCGCGGAGAAGAGCGTGTCGCGCGCAGGCGATCGCCTGCATCTCAGTCAGTCGGCGACGAGCGGCGCGCTGGCCCGTCTGAGAGAAGTCTTCCGCGATCAACTGCTGGTCCCTGTAGGCCGGAAGATGGTGTTGACGCCCGTGGCCGAATCTCTGGTGGAACCCGTCAGAAATTTTCTGCTGCAGGCGGAAGCGATCCTCAACAACAACCCGGTCTTCGATCCCTCGTCGTCCACGCGCAAGTTCCGGGTTCTGATGTCGGACTATGTCGAGACCGTACTGATGACGGAAGCCCTGCCCCGCATCGAGCAGTTTGCGCCGGGCATCAGGCTGGAGTTTATCTCTAATGTGGAAGGAGGATTCGACGCGCTCGACCGCGGTGAAATCGATCTTTCGATCGTCCCCTCAGTGCGGGTGGGGGCGGAACATCCTTCTGAGCTGTTGTTCGAGGATGAGTTCACATGTGTGGTCTGGTCCGGGAACTTGCGCGTCAAATCCACGATTTCGCTCGACGATTACCTCGCCATGGGGCATATTGTGGTGCGGTTCGGAAAACACCAGGAGTTGACTACTTTCGATGAATGGTTCATGGAGAGATTCGGTCATGAACGCAGAGTCGAAGTAATTACTACGGCTTTTAATCTGGTTCCTCAGTTGCTGGTCGGGACTCACCGGATTGCTACGCTGCACCGGCGCCTGGCAATGTTCCATAAGCGCTACCTGCCGCTGAAACTCATCAAACCGCCTTTTGAGATCGGCACCTTTCAGGAGTCGATGCAGTGGCATAAGTCGCGGGATCGGGATCCCGGAACACTGTGGCTCCGCTCGCTGCTCAGAAGTGTGGTTCCACACGTGCAGACTCAGAAGTCTGCGCGTCCCGGGCCGCAGGTGCAGCCAGTCACAATAAGACGCACTGCCGGCGATTGAATCCCGCCGTTCCGCTATCGCTCGCGCGAATAGCACGGATCGGAACAAACGATTTTACAGATGACTCGCGCGGACATATAGTGACCCTCAGCGCGGCGCGTTTCAGGGAGAGGAGATTACCCGGACGAGTCCGACTGTCTGACAAACGTGGGTCTTGAGGGGGCGCATGAAAGCTTTTGTCTGTATTTCGTTGATGTGCTGTGGCACCGTCTTTGCTCAGCAAGTGGCTCAGATCAGCGGTACTGTGACCGACCAGAGCGGGTTAGCCGTTCCCGATGTCCAGGTAACGGCGACTCAGACCGATACGGGACTGAAACGAGTTGCCACCTCGGACAACGGGGGATTCTATGTAATTCCCGACCTGCCGCTCGGTCCCTACAGCCTGGCGGCGACAAAAATGGGATTCCAGACGTTTGTTCGCCCAAGCGTCGTACTCCAGGTTGGAACGAATCCTGAAATTCCGATAAACATGCGCGTCGGCGCGGTGTCGGATCAAATCGTCGTCGAGGCCACCACCAGCGAAGTGGAGACGCGCACAGCGGGCGTGGGCACTACCGTGGTTGACACACAGAGAATTCTGGACCTTCCCTTAAACGGCCGCCAGGCGACCGATCTGATCCCGCTCTCGGGACTTGCTGTGACTACGTCCGCGGCCCCGCCCACGTACACGATGAACACCGGACCGAACATTTCGGTTGCCGGTGGGATGAGCTGGAGCGTCCAATACAACCTGGACGGCGCTCCTCATATCGACACTTACGTCGGAACCAGCATGCCTCTGCCGTTTCCCGACGCTCTCCAGGAATTCCGGCTTTCTACGGGCGCCCAAGAGGCATCGAGCGGAGGCCATTCCGGAGCGGTAGTCGATGCCGTTACCAAGTCGGGCACGAATGCCTTTCATGGCGATCTTTTCGAGTTCTTTCGGAATTCCGATCTCAATGCCAGGGACTTCTTTTCCGCCGGCAGTGACGGCCTCAAGCGCAATCAGTTCGGCGGAGTTCTTGGCGGCCGCATCGTAAAGGACAAGCTGTTTTTCTTTCTCGGTTATGAGGGAACCACCATCAGGCAGAATCTGGTGAACCAGAGTGCTTACGTGCCGACGGCGGCAGAACTAAAAGGCGACTTCTCGCAGTACATTGCTGCAGGATGTCCTTCGGCCGCGGCCGTTGCAACCTCGCCAGCCGTGTTAAGCCACTTCTCAGGCCCGTTTGAGATGAGTCCTGCGGCACTCAAAATAGCCTCGTACCTGCCTCAGACCAGCGATCCATGTGGGCACGTGCTGTTCGGGACCCCGGTACATCAGAACCAAGTCCAGGCACCGCTGAGAATCGATTACCAGCTGAGTCCCAAACACAGCCTGTTTGCGCGCTACATGATCACGCGGATCGATACAGAGGTCCCCTATAACATTACCCACAACGCTCTCGCGACGGATCAGGTGGGACAGGACGATCAGGCTCAGGCGCTGGCTCTCGGCGATAGCTGGCTGGTCACTCCGACTACGGTGAATTCCTTCCACGTCTCAGGAACCAGAGTAGGCGCCCGCACTCCCGCGGCAGTGCCGTTCACGCCCCAGGATGTAGGCATGAACTATTACAGCTACTACGGTTTCGTTCCCATTCTGATGGCAGGCGTCGGCTTTAACCTCAATTTCCCGACGAATTTCGCCGCGGGAACCGACACCATTACGAACTTCGGTTTTAATGACGACCTCACTCTTGTGCGCGGGTCACACCAGTTCGCCTTTGGCGGCGGATTGACTCGCTCTCTGCTGAACGCCAATTCCTATGCCTGGTCTCAGGGGCTCTTTGTCTTTGTCGGAATTTTCGGGACGCCCCTGATCGACTTCCTTACGGGGAACGTGGTCAACCTTCATCAGGCTAATCCCAATCCCGACAACGTCGCACAGAACCTGCTGGGCCTGTACGCCTCCGATAACTGGAAGGTAAACAAACGACTGAGCGTCTCATTTGGCGTTCGCTGGAATCCATTTCTTCCAATGGTATTCAAGAACGGAGACACCTACAATTTCAGCCTGAGCAATTTTTACAACAACATTCGCAGCACCGTCGTGCCCACAGCCCCGCCGGGGTTGCTCTACGTAGGCGACAAAGGGGTCAACGGCAAGTCGGGCATGAACGATCAATGGGGCCATGTCGAACCGCGCCTCGGAATCGCATGGGACCCGACAGGCGGAGGTAAAACCGTGATCCGCGTTGGTGCCGGCATCGCTTACGACACGATCCGGATGGATATCCACGAGAACACTTCCTCCGTTGCACCGTTTCGCATCTCTGTCATCCAGAGCTTCGCGGGCCCCGGGTCGCTAACCCTCGATAATCCTTACGCGCACAATCCCGGAGGGAACCCGTTCCCGTATAATTACAATCCACAGAATCCGGTCTTCCCGAGTCAATTTCAATATCAGGGTTTTCTTCCTGTAGATCCAAATCTCAAGACGCCGGCTCAGTATAGCTGGAACTTCGCAATTCAGCATCAGCTGACGGGAAAGCTGTTCGTTTCGGCAACCTATGTGGGTTCGGAGATCGCCCACCTCTGGGATAACGTCGACCTCAATCCGGCTATATGGCTTCCCGGAAAGCCAATCATTGCCAGTCCGGCATCCGCGGCTCAGTTCGGTCAGTGCGCTGCGCTCCAGGCCAATTGCGGCGGCAGTGCGGAAAACTTTCGCCGCCTGCTTGAAATCTCGAATCCATCTGCCCCGAACGTGAATGCATACGGCTCGATAACAAGTCTGGACGCCGGCGGAACGCAGAATTACAACGGTCTGTTGGCCAATGCCCGATACCAGGTGACGAAGAACGTCAACCTGCTGGCCAACTGGACCTGGTCTCATTGCATTGGCCTTCCCGCGACTAACATATCGAACCTCGGGGCAGTCTATCCCCACCAGCCTTATCAGAACAACGGCCCGCAGAATCGTCATCTGGATATGGGCGATTGCACCGGAAACTCCGAAGACATCCGGCACATTGTGAATGTGACCCTTATTGCGCGCACGCCCCACTTTGATCGCGCATGGGTCCGCCGACTCGCCACCGGCTGGAATTTCTCCACGATCTATACATTCCGTACCGGCATGCCGATCACTGCCCAGTTGAATGCGAGCGCCGACAATGCGCTGAACGGATTCGCCGCTTCGGGGGCCAATCCCGTGCCGCAGCGGCCCAATCAGATTTTGCCTGATGCCTATGCCACTAACGAAGGGCAGTCCTGTTCGCCGGCTCCCTGTATCAGTTACCTGAACCCCAACGCGATTGCGACACCGGCGCTCGGTACCTACGGCAACATGGGCGTCAGCGCCCTTCGCGCGCCGGGATTCTGGGAGTGGGATCAGGCCATCACCCGGGAGTTTCCATTTCGCGAAAAGATGCGGATGGAGTTCCGGGCGGAAGCATTCAATGTTACGAATTCAGTCCGGTTCGGCGCGCCGAATACGACTCTTAGCGGCACATATGGACAAATTACGAGTGATCAGGCAACCACTGGCGCCGGCACGGGCATCAGCGGAGGCAGCGGCGCCAGAATCATGCAGTTCGCGATGAAAGTGGTTTTCTGAGCCTATCGATAGTGCATCCCGGCTTTTCCGGCAACGTAGCCGATCGCCCGCCCGGCGCAGAGGATGCCCAACCACAAGCCGAGTGACAGCCATGCGGCCAGCTTCGCGCGCCGCGGGATCGGGTTCGCCGTATCCTTCGCTATGGCTGAATTGGCGTATACGCTCCTCCGAAACACGAGCGCGTGAATCATCACGCCTGCGAACAGGAGCATCTTGGTTCGGAAGAACGCGTTATAGTAATACTCTTCGGCTTTCGCCGCGAAAAGAACGAAGCCGCAGGCTGCCGCGATAAGGAACCCGATTCGTTTGCCGGTTCGCAGGCGCCGAATGACTTCTGCAGGCGACGTGTCCGGCAAAGCCCATCCCAGCAGACGAAGATCGGTGATTACGATCATGGCGCCGAACCAGGATACAGCCGTGAGATGCAGCGCCAGCACCACCGGGTAAACGTAGGCGGAGCTTCGGAAATTTGAAAACCACGCGAGGTTTTGGAGCCGGATGAGGATGGAAAGAAGCACGTCTTCTAACCGAGACCGGGAGCGACGACTGCGATGAATATGCCACCGAAGATCACACTGGTCCAAAGCAGCAGGGAAACACCGGCGATAAGACGGGTGGACGTTTTCGACAACTTCCCTGACGGCGATTGCCGGTGAACGGTGTAGTTGAAGATAATCGCAATCGCCAGCAACGTCATTTTGAGAAGAAACGACCGGTTGAGGTAGTACATATCCGGATCGGTTGAGAAAATCAGCAATCCGGAGAAAACAGCTGTGATCAGGCCTCCAAGCGTCCACCACCGGAAAGCACGCTCGATTTGCGCCGGCGACTGATCGAGAAAGCCAAAGCCCAGAAGACGGAAATCGACCAGCGCAATCATGCCGATCGCCAGAGCGAACCCGGCGATGTGAAAACATTCCAGCACCGGATAAGCACTCGGCGAAGTGCTGAGAGGATTTTCGATGAGCATGAACTGTGCGGATTATACAGTGGCGGTCACCAGGCGATCCAGCGCGTGACGCCAATTGTTCGTATTTGTGCCTTCGATAGGTTTGCGACAACCCGTGTGGGCTGATCAGCGGGCGCTGCACTCCCAGGATTCGGCAGCCTCCGCCGGTCCCTTGACGTACTTCGGATATTCGGGATAAGAGCACATCGGACGACTCTTCTCGCCCGCTGTGACTTTAATCGACTTGCCTGGCGCTGTGCCTTTCTCGACCCACTCCGTGAGCAGCGCCAAACGGTCAAACGTGTTCGGAATCGGCTTTGCCTCGAGTTTTTTCCCGTCGCCGTCTGTCGTGTAGTTCGTACCTGTGAGACCGTGACCGGTTTGCGGGAGCACGTACAGCCGCGCAAAACCGTCAACTTTTGACCGTCCCATCTTGTCCAGGATGGCTTGGTAAAAATCGAGCTGCGTTCCAGGCGAAGCGAGTGTATCGTTAGTCCCGATCGCCACGATCATCCTGCCGCCGCGGCGCGCGAATGCGGAGAAATCCGGATTCGACGAATCGAGGATTTCCGACAATGCCTCGCGGCGTCCACTGTACTTGCCCCCTTCGACGTAATCCAGAGCATTGCCCTGGAGATCCTGCATCAGGAAGCCGGTCACGCCCAGCACGCCGATCCAGTTGTATGGCGGCGCATTATCGGCGGCGCCTTCCTGACTGCGAAAACGCGTGTTGGCGATCAGGCCGCTGCCGCTGGGATCGGTATTCGGCAGCCACATTCCGAACGTCTTCACGCCGTTCGCCAGCGGCTGAGAGAACGAATAGCGGCTGTAGACGAATTCGAGCGTGGAGATCTGGCCGTCAGTGAGACACGCTTCTGCACTCGTATCGGCGGGATTCGGGTCCACATTGTTTGGGCACCGCTTAGCCGCCCACGGATGACGACCTGTTTTACCCTGTTTCACGTCAAAGATGGCGCGGCAGGCCATGTAGTTGTTGATGACGCCATCAACCAGGCCATCCAGTTTGTCGCACTGGCGCATGAACTCACCGCGAATGGCGTTGATCCTGGCGGAGGTCACCCAGTTGGCCTGCGGTTTTTCGTGGATGCGGATCAGCGCGGGACCCAGCATCAGCGACGAGAAGCCGACGATCGGCACATTCGCGGCGATCCCGTTGTAATCGTTTGGATAGCGCTCGGCTACAGTCAGAGCTTCCCGTCCGCCTTGTGAAGATCCGACGAAGTAGTTGTACTCAGGCTTGCCTCCGTACAATCGCTCAATGAGAACCATTGCGGCATCATGCGTTTTCTTCAGCTGCATGTAGCCAAGATTCCGGATCGCCTCTTCGTTCAGCGCCCAGTCGTCGGAAGCCCCCTCGCCTCTTGCGGGTCCGCGACCCAGGCTCATCTGGTGGCCGGAGTCGCTGCCATAGGTCACGAAGCCTTGCGCAAGAGGCCCCCCCGCCAGCAGAGGGATCGTGCCGTTCATGCCTCCGCCGCCCATTTGTACGGCACGGCCGTTCCACGTGGCCGGAAACGCTACCTGGAAGTTGATCGGTTTCGCGGTGGCGGCATGATCCACCGGCGCCATCGAGCCATTCACGCTACACCATGCCGCAGGATTTCTCCCCGGCGGATTCCAGCGGGGCGCGCTGAGCGTAATACCGGAGACGGGCTCGCCGATGGCCGAAACCGGGATGCTGTCACCGAGTTTCGCGGCCCTGCAGTCGGCTTCGGTGATGGTTCGCGGGACATCCGCGGCCCGCGCGCTGACACTGGCCGAACAGAACACCGCAACTGAACCTGAATACAGAAGAAACTGCCAGGCAGCGTGTTTCATCGGGCTATTTGAATCCTTTCTTCTCAACGTGCCATTTCGGATCCTGGCAGAGGCCGCAGTTCGCGCCGAGGAACATCCTGGCGGCGTCTTTATCGCCCTTAAATTGCCAATCCAGCAGAGCAACGGCGACTTTGCCAAAATCCCCGCCGTTTGGTTGCGTATAAGTGCCTCCGTGTCCGACGCCGTCTTTGTATGCGCGGAACGCAGGCACTTTGGTAATGCGTCCGAAATCGTCGTTGCTGTTTGCGAAAGCGATGTCGGTGGAATCGCCTGAGATGTAGAACACCGGGGTGTGGAGTTTCTGCAACTGTTCTTTGGGTACGTCCTCGGTGAGGCCGGCGGCACCATTCGGGGGAGTAACGAAGAGTCCGCCGCTCCAGTTCACTACGAGCTTGATGCGAAGATCCGCGGCAACCGCCAGCGCCTGAATGCCGCCGCAGGAGTGGCCCATCACCGCAACTTTCGAAGTATCGATCCTGTGGTAAAACCGGCTGTTCCTGCGCGCGTTCTCAGCGTCCGCCCAGTTGATGGCGTCGATCAGCTGCGAAGACTTCGTGGCCGGCCCTCTGCCCGGATTTCCCGCGCCGCGCCCAGCGCCTCGGCCCGCGCCAGGTTGGTCGCCCGGATTGCCGGCGGGTCGTGGCGCCTGCGGTGGCCCGGTCGCAATCGCCAGAAACCCGTACGAAGCGATTTCCCCGAGGAAGTTTTTATAGAAGGCGCCATTATTCGAGCAGCCCCCCTCTCCCCAGGCAATGATCGGAAGTTTCTGCCCGTGGAGTGCAGCCAGGTCTTTGGGCCTGTAGATCGTGTGTGTCGGCAGGCCCGGATCCTGCTCCATCACTGCGGGAAAAGGGCCATTACCTTCCTGACCCCACATGCACGAGGCCAGGAAAACCACAGCGAGCAACGTCTTCGTCATGTCAGCTCCTTACGGCTTTCGCCTGAATTACGGGGTTTGCTTGAACAGAGGTATGTGATGACGGCGGCCGTTCTCGCCTTCCTCACATTCGTCCTCTAAAATCTGAACTCCCTTTTGCAGTCGCAGCGGCATTCGAATCTTCCACGGCCGCGTGAACACCATCGGATCCTCGATGGTGGCTTCGTACGTCAGCGTGTCCGGGCTCGAGCGCGTGTAGCGCTCCGTGACATGCAGTTTGTCACTGTGATAATTCCCTGCGGCGTCAAGCCACGTTGTGTCGCTGAAACTGGTGACGTCCGCTACGAGCGCATTACCTTCCCAGTGGCCGCGTGAATCGCCCATTGCGTAGCCGAGCGCTTCGTTATGTTTGCTCCTGTCCAGATAAATGATTCGGTAGGCGTGGACGTCCTGATAAACGATGTACACGCCGTGATCGTTCTGAAAGATCTGAAAAGGAGACGCCACGTAAACCGCGCGCGGCACGCCGGGCTGAAAGCATCTGGTTTCAGGATCGGCCGTGGCGCGATTGGCGAAATTCTGTTTTTGGATGGCGCGGGCTTCCGGGCGATAAGGGATTTTACCGTCAGGCGGATCGACAATCACGTGGGCGCGTTCGAGAGATGCATCCGCATGATTCTCCGCCATCCAAACGCCCCGCAGATCCGCGGCGTGACCGATTGCGGCAGCGAAGAGGCCGGCAAAGAGAACGCGGCTATTTCTTCGGCGTGCCCGGATAATGAATCTCACTCCGCTCTCCCTCGACGCAGTCGTATTCAATCAGCTCGGTACCCGGGGGTTGGCGTCGCAGCGGAATGTGCAGCGTCCACGGCAGCGAGTAAACCGTCGGATCGTCGACGCGAGCCTCATAGATGATCGTGTCGGGCGCGGTCATCGTGTATCGCTCCACGACGTGTTCGTTCTCATCCACGATATTTCCCGACTGATCCAGCCACGTCCGACCATTGAAACCGTTGACATCCACTACCAGCGTGTCGCCCTCCCAACGCCCCCGGGAATCGCCATTCCAGGAACGATAGTTCTTCAGATGCGGACGGCCATCGAGTGGAATGATGCGCAGGCTGTGTTCCGTCTCGGAAAGCAGGACGACGTCGTGGCTGTCCTCGACGATCTCGATCGGAAACGGCGGCACCAGCAGACGCGGCACGCCATGCGTATGGCAGTGGCCGGTCGGGTCGCGTTCACGATGCACGTGATTGTCGTTCGCCTGCTTCAGTGCGGCCGGCAGATAGGGCAGCTTTCCGTCGGCCGGATCTACAATTACAGACTTTCCGCCGGGCTCGTTATAGAACGCCCCCTGCCCTTCGACGTCGAACGCTGCCACGATCGCGGAGTTGCGCCAGACACCCTGCAGATCCGGATGCCCGTCGGCCTGCCGCGGCGGTTCGAACCTCGGGGACTGACCGAACGCGGCCAGCGAAATCAGAAACAGCGAAAGTCTCATCTCAAACCTCTGCCAGCATATCCTGCCCGGGGGGCGCCGTCAACGCGATTCATACCAGTTGACCGGTATGAATCGGTAGTCGCGGCATTCATCGAAACAGCCTCGGCGCAAAGTCGGCCAGATATTTGCGCCACACTGTCCACGTATGCGCGCCCTCGGTCTCGAGCCATACATGGTGGATTCCGGCTTTCTCCAGAGACTCATGGGAATGCTTAACGCTCAGAAAGAAGCTGTTGTCGTCCTTTCCGATGCCGATCCACAGCAGCCGGAGCTGTTTGTTCGCATTCGCAAGCGTTCCATCGTAGTCGCGGACGGGATCGAGATTTCCGATAGCGGGGCTGAATAGTCCGATTGACGCAAAGAGGTCCAGGTGATGAAGCCCGATCCGCATCGCCTCCGCGCCGCCCATGGAGAGACCGGCGAGCGCCCGATGTTCCCGGTCCGCAATCGTGCGGAACCTGCCATCGATCGTCGGGACCAGATCCCGGCTGACCACTGCGTCGAACTCGGCGAATTGATCGTCAAGCATCCACCGCTCATGATCGGCGAGAGCCGTAGCGGGGTCCGGCACCGTGCCGTGCTCGTTCACCACGATCATCGGCATGGCTTTCCGCGCCGCGATCAGGTTATCGAGGATGAAGTTCTCGTGGCCCTGATTGGTCCATCCGCTTTCGTCCTCGCCCATGCCGTGCTGCAGATACAGAACCGGATAGCGTGTACTCGGGTCTTTGTCATAGTCGGGCGGCGTGTAAACGAAAATGCGCCGCCACTTGTTCGTTGTCTTCGAGAAGTACCACTCGATGCGCACCGCGCCGTGCGGCACGTCTTTCACCGCGAAGAAGTCCGACTCCGGACCGGGTATCTCGATTCCGCTGCTCTGCCGCAGCGCCCCGAAGAAAGTCTGACTTCCCGGATCGGTGGTGGCGAAGCCGTCTACCACAACCGAGTAATAGTGGAAACCCGGCGCAAATGGCTTCGTCCGCACGGTCCAGAAGCCGTCATCGGATTTGGTCAGTTTGTACTCGCCGATCGTTACTTCCTTCGCGTTGGCGGCTTTGATGCGAAAGATGACACTGTTGTCCGGCAGAATTCGCGGATACTGCGCTCCAATTACGTTGGACGGTGCGGGCACACCCTCCTGCGCGAGTGCAAGCGGCGCAATCAAGCCGGCAATCAGCGCGACTGCCGCCGGCACTCCCTTAGTCATGGCCGCGGGACTGGGCCATCAGATCCAGAATGCCATTGACAATCGCGCCCTCCGCGCATCCCGGCTTCAGGCGCGAGGAAAGCACTTCGAAGGTGTCCATGCCGTACGCGGCATCGTTCGGAATGTATCCGGACCGCGCCATTCCGTTCGTCAGTGTGGCCATCATCGTCCGTGCATACGGCGATTCCTTCTTGAGCCGCTGAGCGATCGGGTTAAAGACCTCCGCGTTCACGGCGCCAATCGCGATGTCGCCGATGCGCAGCAGGTCGAGTTTGATCTCCACCGGGTCCGCATCCTTGTATGTCCCCTCGAAGCCGGCCCGGCCTTCATTGGTGCGCGTGCGGCCCGGACAGCTGATAGTCTTAACGCCACCCCTAATCTCCGCGTCTGAATCGGTACGTTCCATGCCGCGCATTACGTGCAGCACCTCCTCGCCCAGGAACTGCCCCATAGAAACGATCATCTGCTTCTGTTGATCCATGAGTTTGACTACCTCAGGATCCTTCTTATTGAGGCCCTGACCGCCGGGCGGCATCGCGTTGCTGATGTCGATTCCGCGCTTTGCATAGTCCTTGATGCGAATTTCGCGCAGGTCGAACGTCTGCTGGAAATAGATCGGATTCTGATCGCCCGCGGCGCCGCTCGACCAGAGCGCCACGATTTTGTCGTCAAGCGAGTCTTCTATGTATTTCGAAGTAGTGCCCGGTGCATCGGCGCTCACCAGATCGAGCTGGCCGACAGTCACAGCGTGCATCGCATAGTTGTAATAAACCCCGATCGGCTCACCGGTCAGGGTTTCGAACTTCATCACCGCGACCGTCTTGTCGGAAGGCCCGTCGTAATTCGGCCCTTCCCACCACCGTCTGGTTTTGGGATCGATGATGTTGCGATTCACGTTGATATACGAAACTCCGGTGCCATATCCAACCCGCGCCGGTGTAAGTCGTTCCTTCGCCATTCGCACCGATTCGACAATTTTGCGGACGTAATCCGGCCCCGTCTGCCCTGGAACGCTGTGCGTGTGGGTCGCTGTCAGGAGTATGTTTCGCGCCGATATTCCGAGGTCTTTCTCCACCTGCCGGCTGACGCCGTTCCAGACGGCATCAGGGACGGCTCCCGCATCCACACTGATCAAAGCCGCGCTGGCGCTCCCGTTGTCAATAACGATCGCCCGCGAATACAGATGGTCGAGGATGCCGTCGTATGTCTTCGGCAATTCGCTCGCTGACGGAGTCACATCCACTTTTGCAGCACCCGCCCGGAGCGGCGTATTCTGGGCATACGCGGTGACAGACGATCCGACGGCGATGACGATCCAGGCAGTCGCAGGCGGTAGTTTCATCTACGGCTCCACCCGCTTCTGGTTCTCCATGAACACGTCGCAGACTTGCCGTCGCAGACCCTCTTTGGCGACCGGCCCGGCATCGGTGAAGTCCATATATGCGCGCGCGGTTGCATCAAACTTCGGCCACTTCACGAGTTGTCCGCCGTTGGGATCGCCGGTTTTGGCGAAGTTGGTCCAATATTCCTGCATCTGCGGCGCGTATTGCTGATCCGAGTCGTTGTATTTCCGCATATTCTGCCAAACGGACAGCGTCCCGAAGATAAATGGAATTTCGGAGGCGTGCGGTGCGCCCAGCGCTTCCTTCCCGTGCACTGTACGCGAGAACTGATATTCGTAGCCGCGATTCCCCGCGGCGGTGTGCCAGATGAGTTCCTGAACTGTGCCACATCGGAACGAATTATCCGTGGTGAACTGCAGCATCACTGTTCCATTCTCGGGATCGGGCTGAGGTTCGTTCGCGCCATTCACTCCGTACGCCGCCAGCGCACGATCCGCAAGAGGCCCGTACCGTTCTGAAATCATCTCGCGGATATCGCGAGGCGCACCGCGCGGCCGCATCTCCTGCGAATTATTCCCGATCAGCAATGCCACCTTCTGCTCGCGGCCTTCTGCGTAGACTTTCGCTGCGGGTTCCGTGAGCACCCATCCGTCCACGTTAATGCCCAATCCCGGACCTCCCTGCGCAGCCTTCGCCATCAGCTCGGTGTCGGGAAGTGCGCGTAGTTTCGCCAGCGACTCCTCGCCGGTGACGCCCAGTTTGGCAGCGAGTTCAACACCTCTCCTTTCCGATTCGGCCAGCGAAGGCTGAGCGCCCACCGGGCCGCTCTGCGCCGTCACTCTGAGGAAGAGTCCTTTGCTCAGAGGCGAGGCGATCAGCGCATTCACATCGCTGGCGCCTGCCGATTCGCCGAAAATCGTGACGTTCGCCGGATTGCCACCGAATCTGGCGATGTTATCCCGCACCCAGTGCAGGGCCATGATCTGATCGGCAAGCCCGTAGTTTCCCGCCGCGTGGTGGAGAGACTCTTTGGTGAGTCCGGGATGCGCGAAGAAGCCGAAGACGCCGAGTCTGTAATTGACATTCACCACTACTACGCCGTGGCGGGCCAAAACTTCACCGTTGAACAGAGCTTCCACTCCCGATCCCGCGGTGTTTCCGCCACCGTGAATCCATACCATGACGGGGGAGGAGGACTTCACCGGCCACGTCGGCGTCCATATGTTCAGCTGCAGGCAGTCTTCGCTGTGCTGCAGCTGCTTGTTGTCGTTCTGATTGCACATAGGCCCAAAGGCGGTCGCATCACGGACGCCGGTCCAGGGTTTCGCCGGAAGCGGCTCCCGCCAGCGGAGCTCACCGATGGGCGGTTGTGCGAACGGGATGTTCCTGAAAACCGCCACTCCATCGGCGGTCAGGCTGCCTCGAAGCTCGCCGGTGCTGATCGAAACGACCGGATTAGAAGCCGCCTGCGCCGACATCGCTGGCATCGCGGCTTGGCCTAGGCACAGGATACAAGCCAGAGTGCCTGATTTGTTTACGGATTTCATCGGTCTTCCTGCCTTACCGCACCACTTGCTCGATCGCGGCAGCGGCGATCGGCGCCATAATTTTGTATCCGTCCGCGTTGGGATGCAGCCCGTCATCGGAAACAGCGTCCTTCAGCCATCCCTTTTCGTCAGCAAGAGGGGTGAAGTAATCCACATACGTCGCATTCACGCGCGCAGCGTAGTCCTTCATCCAGGCGTTGAGCTTCAGGATGTCCGCGGCGGGATGCGAGTCCGTCATTCTGATTCGTGGAACCGGGCCGCGCCCCCTCGGCGCTTCGCCATTCTGTTGGTGCTGAAACGGATAGTCGCTCACCGGCAGCACCGAGCAGAGAATCACCTTGATCCCATGGTGCTGCGCCAGTTCGGTCATCGCCATGATGTTCTCTTCAATCAGTTCCGCGGTCATCGGACCCGTATTGCGCGCTATATCGTTGGTTCCGGCCAGCACGATCATCGTGGCCGGCATGAGATCGATGACATCCGGATACATGCGAACCAGCATCTGTGGCGTCGTCTGCCCGCCGATGCCCCGGTTCACATAAGGCTTGCCCGGAAAATATTGGTCCAGCCTCCAGAAGTCTGTGATCGAATCGCCCATGAACACGACTCGCTTCGGATTCGAAGGCTGTTTTCTCAATTCTTCGTTGGCCTGATGATAGCGGCCAAGCTGGTTCCAGTCCTGAAGTTGATCCGCAAGGCCTCGCGCGTTATTGAGCAGACAGCAGTTCGCGCGTGGCGGGCTGAAATTATCCGCCAACTGGGCTTCCGCGGCGGCGGCAATCAGGAAAAAGCCGATTGGGAGGAGGAAAATATATCGTCTCATAGAAAATCTGTCTTTACAGATTGTCGATATCCGGCTGAGAAGCGCAGACCGAAATATATCCCCTCAGGAATCCTGTGTCAACGCGAATCGCTTGTTGGCTGGAAACCTAACCTGTATTATCAGGTGATGGCGATCACCGTCCCAAAACACGAGGCAGTGCGTCGGCATCTGACGCAGGCGATTTCTTCGGGTCAGTACGGGCCGGGTCAGCGGCTCCCGAGTGAATCTGAACTGGTGAAGACTTTCGGGGCTTCCCGTCCGACCGTGAACCGTGCGTTACGCGAACTGCAACTGACTGGCATCATCGAGAGACGCGCTGGTTCCGGCAGCTACGTGCGCACAGACGCCGGCGCGAACGGCTACACGTTCGGCTTGCTGATTCCGGAACTCGGCCGCACCGAAATTTTCGAGCCAATTTGCCGCGGGATGGCAGAAGCACAGTATGGCGGTCAGCACGTTTTACTTTGGGGGAGTTCTTTGGGCGACGCGGCCAATATCGAACAGCAGGCTGCGCAGGCCTGCCGCCAGCTTGTTGCGAGAAAAGTTGCCGGGGTCTTTTTTGCCCCGCTTGAACTGACTCCGCGGAAGGACGCGATCAACCGCACCATCGGCGAGATTCTTGACAAGGCCGGCATCGCCGTCGTTCTGCTGGACCGCGACCTGCTTCCATATCCCGAGCGCAGCGGCTACGATCTGGTTGGAATCGACAACCGGCGCGCCGGTTACGCCGTTACATCGCATCTTCTTCGCCGCGGATGCCGGCGAATAGTCTTCATTGGCCGCCCCGGATCGGCGCCCACTGTTGATGCCCGTATTGCCGGCTATCGTGAAGCGACCGCCGAGGCACAAGCTGCTCTTGAACCCACTGTGTTCCGAATTGAGCCGGATGACGAGAAGAACGTCAGGGAGATGCTGCGCCGCTCGCGTCCGGATGGTGTCGTCTGTGCGAACGACTTCACAGCCGCTCGGCTCCTCAAGACGCTTACCGACCTGGGCGTTAGTGTACCCGCAAAAGTCCGGATGGCCGGAATCGACGACGTGAAATACGCCAGCCTGCTCTCTGTTCCCCTTACCACGATTCATCAGCCGTGCACTGCGATGGGCGCTATCGCGGTCAACACAATGCTGGAGAGGCTTCGTGAGCCGAAACTCCCGGCCCGCGATATTCTGCTCAACTTCCACCTTGTGGTCCGCGCTTCGTGCGGCTCAGCCAAAACGGATTGACATCCATATCCCGACACCGGATACTTGCTTGCGGTGCCGAAGTTACACACAGAAGACGGCAATCTGTATTTACAGGCTGGGACTAAGCACAGAACTGTCGCCGTCCTGGGCGAAGTGCTGTGGGATCTGTTCGATCATTCGCGGAGACTGGGCGGCGCGCCTTTGAACTTTGCCGCACACGCTGCGAGACTCGGTCACTCTGCTCTGCTGATGAGCGCAGTGGGAAACGATTCGCTGGGCGAAGAAGCTGCCGAGGCTATCCAGGCGATTGGCCTCACAACTGCGTTTCTGCAGAGAACATCCCGCTTCCCGACCGGCGCCGCTCGCGTCCACTTGGGTCCCGGCGATAAAACTCATTTCGTGATCGAGCGCCCCGCGGCATACGACGCCGTCTGCATTTCCGATCGCGATCTTGAACAGCTCATCCCGCACTCCCCCGACTGGCTCTACTACGGCACGCTGTTCGCTTCAACGGCCTCTGGTGAACGCGCCTTATGCCGGCTCTCGAATGCGTTCCCCGCAGCTACGCGTTTCTACGACCTGAATCTTCGGCCGGACTGCTGGTCCCCGGCGTTGGTAACACGCTTAATGCGAAATGCAGACGTTGTCAAACTCAACGAAGAGGAGCTCGCGAGCGTTCAGGAATTCACCGGGCTCCCCCGCGCCACCGAAGCATTTTGTCGCGAAGGAGCAGACCGCTACGGCTGGAACGCCGTCTGCGTAACCCTCGGCGCCCGCGGCTGCGCTGTTCTTGCCCACGGCGACTATGTCGAGTCGGAGGGCCACGTCGTCGATGTTGCCGACACGGTCGGAGCCGGCGACGCATTCGCCGCCGCCTTGATGCACGGGCTGGTGTTGGAATGGCTGGTGAACGAAATCGCGGCCTTCGCCAATCGCCTGGGAGCTCTGGTCGCCAGCCGTGAAGGCGCAATTCCCGCCTGGACGCTCGAAGAGGCAGTGGCTCTGTGAAGAACCAGGTGGAGCTGATCGCTTATATCGACCGCTTCTCCGGCGGCGGCCTGCGCGAATTCCGGCAGCTCCTCGATGGCCCGTTCGTCGACCTTTTCGGCGGCGTTCACCTGTTGCCGTTCTTCTGGCCGATTGACGGCGCTGACGCCGGCTTCGATCCCATCGATCACACAAAGGTGGATCCGCGCCTCGGAACGTGGGATGACATTCGCGCTCTCGGTAGCCGAGTCGAGATTATGGCCGATCTCATCGTGAATCACATTTCCAGCCGCTCACCGCAGTTTCTCGATTTTCACGAGCGAGGCGATGATTCTCCCTACGCCGGAATGTTTCTGACCCTGGGCCGCGTCTTCCCCAACGGCGCGGGTGAGTCCGATCTTCTCCGCATCTACCGCCCGCGGCCCGGCCTTCCTTTTACAAATACCCGGCTCGCTGGCGGAGCTGAGCATCTCCTCTGGACCACGTTCACCGCCGGGCAGATCGACATCGACGTGCGCCATCCCGAAGGCTGGCATTACCTCACGCGCATTCTCGATCAGTTTCAGGATGCCGGAATCCGTATCATCCGCCTTGATGCCGTCGGCTATGCCATCAAAAAACCCGGCACGAGCTGCTTCATGATTCCCGAAACCTTCGATTTCATCGCCGAGCTCAAATCGCAGGCCAATACCCGTGGAATCGAGGTCCTGGTCGAAATCCACACGCATTATCAGGATCAGATCGAGATCGCAAAGCAGGCCGATTGGGTCTACGATTTCGCGCTGCCGCCGCTCGTACTACACACGCTGTATCGGCGCGATGCGTGCCACCTTAAGCGATGGCTTGAAATCAGTCCGCGCAACTCGGTCGACGTGCTGGACACTCACGATGGCATCGGCGTGCTCGATGTCGGCCCCACCCGCCATAAAGAGGGCGAACTGCCTGGGCTGCTTCCGCCCGAACAAATCAATGCGCTTGTGGAAACGATTCACGAACGCAGCCACGGCGCCAGCCGACAGGCCACCGGCGCCGGCCAGCAACCTCGATCTTTACCAGGTCAATTGTACTTTTTACGACGCCCTCGGCGCACGCGACAACGAATACCTGATTGCGCGCGCACTCCAGTTCTTCGCGCCAGGCGTGCCTCAGGTCTACTACGGCGGGCTTATGGCAGGATCGAACGATCTCGATCTTCTGCACCGCACGGGTGTCGGCCGCGACATTAATCGGCATTACTACACGCCGGGCGAATTGAATGACCAGTTGCAGCGCCCGGTCGTACGCTCGTTGCTCGATCTGATCCGGTTCCGCAACTCGCACCCGGCATTTGCGGGCGACTTCCACCTGCTGCCCTGTGACGACCAGGCGATTCAAATCGAGTGGCGGCGCGACGAAGAGTGGGCGCGGCTGAGCGTATGTCTTCAAACGATGTCTGCTTCGGTCGCTCACTCGATGGCGAGTGCGCAAAAGGAGTTCGCGATCGCATGAAGGACCGCAACCTCACCGCCATCAAAGCCCTGACCTTTGTCATGTTCATGATGTTCGCCATGACCACCGATTCGGTCGGCATCATCATTCCCGAGATCATCAAAACTTTCCACCTCAGCCTGACAGCCGCGGGATCGTTTCAATACGCGACCATGGGCGGCATCGCGCTGGCTGGATTCCTGCTCGGCCATCTCGCCGACCTCATCGGCCGCAAGCCAACGATCATTGCCGGACTTTCCCTGTTCGCCGCCGCATCTTATCTGTTCATCGCCGGAAATTCGTTCTGGTACTTCTGCGCGCTGATGGCGCTTTCGGGCGCCGGCATCGGCATCTTCAAAACCGCGGCGCTTGCGCTCATCGGCGATATTGTTTCGTCCACGAAAGAGCACACATCCATCATGAACACGGTGGAAGGCTTCTTCGGCGTAGGGTCGATCATCGGCCCCGCGATTCTGGCGCGCCTTCTGATTCGCGGCCTCTCGTGGCAGTGGCTCTACGTCATTGCCGGCACGATGTGCGTGCTGCTGATCGTGACGGCGGCCTCGGTGCGTTATCCCGCGGCCAAGTCAACCGACGCGCGGACTTCAAGCGCGACGGCCGCCATCACAAACCGCTACGTTCAGGCGTTCTCTCTAGGAGCATTTCTGTATGTGGCGGTTGAATCTGCAATCTACGTCTGGATGCCCACGCTCGTCGCGGGCTATCACGGGCGGGCTGCGTGGCTCGCAGTCTATGGCATCTCTATCTTCTTTCTACTGCGCGCCGCCGGACGATTCCTCGGCTCCTGGGTGCTGAACCGTTTCCAATGGACGGGAGTGCTCGCCCTCTTCTCCGCACTCATCCTCGCCTGCTTTGCTGCCAGCGTGGCAGGCGGTCTCGCCTGGGCCATCGTTCTGCTCCCGCTCTCCGGCCTGTTCATGTCGGTGATTTACCCCACCATCAATTCCAAAGGCATCAGCTGCCTGCCCAAAGCGGAACACGGCGCGGGCGCTGGTGTGATTCTGTTTTTCACCTGCCTTTCTGCAGTACTGGCCCCTCTTGCCATGGGCGCGATCAGCGATGCCATGGGCGGGCCGGAATATGGATTCGTTTTAGCAACAGGATTTGCCGCTGTGCTGTTCATCGGACTCACGCTTAACTGGATTTTCAATCCAACGCTTCGCGTGTTCCGCCATGCAGACGAAACCGATTATAGTTTTGCCATCACCGAAGGAGTAACGAATGAGACACCGTAGCTCAAACATAGCCGTCGTTCTGTTCGCTGTTTGCGGAAGCGCTTTGGCGCAGTCCTCGGACCCCGCCGCCGCATGCGCCGCGATGAAACAACTGCAGGTGCCGGGCGTGAACCTCGAGGTCACGAAGACCGAATGGGTTGCTGCCGGATCGACGCCTCCCGGCCGGGGCGCGCCGGCGTCCACAGTCAAGCTGCCCGCGTACTGCCGTATCGACGGCATGATCGACAAGCGCACCGGCGCGGCGGGGGCGACCTATGGCATCGGTTTCGCGATCGCGCTGCCGCAGAACTGGAACGGACGTTTTCTGCTCCAGGGCGGCGGTGGTCTGAACGGATCAGTGCAGGCGCCAATGGGCGCGAGCGGGGCAGGGACCGAACCCGGGCTCGCGCGCGGCTTCGCGGTCGCCAGCACCGACACTGGCCACGAAGGCCGCGGCGGCTTCGATGGCAGCTTTCAGCAGGATCAGCAGGCCAGCCTCGACTTCGCTTACGTCGCCATCGGCCGATTTGCCGAAATCGCGAAACGTATCGTAGCGCAGCATTACGGCAAGCCCATCGATCATTCCTATTTCGCCGGCTGCTCTACAGGCGGCCGTGAAGCTATGCTGATGGCCGAGCGTTACCCGACCTATTTCGACGGCGTCATTGCGGGCTCGCCAGCCATGCGCACGAGCTACTCAGGCATCGGCGATCGCTGGGTGGCCGCTTCGCTCAACGAAATCGCCCCGAAAAATGACAAAGGCCAGCCGGTCACGAACGATGCGCTTTCCGACAGCGACAGGAAAACGGTGATCGAAGGCCTGCTCAATCAGTGCGACGCGCTGGACGGCGTCAAGGATCGCATGGTCTTCAACCAGAAGGCGTGCCATTTCGATCCCAAAACGCTCGTCTGCAAAGGTGCGAAGGCGGACGGCTGTCTTTCCGCCGCGCAGGCTGCTGCACTGGAAAAAGGGTTCGCCGGTCCGAAGGATTCCAAAGGCCGTCAGGTCTATGCCGGATTCTTCTTCGACACCGGTATCGCATCAACGCAGGGCATCCCCGGACTTCTGCGCGGCGGATCGAGCCCCGTCGGCCCCGGATTCACCGACATCGGTATGGATGTCGACGCGGCAGTGGACCGCGCGCGCAACGATCCTGCCGAACCCATCAGCACAACCGCGCGCTGGACTAATCTCAACACTTTCTCCGGTCACAACGGCAAGCTGCTCTTTTACCACGGCAACAGCGATCCCTGGTTCTCTTCGCAGGACACCGTCGACTACTACGAGCGCATGACCAAAGCTAACGGCGGCGACGATAAGGTGCGGGCCTGGAGCCGTCTCTACCTTGTGCCGGGCATGGGCCATTGCGCCGGCGGCCCGGAGACGCTCGATTCGTTTGACGCGCTCAGCGCTATGGTGCGCTGGGTCGAGCAGGGCACAGCGCCCGAGAGTCTAACGGCGACCGGACGCGACTTTCCCGGCCGCAGCCGCCCGCTGTGCGCCGACCCGCTGCACGCGCATTACAAAGGAAGCGGCAACACCGAAGACGCGGCAAACTTTGAGTGCCGCGAATAGTCAGTCACGAAAGGAGAGTTTATGAGATCAATCGTCGTCTTCGCACTTTTGAGCTGCGGATTGTGCTGGGCAGAACCTGCAGGTGACTGCGTCCCTTCCTCATTGAATGTTCCCGCGGCAAAGTATCCCTGCATCTATCCGGACCATCGCGCCATGTTTCGCGTAATTGCGCCGGATGCCGGTAAAGTCAGAGTACGAATCGGGGCCGGGTTCGATATGACTAAGGGGCCGGATAATATCTGGACCGTCACCACGACTCCGCTCGTAGTCGGCTTCCACTACTACAGCCTTCAGGTCGACGGCGCCACTGTCGCCGATCCATCAACCATGACCTTCTTTGGTTCCGGATGGCTGAACAGCGGAATCGAAATCCCCGAGCCCGATGCCGACGCGGAGTATTACCAGGCGAAGGATGTTCCTCATGGACATGTGAGCGAGCAATCGTATTACTCAAAGGTTACTGGCCGTTGGCGGCGCGCGTTTGTCTATGCGCCGCCGGATTATGCATCGAACGCCAAGGCGCACTATCCGGTTTTGTATTTGCTGCACGGCTGGGGCGAGGATGAAACCGGCTGGACGAGACAGGGCCATGTCGATTTCATCATGGATAACCTGATCGCCGCCGGCAAGGCGAAGCCGATGATCGTCGTGATGGACAACCTGAACGCGGCGAAGCCCGGTGAGGATGCGTCAATCTTTGCGGGCCGGGGGCTTGTGCCTGCGCCGCGCAATGAACCACCCGCGCCGGGTCCCGGCAGAGCACCTGGCCCTCCGGGCAGCGGTCTGGCCAGTTTCACTGGAGCTGCTTTCACCGAAATGATGCTGACCGACCTGATCCCCATGATCGAACGAACGTACCGCGTCCTTCCGGGTCGTGAAAATCGCGCGATGGCCGGGCTCTCCATGGGCGGAATGCAGACGTTCCTGACAACGCTTTCCAATCTGGATAAGTTCACCTGGATTGGCGGATTCAGCGGGAGCTGTGGCGGCAGAGGCGGCGCCTTCGACCCGAAGACAAGTTGCAACGGCGCATTCGCCGATCCTGCGGCATTCAACAAAAAAGTCAAAGTCTTATTCCTCGGAATCGGCTCAGCCGAAGGTCCGGGAACTAAAAACTTCAGAGACCAACTGACGCAGGCCGGCATTCACAACATCTACTTCGAATCGCCCGGAACAGCACACGAGTGGCTGACGTGGCGGCGTTGCCTGAAGGATTTCGCCCCGCGGCTTTTCCGGTAGCGCCTACTGCGTCAGACCGAACGACACGACATTCGATCCGGCAGCGATGGCCACGTACTGTTTGCCATCGAACGCGTAAGTCATCGGAGAGGATCGCCAGACCAGTTCAGCGGGCCACTGCCACAGTCGCTTCCCCGTCCGCGCGTCTGCCGCCGTAAATATGCCGCCGTCTTCGCAGAACAGCACGATGCCGCCGGCGGTCGCCAGCACGCCGCCCCATGAGTTGGCGGGGCCGGTTTGCGGCAGTTCCCATTTCACATCGCCGGTTTGGATATCGATGGCCCGAAGAATTTTCTGCCCGCCGTCGCGCCGCGCTGTACCGCCCATATATCCGGCTCCGGCCTTCCACTCGACCGAGCGCTTCACGAAATCGGCGCAGGCTTCCAGCGTCTGAACGTAGTACAGCCCGGTCGATGGATTAAATGCCGTCGAGTACCAGTTGGTCGCGCCATCGAGCGCGGGACACACGCGCGTTCCTTCGGTAGTCGGCTCCTGATTTGGATTCACGACCGGACGTCCGTCGGCGCCGATTTCCTTCGCCCAGGTCAGGTTGTGCACCAGAGCTTTGGTCAGCAGGCGTTCACCGGTGATCCGGTCAAATATATAGAAGAAGCCGTTGCGGTCAGCGTGCAGCAGCAGCTTGCGAGGCTGGCCGTGCCATGGCCTGTCGACGAGTACGGACGGCGCCTGTGCATCGTAATCCCAGACATTATGTGGCGTGAACTGGTAATACCAGCGCAGTTTTCCGCTTTTCGCATCGAGAGCCAGTATGGAACTTGAGTACAGATTGTCGCCGCCACGTTCGTCGCCCACCAAGTCGTTGCCGGGATTACCGGTAGCCCAATAAACCATTCCGGCTGCAGGGTCGTACGATCCGGTCATCCACGTAGCCGATGCGGGATGGTCGATCTCTGTTCCCTTCCACGTTTCCGACCCGGGCTCGCCTGGACGTGGCACGGTCCAGAAACGCCACGCCTCTTTTCCACTCGACTGATCGAAAGCCGCGACAAACCCGCGCGCACCTTCATCGCCGCCGGCAGTGCCGGAAACCACCAGATCACCGACCACAAGCGGCGCGGACGTGGCGTTGTAGTTCTGATGCCAGTCCGCCATTTCGGTATCCCAGACGAGGTCGCCCGTGTACCGGTTCAGTGCAATGATGTGCGCATGATCGGTGACCATGAACAGACGATCGCCGGAGATGGCCACGCCACGGTTGATGCCGCCGGAGGCGTTCCCCACCAGACCGCGCGTTCGCGGCCGCTGAAAATGCCAGATCTCCCGTCCCGTGCCGGCGTCGAGCGCCCAGCACTCGTTGGCGATCGTAACGTACATGAGTCCGCTCACGACGATCGGCGTGCCTTCCATTCGCGCCGCGCCCGGAACATTGAAGACCCACTTCGGCGCGAGCTTTTGCACGTTGGAGTTGTTGATCTGCGCCAGCGCGCTGTAGCGATTTCCGGAGACGTCGCCGTGATATGTAGGCCAGTCGGTTTCAGAAGTCACCGGCCGGAAACGATCGCCCGACGGACGAAGTAAAGCGACGCGGTTGTCGTCGGTCCGGAGTTGCAGCTCCAGAGAATTTTCGTTGATCACCACGCCTGCGAGAGTCCGGCCGTCCGTGGTGGTCACGGTCTTCCGCACCACAGGCTCACCCGCGCGGCCGGGCGGCGCGAATGTATGAAGGAAGATGAGCAAGCTGTTCAGTTCGCCACTCTGCATCTGGAAAGCGGGCATTCCGCGACTGGGCCTGCCGGAAGTGATGATCGCCGACAACTCCGAATCGGATCGCGTGGCCACGGTTCCGGTGATCGCCGGTCCGAGTTCGCCGCCACCTCCTTGAGGACCGTGGCAGCGCGCGCATTGGCTTTCGAAAGTACGCCGTCCGGCGTCAGTTGTTTGCGCGGAGAGCGAAATGGTGAAGACAGAGAACAGCGTTAGTGCGCGCATGATCAGTTCCGACGCGGTACCTATCTCTGTATGGAGTAACCCTTCCAAAGAAATTCGAGCGCCTGTGGCAACGTCTGATTGATCACCTTGGCATCCACGTGGCCCGCGTTCTTCGCATAAACCAACTGGTAATGATAACCCTTCGCTTTCATCACCGCAGCCAGACGCTGGTTGGCAATCACCCAGTTGCGGCGATTCGACGAGGGCGAGTTGGCGCCGATGTCATTCTGCGCAACCTCCATCCAGACGCGGAGCGGCTTCGCCGGACTGTCGGGAATGAAGTGCTCGAGATACTCCCATGCACCGTGCGGGGCATCGGGTCCATGCTGCAGATCGGTGTAGGTGCCTGAGTACGTCAGTATGCGATGGTAAAGCTCTGGTTTGAACCATGCCATCGTTAAGGACACGGCGCCGCCGGAACTTCCGCCGAAAGTCATGCGGCCTTCGGGGTCCTTCGTCAGCTTCACGTTCGCCTCCTTTTCCACGCGCGGCAGAACCTCGGCTTCCACGAAGTCGGCGTACTTCGCCGAAACGGTGTCGTATTCCATGCTGCGTTCCGAGCCGCCATTTTGAATCATCACAGCGACCATCACGGGCAGACGGTGGTCGGCAATCATGTTGTCAAGAATGGTGGGCAGGTCGTAGTGCATCCCGTAAGCATCCGCCGAAACGATGAACGGCGCCGCCGTGCCGGGAACATACTGGGCGGGAACATAGACGCACACCGGGCGCTGGAAGGGCGCGTTGATGCCCGGATAGAATTTGCTCTCCGCCGAATTCATGACGAACTCGACAACTTTCCCCTCGGGCACACCTGCACGTTTGGTCTGCTCCGGCGCAGGCGCATAATCCGGCCCGATGGAATAATCGCCATCACCGGCTCCTGCGCGCCAGACAGGAAGCATTGGGAGTTTGGCCATTTCCGCGATGTCTTCGGGAGTTGCAGGGTCGCCCGCGGCAGGAGCCCGCCTCGGAGCGGTGGGAGCGGCTCCATTCGGACGCGCAGCCGGAGCGCGGTCGCACGGACGAGCCGCGGGCGCCGGCCCCTGCGCCAGTGCAAATTCCGCCATCAGGAATAAACCAATCGTAAGCTTCATCTCAGGTCCTCTGGCGAATCATTTTACATGGAGAAGAGCCTCGACACCGGCCCGGCGGCTTTCGCGATACACTGAGTCACTATGATTCCGGTCCGTGTATTTCTGGCCCCTCTCATCCTGAGTGCGGCGGTTTTTGCTCAAACACCCGATACGGGTACCGCCCACAAAGCTGCGGCCACGGCATTGCTGAATGCGAATAACATCGGGGCCGCGCATCTCGCCTGCCCGGATTTCGCCGCGCCTCCGGGCTCTGCTCCGGCAGGCCGCGGCCCGGGCAGGGGAGCCGGTGGCCGCGGACCGGCCGCGACGCCTGCACGCGAACTCTGGTACGCGGAAGGTGGGCAGGTCTTCGACAACCTCTACATGCTCACCACGAAAGCGAACAGCGCCTGGGCGGTGAAGACGTCCGCGGGCATCATTCTGATCGATACGCTGTTCGGTTACGCCGCACAGGACGAAATCGTGGACGGCATGAAGAAACTGGGCCTTGACCCCGCTGATATCAAATACGTGATCATTAGTCACGCTCACGGCGACCACGATGGGGCCGTGAAGTTTCTCCAGGACACCTATAAGCCAAAGGTCATCCTCAGCCCCAAAGACTGGGAACTGGCCGCGCGGCAGGCAAACCCTTATACACACGACCTCGAGGCAACCGACGGCCAAAAGCTGACTCTCGGCGATACGACTATCACGATCTACATCACACCCGGACATACGGCTGGCACGCTTTCGTTTCTCATACCGGTTAAGGATCACGGTGTCCCGCACATGGCGATGGAGTGGGGCGGCACGGCGCTGGGCGCCAACACTTCGAAGGAAATGCTGCAGTCCTACATTTCGAATGCCAGCCGCTTCAGGGATATCGCAGAAGGGGCGGGCGCCGATGTGATCATCGGAAACCACACCGAATACAACGATGCGCTGGCGCGGCTCGATCGGACCAAAGCGCGGAAGCCCGGCGACCCGAATCCATGGGTCGTCGGCAAAGCTGAAGTCGGGAAATACCTGACCGTCGTGGCGGAATGCGCAAAGTCCTGGCTCGCAATAGACGAAGGGCATCCCTTCAACTGAGTATGAAAGTTTTCCATGCGGTCGCCCTGCTCGGCTTGCCCGGGCTCGCACTCAGCCAGTGGGTGCATTATCCGACGGCTGGTGTGCAGAGAAAAGCCGATGGCACTCCCAATCTGACTGCACCGGCCCCTCGGCTGGCGGACGGAAAGCCGGATTTTTCGGGTATTTGGCACACGGCCAGGCTAATCCCCTGCGATGCCGACCTAAGCCGCTTCATCAACTGCGGCAACGAAATCGGCGGGTCTCCGCTCGCGCGCAACTTCGGCCTCGATATGCCCGGCGGCCTGCCGTATCAGCCATGGGCCGCCGCGCTGGTGAAACAACGCACGGCGGATCAGGGTGTCGATGATCCCCATGTCCGTTGCTTGCCCGATAATCCGCCCCGCACGTGGGTAATGCCTCATCTGACCAAGGCGGTGCACACGCCGAAACTGCTGGTCCTGCTCTATGAGGTGAATGCGATGTACCGCCAGATATTCATCGATGGTCGGCCGATCCCGCAGGACCCGAATCCCAGTTGGACCGGCTACTCCACTGCTCGATGGGAAGGCGACACGCTCGTGGTCCGGACGGCGGGCTTCCGCAACGATCTGTGGGCCGACATGAGCGGCAGCCCTATGAGTGAAACGGCCAGGCTTACGGAGCGAATTCGACGTCCGAATTATGGAACGCTCGAGATCGAAGTCACAGTCGACGACCCGAAGGTGTACACGAAGCCATGGACCGCGAAATTAACGCAGAAGCTCGAGGTCGATACAGAACTGATCGATGAGATCTGTCTGGAGAATGAAAAATCCTACGAGCGTATGCGGGCTGTGCGGGCCGAAGGTGGCATCAGCGGCCGCTGGTCCGCGGGCGGAGATTCTGTTTTCGTACTTCGCCAGGTCGGAGATGTTGTGACAGGTCAGATTGAAGGTAAGCCCGGAGAGCGCGTTTATAGGATTGTTGATGGATTCGCCCGCGACGGCCGGATTCGTTTCTTCGTCCTGCATGCCGACCCCGACGATCCCGAGGTAGAGGCGAACGGCGGAAATCCGTTCCATAATGTGGCGACCGGAACTTTTACCGGGGACGCGATTGACATTTCAGGCTCGCGCGAGAACACAAAGCTTCGCGAATACCATATGGTGCTGAAGAGAATCAGCGACAAGTAATTCATCCGGAGCACAGCTTATGAGGAACTTCCATCTGTTTGCCATAAGGGCCACGATCGCAGTGCTTCCGCTTCTTTGCGCGCCCGCTTCATCGGCGCTGAACAACACGACCTCCGGCGAGTTCACCGTCGAGCCGGCTACGCTGGTCTCGCTTGGCTTCGAATGGCGGATCACAGGGGACGACAATCGAAACGCCCGCGTGGATGTGAAGTTCCGCAAGACGGGCGAACCCCGATGGCACGACGCGCTCCCGCTCATGCGCGAACAGTACGAGCTGATCGGCGATCCGCCGCCCGCGCCCGCCGGCGGCCGGGGCGGAGCAGGAGCCGCGCGCTATCCGTTGTTTAAGTACACCGCGCCGAATATGTTTGCCGGAAGCATTCTGAATCTCGAGCCGGATACCGAATACGAATGCCGCTTTGTGCTGACGGACCCGGACGGCGTTACGGGCCCGACCGAAGAAACGGTCAGGGTCAGGACCCGCAAAGAGCCCGGCGTCGTCGCGGGCGGACACACTTATCACGTGTATCCGGTCGGCTATGAGGGGCCTCGCGAGGAGCCTTCCTTCACAGGCCTGATGGCGGCTTATTACATGGGAAACGCTCATTTCGACTATGAAAACGCCTTTCCGGCGCGTGTTCAGCCTGGCGATGTGATCCTCGTGCACGCCGGCCTTTACGTCGGCGACCGGTTTCACTATATGAACGGAGCGCCGCGACCGGGTTATCTGGCGATGGGAAATCTCTTTGACGGCACTTATTACCTCACCCAAAGCGGGACGCCGGACAAGCCCATCGTAATAAAAGCAGCCGGGGATGGTGAAGTGATCTTCGACGGCGCCGGGTGTCAGACATTTTTCAATGTGATGGCTGCCAACTACAACTATTTCGAGGGCATCACGTTTCGCAACGCCAATGTTGCCTTTCTGGTCGGAATCAAGAATATTGCGGGCGCCAGCGGCTTCACGCTCAAGCACTCACGTATCTATGACGTGGGGCGCGTCGTCCAGGCCGACTGGTCGGGCTCAAAGAACTTTTACATCGCCGACAACGTGATGATCGGCCGGCACGACCCCAACAAGATGATGGGCTGGACGGGTGCGCTCTGGTCTAAGTTTCCCGGCTATCCCGAATTGTTGCTGTCGGAATATGCGGTCAAGGTTTACGGCCAGGGCCATGTCGTTGCATACAACTACGTAGCGAACTGGCACGACGGCATCGATATCGCCACCTATGGCACACCCGATGGCGCGCCGAACGATATCGCCGACCGTTTCCCCATGGACATCGATTTCTACAACAACGATATCCACAACATGGGTGACAACTGCTTTGAGACAGACGGCGGAGCCAGAAACATCCGGGTATTCAGAAACCGTTGTTTCAACTCCGCGTCCGGCGCGTTGAGCGTTCAGCCGGTATTCGGCGGTCCGGTTTACTTCTATCAGAATCTGATTTACAACACGCCCACAGGGTCTCTGAAATATATCGAAGAGTCAGCAGGCGTCCTTACCTACAACAACACGATTATCGGGGAGGGCCGCGCCGGACCTGCGTCCAACGAGACCTTCCGGAACAATCTCATTCTGGCCCAGGGCGCCATGGATCCGGTGTTTGCGATCACGACATTCACCAACTACACGACTTCCGATTACAACGGCTTCCGGCCCAATCCGGGAGTGAGTGATTCGTTCGAATGGAATTCGCCGCCGTTTGAGGTCAAAGCCGATTTCACAAAGAACCCTGTGACGCGCCGCTTCAAAACGCTGGATGAATACCGCGAAGCAACGGGACAGGAGCAACACAGCGTTCTTCTGGACTATGACGCATTCGTGAAAGTCAGCAAGCCGGACATGACTGACCCACAACGGGTATACGATCCATCGGGCTTCAATTTCGAACTCAGGCCGGGGGCCGCGGCTGTAGACGCAGGGATCCTCCTGCCGAACATCAACGACGACTTTACCGGCCGCGCCCCTGATCTCGGAGCCTACGAGGTGGGTAAACCGATTCCGCACTACGGCCCCCGGCCATAAAACGTTGGCCGATCAATTTCCCCGCGCAGCTTGCGGCGGATTGATGACGGCTTCGTCCCAGTGCTCTTTGATCTTCCCGTTCTCAACCCGCACGACATCGAAGTGGTCCCAGTGGTATTCGCGGGTGGGGTCATCGGGATCCTTTGCCGTGCGGTCCCACATCATCAAGCTGTAGGGGCCGTCGATCAGCGTTAGCGCGGGCGGATTGATCCAGACTTGCTGAATCGGCTTGGCATCTTCGGGACGGCGGCCGGGAATGCGGCTCATGAACTGCTTAAAGCCATCGCGGCCCTGCGGCACGTTGGGGTTGTGCTGGATGTAACCAGAGTCCATCGTTTTATCGGCCAGCTCGAGATGGCCGTACTGCAGCATGTCTTTCAGCTCTTCCGTGGCCAGGGCAAGCGTTTGCTTCTCCTCTTTGGAAAGCTTCCCCGTGTTCCACTGCATGGGAGGTTTCGGCGACACGCCCGCGGCAACCGTGCCCGAGCCTTTGTTCTTCTGCGCGCTGTCCCAGTGCTCCTGCACTTTCCCGTTCTGAATGCGCAGGACGTCAAAGCTGTTGGAGTGATAAGTCTTCGAAGGATCGCGCGGGTCCTTGCGCTCGGTTTCAAATACGAGCCAGACGAAATCGCCACGCGCGCCGATGACAACGGGTGGGTTCGACATCTTGTCGGGGATCGGATTCTTCGGCTTGGCGAACTTCGAGAAGAACTCGACAAATCCGGCGCGGCCGGTGGGAACGTTGGGATTGTGCTGGATGTAGGTTTCCGCCTGATATTTCGGCGCCAGTTCCAGATGGCCGCCGTCGATAACTTCGCGCCACCAGTTCAGAACCATATCCAGATTCTTCTTCTCCTGGGCGTTCATCGGCGCAGTCTGGGGCGTGGTGGGCGGATTGATCGATTCGGCGAACGAAAACGCGGCTGCCGGCGCGAGCAGGAAACTGACGGTAACGAAAGCGATTTTTGGGAAGCTCATGGTAAATCCTCCTGACGATTGCGTTTAGTATATTCGGCAGTTCTCGTTTTGGCAAAACACGCTTTGAATCAGTGAATCAAAGTGAGCTGAACTTTGATCGCAGCAAGATATCGTCGGGCGCGCGGTGTCAGCTCGCATAGGCAGTATTTTGATCGTTACCCTTCGCCTGGTGTTGGGAGCATTGACAAAAGCAGGATGCCGGAGAGTCTACCTCGACGGCAGTTTCGTTACGAGCAAGCCCGAGCCGGGCGACTACGATGCTTGCTGGGACATCGCCGGGGTGGATGTGGAAGTTCCGGATTCGGTCTTCCTGGATTTTTCGAGGGGCAGTGTTTTTCTGAGGGTGTTGCGAGTTCGAATCCACCCTCACCGCCACGACGGCAAGTATGAGCGGTATCCACAGGCCATTGAATAGTGCGAGACTTGACCCTCGAGAGTTGCATCATCCACCCGAACTGATGTAACATCTCCTTATTGATGCCCACGCTTCGGATCACATCACGCTCGGCGTTCGGCGTCTCCATTGCCCCTCTCCTTCTGGCCCTTAGCGGCCCCTCAGAGGCTGGCTCGATTTAACTTCGAGACAGTCCTGACGGGGCGAATCCGATACACCGGCGCTTTCGCGCCTGAGCCAGTTCAACTTAGATCAGTCCCATTCGAAAAGGGATGTGTTTATGCAACCTGAGAAGGTATACGTATTCGATACGACGTTGCGCGACGGTGAGCAGGCGGCCGGAACCCGCCTCGGACGGCGCGAGAAGCTGAGCATCGCCAGGCAACTTTCGCAGCTGAGAGTGGACATTATCGAGGCTGGATATCCTAACTCCTCGCCGGAAGACTTCGCTGCCGTGGAAGACATCGCGCGCGAGATTCAGGATGTTACGATCTGCGCTCTGTCCCGCGCGGTGCCCGAAGACATTCATTCGTGCGGCAAAGCTTTGGCACGGGCAAAGCGGCCGCGAATCCACACCGGAATCGGGGCGTCCGATATTCACATCATGGGCAAGTTCCGCGATGACAAATACGGGCGGACTCTCGCCGAGAAGAGAATCGCAATCCTGAAGATGGCAGTTGAGGCAGTGAAACTAGCGAAAAGCTACAGCGATGATGTCGAGTTCTACGCGGAGGATGCCGGGCGCTCCGATCAGGCCTTTTTATTTGAGATGCTCGATGCGGCAATCGACGCCGGAGCCACGGTGCTGAATATTCCGGACACGACGGGCTACACGGTTCCGGAGCAGTATGGCGCGTTGATCCGCGATATTCGCGCGAAAGTCCGCAATGCCGGCCGCGTGACCATCAGCGTGCATTGCCATGATGACCTCGGTCTTGCGGTGGCGAATGCGCTGGCGGGCCTTCAAAACGGCGCGCGTCAGGTGGAAGCCACGATAAACGGCATCGGCGAGCGGGCGGGCAACACGTCGCTCGAAGAGACAGTCATGGCCATCCGCACGCGGGCGGACTATTTCAATCTTCGTACCGACATCAACGCGCGCGAATTCGGCCGCACGAGCCTGTTGGTTTCGGAGTTGTTGGGAATGCCTGTTCCGCCGAACAAGGCGATCGTCGGCGCCAACGCTTTCTCCCACAGTTCGGGTATCCATGTTGACGGCTTCCTGAAGGATCGGCAGACCTACGAGATCATGCGACCCGAAGATGTAGGTTTGCGCGAAAGCCGCGTCGTGCTTACGGCACGCACAGGACGTGCAGGGCTGCGTGACAGGCTGGAAAAACTCGGATTTACGTTATCGCCCGAGGAACTGAATCAGACATATGCGCGTTTTCTTTCGATCGCCGACAAAAAACAGGAAGTATTCGACGAGGATCTGATGGCGATGGTGCATGAGGAGTTGCAGCCGGCCGCGGACCATTGCCAACTGGAATACCTTCATGTGAGCGGCGGCACTTCAGCGGTACCGACGGCTTCGGTGAGACTCCTGGTTCAGGGCGAGTCCCGCGAGGCGACGAGCACCGGAGACGGGCCCATAGACGCCGTGTACAAAGCGCTCTCGGCGATTACTCACAGTTCGGTGAAGCTTCTCAAATATGAGATCAGGTCGGTAACCAGCGGCACGGAAGCGCTGGGCGAAGCCACTGTTCACCTTCAACAGGGTGAGGTGAAAATTGTGGGCCGCGGCGCGTCGACGGACATTATCGAAGCGAGTGCCAAGGCTTATGTGGATGGCGTGAACAAGCTCGCCCGCGTTTCAGCCGCCATTGCGTAGACGCGCCCGTTCAGGCGGTTTGCCGGGT